>Ga0105239_10000231_pt1 | contig 82117 bp, 70 predicted proteins | sample KBSC44metaG_FD_92761 | JGI IMG/M metagenome (GOLD analysis project Ga0105239, IMG submission 92761) | Corn rhizosphere microbial communities from Kellogg Biological Station, Michigan, USA - KBS C4-4 metaG | ecosystem: Host-associated > Plants > Roots > Rhizosphere > Soil | place: Michigan, USA...
ATCTCGAACGCTTCGTGCACGACGAACTGCCTGGCGCCGATCGCCAAGGTGCTGAACGACACCTTCGGCATCAAGCGCGGCCTGATGACCACGGTGCACGCCACCACCGCGACGCAGAAGACCGTCGACGGCCCGAGCAACAAGGACTGGCGCGGCGGCCGCGGCATCCTGGAGAATATCATCCCGTCGTCGACCGGCGCGGCCAAGGCGGTCGGCGTGGTCATCCCCGAGCTGAACAAGAAGCTCACCGGCATGGCCTTCCGCGTGCCGACGTCCGACGTCTCGGTGGTCGACCTGACGGTCGAGCTGGAGAAGGACGCCACCTACGCCGAGATCTGCGCGGCGATGAAGGCGGCTTCCGAGGGATCGATGAAGGGCGTGCTCGGCTACACCGAGGACAAGGTCGTCTCGACCGACTTCCGCGGCGAGGCGCGCACCTCGGTGTTCGACGCCGAGGCCGGCCTGGCGCTGGACAAGACCTTCGTCAAGGTCGTCTCCTGGTACGACAACGAATGGGGCTACTCCAACAAGGTGCTCGAGATGGTGCGCGTGATCGCGAAGCAGTGATCACGCGCCGGCCTTCGGCGACGAGCCCGCTTCGGCGGGCTTTTTTCTGCCCGCTCGTCAGGGACAACCGGTTACCTCGGCGGCAGCAAGGCGGCTCTTCTCCGGCCGAAGCCGTCCCGAAGTTGCGGCATCATCGGCGAGCCGTCCGGCCTCGGCCCGACATCCCATGGTTTCAGGAGAGTTCGCGCATGCCCCGTCGTTCCCTCAACTCGTTGCGCGCACTGGCGCTGGCCGCCATCGTGGCCGCGGCACTGCCGGCGCAGGCGCAGAGCCGCAAGCCCATGACCTTGCCGCAGGCGAGCGCTCTGCCGGCGAACGGCGTGATCGTCAAGCTGCGTGATGCGGGCGCCACGGAATCGGCACAGGCCGTCGGCAGCAGCGCGCGCAGCCCGAGCGAGCGCCTGCAGGGCGTGGCGAAGACGGCCGGCGTGGCCGGCGCCTCGGTGACGCGCACGGTCGGCCGGGCGCAGCTGCTCGATGTCGGCCACTGGCTCAGCGGCAGCGAGGCGGCCGCGCTGGCGGCCAAGCTCGCGGCCCAGCCCGAGGTCGAGTGGGCCGAGCCGAACACCCGGCAGCGCCGGCTCTCGCTGGCGCCCAACGACCCGTATTTCGGCTCGCAATGGTGGCTGCAGCCCGCCAGCCTGCTGCAGGCCGAGCGCTTGCACGGCCTGCCCGGCTACCAGACGGCCTGGTCGCTCACCACCGGCTCGTCGGTGCCGGCGGCGAGGGTCGCGGTGCTCGATACCGGCATCACCAGCCATCCGGACCTGGCCGCCCACGTCCTGCCCGGCTACGACTTCGTCTCGGCCGACGCGGACGGCGGTTTCTTCTTTGCCAACGACGGCAATGGCCGCGACGCCGATGCTTCGGATCCGGGCGACTGGATGACGCAGGCCGACATCGACAGCAACCCGACGAAGTTCTCCGGCTGCATCGTCGAGCCGAGCTCATGGCATGGCACCGATATCTCCGGGCTGATCGCCGCGGTCACCGACAACGCGGAGGGCATCGCCGGCATCAACCAGGACGGCCGCATCCTGCCGGTGCGGGTGGCGGGCCGCTGCGGCGCCACCTTGGCCGACATCGCCGACGGCATCCGCTGGGCGGCGGGCCTGACGGTCGCCGGGGTGCCTGTCAATCCGACGCCGGCGCGCATCATCAACATCAGCTTCGGCGGCAGCGAACCCTGCGGCAATATCTACCAGAGCGCGATCGACGATGTAGCAAAGGTCAATGCGGTCATCGTCGCCGCGGCGGGCAACGAGCAGGGAGCCCTGACGCGCCCGGCCAACTGCAGCGGCGTGGTCGCCGTGGGCGCGGTGAATCGCGATGGCTTCAAGACCAACTACTCCAATTTCGGCGCCGGCGTGACGGTGATGACCGTGGGCGGCGATCCCTCCGACTTCGGCCGCTGGGGTCCGGCGCTCGGCGACGGCGGCTTGCTGGGCGTGGACAACGCGGGCAGCACCACGCCGGGCTCGCCGGGATATGCCTACCTCTCGGGCACCAGCTTCTCGGCGCCGCTGGTCTCCGGCGCGATCAGCCTGATGCTGAGCGCCAATCCCGGCTTGTCCGTGGCGCAGATCATCGACGGGCTGAAGCGCAGCGCCCGCCCGCACGTCGGCGCTCTGCGCATCGGCGCCTGCTCGGCCAACAACCCGGGCCGCTGCATCTGCACCACGAACACTTGCGGCGCCGGCCTGCTCGATGCCAGCGAGGCGGTGAAGTACGCGCTGGCGCAGAACAACGGCGTGGACTCCTACACCGCACCGAAGTGGCCCGTCGTCGTGCTCGACAATGCCGACATCAACGCGGCAGCGGCGCTGGGCCCGGATGCCGATCCGATTCAGACGACGCCGCCGCCCCCGACGACGCCGTCACCCGGGTCGAGCGACGGCGGAGGCGGTGCCCTCGGCGCCAGCTGGCTCGCCGGCCTGGCTTTGGCGGTGCTCGCACTGCGCTGGCAGCATCTGCACAGGCGTCTGCGGCGGATCGCGCGAGCGCGCCGCCACGGCTGAGGAAACGGCGGCCTCGCGCCGCCGTCCGGTGCTTCAGCGCGAGCCGGGCGATGAGGCTGCTGCCGCGCCGGCACTGTCGCAGCGCTCGAAATGATGCTCGGCGAATGCCGGCTCGGCCAGCGCAGAAAGCCTGGCCTGCGTCGCGCCATCGGCCCGCTCGACGCGCAATCGATGCACGATGCCCGGCGGCGCCATCACGATGACCTTGGCGGTATGGATGCCCTGGCGGCCGAGCTGCGCCAGCGCTTCGTTGGCCGAGGCCAGGCTGTCGTGCCGGCTCAGCACCAGGCCGGGGCCCCATTCGCCGCCGTCGGCGAGCCGTTCGAAATCGAGATGGCGCCGCGCCAGTTCCGCCTCCTTGCGCTGCTGCAGGTCGGCGCTGGCGAACTTGCCCATGTAGACCGCCCAGGAGCCGGGCTGCTCGCTCGTCACGTTGCTGTAGCCGCGGCTGGCCAGATCGGGGATGGCGGTCTTCAGCGCTGCTTCCGCGGCGGCGATGTCTCCGGCGGCGAACGGGCCGGCCTGCAGGCAGGCGGGCGGCGCAACGGCCTGGGCGGCGCCCGAGGCCGGCGCCGCGGGCGCCGCCAGCACCCGCACGAGCTCGGGGCGGACTTGCCGCGTCAGCCTTTCCGGCTCCCGGTCGGCATGTGCATGTGCGCCGGTGACCTTGTCGAGCCAGCCTTGTGACCAGGCAAAAAATCCCAGGTTGACGATGACCAGCAGCGTCGCCAGGGCTCTCAGCATGGGTCGCCGGGTTGGGTCAGCGGCCCGGGCAGATCCAGGCGTACGCTGACCTCGTCGCTGCTCACCAGCTGCTCGCCCAGGGCGCCGAACAGGCTCAGCGCGCCGTTCTCCGCGACGCCGTGCGCGACGCCTTCGACCACGCCGGCGCGCACATTCAGGCCGACCAGCACGTCACGCGCCGAGTAGCGTTCGCGGAAGGCCGCGAAGCCGCCGCGCTCGAACCCGCGCAAGGCCTTGACCAGCGGCAGCATCACGCGATGCAGCGTCTTTGGCACGTCCAGCTTCGGGTCGAGCTCGCTCAGATACGCATAGCCGGTATTGACCGCGACCACCTCCATCGGCAGCACGTTGAGGCCGATGCCGATGATGGCCATGCGCTGGTCGCCGACAGCCAGCGTCTCGATCAGGATGCCGCCGAGCTTGCGCCCATCGAGCCACAGATCGTTCGGCCACTTGAGGCCGATGCGCGGCGCACCGGCGCCGGGCGGGTCGAGCGCATCCGCGAGCGCGACGCCGACGGCCAGCGACAGGCCCGACCAGTCGAGCGCCGCCAGCGGCAAGGCGAGCGAAAACGTCAGCGAGGCCATCGGCGAGGCCTGCCAGCTGCGGCCGAGGCGGCCGCGGCCGTTCGTCTGGTGCTCCGCCACCAGCAGGCAGGGCTGGGCATCGGTCGCGCGGCGGCCGGGCAGGGTGGGCGGCTGGTGCTGGCGGTTCGCGCCGCGATAGCGCGACAGCAACTGGGAATTGGTCGAATCGACGCGCGCCACGACTTCGACGCTGAGCCCGGGCAGGATGGGCTCGACCTGTTGCCAGAGCGCCTCCGCCTCCCACAGCATCGGCTGGGTCGGGCGCGAGTCGAGAGGTTCGTCAGTCATGGCAGGCTCAGCGTTTGGGTGCCAGCAATGTGCCTCGGCACTTGCGCGTGCCGCAATGGCACGCAAACTCTTTTTTCAGCTTGGGCGTATAGCGTTCATCGATGACAAGACCATAGTCGTAGAACAGTTCCTCGCCCGGTTTCAGCTTGCGCAAGGCCTTGATGAAGATGCGGCCTTCATCGTCTTCCGCTTCGCAGTTCGGCGTGCAGGCATGATTGATCCACTTTGCCGCGTTGCCGCCGACATTGCCATCGATGACGTTGTTGTCATCGATGTGAAAGTAGAAGGTATGGTTCGGGTTGTCCGGATCATGCGGGTGGCGCCTCAGCGCCTCGGTCCAGGTGATCACCTGCCCGACGTATTCGAAGACGATCTCGCCCTTGGCGATCGGCTCGACCACGAACACGCCCTTGCCGTGCACGCCGGACTGCCGTACCTGAACACGTTTGTTCGTCCGATAAGACGGTGCCCGCTTGGTGGCCGGCGCAGGGGGCTTCGAAACGGCAGCTTGCGTCATCGACTTCTTTGGGTACATTGAATTCATGGGTGCGCGCGCGTGGGTGCGCGGGCACGCGAGAGAAATGCGATTGTAGGCAGGCGTTCCCCCTCTTGGGGGTCGACACGCCACAAAAGGAACCATGAGCAATACGTCGATTTTTTTGACACCCGGCCGATGCCACCTGGACGAGGACGACAGATGAGCAAGTCGCTGATCATTGCGGAGAAGCCTTCGGTCGCGCAGGACATCGTGCGCGCGCTGACCTCCACGTCCTCCAAGTTCACCAAGCACGAGGATTACTTCGAGAGCGAGCAGTACGTCGTCACTTCGGCCGTCGGCCACCTGGTCGAGATCAAGGCGCCGGAGGAGTTCGACGTCAAGCGCGGCAAGTGGAGCTTCGCCAACCTGCCGGTGATCCCGCCGCACTTCGACCTGGCGCCGATCGACAAGGCCAAGTCGCGGCTCAACGCGGTCGTCAAGCTGATCAAGCGCAAGGACATCACCGAGCTGATCAATGCCTGCGATGCCGGGCGCGAAGGCGAGCTGATCTTCCGGCTGATCGTGCAGTACGCGGGCCTCGCGAAGGGCCAGCCGCCGAAGCCGGTGCGGCGCTTGTGGCTGCAGAGCATGACGCCGGCCGCCATCCGCGAAGGCTTCGACAAGCTGCGCAGCGACAAGCAGATGATGCCGCTGGCCGATGCCGCGCGCTGCCGCAGCGAGGCCGACTGGCTGGTCGGCATCAACGGCACGCGCGCGATGACGGCCTTCAATTCGCGCGACGGCGGCTTCTTCCTGACGACGGTGGGCCGGGTGCAGACGCCGACCCTGTCGGTCGTGGTCGAGCGCGAGGAGAAGATCCGCAAGCACGTCGCGCGCGACTACTGGGAGATCCGCGCCAGCTTCGATGCCGAGGCCGGCCAGTACGACGGCAAGTGGTTCGATCCGAAGTTCAAGAAGGACGATGATGCGGAGCGCCGCGCCGACCGCATCTGGGTTGAGCGCGACGCGCAGGCGATCGCCGAGGCGGTGCGCGGCCAGCCTGCGACCGTCACCGAAGAAGCCAAGCCCAGCAACCAGTCGAGCCCGCTGCTGTACGACCTGACGACACTGCAGCGCGAGGCCAACTCGCGCTTCGGCTTCTCGGCCAAGACCACGCTGTCGATCGCGCAGGCGCTGTACGAAAAACACAAGGTGCTGACCTATCCGCGCACCGACTCGCGCGCACTGCCGGAGGACTACGTCAACGTCGTCAAGCAGACCATGGGCATGATCGCCGACGAGGACCTGCCCGGCCCGCTGCGCGACCTCGCGCAGCATGCGCGCAAGGCCTTGAACGAAGGCTACGTGAAGCCGAACAAGCGTGTCTTCGACAACGCCAAGGTCTCGGATCACTTCGCCATCGTGCCGACCCTGCAGGCCCCGCGATCGCTCAGCGAGATCGAGGCCAAGCTCTACGACATGGTGGTCAAGCGCTTCCTCGCGGTGTTCTATCCGCCGGCCGAGTTCATGGTCACGACGCGCATCAGCACGGTGCAGCGCGACGGCCAGGAATACAAGTTCCAGACCAACGGCAAGGTGCTGGTGAAGCCGGGCTGGCTCGCCATCTACGGCAAGGAAGCGCAGGAAGACGACGCCAACCTGGTGCCGGTGCAGCAGGGCGAAACCGTGCGCACCGAAAGTGTCGACGTGAAGGCGCTGCAGACCAAGCCGCCGGCGCGCTACACCGAGGCCACCCTGCTCGGCGCGATGGAAGGCGCGGGCAAGCTGATCGACGACGACGAGCTGCGCGAGGCGATGCAGGAGAAGGGCCTCGGCACGCCGGCCACGCGCTCGGCCATCATCGAAGGCCTGATCAACGAGAAGTACATGCTGCGCGAAGGCCGCGAGCTGATCCCGACGGCCAAGGCCTTCCAACTGATGACCCTGCTGCGCGGCCTCGCGGTCGAGGAGCTGACCAAGCCCGAGCTGACCGGCAACTGGGAGTACCAGCTGGCGCAGATGGAGCATGGCCGGCTGAGCCGCGATGCCTTCATGGCCGAGATCGCCGCGATGACCGAGCGCATCGTCAAGAAGGCCAAGGAGTACGACCGCGACACCATCCCCGGCGACTACGCGACCCTCTCCGCGCCCTGCCCGAACTGCGGCGGCAAGGTCAAGGAGAACTATCGCCGCTACACCTGCGTCGGCAAGGAGACGCCCGAAGACAGCGGCTGCGGCTTCTCGATCAGCAAGATCCCGGGCGGCCGCGCGTTCGAGACGGCCGAGGCCGATGCCTTCCTGCGCGACAAGAAGATCGGCCCGCTGGAAGGCTTCCGCTCGAAGGCGGGCTGGCCCTTCACCGCGGAGCTGAGGCTCGCCTTCGACGACGAGATCAGCAACTGGAAGCTCGAGTTCGACTTCGGCGAGGACGCGAAGAAGGAGGGCGAGAACGGCGAGCCGGTCGATTTCTCCGAGCAGGAGAGCCTGGGTTCGTGTCCGAAGGACAAGGGCCATGTCTACGAACACGGTTCGAACTACGTCTGCGAACACAGCGTCGGCGTGCCAGTGACCTGCGACTTCAAGACCGGCAAGATCATCCTGCAGCAGCCGATCGCGCGCGAGCAGGTGACGAAGCTGCTGCAGACCGGCAAGACCGATCTGCTGGAGGGCTTCGTTTCGAACAAGACGCGGCGCAAGTTCAAGGCGCGGCTCGCCTGGGACCCGAAGGAAGGCAAGGTCGGCTTCGAGTTCGAACCGCGTGCTGCCAAGACCGCGGCGAAGACGGCGCCGGCGAAGAAGGCGGCACGCAAGACGCCCGCCTGAAGCCGGGCACGGGATTTGGGACAATCCCGGCATGGACACCGATACCTCCCATCTGCCGCGCTACATGCAGCACGTCGGCGTGGCCGCCCGCGCCGCCGCGACGCGCCTCGCCGCGGCATCGACCGCGGCGAAGAACGGCGCCTTGCTGGCCCTTGCGCGGCGCATCCGCGAAGCCCGCGCCGAGCTGCAACGCGCCAACGACGGCGACGTGACGAAGGCCCGGGCGGCCGGCCTCGCCGCGCCGATGGTCGACCGCCTGCGCCTCACCGACAAGGTCATCGAGCAGATGGCCGAAGGCTGCGAGCAGGTGGCCACCTTGCCCGATCCGATCGGCGAGATGAGCGGCCTCGCCCGCCGGCCGAGCGGCATCACCGTCGGCCACATGCGCGTGCCGCTGGGCGTCTTCGGCATGATCTACGAGAGCCGGCCGAACGTGACCATCGATGCGGCGTCGCTCGCGATCAAGAGCGGCAATGCCTGCGTGCTGCGCGGCGGCTCCGAAGCCATCGCCTCGAACCTCGCGCTGTGGAAGCTGGTGCAGGCCGCGCTGCAGGAGGCCGGCCTGCCGGGCGACGGCGTGCAGCTGATCGAGACCACCGACCGCGAGGCCGTCGGCCACCTGATCGCGATGCCGGACTACGTCGACGTGATCATCCCGCGCGGCGGCAAGGGCCTGATCGAGCGCATCAGCCGCGAGGCCACGGTGCCGGTGATCAAGCATCTCGACGGCAACTGCTGCATCTATGTCGATGCGCAGGTCGACGTCGCGCAGGCGGTGATCGTCACCGACAACGCGAAGACGCAGAAGTACAGCCCCTGCAACGCGGCCGAATCGCTGCTGGTGCATCGCGATTCGGCGCGCGCGTTCCTGCCTGCCATCGGTGCGGTCTTCGCCGCCAAGGGCGTCGAGATGCGCTGCGATGCCGAGAGCCTGGCGCTGCTGCGCGACGCGCTGCCGGCGAATGCGAAGCTGGCGGCGGCGCAGGAGTCCGACTGGAGCGAGGAATACCTGGCCGCGGTGATCTCGGTCAAGCAGGTCGGCTCGCTCGACGAAGCCATCGCGCACATCAACCGCTACAGCTCGCATCACACCGATGCGATCCTGACGACGAACCATCCGAACGCGATGCGCTTCCTGCGCGAAGTCGATTCGGCGAGCGTGATGGTCAACGCCAGCACGCGCTTTGCCGATGGTTTCGAGTTCGGCCTCGGCGCGGAAATCGGCATCAGCACCGACAAGTTCCACGCCCGCGGGCCGGTCGGGTTGGAAGGGCTGACCTCCCTGAAGTGGGTGGTGTTCGGGCAGGGCGAGGTGCGGGTCTGAACGCAAGAGCCGCTGCCGTGACGGATGCGCGCACGGCGCTGGTCCTTTTCTCCGGCGGCCAGGATTCGACGGCCTGCCTCGCCTGGGCGCTGCAGCGTTTTGCGCGGGTCGAGACGCTGGGCTTCGACTACGGCCAGCGCCATCGCATCGAGCTCGATTGCCGGCCGCGCGTGATCGCGGCTTTGCGGGCGCGCTTCCCGGTCTGGGGCGAGCGGCTCGGCGAAGACCATCTGCTCGACCTGGCGCTGCTCGGCCAGATCTCCGCTACCGCGCTGACCGAAACCCGCGCGATCGAGATGCAGGCGAACGGCCTGCCGAACACCTTCGTGCCCGGCCGCAATCTGCTGTTCCTGAACTTCGCCGCGGCGCTCGCCTACCGGCGCGGCGCGAGCGTGCTCGTCGGCGGCATGTGCGAGACCGACTATTCCGGCTACCCCGACTGCCGCGACAACACGCTGAAGGCCTTGCAGGTCGCGCTGAGCCTGGGCCTCGCGGTGCCGATGACGATCGAGACCCCGCTGATGTTCCTGACGAAGGCCGAGACCTGGTCGATGACCGAGGCGCTCGGCGGCGAGTCGCTGAACGAGTTGATCGTCGAAGAGACGCACTCCTGCTATCTCGGCGACCGCGAGCATCGCCACGCCTGGGGCTATGGCTGCGGCGCCTGCCCGGCGTGCGCGTTGCGGGCAGGTGGGTACGCGGCGTTCATCGCGTCGCGTTGACGTGTCCTGCGCTGCAACACCCTGCGTCCGGCTTTGCGGAGGCTGGTCAGTGATGCGCGACAACAGCGGCCAGGCCTGGCGCGGCTTCGCCGTGCGCAGGGGTGCGCCCCGGCACGCCGATCCACGGCGCGAGTGCCTGCGCACCGGGCGGCGTCAGCACCAAGGCGCGCGAGCCGGGCGTGCGCCGCAGCCAGCCCTGCTTCATCGCGTGTTCGAGCAGCGCCACCGCCAGGTGCCCGGCGAGATGGTCGCGCCGCTCGGACCAGTCGAGGCAGGCATAGGCGAAGCGCCGCGCCGAACTGCTGCTGACTGCCGGTAGCGCGACGCCCAGCCGCTGCAATTCGTCGCGTCCGCTCATGCTGAGCGCGAAATGCCCATCGCACGGCACGATCGTGCCGCGCGCCAGCAGACCTTCGAACAGCGCGACGCCCAGCTCGCCGGCCAGATGGCTGTAGCAGGTGCGCGCCGCCTTCAGCGGCTTGTAGGCGCCGTGCTCCCATTTGGCGGCATCCGCGCCGCGCTCGGCCACCAGCGACAGCGCCTCCAGCAGATGCGCGATCTCCGCATCCGCCAGGCGCAGATAGCGGTGGCGGCCTTGGGTGCGCAGCACCACCAGCTCGCTGTCCAGCAGCTTGCCGATGTGCGTGCTCGCGGTCTGCGCACTGACACCGGCGACCGCCGCGAGCTCGCCGGCAGCGAGATAACGGCCGCCCATCAGCGCTGCGAGCATGCGCGCGCGTGTCGGGTCGCCGATCATCGCGGCGATCTTCGCAAAACGGGGTTCGGGGGCTTCGGTCGGCATGGCGGGATTCTCCGGTCGATGCGGGCGGCCTGTCAGCGGCCCAGGCCGATGGCGTTGCGTATCGCCAAGTAGGCGCCGAGCAGCAGCAGCCCGATGAAGAAGATCGTCTTGAAGGTCTCCGGCTGCACCCGGCCGCGCAGCCATTGGCCGGCGCCCATGCCGACCAGCGCCGGCAGCACCGCGGTCGCCGAGGCGGCCAGCGCCGGCGCGTGCAGCGAGCCGCCGTGGCCGAGGCTCGCGCCGAGCGCGATCGTCGAGACCAGGAAGGAGAGGCCGAGCGCGCGCACCAGCTCGTCCTTCTCCATGCCGAGCGCTTGCAGGTAGGGCACCGCGGGAATGACGAACACGCCGGTCGCCGCGGTCACCAGGCCGGTGGCGATGCCGACCAGCGGCCCGAGCCACGGCTCCCGCCGGCTGCTCACCCGCGCGCGCCAGTGCAGCAGGCCGAGCGCCGCATAGCCCACCAGCGCCAGCCCGAGACCCAGGCCGGCCCAGCTGCCGCCGTGCGCCTCGCCGTCGGCGCTGAGCCAGCCGGCGCCGAGCGCGGTGCCGAGGCACACGCCGGCCAGCATCGGTGCCAGCCGCCGCAGCAGCGCGAAGAATCCCGGGCCGCCGATCTGCCACAGGTTGGTGACCAGCGACGGCACGACCAGCAGCGCGGCCGCCTGCGCCGGCAGCATCACCAGGCTGAGCAGCCCCATCGCGATCGTCGGCAGGCCGAGACCGACCACGCCCTTGACGAAGCCGGCCAGCACGAACACCGCGCTCGTGATCAGCAAGGCCTGTGAAAGATCGGGTAGCGACATCGAGACTCCTTGGGCGAGACGAGGCCCTATCGTGGCGCGGCGGGCCAGGCCGATGCTTCGGTGCGTATCGAAGCATCGTGCGCGCGCTGAAGTAGAGTCTCCGGCTCTTTGCGAACCCCTTCGATGGATCTGAATACGCCGTTGATCACGACCCTGCTGGTGGCCGCCGTGCTGCTGTTCTGGGTCGTCGGTGCCTATAACCGGCTGGTCGCCTTGCGCACCGCCATCGGCGGGGCCTGGGCGCAGGTCGACGAGCCCTTGACGCAGCGCCACGAGCTGTTGACCCGGCTCGTCGCCGCCTTGCGCGAGCCCTTGCACGACGATCACCCGACGCTCGATTCCGTGCTCGCGGCGAGCGCCCAGGCGCACGCGGCGAGCGGCGCGGTGCGCCCGCGGCCGAGCGAAGCACGCACCGTCGCAAGCCTGGTGCTGGCCGAACAGGTGCTGGCGACCGCGTGGTCGCGCCTGGCCGCGGTGTTCGATGCGCGGCCCGAGCTGCGTGTGATGGACGGCGTGGTGGCGCCGCTGGCCGAGCTGGAGGCGATCGAGCAGCGCCTGGCGTTTCGCCGCCAGGTCTTCAACCAGGCGAGCCACCAGTACAACGAAGCCGTGGGCCAGTTCCCGACCCGCTTGCTGACGCCGTTCTTCCGCTTCGGTGCGGCCGGCAGGCTGTAGGCGGGCGATGCGCGGCAAGCTGGCGCTCATCCTCGGCACGGCGGCGCTGGCGACGCCCGCGGTTCACGCGCAGCAGGCCGAGGCGTTGCGGACGGCGAGCCTGGCCGCCACCTGCGCCGCCTGCCACGGCACCGAGGGCCGGGCGGTGCGCGAGGCGGCGATCCCCGGGCTGGCGGGCATGCCGGCGCTCTACCTGCGCGAGCAGATGCTCGCGTTCCAGCGCGGCACCCGGCCGGGCAGCGTGATGCCGCAGCTCGCCAAGGGTTACAGCGAGGCGCAGATCGACGGGCTCGCGGCGTACTTCGCGCAGCGGCCGGCCGCGCGATGAATCCGGCCCGACGCCGCCTGCTGCAGGCCGCACTGGCGACGAGCCTGGGCGGCTGTGCCGCCGGTCGTGGCGTGCCGGCGCGTGCGCGCGTGCTGGTGGTCGGCGGCGGCTTCGGCGGTGCGACGGCAGCCAAGTACCTGCGCCTGTTCTCCGGCGGCGCGCTCGACGTGGTGCTGGTCGAGCCCGAAGCGGCCTTCGTGTCCTGCCCGCTGTCGAACCTGGTGATCGGCGGCAGCCGGACGCTGGCCGAGATCACTTCGCCCTACGAGGCGCTGGCGCATGTCCACGGCGTGCAGGTCGTGCGCGATGCGGTGCTGAGCATCGATGCCGAGCGGCGCGTCGCGGTGCTCGCTTCGGGGCCGCGCATCGCCTACGACAAGCTGGTGCTGTCGCCCGGGGTCGAGCTGATGTTCGGCGAGATCGACGGCCTCGGCGCCGCGCACGACAGCGGCCGCATCCTGCAGGCCTGGAAGGCCGGCCCGGAGACGCTCGCCCTGCGCGCCCAGCTCGAAGCCATGCCCGATGGCGGCGTGTTCGCGATCAGCATCCCCGAGGCGCCGTACCGCTGCCCGCCGGGCCCCTACGAACGTGCCTGCCAGGTGGCGAGCTACCTGAAGCAGGCCAAGCCGAAATCCAAGTTGCTGATCCTCGACGCGAACCCCGACATCACGTCGAAAGGCCCGCTGTTCCGCCAGGTCTGGGCGGACGACTATCCCGGCATCGTCGAGTACCGCGCGCAGCACGCGCTGGTCGCGGTCGACGCGCGCGCCGGGCTGCTGAAGTTCGACGTGCAGGAGGACGTGCACGCCGACGTGCTGAACGTGCTGCCGCCGATGCGCGCCGGTGCGATCGCGGTGCGGGCCGGCCTCGCCAACTCGAACGCACGCTGGTGCCAGGTCGACTACCTGAACTTCGAATCGACCGCGGCGCGCCATGTCCACGTGATCGGCGACTCGATCCAGATCGCGCCGGCGATGCCCAAGAGCGGCCACATGGCGAACGCGCAGGCCAAGGTCTGCGCCGCGGCGATCGTCGCCGAGCTGAACGGCTGGGAGCTCGACCCGGCGCCGATGCTGACCAACACCTGCTACAGCTTCGTCGATCCGCTCAGGGTGGTGCACGTGGCGAGCGTGCATGCCTACGCGGCGGCGGAGAAGACCTACCGCACCGTGGCGGGTTCGGGTGGCGTCTCGCACGAGCCCGGCGTGCTCGAAGGTCAGTATGCGTGGAGCTGGGCGCACACGATCTGGGCCGATACGGTCGCTTGATCGCGGGCCGGCACCGGCCTGAGGTCTCGTCCGAGCTCAGGGATTCAGTTCGTAAACCAGGGCCGCGGCGCGCGCCGCCTCGTTGTGCCCGTCCAGCGCATGACCCCAGGCCTTGCGGTCGATGCCCTGCGTCGGCACCACGCCGACGGTCATGTCGGCGACCTCGAAGGTCGAGCCGTCGAAGTCGCCCAGGTGCTGGCGCTCGGCATCGAAGAGGCGCGCCACCATGCCTTCGCCGTCTTCGATCAGCACCAGGTACTTGGCGGGACGTTGCGTGTTCATCGAATCTCCCTGTTCATCCTTGCCCGACGATCGCCGCGGTCGCCACCAGCTCGTCGAGCAGCGACATCGCCACCTTGCCCGAGATGTGCAGCGGGTCGAGTGCCGCGGTCGCCGAATACTTCAGCAGCACCGCCGGGTTCAGCCGCGACAGGTTGACCTGGCCCATCGACCAGCTGGCGAAACGCCGCGCGTCGATCTCCTCGTAGCTCAGCAGCATCACCTCGCCGTGCCGGGGGTCGGCCGAGATCTTGTGATAGAGCTGGTTCACCGTGCTGCGTCCGCCTTCGAGCGCTTGCAGGAAGAGGGTGTTCGAGCAGCAACAGAGCACGCCGGTGACGCCGGTCTTCGGGTTGTTGGCGCGCGACTGCTTGAGGATCGCCCCCAGCATGTCGTGATCGACGGGCTGGATGGCGCGGCTGGCGTACAACAGGCGAACGAGCATGGGGTTCTCCGGTGTCTGGCGGGCGGCAGGGGGCGGGCTATTTCTTCTTCGACAGCAGCGAGAGGAATTCGCGCCGCAGGTTCGGATCCTTCAGGAAGGCGCCGCGCATCACGCTGTTGGTCATCATCGATTGATCGTCCTTCACGCCGCGCCAATGCATGCAGAAATGGTCGGCCTCCATCACGATCGCGAGGCCGTCGGGTTTGACCCGCTCTTGCAATTCGTCGGCCAGCATCGTCACCGCCTCTTCCTGGATCTGCGGCCGGCTCATGATCCATTCGCAGATGCGCGCGTACTTGGACAGGCCGATCAGGTTCGAGTGCTCGTTCGGCATCACGCCGACCCAGACGTGGCCCATGATCGGGCACAGGTGGTGCGAGCAGGCGCTTCGCACCTTGATCGGGCCGACGATCATCAGCTCGTTCAGGCGCTCGATGTTCGGGAACTCGGTGACCGGCGGGATCGGCACGTAGCGCCCGCGGAAGACCTCGGTCAGGAACATCTTCGCGACGCGCTTGGCGGTCTCGTTGGTGTTGTGGTCGCTCTCGGTGTCGATCACCAGCGCGCGCAGCACTTCCTGCATCTTCGCCTCGACCTCGACGCGCAGCTCGTCGACCTCGCCGTCGCGGATGTGGGCGGAGATGTTGTCGTTCGCGTGGTAGCGGCAATCCGCGCCGACCAGCCGCCAGCGGATGCGCTCCGAGGCCGGGAGCTTGGACAGCTCCGCTTCATCGCGAAAGATGGGTTGCAAGGTGTTGCCGGACATGGAGACCAATCCTCGGTTCATCGACTTGGAGCACATTGTCGCCGCGTGCCCGGGAGGATGCCGGCGGCGCCCGCGGCTGCGGTCAGTATCGTCCGGCCGCGGCGCCCGCGCTGCTGCGCGGGTTTGCGCCACACTGCAAGGCTCCGCATCCCGGCCGCAAGGCACTGCCGACCTTGACGACGTCTTCCTCTTCGCTGCCGCTCGCCCGCCTGCTCGGCAGCACTGCCGATGCGGTGCAGGCGGTGCAGGCCGGCCGCTCGCTCAACGACGTGCTGGCGCGCACGCCGGCCGAGGCCCGGCCGGGCACGCAGGCGCTGAGCTTTCACGTGCTGCGCTGGCTCGGCGGCGCGCGCGCCGCGCGGGCGCTGATGGCGCCGAAGGCGCCGCCGCCGAACGTCGACGCCTTGCTGGTCACCGCGCTGGCCCTGCTCTGGCCCGGCAGCGATCCGCCGTATGCCGAATACACCCTGGTCGATCAGGCGGTGAAGGCCGCGCACCAGCGCGCGCCGGCGAGCGTCAGCTTCATCAATGCGGTGCTGCGCCGTTTCCTGCGCGAGCGTGACGCCCTGGTCGCCGCGGCCGAGCACGACCCGGTGGCCGCCTTCCACCACCCCGCCTGGTGGATCGAGCGGGTGCGCCACGACTGGCCGGCGCAATGGCAGGCGCTGCTGCGCGCGAGCAACCAGCGGCCGCCGATGAGCTTGCGCGTCAACGCCCGCCGCGGCAGCGCGCAGGCCTACGTCGAGCGCCTGGGCGCGCGCGGCATCGAGGCGCGCACGATCGGCGCGCACGGCGTGATGCTGGCCGAGCCGCGGCCGGTGACCGAGCTGCCGGGATTCGCCGAAGGCGAGGTCTCGGTGCAGGATGCCGCGGCCCAGCTCGCCGCGCCGCTGCTGATCGGCGACCCCGCCGCTGGCGGCCTGCGAGCCGGCGCGCGTGTGCTCGACGCCTGCGCTGCGCCCGGCGGCAAGACGGCGCATCTGCTGGAGCTGGCCGATCTCGATCTGCTCGCGATCGACAGCGACGTGCCGCGCCTCGCCCGCGTGCAGGAGACGCTGAACCGTCTCGGCCTCGCCGCCAGACTGCGCGCCGGCGATGCGCGCGACCCCGCCGCCTGGTGGGACGGCCGCCCTTTCGACGCGATCCTGCTCGACGCGCCCTGCAGCGCCTCGGGCATCGTGCGCCGCCACCCGGACGTGCGCTGGTTGCGCCGCAACAGCGATATCGGTGCGCTGACGCAGATCCAGGCGCAACTGCTGGATGCGCTGTGGCCGCTGCTCGCGCCGGGCGGCCGGCTGGTTTACTGCACCTGTTCGGTGTTCCGGGTCGAGGGCGAAGAGCAGATCGACGCTTTTTTGCAACGAAGCCCGGCGGCGAAGCGCAGCACTCGCCCGCTTGCGCCGGGTCACCTGCTGCCGCTGCCCGACAATCAATCCCACGGGCTTGCGCACCCCTTCGGTGCACAGCCGGTGGCCCCTCTGGACGGCTTTTATTACGCCTTGCTCGACAAACCCTGAATCGTCTTCAACCCGTGACCCGCACCTCCACGGTTCATCCGCGCCCGGCGGGCACTGCGCATCGGCCCACCGGCGCCAACGTGCGGCGGCAGGGGGCCGTTGGGCTCGGGCGCCGCTGGGCAGGCTGGCTGATCGGCTGGATGCTGGGTTTGCTGATCGCGCTGGGCGCGGCGCCGGCGCGGGCCGAGTCGGTGCAGCTCAGCGCGCTCGAGCTGACACGCGCCGAAGACGGCCTGCAGCTCAGCTTCTCGGCCCGCTTCGAGCTGCCGCATGCGGTCGAAGATGCGTTGATGAAAGGCGTGCCGCTGTACTTCGTCGCCGAGGCCAATCTCTACCGCGGCCGCTGGTATTGGCGCGACGTGCGCGTGGCCCACGCCTCGCGCACCTGGCGCCTCGCCTGGCAGCCGCTGACGCGCACCTACCGCGTCAGCTTCGGCGCGCTGAACCAGAGCTTCGACACGCTGCCCGAGGCGATGTCCGCGGTGCGCGGCGCGGCGCACTGGAAGATCGCCGACCTGTCGCAGCTGGAAGCCGGCGCCAGCCACTACCTCGAGTTCAGCTACCGGCTCGACACCAGCCAGCTGCCGCGGCCGATGCAGATCGGCCTGGCCGGCCAGAGCGACTGGGATCTGGTCGTGGAGCGCAGCTTGCGCCTCGACTGAGCCAAGGCGAGAAGGGGAGGATCGTGCCATGACCAAAGCCGCTCGCTGGGCCTGGATCGTCGCGCTGGTGGCCGCCACCGGCGCCTCGCTGGTGCTCGTCTTCCTGCTCTCGTTCGCGACCGACAACCGGGCGCTGTTCGAGCAGAACTACGTCTGGCTGTTCTGGGTCAATGTCGCGGTCGCGAGCCTGCTGATGCTGGTCATCGGCATCGCCGCGGTGCGTCTGGTCGCGCGTGTCAAGCGCGGGCGCTTCGGCAGCCGGCTGCTGCTGCGGCTGGCGGCCATCTTCGCGCTCGTCGGCGTGGTGCCGGGCGTGCTGATCTACACCGTCAGCTACCAGTTCGTCTCGCGCAGCATCGAGAGCTGGTTCGACGTGCGCGTCGAAGGCGCGCTGGATGCCGGCCTGGCGCTCGGCCGCGGCACGCTCGACGCGCTGGTCAGCGATCTGGCAAGCAAGACGCGGCTCGCCGCGGAGCGTGTCGGCGATGCACGCGGCGACGCGCTCGCGCTGGAGCGGGTGCGCGAGCAGCTCTCGGCGAGCGAGGTCGCGATCGTCGGCCCGACCGGCCAGGTGCTGCGCACCGCCGGCGGCAGCCCGAGCCTGTCGATCGAGCGGCCCTCCGCGTCGCTGCTGCGCCAGGTGCGCACCGCCCGCGTCGCGAGCCAGCTCGAAGGGCTGGACGACGATGCGAGCGTCAATGCCGAAACCGCCGCGGCCGCCCGCGTGCGCGCGCTGGCGCTGATGCCGAGCACGAATTTCGAGCTGCGCGGCGAAGACCGCTACCTGATGGTCACGCAGGCGCTGCCACTTTCGCTCGCGAAGAACGCGCTCGCGGTGCAGAGCGCGTACCGCGAGTACCAGCAGCGCTCGCTGGCGCGCGACGGCCTGCGCAAGATGTACATCGGCACCCTGACCCTGGTGCTGATCCTCGCGGTCTTCGGAGCGGTGCTGCTCGCGGTCGCGCTCGGCAACCAGATCGCACGCCCGCTGCTGCTGCTGGCTGAAGGCGTGCGCCAGGTGGCGCAGGGCGATCTGACGCGCAAGCAGGTCTTCGCGTCGCGCGACGAGCTCGGCGGCCTGACACGCTCGTTCGCCGAGATGACCGACCAGCTGTCGGAGGCGCGCGAGCTCGCCGAGCGCAGCCTGACCCAGCTCGAAGGCGCCCGCACCCGCCTGCAGACCATCCTCGACAACCTCAGCGCCGGCGTCATCGCGTTCTCGCGCGAAGGCCACATCGAGATGGTCAATCCCGGCGCGACGCGCATCCTGAAGCTGCCGCTGTCCGCCTACATCGGCCACGACCTGACCGAGATTCCCGGGCTGGAATCCTTCGGCGAGGCGGTGCAGCAGCGCTTCGAACTGCACCGCGTGAGCCCGGAAGCGGGCGAGCGCGACCAGTGGCAGGACTCGTTCGAACTGCAGACCGCCGCCGACCGCGGCACGCTGACCCTGCTGGTGCGCGGCGCCTCGCTGCCGCTCGAAGCGCGGCTGCTGGTCTTCGACGACATCACCGACGTGGTCTCGGCGCAGCGCTCGGCCGCCTGGAGCGAGGTCGCGCGCCGCCTCGCGCACGAGATCAAGAACCCGCTGACGCCGATCCAGCTCTCGGCCGAGCGCATGCAGCACAAGCTCGAAGCCAAGCTGACCGGCACCGACCAGGCGATGCTGGTGCGCTCGGTGGCGACGATCGTCAACCAGGTGCAGGCGATGAAGCAGCTGGTCAACGAGTTCCGCGACTACGCCCGGCTGCCGGCCGCGCGCATGAGCTCGCTCGACCTGAACGGGCTGGTCAGCGACGTGCTCGGCCTCTATCACGACGCGCAGGACAGCGGCCGCCTCGCCGCAACGTGCGGCGTCGATCTGCCGCACATCCTCGGCGATGCGACGCAGATCCGCCAGGTCATCCACAACCTGGTACAGAACGCGCTCGATGCGGTGGCCGACCAGCACAACGGCCATGTGCAGGTCCAGACCGAACTCGCGCGCACCACGCACGGCGAGGTGCGCGCGGTGCGCCTGACCGTGACCGACAACGGCCCAGGTTTTGCTGACAAGGTGCTGAAGCGTGCGTTCGAGCCCTACGTGACGACAAAGAGCAAGGGCACCGGCCTCGGCCTGGCGGTGGTCAAGAAGATCGCCGACGAACACGGCGCCCGGGTGAGAGTCGCGAATCTCGACGAGGCGAGCGCCGAGGGCGCCCTCGGGTCTGCCTCAAGTGGGCGAGGTGCGCGAGTTTCGTTATCATTTTCCATCCTGGCTCCCGCGGAGAGCCCCCTTGGCATGGCCAGTCCGGCCGACGCCCGGGTTCATTGAGTACTCATGGCAACCATACTTGTAGTCGACGACGAACTCGGCATCCGGGCCTTGCTGTCCGAAATCCTGACCGATGAAGGTCATACCGTCGAACTGGCGGAGAACGCGGCCCAGGCGCGCGAGTGCCGCGAGCGGGTGCGGCCCGACCTGGTGCTGCTGGACATCTGGATGCCCGATGTCGACGGCATCACCTTGCTGAAGGAGTGGGGCACGACGGCGCTGCTGACGATGCCGGTGATCATGATGTCGGGCCACGGCACGATCGATACGGCGGTCGAGGCGACCAAGTTCGGCGCGATGGCTTTCCTCGAAAAGCCGATCACCTTGCAGAAGCTGCTGCGCGCGGTCGAGCAAGGCCTGGCGAAGCCGGCGCCGCGCAACGCCGCGCCCGCGACCGGGCCGGCGCGCCTGGACGGCCTCGGCCACCTGCCGCAGAGCGCGATGAACTTCGATACCGGTTATGGCGGCGTGCTGTTGCCGGTCTCGCCGCCGGCGCTCGGCCCGCAGTCGGAGCAGAGCTTCGAACTCGACCGGCCGCTGCGCGAGGCGCGCGATGCTTTCGAGAAGAGCTATTTCGAGTTTCACCTGGCCAAGGAGAACGGCAGCATGACCCGCGTTGCCGAGAAGACCGGCCTGGAGCGCACGCACCTGTACCGCAAGCTCAAGCAGCTCGGCGTCGACCTCACGCGCAACAAGCGCGGCAATGCCGGCTGATATACTGCGCGACCTGGCCAAGTAGCTCAGTCGGTAGAGCAGCGGATTGAAAATCCGCGTGTCGGTGGTTCGATTCCGCCCTTGGCCACCAGAAAAATCTAGATAAATCAACGGGTTAGCGGCTTTCGCCTCTGACCCGTTTTTCGTTCAAGTCTCCATGTAGCCACCATGTAGCCAGTGGTACGTGGAATGGTTTGCGGCAGAGGCGTCGTTGGACGATCGCCGTCACCTCGATGCTGCTCTCGGTCTTCTTCGCGCGGACGACGCCACCGGATTTCGGCCTCCGTGCTCGCGCAGGCGGCCATCGCAGCTGCACGCTGAATCGATCAACAGGTAACCGACGTCGGTATGCAACCGCTCGGGGTCGACAGAGCCCTTCGTTGGCCTGCACCCCCAGTCGGGTGCCCCCTTCGGGCCGATGGTTCGCGGCGCGGCCGGCTCCGATCATCTCCTCAGGCAGCCGCGTTGCGCTGGCCTTGGGGCAAACGATGCATTTCCAAGAACGAAATGAAGGGGACTTTCGGATCTACGCTGGCGCGTTCGAAGCCCCACGCGGCAATGGCTTCGTGGCCTCGGTAATCGTCTACCGGATGGCTCCGGCATACGAGCGGCGGGAAGTCTTCCGCGATGTCAGCATGTTCGGCGGCCATCGCTGGCTCACGTCTGACGACGCTCTGCGGCAGGCCGTCAAGAAAGGTTGCGAAGTTGTGCGCGGCGAGCCTTGTCGCCTCGGGCGTCACACGTCATGACGCCGTTCTTCATGCTCATCATGACTGCGGTTGCGCGAGTGGCGAGGCTGACGGTCATCAGAAATTGCGCGCGCGTGCCGACAGCCTTTCAGCTCGATGCATCCGTTCACTGAACGGAGCCTGTGGGCAGGCCTCAACCGTTGGGAGTATTTCGATGGAAGTTGCAGCGCTGGTAGTTGTTGTCCTGCTCTGGTTTGGCGTGAAGGCGATCAGGTCGCGCCCCTGATTGGTCGCGTCCGCGGCCGTTGATTTCGACGCGCTCGGCTCGCGCTGCGCCAGTCGTTGCGACCCTGCATCGTTCGCAAAACCAGCTGAGGATTGGTGGTGCTCGCAGGAAATGTTCCCGCAGGCTCACCCGGTGAGCCAGTACCGACCGCAAGCTCCTGGCCATGCTTGCCACCTCGACCCCGACGATGTACCCGCTTTACGTGCGCGACCCGATGCAACGCTGCGAGTTCTGCCGGTGGGTTGACGTGCACCCATTGCCGAAGCGGCCGCTGGTGATCGCGTTGGGCTGCTTGCAGCCGAAGACGCACTATGGGCAGGCCTCACGTGGCGGGGTGTGCTGCTCGCAGCGCGCGTGCGCCACCATCGGACCTCGGTCACCTTCGGCCGATGCGTCGGACGCACTTCGCCGGCCTTCCAGGCGGTGGCAAGACTTTCGACGTACGCCGATACCCCAGGGAGTTCCGGCGGCGCCGCGGCGGCGTTTCGCGGCCCGCGCGCAGCCATTCGCTCAGCACCTCCTGAGCCGCTCGGATGTCGCGCAGCAGGCGCACAGGGTCGAGGCCGGTGAACTGCTCTCGCAAGCTCGACTTGATGCTCTCGCTGATCGCAGCAGACCCGAGCAACCGGTCGCACGGGGTCGCCGGCGCGTGGTACTTCTTGCTCACGCCTGCTCCGTCGCGAGTCTTGGCTTTGAGCTTGAACGACGGCTGGAAGAAGTTGATGTAGAGCCTGGAGGAGGCATAGAGCTCCGCCAGCGCGTGTGTCGCGGCGAGACCGCTCAATCGGCCGTAGCCGACAAGGCGCCGAACGATGGAGCCGTTCTTCTGCTCGACCCACGCCTGATCGTTCTTCTTGTAGGGCCGCGACCGCGTCTGCTCCAGCCCTTTGTCTCGGCAATAGTCGAAGACGGTCTGGTTCATGAACGCTCGCTGTCTGCGGCCGAGGCGACGGATTGGGGCTTGATCAGCCGTGTGGTGCTGCGAGCCGACTTCGCAGCCGAGATCCACAACTCGCGACGCAGCTTGCCGGCGGCCCGACGCGCGCTTACGGCGGGTCAAGAAGCTGAGGACCCCGCACCTGGTCATGCCGTTCGCCGAACGCCAACGTCTTGTCGGCAAACCCGAGTGGGACGAGCTCGAGCGGCGGTACGCCTGAATTGCATTCCGGACGGTGGGCCTGGCTGATCCGCCGGCCCGGAGCGTCTTCGAACGAGCAGGATAGAGGCGACTGCCTGAGCAGGCAACTCCGCTTGCATCGAAGAAGCATCGGCAACGGCGCTGCGGCCAACAATATCTCCGGCTCCAGCGGGGAGTCACGACGGAGACTTCGTCCATGAGCGCCTACCAAGACATCGCACTGACGGAAGAAGGCGGCGTCGCGACGCTCATCTTGAATCGCCCCCAATCATTGAATGCGCTTCGCGCCGAAACGCTCGAAGAGATCATCGACGCACTGGACCACGTACGCGACGGCGGCAGTGCGCGCGTGTTTTTGCTCACGGGCGCCGGGCGTGCGTTTTCATCGGGCGCCGACTTGGCGGCGGGCGGCTCGGGCAAGGATCTCGGGCAGAAAGTCGAACGCTACTACAACCCGATTCTCGAACGTCTTTTTGCGCTTCCGATACCGCTCGTCAGCGCGGTCAACGGTCTTGCGGTGGGTGCCGCCTGCTCGTTGGCCCTCGCGGGCGACATCGTTCTGGCTGCACGCTCATCGTACTTCCTGCAAGCCTTCGTCAACATCGGTCTCGTGCCAGACGCGGGAAGCAGCTGGCTGCTGCCGCGCGTGATGGGCCGCGCTCGCGCGAACGCGATGATGCTGCTCGGGGAACGCATATCTGCCGAGCGAGCCGAGGCTTGGGGCATGGTCTACAAGGTGGTGGATGACGATGCTTTGGCTGGCGAGTCGCTCGAGTTGGCGCGCAAGCTGGCTCGCGGGCCGACGCAGGCCTATGCCTTGATTCGCCACGGCATCCGGTACGCACTCGACCACTCGCTGTCGGAAACGCTGGCGATGGAGCGGCGACATCAACGACTGGCCGGGGCCAGCAGCGATTTCGCCGAGGGCGTGGCCGCGTTCCGCGAGAAGCGCCCCGCCGCATTCACTGGCCGCTGAATCGGGGTGAGGCCCCCGCTGCGACGAGAAAGAGCGTCTCGGGCGCCCATCGGCTTTATTCGCTCACCCACTGCACCACATCGATCAAGGCCGCTCGTTTCGAGCGGAACGAATTCGATGGATGGCTGCCATCCGCATACCCGAATGACATCCCGGCCACGATCATGCGATGTTCGGGAATGCCGAAGTGCTGGCGCATGAACGGCGCGTAGGTTGCGAGCGCCGCCTGAGGGATGGTCGCCACGCCGAGACTCTGGGCCGCGAGCATGAGGTTGGCGAGGTAGATGCCGCTGTCGATCGCGCCATAGGTGCCCAGATCACGTTCGGAAGTGACGAGCAGCATGTGCGGCGCGTCGAAGAGGCGGAAGTTCTTCATCGCCTGCACGGCCGATGCTTGCCGGTCGCCATAGCCGATGCCGACGCTTTCGTATAGCTGCCAGCCGACCTCGCGCTGACGCTCCTTGTAGACGCCGCGGTAGGCGGTGGGGAAAGGGAAATCGGGCTGCATGGTCGGCACGCCGTTGTGGGCGATCGCATCCGCTTTGGCGTGCTCATACAGCGCTTGTCGCAGCCGTTCGGTGCCGGCGGCTTCGGTGACGATGACCTGCCACGGCTGCGAGTTGCACCATGACGCGGAGAGCTGCGCGATGGTCAGCATTCGTTCGATCACGGGGCGGGGCACCGGCGCCTTTTGGTAGGCGCGGCAACTGTGACGTTGAGCGAGGAGGCGGCCCAGCACCATCGAATCCTCCGGCCAGCGCTGTTCACCGGCCTCGGGATCCTGAACGGCAGTACGCAAATCATTGGTCATGGCGAGATCGCTCCTGGAAATGGGCGCGTCGCGGGCGCCCGCACTGTTCGTCATTGGCGTGTCAACTCGGCGATGTGCGAGTCGGCCAAGCCCCATTGCTGCAAGGTCGCGAGCGTGGCCGCGCTGTCGCCCGAAGGCTGGATCGCACTCGGCGTGAGCGAAAAGCGAGGGCTGGGCGCCGGCTGGCGAATCCCGTCAATGTCGACAAAGGTGCCACGCGCGAGATTGTGCGGATCGTCCGCTGCCTCGGTCGCCGTGAGCACCGGCGCGAAACAGGTGTCTTCATCGCCCATCACGGCGACCCACTCGTCGCGCGTCTTGCTGGCGAATACTTCGGCAAAGGCGGCCGTCATCTCCGGCCAGGTCTTCTTGTCCATCTGCCGCAGCGCCGATTTGCCCGCGAGTCCGGTCTTCTCGAGCAACCTCGCGTAGAACTGCGGCTCGATCGCGCCGACGGATACGAATTTGCCATCCGCGCACCGGTAGGTGTCGTAGAACGGCGCGCCACCGTCCAACAGATTCGCTTCCCGCGATTCCTGCCACTGCCCGATCGCGCGCAGCTTGTAGAACACCGCGGTCAGGTAGCTGGTGCCATCGCTGATCGCGGCGTCCACCACCTGGCCCTGCCCCGTGGCGCGAGCGTGCAGCACCGCTGACAGCAGGCCTACCGCGAGCATCATGGCCCCACCGCCGTAGTCGCCGACGAGGTTCAGAGGCGGCACCGGCTTGTCCCTCGTGCCGATCGCGTCGAGCGCTCCGCTGATCGCGATGTAGTTGATGTCGTGGCCCGCCCGCTGAGCGTAGGGACCATCTTGGCCCCAGCCTGTCATGCGGCCATACACCAGTCGAGGGTTGCGGGCCAGCACCGCCTGTGGCCCGAGGCCCAGGCGCTCCATCACGCCGGGACGATAGCCCTCGAACAGCACGTCCGCCTGTTCGCACAGCGCCAGGCAAGCGGCGACCGAGTCGGGACGTTTCAGGTCCAGGGTGACCGAACGCCGTCCGCGGCGATCGATCTCGACACGCTGGTCGCGGCCGGCTTGGCCGGTCTGGGCGCGGTCGATGCGCAGGATGTCCGCACCCATGTCCGACAGCAGCATGCCGCAGAAAGGGCCAGGGCCAATGCCTGCGAATTCGATGATCTTCAAACCTTGCAGGGGTCCGCTTGCCAAGGTGATTCCTTTGAATGAGAAAAGTCAGTGCGCGCGAGAGAGGGACGCGGCGGGTGAGACTGCATCGCCTCGCTCGACGCGGGCGATGAAGTCCAGGATTCCCGCGTTGAAGGCATCGTTGCGATCGCCCGCGACCATGTGCCCGGCACCCGGAACATCGATGTATTCGGCGTCCGGCGCCAGGGCACGAAAGTGCGCGACTTCCGCGTGCCCGACGATGTTGCTTTCCGATCCGCGGATCAGCACCGTCGGTACGCGAAGGCGGCGAGTCGCCGCTTCGAGCCGAGTCTGGACGCTCGCGCGGCCGCGTCGATCCTGCGATATCAGTCGTGGATCCCAATGCCAGTAAAGACGACCCTGTCGCTCGCGCAGATTGCGCATCAGCCCCGAGGCGTCGACAGGTCGAGGACGATTCGGCACGTAGTTGGCGACGGCCTCGGCCGCCTGGTCAAGAGTCTCGAAACCTTCGGAGTGGTTTCGCATGAAGGCGGCGATGTGCTCGGTGCCCTTGGCATCGATCATCGGCGTTACGTCGACGAGGACCAGGGCGCGGGCGATCGGCTGCATCGCTTCGCCGACAGCGGCCAAAGCAGTCATTCCGCCCATGGAAGCACCGACGAGCACCGGCAGGCGCGGTGTCTGGGCCAGCACCTGTTGCAAGTCGGCCACCAGCGCGTCTATCGAATAGTCGCCCGCCGGATCCCAATCGCTATCGCCGTGGCCCCGAGCATCGAGCGCGACCACGTGATGACCGGCAGCAACAAGCGCATCTGCGGCACTTTTCCAGCTGTGACGCGTTTGCCCGCCGCCGTGCAGCAGCACGACGGGTGGTCCCTCCGGATCGCCGGCGACATCGCCAACGACCGAGAGACCCTTTGCGACCTGGAAGCGCTGCACCGCGGCGTCGCCTAGAAGCTCAGAGCCACCGCGCCGAAAGGCCGCTGCGTCGCCATGTAGCGCAGCGCCTCAGGTGCCTCGGCGAACGGAAAGCTGCGGTCGAACAAGACCTTGATCTGACCGTCGTCGGCGAATTGTTTGAAAGCAGCCCAGGCTTCGCGCCATTCGGCCGGCGTACTGGTGTAGGCGCCGTAGCCCTGGATGCTGCCGCGGACGAGGATCAGGTCGGCCAAGGTGATGGTCGAGGTGCGGCCGGCGGCAAAGCCGAGCGTGATGACCTTGCCGTAGCGCCTCACGCACTTGATCGCTTCGGCGATGATCTGGCCGCCGAGCGAATCGATCACGATGTCGACGCCCTCACCGCCATTGCGGGCGAGTACGCCGGCGGAGATCGTTTCCTTGGACAGGTCGATCACGTTGTCGAAGCCGGCGTCGGCCGCCGCCTTGGCCTTGGCGGCGGAGCCGGCGGTCGAGTACACCGCTTTCGCGCCGAGCGCCTTGGCGAGCTGGTAAGCGGCGTTGCCGACCGAGCCGCCGATGCCGGTTGCCAGCACGGTCTTGCCGGCTACCATGCCGGCCTCCTTCAGTGCGAAGAAGGCCGTCGGATACGCCACGGCCGCCTGAGCCGCGGCGCCGTCGGGAACGGAGTCGGGCACGCGCCCGAGGTGATCCGCCTCGACGGCGACGTATTCGGCCCAACTGCCCGGCCGCATGAAGCCATACACGAAGGCGCCGAACATCACCCGCTCACCCTTCTTGAACGAAGAATTGCCCGGATCCTCGACCACGCCCGCACCCTGGTTGCCAGGCTGGAGCGGCAGCACCGCAGCCGGGAAATTCGCCTCGTTCTCGCTGTTGATGACTGCCTGGTCGAAGGGCACGACGCCGGGCGCCGTGATTCGCACCAATACCTCGGTGCCGCTGATGTCCGGCTTGCCGGTCTCGATCAGTCTCAGGTCCTGCGTGCCGGTCTGGCCGTCGATCTTCCAGGCTTTCATCTTGATGCAATCCTTAGGTTTCGGGTCGTTGAATCAGGTACGGCGCCGGCGCACTTCGATGCCGGCCGCCTCGCGGTCCCAGGTGGAGGCGGTCACGCCTTCTTCGCGCAGGCGGTACTTCAGGACCTTGCCGGTCGGGTTCTTGAGCAACTCCAGGCGGAACTCGAAGTAGCGCGGCACGGCGAAGTGGGGCAGTTGATCGATGGCCCAATGGCAGACTTCTTCAGGGGTCAGCTGCGCGCCCTCGCGCAGAACGATCGTCGCCTTGATGTCGTCTTCGGCGCCCTGCGGTCCGATCGTGTGAATGGCCACCTCGGCGATCGCCGGATGCCCGGTGAACGTGCGCTCGATCTCGAAGCTCGAGATGTTCTCGCCGCGGCTGCGCAGGTAGTCCTTCGCCCGGTCCACGAAATAAAGGTAGCCGTTCTCCAGCTTGCCCAGGTCGCCGGTGTGCATCCACAGGTTGCGCCAGGCATGGGCCGTCTTGTCGGGGCTGTTCCAGTAGCCCTCGAAGATCAGGTTCGGCGCGCGCGGGCGCACGACGATCTCACCGACCGTGCCGTCCGCCACCGGCTGGTCTTCGGCATCGAAGACAGCGAGTTCGTATTCGTCAGCGGCACGGCCGCAGCAGCGCGCCGGAGGATCGTCGCCCGGCAGGCAGAAGGCGATGCGATTGGCCTCGGTCTGTCCGTAGGCATAGGAGTACACCGTTTTGACGCCGAATCGCTCCTGCCAGATCTTGCGCACCGGCGGCGTGATCGGCTGGCCCCAGATCATCTTGAGCTGGCCGCGGCAGCGCTTCATCGCATCGTTGTCCGGCGCGTGTGCAAGCAGCGAAAAGATCGAGGCCATCATCAGGGCGTGGGTCGCACCCGAGGCTTCGATCTCCGACCAGTAGTGGGTCACCGAAAAGCGCGGAGAGAGCGAGCAGCGCAATCCGCCGACGAGGGCACCCAGCACCGTGCACAAGGCGGCTAGGTGAAAGACCGGCAGGCAAGTCCAGCTGATGTCCTCCGGCCCCTGCGGCACCATGCGCCGCTCCTGGTAGCCCTGCATGCACAGGTAGTTGTGGCTCAGCATGCAGCCCTTGGACGGGCCGGTGGTGCCCGAGGTGTAGATCAGCATGCCCAGGTGTTCGGGCCTCGCGAGGATCGGCAACGGCGTCTCGTCATGGCCCCGGTGTGCATCGAATGCCTCGATCTCGAAGGCACACCGCGGCGCCTGCGCAAGATTGCGCACCAAGACCCGCCTGACGTTCGGAAGGAGCTCGGCAATGGCCACGATCCGCGCAAGATAGTGCGCGTCGCACACGATCAGCTGCGCGCCGGAATCGGCCACCTGGTGACGCAAGAACTCGCCGACGTAGGCCGTATTGATCGGCACCCAGACGGCGCCCAGCTTGTTGATGGCGAACCAGGTGGTGAATACGTCGAGACTGGTGTCGAACACGGTCACGACCCGGTCGCCCTGCTTCACGCCGAGTGCCGACAAGGAATGCGCAAGCCGAGTCGACTCGAGGTCGATCTGGCGGTAGGTGAGCGCGTCGCCGCTCACGTCGGTGAAGATGCGCTCAGGGTTCGTGGCGACGGCGCGGGCCAGAGCGTGGACCACCGTATCGCGAGGAAAGCGCGCCGTTTCGGCGCGTACTGGAGCCGTCGCACAGGTCGCGGGTCGTGCGGGTGCAGGGTGGTCCAACTTCGTCATGGAGAGAAAGCGTCCTGTACAAGGCGGTGAATGAAGTTCGGCGTCCGTCGGCTCAACCGCGCATCGAGCGCCGACGAACCTCGATGCCGGCAATCTCCCGGTCCCAGGTGATGGCGGTGACGCCCTCATCGCGCAGTCGATATTTCAGGACTTTCCCGGTCGGATTCTTCAACAGTTCCGCGCGAAACTCGATGTAGCGCGGCACCGCGAAATGCGGCAGGCGCTCCATCGCCCAATGGCAAAGTTCGTGTGCCGTCACCGAAGCTCCTTCGCGAAGGACGATGGTCGCCTTGAGTTCGTCCTCCGCATCCTGTCGACCGACTGCGTGGATGGCGACCTCGGCAATGTCGGGATGCGACGAGAAGCTGCGCTCTACCTCGAAGCTCGAGATGTTCTCGCCGCGGCAACGCAGATAGTCCTTGGCACGGTCGGAAAAAAATAAATAGCCGTCTTCCAGCTTGCCCAGGTCGCCGGTATGCATCCACAGGTTTCGCCAGGCCGCCGCGGTCTGGTCGGGGCGGTTCCAGTAGCCCGCGAACATCGTGTCGGCCTCGCGCGGACGAAAAACGATCTCGCCGACCTGTCCGTCAGGCAAGGGTTGGTCGTCGCCGTCGAAGATGCGGACCTCGAATTCATCGGTGACGCGGCCGGCACTGCTCTCGGGGGGCGAATCCTCCGGAAGAGCCATCGACAGGCGCACGCCCTCCGTCTGACCGTAGGACCACGACGAAACCAGCGCGACCCCGAAACGTTCCTTCCAGATCGCACGCACGGGCGCCGAGATCGGTTGGCCATAGATCATCTTCAACTGACCGCGGCAGCGTTTCATCGCGTCGTTGTCCGGAGCGTGTGCAACGAGCGAGAAGATCGATGCCATCAACTGCGCTTTTGTCGCGCCCGATTCCTCGACGTCCTTCCAGAAGCTGGAGAGTGAAAAGCGCGGCCAGATGGCGCATGGCAGCCCGGCGACGAGCGAGCCCAGCACCAGGATCAGTGCGGCCGTGTGGAACAGCGGCAGGCAAGTCCAGCTCACGTCCTCCAGGCTCAGAGGGGCGGCCCGCAGTTGTTGCCGACCCTGCATGCACATGTAGTTGTGGCTGATCATGCAGCCCTTCGACGGGCCGGTCGTGCCCGAGGTGTAGAGCAGCGCAGCCAGATCAGCAGGCTCCACGGTCACGGCGTGTGATGACGCGTCGCCGCCGCGGTGCTCGTCCAGCGCCGCGACCGGGATCGGGCTGGCCGGGTAGGGCGCAGGGCCCCGACAGAGGATGAGTTTCAGCTCAGGCAGAGCTTCGGCCACATCCACGATCCGTCGCAGGTAGTGCGCCTCGCAGATCACGAGTCGCGCACCCGAGTCCGCCACCTGGTGACGCAGGAACTCGCCCTCGTACGCGGTGTTGATCGGCACCCAGATGGCGCCGAGCTTGTTGATCCCGAACCAGGCTGCGAAGACATCGATGCAATTGTCGAAGATCGTGACAACCCGATCGCCTCTGCGCACGCCAAGCGCTGCCAGTTCGTTCCCCAGGCAGTTGGAGATGCGGTCGATCTCCCGATAGCTGCATCGCTGACCCGCCAGATTGACGAAGAGGCCATCGGGGCGCAGCGCCACTGCGCGCGCCAGCGCCCTGACGACCGTGTCGCGCTCGCCGGCGCGGTAGACCTTGGTCGAAGGAAGCGCGGGCAGCTCTTCAGCCGGTCGCGATGGGGCTGCGAGATGCGCTGCGTGGATCGTGGACATGAATCGCCTTGTCTCCATGTGAGCCGGATCGGCAAGGGTGTGGCGCCGAATCGCGTGCGTCTGAACCGCCCATCGTCAAAACCTCGAAGGCGATCGAGCTGAACTATAGGTCCACGTTCTGCGACGCGTCCGGATTTGGATCGCCATTGCTGCTGCAGTCAAACCAGAGTGCCATTGGGGAGGGGTCGGCTGCAAAACGCAGGGTCGGGTAAGCGCAGCGGCACCTGCAGACAATCCCGACAAGGATCCCCCAGCTATCTTTTGACCTCGCAAGTCTTGCCCTACCGCACGGAGGTTTTGAACATCATGGCTGGAACTCTAGAGATCGTCGTGAATCCCGAGAACGAATGGAGGCTGAAGACCGATCCGGTCACGACCTGGCAGAAGGGGGTTCGCCAGGGTGATCGCAAATACTTCATGATCTCCTGCGATACCCACCTCAATCCGCCGGTCACGCTGTTCCGTGACCGGCTCGATGCGAAGTGGCATCACCTTTTGCCGCGAGTCGAGAAGCGCGAGAACGGCGAGCGCTACATCATCATGCCGGGCGCGCGTGCCGAGCGCCTGATCGACTTTCCATTCCAGGGAGAGGACCTGCTGCGTTCGAAGGCGGGAGGCGATTCGATGTCGGCGCCCGGCTCGGGTGTCGTCGGCCTGCGGCGCATCGCCGACCAGGAGATGGACGGCGTGGACGGCGAAGTGATCTTCCCGAACGGTCCGGCCTTGCTGATGTGGTCCTCCAGCGACAACGAATTCGTCGGCGCGCAATGCGCGATCTGGAACGATTGGTCCTGGGAGGTGTGCGGACCGAACATCGACCGCTGCAGCCCCGCCGCGGCGCTCGCCGCCGCCGACATCGAAGGTGCGATACGCGAAGTTCAGCGCGTGGCGAAGAAGGGCTTTCGCGTGCTGACGATGCCGTGCAAGCCGATCTGGGGCGAGCATGACGTGGCCCACATCAACTACAACCTGCCGGTGTTCGATCCGCTGTGGGCCGCCATCCAGGATGCGGACCTCACGATCACGTTTCATGTCTCGACCGGCAAGGATCCGCGCGCCGCGCGCGGCAATGGCGGCGCGATCATCAACTACGTGGTGCACTCGCTCGCCCCGACGATCGAACCGATCGTGAGTCTCTGCTCTTCGGGTGTGTTCGAGCGCTTTCCCAAGCTGCGCGCCGCGACGATCGAAGCCGACGCCGGTTGGGTTCCCTGGATGATGCAGAAGATGGACGAGGCCTACCTCAAGCACCACTTCTGGGTACGTCCGAAGCTCAAGCAACTGCCGAGCGAGTATTACCGCAGCAACTGCTTCGCCTCATTCGGCGAAGACCACGCAGCGCTCGATCTGGTGGAAAACCATCGTCTGGTAGACAACTTCATGTGGGCCAACGATTACCCCCACCACGAAGGCTCCTGGCCGCATTCGGCCGAAGCCATCGAGCGCAGCTTCGGAGACAGCCTGAACGAGGAGACGCGCGCCAAGCTGCTCGGCCTGAACGCGGCCAGGGCTTTCCGCTTCCCGGTGCCGGATCGCTATCGAGATTGAGTCCCGAAAGGAACTCTATCGAATTCGTCGCGCGGCGATGGCCGTCGGCGGCGACGAATCCGCCGAACAAAAACCAGAGGAGACATGGACATGACGACGCCCTCATCGAGGCCGCGTGATGCTGTACTACGCGCGGCATTCGCGACGGTCGCAGTGCTGGCGCCTGCCGCTTCGGCCTGGTCCTTCAGTATCGATACCGACAATCCCGAGTTGAAGATTCGCTGGGACAACTCGTTTCGCTACAACCTCGGCCTGCGGGCAAGGAACTGCGACGAGAACATCTGCGGCAATGGTCAGGGTTTGGGCGACGTGACTGCCTACCAGTCCGACCGCAAATTCGCGAAGGCCGGCGACGTGGTGACGAACCGCATCGACCTGTTGTCCGAGTTCGACCTGATCTACAAGCGCGACCACGGCTTTCGAGTCAGCGGCGCGGCCTGGTTCGACGAGGCCTACAAGAACGAGCTGAAGGGCGACGCGGCACTCGACGCCACCGGCCTGGGCATGGGGGCAGGCCGGACCGGCGGGCCATATGCGGATTTCACGAAGCGCTGGAATCGCGGTCCGTCAGGCGAGTGGCTCGACGCCTTCGCTTTCACGAAGCTCGATCTCGGTGATGTGCCGGTCAACTTCAAGCTCGGCCAGCACAATATCTACTGGGGTGAGTCGCTCTTCTCGAGTGTTGGCGGCGTGGCCTACAACCAGGGTCCGCTGGACTTTCGCAAGGCGCTGGCCAATCCGGGCGTGCAGGCCAAGGAACTGTTCAAGCCGCTGAATCAGCTGTCCTGGGCTGCGCAACTGACGGATACCCTCGGATTTGCAGGCCAATACTATCTTGACTGGAAGCCGACTCAGCTACCGGACGGCGGCACTTACTTCGGCGCAGCCGACGGTTTCGGGCTCGGCGGAACCGGCACCATCTTCGGCGCGCCGACCGTGGTCAGCGCCACGCCGAAGAAGCGCGGCGACTGGGGCCTGTCCATGCGCTGGCGGCCGGACTGGCTCGAAGGCACGGCAGGGCTCTACTACCGTGAGTTCACCAACAAGTTCGCCCAGCTGGTCTCCACGCCGAGCGGCTTCGGCATCGATTTCTCGTCGGAGAAGCGCGAGAAGCTGATCGGCGTGAGCCTGGCCAAGCAGGTCTGGGGGATTTCCTTCGGCGCCGACCTGACATACCGCCCGGATGCCGTGCTGTCCGCGACGCCGTTCGCCACGTTCGTTCCTGCCGGCGCGTCGGACTCGAGCTGGAAGCCAACCGGCAACGTGGTCACGGCGGTGCTCAACGGCATTGCCTATTTCGGGAAGAACCCGGTCTTCGACTCCGCTGCCCTGACTGCGGAAGTGAACTTTGCGCAGCTGCAGAAGGTGACTGCCAATCCGCAGAACTACAACGGCGTCGGCTACCACTGCGTGCAAGCCAACCAGTTCGCTTGTCAGACGAAAACTGCGGTCGGCATGAACATCCTGTTCGAGCCCAAGTGGTTCCAGGTGTTCGACGGCGTCGACGTGAGCGCCCCCATGTCCTATGGCCAGGGCGTGCATGGTAATTCACCGGTGATCTTCGGCGACAACCTCGGCCAGGGCAACTGGAGCCTTGGCGTGAAGGGGGACGTCTTCAACAAGTACGCCGTCACCCTGCAATACAACGGCTTCATCGGAAGGCACGCCCACGACGAGCTCGGCGCCGGCAGCGACAACAACTCGGCGCTTGGAAAGTATTGGGACCGCGACTGGGTTTCATTGACTTTGAAGACGACGTTCTAACCACCCTCCGGAGACAAGGAAGAGACCATGGACAGCCTTGCCAAGTACGCCGCCGCCGTGACGGCCATCGTCGGATGCCTTAACGTGCACTCGGAAGTCGGGCCTGAAGACGCCAAGGCGCTCGGCACGACGCTCACCCCCTGGGGCGCCGAGAAGGCCGGCAACAAGGCGGGCACCATTCCCGCCTACACCGGCGGATTGACGACGCCGCCGGCGTCCTACGACGCGTCGAAGAAGGGTGTGCTGACCGATCCCTTCGCCGACGAGAAGCCGCTGTATTCGGTCGACGCCAAGAACATGGGCGAACATGCGGGGCAGCTCAGCGAAGGCGTCATGGCCTCGCTGGCGAAATACCCCGGCACGCGGGTCGATGTGTACGCGACTCACCGGACGGCAACGTATCCGAAATGGGTTCTGGACAATACCCTGAAGAATGCTGCCCAGTGCAAGGAGGTCGGGCAGAGGCTGGTGAACTGCATCGGCGGACTGCCCTTCCCGATCCCGAAGACCGGCACGCAGCTGACCTGGAATCACCAGCTCGGCTTCATGGGGGCGAGCTTCTACGGCCGGGGCGCGACGGTCTTCAACGACGCTTCAGGCAAGGCCGTTTTGATGGGTGTCAACGAATACTGGTTCGACTATCCCTACTACAACTCGGCCAACGACGGCAACAACATTCCGATCTACGAGCGCACGCGATACGACTACAGCGAGCCGGCCCGCGTGGCAGGCGAGAAGATCCTGCTGCACTACAAGATCGACAACGGTCCGACCAACGTCTGGCAGTACCTGCCGGGACAGCGCCGCACCAAACTTTCGCCCGATCTGGCCTACGACACGCCGCACCCGCAGTCCGGCGGCACCGCGGGCATGGATCAGCTCTACGGCTTCTATGGCCCGACCGATCGCTTCGACTTCAAGATCGTCGGCAAGAAGGAGATGCTGATCCCGTACAACAACTTCCAGATATTCAGCGCGGCCTGCTCGTTCGACAAGTTCTTCCGCAAGGGGCTGCCCAACCCCGACTGCGTGCGCTGGGAACTGCACCGTGTCTGGGTGGTGGAGGGCACTCTCAAGGAAGGCAAGCGGCACATCTTCTCGAAGCGCGTGCTCTACATGGACGAGGACACCTACAACGTCGGCGTCTACGACAACTACGACATGTCCGGCAAGATCTATCGCTTCGAGATCCAGCTCGGCATACCGGCGTACAACGACCCGGAGCTCGGCACTTCCGGCCTTGTGACGATGCATTTCGATCTGCAAGTCGGCGCCTGGCTGATGGATAACTTCCCGTCGCCTTTCGCACCGGTCAAGGGCTTCGCCAACGTGTCGCAAAAGACACCGGAGCGCGAATGGCAACCCGACGCGCTGTCCGGTGGCGGCATTCGCTGAGCGTCTGGAGGCGGCGTGTGAAACTCATCGTGACGTGGGTGGCCGGCAGCCTGACGGCGTTCGCTGCTCTCGCCTACCAGGATCCGCTGGTTCAGCCGGCCGAAGCGAGTGCGCTCGCGGCCCAGGCGCCGCTGACGGCCATGGCCCATGCCGGCGAGCGCCTGGTGGCTGTCGGGCAGCGCGGCATCGTGGTCTATGCGGATGAGCAGCGCAGGCCGCTGCAATGGCATCAGGCCGCGGTGCCGGTGGGTGCTGACCTTACCGGCGTGAGCTTCGCGACCGCGCGCGACGGCTGGGCTGTGGGTCACGGCGCGGTGGTGCTGCACAGCGGCGATGGCGGGATCACCTGGAGCAAGCAGGCGGACGGCAAATCGCTCGGCGACTCCGCGCTGAGCTTCTACGAGGCCCAGCCCGGGGGCGCTGAGCCGGATCGCCGCCGCGCAACGATCGAGCAGGCGCGCCGTCTTGCCGAGGAGCGCGAAACGCAACCACTGCTCGATGTCTGGTTCAAGGATGCGAAGACCGGCTATGTGGTCGGCACTTTCAATCGCATCTATCGCACGGACGATGGCGGCGCCCACTGGACTCCCTTGATCGACCGGACCGACAACCCGGAAGGCCTGCATTTCTACGCAGTGCATGGCGCTGGCAGCGAGGTCTATCTCGCGGGCGAGCGCGGCATGGTGTGGCGCTGGGACGAGACGCAGTCGCGCTTCGTCGTCGTGCGCACCCCGTATGAGGGCTCGCTGTTCGGGGTGATCATCACGCCACGCTCGGTGTTGGCGTACGGCATGCGTGGCAGCCTGTTCAGAAGCACCGACCGTGGCGCGCATTGGCAGCGCATCGATACTGGTTTGCGCGCCGGCATCGTGGCTGGCGATTTGCGCCCGCGCGGCGAGATCGTGCTGGTCGCCTTGTCGGGCGACGTGATCGTCAGCGTCGACGACGGCGCGAGCTTTCAGGCGGCTTCGCCGTCTCGCCATCAACCGGCGTCCGCTGCGCTTGCCACAGCGGACGGGCTGCTGGTGACGGCCGGTGCGGCGGGCGTGCACGAAGAAGGCATCGACCTGGCGGGAAAGCGCTGATATCTCCGAGGGCCTCGACATGAATATTCAGGACGACTCCGCAGGGGCCGAGATGCAGGTCGTGGCCGACCCGCGGCACTTCGATCGCCGATCCGGCAATCTTCTCGAGCGGCTGGTGTTCAACCATCGGCCGTGGTTCATGCTGCTGTGCATTGCCATCACCGCGGGGCTGGGCTGGCAATTGCGGACATTGCGGGTCAACACCAGCTTCGAGAGCATGTTGCCGCAGAGCCATCCCTTCGTGCGCAACTACCTCGAGAACCGCGATCAGTTGCGCGGCTTGGGCAACACGGTGCGCATCGCCGTCGAGACCGACGAAGGCGATATCTACAGCAAGAAATTTCTCGCCGCGCTGGAGAAGGCCAACCAGATGGTGTTCCTGACATCGTCGGTCGACCGCGCCTGGATGAAGTCGCTGTGGTCGCCGTCGGTCATCTGGACCGAGGTGACCGAAGATGGTTTCGCCGGTGGCACGGTGATGCCGCCGTCCTACGACGGCTCGGCGAACAGCATCGCCGAGCTGAAGCTCAATATCGAGCGCGCTGGCCTGGTCGGCAGCCTGGTCGCCAACGACCACCGCTCGAGCATGATCGTCGTGCCGCTGCTCGACAAGGATGCCGACAACGGCCGGCCGGTGGACTATTCGGCGTTCTCGCAGACGTTGGAGCAGATGCGTGCGAAGGTCGAGAAGGATCCGCACATCCATGTGCATGTGATCGGCTTCGCCAAGCTCGTCGGCGACCTGATCGCGGGGCTGCAGAAGGTGATGAGCTTCTTCGCGCTCGCCGCCGCCACGGCCGCGATCGTCATCTACATCTACACCCGCTGCGTGCGCAGCACGGCACTCGTGCTGGCCTGTTCGCTGGTTGCGGTGGTGTGGCAACTGGGCATCGTTGCCAGCCTGGGCAAGGTGATCGATCCGTTTTCGGTGCTGGTGCCTTTCCTGGTCTTCGCCATCGGCGTGAGCCATGGCGCACAGAAGATGAACGGGATCATGCAGGACATCGGGCAGGGCACGCACAAGTGGGTTGCCGCGCGCTACACCTTCCGGCGGCTCTTCCTGGCCGGACTGACGGCGCTGGCTGCCGATGCGGTGGGCTTCGGCGTGCTGATGGTGATCGACATCCCCATCATCCGCGAGCTGGCTTTGGCGGCGAGCATCGGCGTCGGCGTCCTGGTGCTGACCAATCTCCTGCTGCTGCCGGTGCTGCTCTCGTATGTCGGTGTCTCGAAGAAGGCTGCGCAGCGCAGTCTGCGCCACTCCGATGATGGAGTCTTGCAGCGCGCGACGCGCGGTCTGGTCCGCCTCACCGAGCCGCGTCACGCCCTGGCCGCGGTGGCGGCCTCGGTTCTGCTGGCGGCGGGCAGCTTCGTCAAGAGCCTGGACATCAAGATCGGCGATCTGGACCCCGGTGCGCCGGAGTTGCGCGCCGACTCGCGCTACAACCTGGACAACGCTTTCATCACCGCGAATTACGGCATTTCCAGCGATGTCTTTGCCGTGATGGTGAAGACCCCGGTGGATGCTTGCCGATCCTTCGAGACACTCACCGAAATGGACCGCCTGGCCTGGCGCCTGCGCCACGTCGCCGGTGTGCAACAGGCCGCTTCGCTGGTCAATACGGTGCAGCAATTCACCGCGGGTGCGTTCGAAGGCAACCCTCGCATGACCACCGTGCCGCGAGACAGCCGCGTGCTCGGCGACCGCTTGAACCAGATCCAGCAATGGAACACCGACATGGCCAACAGCGAGTGTTCGCTGATGCCCGTGCTGGCCTATCTTTCCGATCACAAGGCCGAGACCCTGGAGGGGGTGGTGAAGGAGGCCTCCGCGTTTGCGGCCACACACTCGACGCCGGAGCGGCAGTTCCTGCTCGCCGCCGGGAATGCCGGCATCGAAGCGGCCACCAATGAAGTGGTCAAGACCTCCAACCGAACCATGCTGCTCTTCGTCTACGCAGCGGTGGTCGTGCTCTGCGTCGTCACCTTCCGCAACTGGCGGGCCGTGGTTGTGGCGGTCCTGCCGCTGATGCTGACCTCGGTGATGGGCGAGGCGCTGATGGCGGCGCTCGGGGTCGGCGTCAAGGTCGCCACGCTGCCCGTGATCGCGCTGGGCGTGGGCATTGGCGTGGACTACGCGCTCTACCTTCTCAGCGTGCAGCTTGCCTTCCAGCGCAAGGGCTACAGCCTGGCCAAGAGTTATCGGCACGCGCTGAATTTCACCGGCAAAGTGGTGGCTCTCGTGGGCATCACGCTGGCGGCAGGCGTCGTCACCTGGGCAGCCTCGCCGATCAAGTTCCAGGCCGACATGGGCATCATGCTGACGTTCATGTTCTTGTGGAACATGATCGGTGCGCTGGTGCTGATTCCGGCGCTGTCGTGTTTCCTGCTGCGCAACGTCAGGGTGGAAGGCGCAGCAGTGCCGACGTCTGGCGGCGGCAAGGTCGCCGCCGGGTTGGGGTGATGCCGCACTGCCGTTGAAAAGGCCATCGGCTGTCGCCGATGGCCTTGTGGTTTGCGGATCGACCGGCAGCGCGTTTCGTCTGCCGATGACTGGCTTCAGGCCGGAGTGAACGAAATGGTCGAGATCTTGTTGCCTTCCGGGTCGCGCACATAGGCGGCGTAGGCGTTCGGCGCGACCGGTCGCGGGCCGGGGGCGCCGGCGCAGCTGCCGCCGTTGGCCAGCGCGGCCGTGTGGAACGCGTCGACTGCGGTGCGGTTCGGCGCCAGGAAGCTGATCGAGACGCCGTTCGCCGCGGTGGCGGGCTTGCCGTCGTTCGGCTTCGTGACCATCAGTTCGGGGCCATCGACGCCGTAGAACGACGCGGTGTCCATGTTGCCGAGGCGCTTGATACCGATCGGTGCGAGCGTCGCGTCGTAGAACGTGCGCGACTTTTCGAGGTCGTTGGTGCCGATGGCGACGTGGGTGAAGATTGGCATGGTGTGCTCCTGTTGCCGGTGAGAAGGGGGTGATCCGCCACGTGCGCGACGGGCGCCGTGGTGTTGCCCGAGGCTAGGCCACGGCCGCCCGGCCGCCTTGCTCATGCGTGCAGTTCGCCGTGCCTGTGAATGCGCTCCTGCGCCATGCAAATGCGAGTGCCGCTCGGGGCAAGGCAAGTCCGCGATTGCTGCCTACAGTGGTCTCGCCGCACTCGCCGCGAGACCCGCGACCGGAGCGGCCGACGAGGCTGACCAGGAGACTTGCATGTCCATCAAGAAGATCATCGTGTTCGGAGCGACCGGCTTTCAGGGCCGCCCCCAGGTGCGTGAAGCGCTGAGCCAGGGATACGCGGTGCGTGCCGTGAGCCGCGATCCGCAGGCGCTGGCCGAAGAGGCCAGGCTCGGTGCCGAGGTCGCTGCCGCCGACTACGACAAGCCGGCCTCGCTCGATGCGGCACTGGCCGGTGTCGATGCGATCCTGTTCCAGGCACCGTCGATGGGTGACGTATCGCGGCTGGAGGGGCAGTGCCGCGGCCTCGCGGAGGCGGCCGAGCGTGCCGGGGTCGAGCTCTTCGTTCTCAACTCCAGCATGTGGGCCCCGGACGAGCCGTGCGGCCAGATCACCTACGACGGCGTGCTCGGCATGGAAGAAATCTTCCGCAGCCATCGCGTGCCGGTGATCACTTTCCGGCCGACCTTGTTCATGAACAACCTGCTTGGGGACTGGATCAAGCCCAACCTGCAGAAAGGCGTCTACCGCTATGCCCACAAGCCCGATCTGGCATCCGACTGGATCTGCCTGGAGGACGTGGCCAAGTTCATGGTGGCTGCATTGCGCCGGCCCGATCTGGCCGGACAGAAGATCCGCCTGGGCGGCCCCGAGCGACTGACCACCGGCCAGGTGATCGAGATCGTCTCGCAGGCTGTCGATCGCCCACTCACCTACGACTATCTGACGCCGCGTCAATTCGGCGAGCTGTTCTATGACCTGTGGGGGCCGAACACCGGCTCGTCGCGCGAGGACTTCGTCAACGGCTTCGACAGTTTCTACACCTTCAACAACGAAGCGCCTCAGAAACCGTTCCAGGCCGACGTGCACACCGCGCTGAAGCTGATCCCAGTCGAGTTGACCGATATGCGCACCTGGGCCGGTCGACAGAACTGGAAATGACCTGATCCGCTTCGGCGTCGAGTGCCGAGACGACACACCCCCCCAAACAGAAGGATACCCCCGTGGCCAAGCTCGTGTTCTTCCTGAAGCGCAAGTCCGGCATCACGCCCGAGCAGTTTCGCGCCCATTACGAAAACAGTCATGTCCGCTACGCGCAGAAGTACATCGGTCATCTGCTGACGGGCTACGTTCGCAACTATCCGGGTTTCGCGCTGCAAGACCCGAGCAGCGTTCTCCCCGGCACCACGCCGGCGCCCTACGACGTGGGCTATGACGCGATCACCGAGATGCGGGTCAAGGACATGGCCGCCATCGAGGAGATCGGCCGCATCTTCAACGACCCCGAGATCCAGCCGATCCTGAAGGCCGACGAGCGCAGGTTCCTCGACGACAAGGCGACTGTCATGATCGTTTGCGACGAGTGCGATACCGGCGTGGCCTTCACGCAGGAGCCGCGCTCCGTATTGGCATGAGCGGCCGGCTGGAGGGCAAGGTTGCCGTGGTGCTCGGCGCTTCAGCCGAGGCCGGTACGGGCTGGGCGATCGCCGAGCGTTTTGCGGCCGAAGGGGCGAAGCTGATCGTCGCGGCGCGTCGCGAGGCGTCGCTGCGGCGCTTGGCCGAACGCATCGGCGGCATCGCGCAGCCTTGCGATCTGGCCGACGGCGAGGCGGTTGCGGCGCTGGCGCGGCTGGCGCTGGCTCGCCATGGGCGTCTCGATATCGCCGTCAACGCGGCAGGCCTGCCGATGGGCGGGACCATTGCCAACACCTCGCACGACGAGTTGGTGCGCTCGACCGAGCTCAACTACTACGGTAGCGTGAACTTCGTCAAGCACATGGCCGCGGCAATGCAACCCGGCGGCTCGATCGTGCTGTTCTCTTCGATGGCCGCCACCCATCCGCTCGAACACGTGTTTTCGTATGCCTGCGCCAAGGCGGCCGTCGACTGCCTGGTGCGCTACGCGGCGATCGAATATGGCCCGCGCAGCATCCGCATCAACTCGATCTTGCCCGGCGCCATCCGCTCGGAAATGTCTGCCGCGCTGTGGGCGGTCGAGGGCATGGAGGCGAGCTGGGCCGGCGAGAGTCCGCTGGGCCGCATCGGCGTGCCGGCCGACTTCGCCGATGCCGCACTGTGGCTGGCCGGCGATGCCTTCGTCACCGGACTGAACCTGCAGGTCAGCGGTGGCAATCACCTGGGCCGGTTCCCGCGCCTCGCCGAGCGCCCGGCGCTCGCCGGTGCCGATCCCACCAGCGGCGCGTAGGCGCACTCACGGGACTCACCGGTTCCTTCTCGGAGCAAACAAACATGAACCAAAGCTTTGACGTCGTCGTCGTCGGGTCCGGCTCCGCGGGCATGGCCGCGGCGGTGCGCGCCAGCGACCTGAATCTGCGCGTGCTGGTGCTGGAGAAGGCGCACAAGTTCGGTGGCACCTCAGCAACATCGGGCGGTGTACTGTGGATTCCGAACCATGGGCTCGCGGCCGGCGACTCGCGTGAGGAGGCGATGCGCTACCTCGACGCAGCCATCACCGATCCCGTACGACGCGACCGGCTCGAAGCCTTCGTGGACGAAGGGCCGAAGATGGTGGCCTACCTGCGTTCGATCGGCATTCCGCTGCAGGTCATGCCGTGGTCCGACTACTTTGCCGAACTGCCCGGCGCGCGGGCCGACAGGTCGATCGTCTGTCCGATGTACGACGGTCGCGAACTGGGCGATGAGTTTCATCTGATGCGCGAGCAGTTCACGCGCTTCAAGTTGCTGAATCGGTACACGATGGATTTCAGCGAGGCGTTCGGCATCTCGAGCCGCTCACCGGGTTGGAGGCGCATGCTCGTGCGGGTCGTCTCGCGCTACTGGCTCGATATCGGCACGCGCCGCAAGACTCGCCGCGACCGAAATCTCAGCCTCGGCGGCGCCGTGATCGGCCCCTTGCGCAAGCTGCTGAAAGAGCGAGGCGTCGAGGTTCGATTGGGCGCGCGCGTGGGCAAGCTCGAAGTGCAAAACGGCCGGGTCAGCGGCGTCGAGGTCGAACACCTGGGCCAGCGGAGTGTGGTGCGCGCGACCCACGGGGTTGTTGTCTGCGCCGGCGGCTTCGAGTGGAATCAGGAGTTGCGTGATCGCTACTTCACGGTCCCGGGCGATACGCGCTGGAGCACATCGCCGGAAGAAGCCAACCGCGGGGAATTGTTGAAAGCCGGATTGGAGATCGGGGCCGACGTCGAATACATGGAGACCGGGTGGTGGACTCCGTCGCTGCCGAAGCCGATCGACGGCGTCTCCAACTTCGACGAGATACACCAGGGGACGTTCGACGTAGGGCGGCCCCACAGCGTCTGCGTCAATCGCAACGGCGACAGGTTCGTCAACGAGGCTTGCGGCTACGATCGATTCGGCAATGCGATGGTGGAAGACCAGGTCAGGACAGGCGCGAATGCCCCTTGCTGGCTGATCTTCGACGCGGCGTTCCGACGCAAGTTCACGGCGGGCGGCTACATGCCTTCACCGATCATGCCCGACCGCAAGATCTCGCCGGATCAATGGGATCACTACATCTTCAAAGCCCCCAGCTTGAATGAACTGGCGAACAAGATCGCACTTGATCCGCGCAAGCTCGGTCAGGTGGTCACTACGATGAACGAGTACGCCGGCACCGGCATCGATCGGCAGTTCGGCCGCGGCAACACCGTCTATGACCGGACCTTCGGAGATGCCAGTCTCAAACCCAACCCTTGCCTGGGCCCGATCAGCGAGGCTCCGTTCTACGCGGTGCAAGTCAACCTCGGCGACCTCGGTACGAAGGGTGGCCTGAAGGCCGACGCACGGGCGCGGGTTATCGATCGGCAAGGCCGGGTCATTCCGGGCTTGTATGCCGCGGGGAATGCCTCGGGGTCGCCGTTCGGCAACTGCTACCCCGGCGCCGGCGGCACCATCGGCCCCGCCATGGTCTTCGGCTATGTGGCGGCGAACGACATCGCCGAGCGTGCAGCCTCGGCAACGCGGATCGATGCGGAACGGCCAACGCTCGCCACGGTCGGCTGACGAGCGGCCCATGCAGCGCATCGAACTCTCCGCGCCGTCGACGATCGAGGGGCTTCGCGCGGTCGAGCGCGACCCGCCACGTCCCCGGCGAGGCGAGGTGCTGGTGCGCGTGCGCGCCAGTTCGCTCAACTTTCACGACTATCTCGTCGCGACCGGCGTGCTGCCGGCCAGCGCCGGACGTGTGCCTTTGTCCGACGGGGCCGGCGAGGTGGTGGAACTGGGCGAGGACGCGAAGCATTTTCGGGTCGGCGACCGCGTCATCGGAACCTACTTCACCGATTGGAACGAGGGCCGGCCATCGGCGTCGAAACTGGCACGCATGCGTGGTGACCAGGTGGACGGCTTCGCAAGCGATTACGTCGCGCTGCCGGAAAGCGATTTCACGCTCGCCCCGCAGGGGTACTCACACGAGCAGGCGGCGACGCTGCCTTGTGCTGCCCTGACCGCATGGCGAGCCCTGGTCGTCGAAGCTGGAATCCGGCCTGGAGACGCCGTGCTCGTCGAGGGCAGCGGCGGGGTTTCAATCTTCGCGTTGCAGTTCGCCCGGCTGGCTGGCGCGCGGGTCATGGCGCTGACCTCGTCCGAGGCCAAGGCCGAGCATTTTCGCCGGCTCGGTGCCGACGCGGTGATCAACTACCGCGAGCAGCCAGCCTGGGGCGCGGCGGTGCGCGAATGGAGCGGCGGGGGTGTTCAACACGTCGTCGAGGTGATCGGCGGCGACCTGTCGCAGACGCTGCAGGCCGCGGCCGTCGGCGGCAGCATCTGCCTGATCGGTGCGTTGAGCCGGCAGCCGATCCAGTTCCCCGCGCTGCTGGCGATCAAAGGCAATCTGCGTGTCATCTCGGTGACTGTGGGCAGCCGCGAGCACCAGCAGGAGATGGTGCGTGCCATCGACGTCAACGGTCCCGAGCCGGTCCTTGATCGCAGTTTCCCGATAACCGAGCTTCGCGCCGCCTTCGAGCATCAGAAGCTGCAGGCCCATTTCGGCAAGGTCTCCATCACCTTGTAGCTGCGCGCCGATTTCTCGCACCCGCGTTCACACTTCAAGGAGCAATGCGCATGAACCAGTCATCAACGGATACCGACACGGATCAGTCCCACCGCGACACGATGAAGCGGTTCTACGAGGCCATCTTCATCGGCGATTGGCCGGGCGTCGAGCGATGCGTGGTGAAGGACCTGGTGGTCTTCGAAGCAGCTGGACTGCCCTACCGGGGGCAACATCACGGCATCGCCGGACTGCAGTCGTTGTTCGCACAGGTTGTCGGTTACTGGGAGAACCTGAAGATCGAACCTCACGGCATCACCGCGGGCGACGGCTATGCAGTAGGCCTGTTGCAGTTCAGTGGAACCTCGAAGGCCACTGGAAAGAAGATCTCGATGCTGATCGCCGAAGTCACCGAATTCAGGGACGGGCTGATCGCAAGCATCAAGCCGGTGTACTGGGACACGAAGACACTGGTCGACGCGATGGGGGCTTGATCCACGCTCGCGAGCCCCCGCGCCGCGCCAGCCTCAACTGGCGGCGGGCGCAGAGAGGAAGAGTTCGTTCCAGAGGATGTCGGTGATCGCATCGACAGTCATCTCGCCGCTACCGAAGTTCAGTTCCTGGCCCAACCAGTGGAACTCGATGCGCTGCATCATGATGAAGAGGCACACCACCTTCATGCGCACGAGGGGGCGTTGCGGCGCGGGCCAGCGGGCCACCGTCTTGACCATCACGCGCTCTGCGACGCGGCCGAAGTAGTCGATGTATTCCTGGCCGAAGCGGGCGTCCGACGTAATGGCTTCATTGATGACGTGAACCAGCACGCGATCCTTGCGCCGATCCTCGAGATGCTCCATGACCCAGGCTCGCACATCCGCACGGTCGGGCGCGACCAGGTTGTCGAGCATCCGGTATCGCTCGGCGACAGCGGTCGCCGAGCGGCGACCTATGCCCGCGGCGATGGCCAGCTTGTCGGGGAAGTGCAGGTAGAAGGTGGCCCGGTTGGCGCCTGCGCGTTTCATGATCACGTCGACCGTTGCCGCGCGGAAGCCGACCTCGCTGAACACCTCGAACGCCGCATCGAGCAGACGGTCGCGCGTACGCAGCTTCTGCTCTTCCCGAATGGACGGCCGCGGCGTCTTGGATTTGGCGCGCGGGGATTCGAGAATGGTATTTTGCTCGGCGTTCGTCACGGTCTTCCTTGAAGGTCTGATGATAGCAATTTTCTTTGCGTGACGAGCTTCTGGTGCTTTAAAAGTACGGCGTCGGCTTTCGAATACTGCCGAACACTGAGCATTGTCGATCGACAAATGTATCCGTCAAACGATATTTATCTGCGGCCGCAATCAATGTTGTCTGCACAAGCAATTTTCGCAGCTGATGCGATTCAGTTTCGAGTGAGGGTTAACGCGAGCACTACCGTTCCGGTTCGGGCTTGATTCTCCGCCCCGCTAAGCGGGCTGCACCTTCAGACAATACGCCGATGGTCTTCGACGCTACGCTTTGGCTGCAAGCAAAGCAAGATTTTAGCGAACGGAGACAACAAGGTGGATACCACTCGAAATGCGATCGCAACCGGCGATTGGCACGCAGGTTCAACCTGTGACTGGGCACGGGCTCTCGCCGCAACCGCCGTCAGCGTCTGCGCAGCCTGGGGTTGTGCCGGACCGGCCGGCGCAATGGAGATCGATACAGGCAATCCGGATCTGAAACTCAGTTGGGGAAATACCGTACGCTATAACTTGGGCGTGCGAACGAACGGCCGGAATGATGTCATCGGTAATTCGCCCAACACGGATGAGGGTGATTATCTCTTTGACCGCGGCGACGTCGTCACCAACCGTATCGATTTATTGACTGAGATCGACGCGAGCTATAAGCGCAACTACGGTTTGCGCCTCAGCGCCTCCGCCTGGAACGACTGGGCCTACAAGAACGAATCCAAGACAAACCCGGGGCTGGCCACGCGGGGAAGTTACACCGGAAACGAGTTCTCCAGTTACACCAAGCGCTACTTCAAAGGTCCATCGGGGGAATTTCTCGATGCCTACGTCTATAGCGCTTTCAGTCTCGGCGATATGGGCGCCTCGTTCAAACTCGGCCGCCAAACCGTGCTGTGGGGCGAAGCGATTTCCTTGTCCGCGCACAGCGTTTCGTATGCCCAGGCTCCGAGCGATGGTCTCAAGGGTTTGGCCACGCCAGGGGCCGATGCCAAAGAACTGGCTCTTCCGGTCGGGCAGCTTTCCGGGTCGTTGCAGGTCACCCAGACGCTGACGCTGGCGGCTCAGTATTATTTCGAGTGGCAGCCGACACGCGTCGCCGAAGGAGGGACATATCTCGGTGGCACCGATTTCATTTTGCAGGGCCCTGATCGTTTTTCACTGTCGCCGGCGATAACCCTGACGAACCGCGGCGTCGATCGTCCGAAGAATTCTGGAAATTGGGGATTCAGCGCACGCTGGACACCCAGCTGGTTGGATGGAACCCTCGGCGCCTATGTTCGTGAATTCGATGAACGTTCTCCGACGATCAGTCTGAATATTGCGGACAGAAGTTATCGAGCGGTCTATCCGGAAAATGCGCGGCTCTACGGCGTCAGCCTGGCGACCTCGATCGCGGGCGTGAGTACCGGTTTCGAGATCGTGCATCGCGAGAAAACCGCGCTGAACAGTTCGATCACGGATGGAGCGGCAGCGGGCGCCCGCGGCAAGACGTGGCACGCCTTGGCCAACGCAGTTGCCGTTGCTGGCCCGAACAAGCTGTGGGACCAATTGACGGTGACCGGCGAATTGGCTTACAGCTACCTGGAGAAGGTGACATCCGGCGAACAGTATTTCTTAGGTTGCTACAAGCGGGCCGCAGGAGATCAGGACGCCAATACCGGATGCGTCACGCGCGATGCGTGGCAGGGGTTTCTTCGTATCAGCCCGAGTTGGGTCGCAGTCTGGCCCGGCTGGGATATCTCGGGGCTCGCGAGTATTTCGGCGGGCTTGCACGGCAACAGCGCTGTGCTTGGCGGAGGCAACTACAGGGCGGGCAGTTATAGCCTGGGTGCGACCTTCACCTATAACCAGCGACACGATTTCAGCATCGCCTTCAATGATTATCTGGCGACCAATCAGGCGACCGCCGCCGGCACGATCCGCGTGAGCAACGGCTCGCAGATCCAGGATCGCGGCTGGGTCGTGTTCACCTACAAGGGCAGTTTCTGAAGGAGTAACGCGATGAACATCATCAATATCGAAGCCAAGTCCATGAAGACCTATCTCTACGCTGCTGCAGTCCTCGTCTGCGGCCTGAGCGTCGCCGCCCCGACGCCCGAAGAAGTCAGGCAACTCGGCACCTCGCTGACGCCGTGGGGCGCCGAGGTCGCAGGCAACAAGGAGGGCACCATCCCGGCCTATGCGGGCGGGGTGCAGGATCCGCCGAAAGTCGACTACGCCAGCGGTGTGCTGCCGGACCCGTACCCGAACGACCAGGTTCAGTTCTGGATCGACGCGAAGAACATGGACAAGTTCGCCGACAAACTGTCGGCAGGCACGCAGGAGATGCTGCGGAAGTACCCGACGTTCCGCATCGCCGTCTATCCGACGAGGCGTTCCGCGAGCTTCCCGCAAAGCGTGCTTGACAACACGGTGAAGAACACCGCGCGTTGCTCCGTGGCCGACGGCGGCGACACGCTCGATGTCTCCAAAGGCTGCCGCGGCGGATTCCCGTTCCCGATCCCGAAATCCGGATACGAGGTGATGTGGAATCGCGCCGCGCAATACGTCGGTGCGGGTCGCATCAAGCTGACCAACTCGGTGATGGTGAAACCCAACGGCGAGGCCGTCCCGGTCAACACGATGTACGCCTACGAAGACAACCAGCTCTACGACCCGGATCGGGCCGTTCCAGAGCGGCATTGGGGCATCCGCACCGAATATTCCGGCCCGACCCGGCTGGTCGGGCAAAGCACGCTGATCTTCGACATGCTTCAGCGCAACGTGCGCAAGTCCTGGTCGTACCAACCCTCGACCCGGCGCACCCGCCTCGCTCCCGACCTGGCCGGCGACACGCCGATAGCGACGCAGGGCGGGGCACAGGTGTACGACGAGCTGAACATGTTTTCCGGTTCGATGGATCGCTTCGACATGAAGCTGGTCGGCAAGCAGGAGATGTACATCCCCTACAACGTCTACCGCATCGGGACCAAGGGCTGCGGTCAACAGGACGGCCTGTACAAGACCAACCATGCCAATCCCGAATGCATCCGTTGGGAGCTGCATCGCGTCTGGCACGTCCAGGGCACGTTGAAGGAAGGCAAGCGCCATGTCTACAGCAAGCGCGACTTCTTCTTCGAGGAAGACACCTGGTACGGCGGTATTCAGGACACCTATGACCTGAGCGGAAAGATCTATCGCGTGCTGTGGGCCGCATTGCGACCCGACTACGTCAAGCACGCCCCCGGCGTCAATGTCGAGATCGACTCGTTCGACCTCAGCAGCGGGACCTATGTGTTCCCCGTCGACGCTCAAGCGTGGTCGCTGGACAAGCCGCTACCGGCGTCGTCGTTGACGAGCGAGTCGCTGCCGACGTTCGTGCTGAAGCCGCCTTCGTACTGAATACGAAGTCCGGCGTGCGGACGCAGCGCGAGTTCGCTGCAGCCGGGTTCTTGTTTCCAATTCGATCGAGGGGCAGTTCCATGTCCAAACCGAGCGCGCGGCATGTGCTTGCCGCCTGGCTTTGCGCGGTCGTTTGTGGAGCCGGGGCGGCACCGTTCGACGATCCGCTCGCGACTCCGGCAGCACCGACTGCCGTGGCGCAAAACACCCGTCTGATGGCGGTGAGCGCCGCCGGCAACAGTCTGATCGCCGTCGGGCCGGCAGGACGCGTTCTCCGCTCGACCGATCAAGGCGGGACCTGGCAGCAGATGCCGGTCCCGCTGAGTTCGGACCTGGTGGCGGTGCGCTTTGCCACGGCCCAGCAAGGCTGGGCCGTCGGCCACGATGGTGTCGTGCTGCACAGCGCCGATGGCGGCCGCACCTGGGCCAAGCAACTCGATGGTGTCGCAGCCGCTCGACTGATCGAGGCGGACTCGAAGCGCGACCTCCCCGCCGGCCAGCCGGGAGCCGACGCAACGCGTGCCGTCGAAGTTCAGCGCTTCGTCGATGAAGGGGCCGACAAGCCGCTCTTCGATGTGCTGTTCCTCAGCGACAAGGAAGGCTTCGTCGTCGGTGCATTCAACCTGGCGTTCCGTACCCAGGACGGCGGTCAGACGTGGACGTCGCTGTATGACCGCATGGACAACCCGCAAGGCTTTCATCTCTATGGCCTCGCGGACTCGGGCAAGGACATCTATGTGGCCGGCGAGCAAGGCTTGCTGCGCCGCTGGAAGCGCGACACCGGACGATTCGAGACCTTGAATTCGCCGTACAAGGGGACCTTTTTCGGTGTGCTGGCGAAAGGTGCCACGGTGCTCGCCTTCGGCATGCGGGGCAATGCCTTCCTGAGCACCGACAGTGGTTCGTCGTGGAAGAAAACTGACACCGGCACGACCTCCAGCATCACTGCCGGGACTTTGCTGGCCGATGGCCGCTTCGTGCTGGTCACGCAGGCCGGCACCGTACTCGCCAGCGACGATGGCGGTGCGAGCTTCGCTGCGCTCAAGCTCGATCGTGCGATGCCGTATTTCGGCGTGGCATCGGCATCGGCGCAAAGTCTTGCGTTCGTCGGCCCGGCTGGTGTGCGCATCGAATCGATCAAACAAAGAAGCAAGCCGGAGTAAGCCATGGGCCCGAGTCAATCTTCCGCAGAGGCGATGCCGGTCATCGCCGACATCGCACATTTCGATCGGCGCTCCGGCAACTCGGTCGAGCGGCTCGTATTCAACAACCGCGTCGTGTTCATCCTGGCGTGCGCCGTGTTGACCGTGTTCCTGGGCCTGCAACTGACGCGGTTGGTGGTGAATGCCAACTTCGACAAGGTGATTCCCCACAACCACGCCTACATCAAGAACTACTTCGACAATCGCGACAAACTCGGTGGAATCGGCAACTCGCTTCGCGTCGTGGTGTCGAACCCGAGCGGCGACATCTTCGACCCGGCCTTCCTGCAGACCACGCGCAAGATCAACGAGGCGCTGTTCCTGACGCGCGGCGCGGATCGTTCGTGGATGCGTTCGATCTGGATGGCGGCGGTGCGCTGGACCGAGGTCACGGAGGAAGGCTTTCGCGGGGGCACCGTGATGCCCGAAAACTTCGACGGGTCGCCAGTGGCCATCGAAGCGCTGAAGCAGAACCTGCGTGCGGCCGGCGTGGTCGGCAGCCTGGTTGGCACCGACTACAAGTCGTTGATGTTCGTCGTGCCTTTGCTCGACAAGGATCCCGAGACCGGCAAACATCTGGACTACGCGGCGCTCTCGCAGTCCATCGAGAAGGGCATTCGGCAGAAGTTCGAGCAGCCGCAGGGTGGCGAGGCGCCGGTTGCGATCCACGTCGTCGGCTTCGCGAAACTGGTCGGCGACCTGATTGAAGGCATGCGTCAAGTGATGACCTACTTCGGCATCGCTGCCGCGGTGGCGGCAGCCATCCTCTTTGCCTATACCCGCTGCATCCGGAGCACGATGCTGGTGCTGGGCTGCTCGATTGTCGCCGTCGTCTGGCAGGTCGGCATCATCACCGCCCTGGGCTTCGAGCTCGACCCCTACTCGATCCTGGTGCCGTTCCTCATCTTCGCGATCGGTGTCAGTCACGGCGCGCAAAAGATGAACGGCATCATGCAGGACGTGGGGCGGGGAACGCATCGATACGTCGCTGCCCGCTACACCTTCCGGCGGCTCTTTCTTGCCGGCTTGACCGCGCTGCTGGCCGACGCCGTGGGCTTCGCGGTGTTGGTGATCATCGATGTCCCCGTGATCCAGGAGCTCGCACTGACCGCCAGCATCGGTGTCGCCGTGCTGATCTTCACCAATCTGCTGCTGCTGCCCGTGGCGCTGTCGTATGTCGGCGTCAGCCGCCGCGCCGCCCAGAGAAGTCTTCAGGCCGAGGAGAGCGGCGTGTGGCGCGTCCTGGCGCGATTCACCGAGCCACGCTGGGCTTGGGGTGCGCAGATCGCTGCCCTGCTCATCACGGTGGGCGGCATCGTTGTGGCGCTGCATCTGAAGATCGGCGATCTGGATCCCGGCGCACCGGAGCTGCGCGCGGACTCGCGCTACAACCGCGACATGAGCTACATCAACGGGCACTACAGGCTCTCGGGAGACCAGTTCGTCGTCATCGTGAAGACGCCTGCGCAAGGGTGCGAAAAGTACGCGACGCTGAAGGAGACTGAGCGACTGGGCGTGATGCTGCGTGAGTTGCCGGGAGTGCAGTTCACGACCTCGCTCGCCGACAACGTCATTGCCACCGCGTCGGGCCTCAACGAGGGCAATCCGAAGTGGCTGGGCATTCCGCGAAATTCCTCGTTGATCGGCGGTGCAATCAACTGGATCGCTAGCGACATGCCGGAGGCAGTCGACAAGTCCTGCTCGGTCATTCCCCTGGTCGCCTATCTGAGGGACCACAAGGCCGAGACCCTGAATGGCGTGGTGGCTGCTGTCGAGGAGTTCGCCCGGGCGCATGACGACAAGGACCTGAAGTTCCTGCTCGCTGCCGGGCCGGCCGGCATCGAGGCGGTGACCAACATCGTCGTGCGCAACTCGGTATTGAAGATGTATTTGGCCGTCTATGGAGCGGTCGCCGTGTTGTGCTTTGTCACGTTCAGAAGCTGGCGGGCGGTGGTGGTCGCGATCGTTCCGTTGGTGATGACGTCGATCCTGTGCAAGGCGCTGATGGTCGGACTCGGTATCGGACTCAAGGTCGCCACCCTGCCGGTCATCGCGCTCGGTGTCGGCATCGGCGTCGATTACGCGCTGTACCTGCTGAGCGTGCAACTGGCCCAGCAGCGTGCGGGCCAGTCTCTGGCGGAAGCCTATCGCACCGCGCTGAGCTTCACCGGCAAGGTAGTGGCCTTGGTGGGCGTGACGCTGGCAGCTGGCGTGATCACCTGGGCCTGGTCGCCGATCAAGTTCCAGGCAGACATGGGCGTCTTGCTGACCTTCATGCTGCTGTGGAACATGGTGGGTGCGCTGATCCTGGTCCCCGCGCTGTCGCATCTGCTGCTCCGGCAGGTCGGTGGGGCGCTGGCAGCGAATGGCCGGAGTTCGTCCAACGGGGCGTGCGACCCTGTCGCGTCAGGCCGCCTCGCCTGACGCGAGTCGTTTACTTCCTCGGCCCGTTTCCATCGCGGGCAACGGCGGCCCCTCGAGGGCCGCCGTTGTTTTGAGCGGTTCGCAGCCGTCCGTCGTTTGCGTGTTTCGCCTCGGGGTAATTCCCAGCCCCCAAAGGACAAAGCTGGACTAAATTCTCAGACAACACATGTCTAGTGAAATGTCGTTAGTCGTTCGAAGCAACAGTCGTATTGTTGCATGAAAGCAACATTTTGCGAGCGTGGGTCGATTTCACGGCCGTTTCTGTTGATTCACAAGGAGACATACGATGAGTGCCACAGCCGCCGCCACAGTTTTCGCCGCCCACCCCCAAGCCGAGAAAGTCGTGCGGACGGAGGACCTCGACGGCTTTTCATGGGCCAGGACCTGCATCGCGCACGGCGCTCCCTCGGTCGCTGCCTTGCGCCATGAGTACTACGACTGCGACATTGAAAGTTTGAGCGGCGATCGTCGGGTCGACATCGTCGCGCGCCGGGGGATGTCGTCGCCGTACCAGGTGACGCTGCTGACCTCGCGGCGTCGCTATGCGTTCTGGCGCTCATGGAGCCACATGAAGGGCAACAAGGAAAACATCGTGATGATGCGCTTCGTCAAATCGGGAGCATTCGCGCTGACGCAGTGCGGCAGCACCATGACGGTGGGCGCGGGACAGTTCAGCTTCAGCAAGTGCAGCGTGCCTTTCCGATGGGAAAGCCTGCCGACCGACATGAGCCTCACCGAGTACTACTCGATCCTGTTGCCGCTCGATCTGGTTCATCGCTATTTCCCGGACGGCATTCCGATGAAGACGTGTCTGTCCGCGCCGTCGGATCGTCGTTTGGCGATGCCGGCACTGTTTTCGTTGCTGACAGACCAGGGTCAATACCTCGACTCGACCGTCGCCACGATGCTTGTCGACACGGTGATGAGGGAAGCCCAGGAGGTCGTGCGCCAGGCCCACGCCGAGATCGACACCCGCAAGCACATTTGCGACAAGCGGACCGACGACATATTGGCCTACATGGCTCTGCACATGTCCAATCCAGACGTCTCGGCTTCGACAGTGGCCCGCGCCTGCGGAATCTCGCCGCGATATCTGTGCTACCTGCTGAAGCTGAAGGGCACGTCGTTCTCCGATCTGTTGTGGGAAGAGCGGCTGAAGAAGACCAAGGAATGGCTGCTCGCACTCGACACCAAGCACTACACGATCGGCGAGATTGCCTATATGAACGGCTTCAAGACGGCCGCTCACTTCAGTCGATTGTTCAAGAATTGCTTCGGCTGTTCGCCGCGGGACTACCGCAGGAGTGGCGGCCAATGCGCCACGGAGGTACCGCGTGAAGCGCTTCGGGCTGGACAGAGCGTGATCAACTGCGGCGAGGATATGGGCGACGAGGAGGTGGGGGGCACTCTGATTGCCGAGGCGGATAAGCTGCCCGCCTAGCTGCTTGCTAGATTCGTTGTCAGCGCTTGCGAAGGCAAGCGTCGCCGACATCGAATCAGGAGCAAGCCAATGCGAGACTGCTCGAACGATCCCCCCTCCGAGCCGAGAGATCACCGCTGCGGCGACACCGATCGCCGCATGCCGCTCGAACCGACGGCACCCGAAACCGTGACACCTGCCGGGAGGCGCCACGCGTATCCCGACCCGGTCGACCAGCACGCCCGCCGACACACCTGGCGCCGCCGCATCAGTACTGCGGGCGGGCCGCCTGTGCTCTGGTCGGCGCCAGCCGCAACGCCACGCCGTTTCGAAATCCGCCCCTCGCGTCGCGGATGAGCCGGACGTTGGCGCCTTAGGGCTTCCCTGAGTCCTGCCGGCCTCGGCCTGGACAGGAAGCATCTCCGATATTCCTCAAACAACGGGATCGACCATGGCGCATGCCGACAACGAAACAAAGCTCGACGAGAGTCTGTGGGTCTGGGGTTCCCAGGCCAGCGAGCCGAGACTGCTGCACACGATGATCCGGGTGCGCGACCTGGAGAAGTCGCTGAAGTTCTACTGCGAAGGACTGGGCATGAAGGTGCTCAGCCGTTTCGATAGCGAACAGGGGCGCTTCTCGCTGCGATTCCTTTCTTTCACCGATTTCCAGAGCGGCCCGGCGATCGAGTTGACCCATAACTGGGACAAGTCCGAGGACTACACACACGGCAGTGGCTACGGTCACGTCGCGGTCGGCGTGCCGGATATCCAAGCGGCCTGCGCCCGGGCCGAGGCCGCCGGCGGCCTGATCACGACGCAACCCAAGCACATGGTGCCCGGAGCGCCTGCACTGGCCTTCGTGAAGGACCCCGACGGCTATCCGATCGAGTTGATCCAGACTCGTCACACCTGAGGACGCCATGGCAATCGAACTGGAGCAAGGCCAAGAACTCGCCGAGAGTTTGCTGGCACTGGTCGGTCCGCGCGGATTGCTGTCTGGCGCTGACGTGCAGGCGCGTTCCTGTGACCCGCTGCGGCCGGCGCCGACGCTGGCTCGGCTGATCGTGCGTCCGGCCGATACGCAGGAGCTGGCGGCCGTGCTCGCGCTGTGCGCGCGGCACGGACAGCGAGTGGTCGTGCATGGCGGGCGTACCGGTGTCTCGGGTGGGGCGTACACGTCGGAGCAGGATATCGTCGTCTCGCTGGAGCGCATGTCGCGCATCGAGGACATCTGCACCGCGAGCAACACCGCGGTCGTCCAAGCCGGCGTGACCGTCGAAGCCTTGCAGAATGCAGCGCACGAGCATGGGCTCTTCTATCCTATCGACCTCGGCTCCAAGGGCAGCGCCACCATCGGCGGCACGATCGCGACCAATGCCGGCGGCAACCGGGTGATCCGCTGGGGCATGACCCGGCAGAACGTGCTCGGCATCGAAGCGGTGCTCGCGGATGGCAGTGTCGTGTCGGCCATGAACCGGCTGCTGAAGAACAACACCGGCTATGACCTGAAGCACCTGTTCATCGGCTCCGAGGGCACGTTCGGGGTCGTCAGTCGAGCGGTGGTCAAGCTGGTGCCGCTGCCCATTACGCAGTCGGTCGCTTTCGTTTCGGTGGCCAGCTACGGCCAAGTCATCGAGCTGCTGAGCCTTGCGCGTCGACTGCAGACGCTCAGCGCGTTTGAAGTCATGTGGAGCGACTTCTACGATCTCATGGCAGCGAGTGGAACGGATCGGCAGCCGCTGCCGGTCGGCCAGCCGTTCTACGTCCTCATCGAAGGGCTCGGCTACAGCCGGAAGAGCGATGACGATGCGTTCGGCGCCTTCTTAGAGGGCGCGCTCGAAGCGGGGCTGATCGTCGACGCAGTCGTCGCCGTCTCGGACAAGCAGCGCCAGGATCTGTGGCGGGTGCGCGAGGGATCCGAGATCATCGTCCGCGAGATGTCACCCTTCATCTCCTTCGACATCAGCATCGAATTGCCGCGGATCGAGGTCTATCTGGAGCAAGTTGGGGCCGCTTTGCGGGATCGCTTCCCGCAAGTGCGCATGGTGACCTTCGGGCATCTTGGGGACAACAACATCCACATCGGGGTGACGATCGGCGCCGAAACGCGCTGTTGCGAGCACCAGATCGAGCATCTGGTTTACGACCCGCTGCCGGCCTTCGGCGGTGCCATTACCGCCGAACACGGCATCGGTCAATTCAAGCGAAGCTACTTGGCGGAGCAGAAGTCGCCGACCGAGCTGGATGTGATGCGCCGACTGCGCCTTGCGATGGACCCCAATCGCCAGTTGAACCCCGACGTGATGGATTCGTTCGACCGCTGAATCGATCGCGCCCCCCCAGGCAACTGCAGATGCCGCGATGGGCAAGCCAGGGCGACCGGGCTGCCTATCCTGCTGACAAGCCCCTCCCGGCACGGCCTCCCAGCCCGCCGTTCGATGGCCTCGCCAGCGGCGGCACCTTGCCGCCAACGGCCTTCAGATCATTTCGAAAGCCTCTCGTGTCCGCGATCCAACTGAACAAGCCTCCCTGCTTCGATAACGACGAACTGTCCGTCTTCGAGACCATGGTTGGCCGCTTCATCGACCGGCACGCGACGCCGCGCGACGTGGAGCGCTGGCGTGCCAACGGCTCGGTCGAGCGCGAGCTCTGGTATCAGGCCGGCGAGGCTGGGCTTCTGGGCGTCAGCATTCCGCAGGAGTACGGAGGCGGTGGCGGCGATTTCCGCCACGAGGCCGTGCTGATGGAACAACTCGGCCTTCGCGGCGTGCAGGGATTCGCGCTGCCGTTGCACAACGCCGTTGTCGCGCCGTACCTCGTCAGCTACGGGACCGAGGAGCAGAAACACCGCTGGCTGCCGAAAGTGGTGTCGGGCGAAACAGTGCTCGCCGTGGCGATGTCCGAGCCGGGTGCCGGATCGGATCTGCAGGGCATGAAGACGACGGCACGACTCGATGGCGACCACTACGTCATCAATGGCCAGAAGACTTTCATCACCAACGGCCTGCACGCCTCGCTGGTCATCGTGGCCTGCAAGACCAACCGCGAGGAAGGTGCCAAGGGCATCTCGCTGATCGCGGTCGAGACGGACAAGCTGGCCGGCTTCGAGCGCGGCCGCCTGCTGCACAAGCTCGGCCAGGAGGGGCGCGACACCACCGAGCTCTTCTTTCAGGAAATGCGCGTGCCTGCGGAGAACCTGCTCGGCTGCGTCGAGGGCCGCGGCTTTCCGCAACTGATGGAAAAGCTGCCCCAGGAGCGGCTCGTCATCGCCTGGCAATGCATGGCGCTGATGGAGAACGCGCTCGGCCTGACGCTCGACTACGTGAAGCAGCGCAAGGCGTTCGGCAAGCGCATCATCGATTTCCAGAACTCCCAATTCAAGCTGGCCGAGTGCAAGACGCAGGCGACGATCGCCAAGGTCTTCCTGCACCACTGCACCGAACGCCTGCTGGAAGGCACCCTGGACACGGCCACCGCGTCGATGGCCAAGTACTGGATCAGCGAGGCTGGCTGCCAGTTGGTCGACGAGTGCCTGCAGCTGCACGGCGGCTACGGCTACATGCTCGAGTACCCGATCGCCCAGCTCTACAAGGACGTGCGTGTCAACCGAATCTTCGGCGGCACGAACGAGATCATGAAGATGCTGATCGCCCGCAGCCTGTGAACGGAGCCGATGCGATGAGCACCCACCCGTCGATGTTGAACGACTCCGCCTCGCGGCTCTTCGGTGACTTGTGCACCGACGAGGCCTTGCATCGCGCGGAGCAGGGCGAATGGCTCGCGGCGCACTGGCAGGCTGTCGAAGAGCTCGGCTTGCCGCTTGCGCTGGTGGACGAAGCGGCCGGCGGTTTCGGTGTCGATCCGCTCGAGGCACTGGCGCTGGTGCAACTGGCAGGTTGGCACGCACTGCCGCTGCCGCTGGGCGAGACCATGCTTGCCAACCGGCGTCTTGGCGAAGCCGGCTTCGTGCCTGAAGAAGGCGTCGTGCTGCTGGTGCCGGGAGCCTATGACGAGCCGTTGTCGCTCGATCGCCAGGGTGACCGCTGGCGCCTGTTCGGAGTTTGCCGGCAAGTGTCTTGGGGTCGGCGCGCGGCGCGCCTCGCGGTATTGGCGCAGCACGAGGGCAGGCTCCATCTTGCCGTGGTGGCCGCGGGTGACTGGACACACCAACCCGCCTGCAACATCGCCGGCGCACCGCGCGACACGCTGCTAATCGACGTCGTCCTGCCTGCTGAGTCGGTGCGCCCCGCGCCGCTGCCACGTGCGACCTATGCCGCCGACGAAGCCGCGCTGCGCAGCCTCACCATCGCCGGCGCGCTCGAACGGCTCCTCACGCAGACCGTCGCCTATGCCGGCGAACGGGTGCAGTTCGGCAAGCCGCTGGGCAAGTTTCAGGTGATCCAGCAGAACCTGGCGATGGTGGCTGGCCAGGCCTGTGCAGCCGCCGCGGCCGCCGACATCGCGGCGCGTTCGCTGGTGAACGGTGGCGACACCTTGCCGATCGCGATGGCCAAGGCCCGAGCCGGCGAAGCCGCGAGCATTGCCTGCGGACTCGCGCATCAGATCCATGGCGCGATCGGCGTCACCGCCGAGCACCGGCTGCACTACTTCACCAAGCTGCTGTGGTCGTGCCGCGACGAGGGTGGCGGAGAAGCCTATTGGAACCGCCAGATCGGCCTGCGCGTGGCGCAGGGCGGTGCCGACGCGCTCTGGCCCTTGCTCACTGCACTCTGAAAGCCGACGCCGATGATGCCCCAGTTCTCCTTCGTCGCTATCGAGCGCTCGCCCGACGTCGAACCGCTGCGCGCCGAAGTGCGTGCCTTCATCGCCGAGGCAGGCCGCGACTGGACGCCGCTCCAGCGCGCCGAATCGTGGAGCGGCTTCGATGGGGCATTCAGCCGACGGCTCGGTGCCCGTGGCTGGATCGGCATGACCTGGCCGGTGCAGTACGGCGGACACGGTCGCAGCGCGTTCGAGCGCTATGTGGTACTCGAAGAGCTGCTCGCCGCCGGTGCGCCCGTCGCCGCCCATTGGTTCGCCGACCGGCAGACGGGCCCGTTGCTCCTGAAGTTCGGCACCGATGCGCAGAAGACCGCGCTGTTGCCGCGAATGGCCCGCGGTGAATGCTTCACCTGCATCGGCATGAGCGAGCCCAACTCCGGCTCCGATCTGGCCGCGGTGCAGACGCGTGCGCAACCGGTGAGCGGCGGCTGGCGCGTCAACGGCACCAAGCTGTGGACCACCTATGCCCACGAAGCCGACTACATGGTGCTGTTCTGTCGCACCAGCGGCACCCGCGAGGATCGTCAAAGCGGCACCAGCCAGCTGCTCGTCGACCTGCGGACTCCCGGCATCACCATCCGCCCGATCATCGACATGACCGGTCGGCACCACTTCAACGAAGTCGCATTCGTGGATGTGTTCGTTCCGGTCGATGCACTGATCGGCAAGGAAGGCAAGGGATGGCAGCAGGTCACCAGCGAGCTGGCCTACGAACGCAGCGGACCCGAGCGCTTCCTGTCGTCGTACCGCTTGCTGGTCGAACTGGTGCGCGTGCTCGGTGCAATGCCGGGCGATCGCGCTGCAATCGCGCTCGGCCGCTGCGCGGCACACCTGGTCACCTTGCGGCGACTCTCCAAGAGCGTCACCGCAATGCTCGAAGAGGGCGTGGATCCGCAATTGCAGGCCTCGATCGTCAAGGACCTCGGTGCCGTGCTCGAACAGGAACTGCCTGAAATCGCACGCGAGCTGTTCGCACACGAGGCAATCGGGCCGGCAATCGCGCCCAGCTTCTACCCCGTGCTGGCGCAATCGGTGATGAACGCGCCTTCCTATTCGCTGCGCGGCGGTACGCGCGAGATCTTGCGCGGGATCATTTCGCGAGGCCTCGGTCTGCGCTGACGCCAGATGACCTTCTTCGATGGAATCCACCATGAACGATAGAACGCAGCAACTGGACGCCTTTCGAGCGAAGACGCGATCGTGGCTCGAGCAGCACATTCCCTCGGGCTGGCGCGAGCGCATGACCGGCAAGGGCGAAGCAGCGTTCCTCGCCTTTCAGCGCGACTGGTTGAAGACCCTTGTAGCTGGCGGCCTGGCGACATCGCACTGGCACGCCGGCTGGCCCGGCGGCGGCCGGCCGCTGGAAGAGCAGATCGTCATCGTCGAGGAAATGGTGCGCGCCGATGCGCCCCGCCTGATCTTGTATTTCGTCTCGCTGTACCACGCGGCGATGACACTGACCGAGTGGGGCACCGAAGCGCAGAAGGCGCGGCATCTGCCGGCGATCCTCGAAGGCGAGATCTGGTGCCAAGGGTTCTCGGAGCCGAACGCTGGGTCGGACCTGGCGTCGCTCAGGACACGCGCGGTGCGCGATGGCGATCATTACGTCGTCGACGGTCAGAAGATCTGGTCCACGGTCGGTCAGCACGCCGACTACTGCCTGCTGCTGGTGCGCACGGATTCGACCGGTGCGAAGCAGGCCGGCATCACCTTTTTGCTGATGGACATGAAGTCCCCGGGTGTCGAGGTGCGGCCGATCAAGCAGATCACCGGCGACGAGGAGTTCGCCGAGATTTTCCTGACCGGCGTGCGCATTCCCGTCGCCAACCGGCTCGGCGAAGAGAACCAGGGCTGGCGCATTGCTCAGACGACGCTGAACTCGGAGCGCGGCCTGACGATCCTGGAGTTGTCGGAGCGCTTGTCGCGCTCGCGCTGGCGTCTCGTCGAAGCGATGGGTGGCGGTGTGCGCGGCTGGGTCAACGATGACCAACTGCGCAGAGAAGCGGTGGATGTCTTCGTCAAAATCGAAGCACTCTCCGCGCTGGTCAAGGAGATGATGGCCAAGCTGGTCGAGGGCCAGGATGCCGGCGGTAGCTCGTCGATCATCAAGCAGCTCTACGCACAGGTGCTGCGCGAATTCACCGCACTCGGCTCGCGCGCCGCCGCTTCGTCCGTGCTGCAGCAGCCCTTCACGCTCGGCGGCGGCCACGAGACCGGCAACTGGTCGTTCGACTACATGAACTCGTTCATGTGGACTATCGCCGGCGGAAGCAACGAGATCCAGCGCAACATCATTTCGGAGCGGGTACTCGGCATGCCGCGCGAGAAATCGGTGTGACGGTGCGTTCGGTATATGGACTTGACGGGAGACTCGCTTGGAAGTTTCGATCGAATTGAACGAACTGCGTGACGCGGCTCGACGCGTGCTCGACAGGCAGGTGGATCGATTGGCGATCATCAAGGACCCGGCCTCGGTGTCCCGGCTCGATCGCTTGTTGTGGAAGACGGTCGCCGAACTCGGCTGGCTGGGTCTTGCCGTTCCCGAGGCGCGAGGTGGCCTGGGCCAGCCTTTCACCGCGTTGAGTGTCCTGTATCGCGAACTCGGACGTGCGCTGGTGGGCAACGGGTTCGCCAGTGCCGTGATCGGACTGGACGTCTTGTCGCTGGACGGCGTAGCACCTGGTGCCGCCACGGTGCTCGAAGCCGGCATCGCCGGCGATGCTGCCGTCGTGCCGGCGGCCACCGACAGCGGTCGCCTGGAGAGCTCAACAAGCGGTGCGAACGTCGTGCTCGACGGCGCGCTGAACAGGGTGCTCGGCGTCGGCGAGGCCACGCACCTGCTGCTGCCATTCGAGCTCGGCGGCGAAGCGGCGCTGGCGCTAGTCGCGCTGCCGCATCCGCAGATACAGCTGGTTTCGCGGTCCACCTGGGACGTGACCCGCGGCCAAGTGCACGACCTCGTGATCTCGGCCTTGGAGATAACCCCCGAAAGCATCGTGCTGCGCGGCCAAGCAGCAGGCTTGGCCCGCGACCGCATCAGCGCCCACTTCGATCTCGCGCTCGCGTGCGACTCGGTGGGTGGCGCAGAACAGATCTTCACCGAGACGCTTGCCTACATGGAGACGCGCAAGCAATTCAATCGCGCCATTGCCACCTTCCAGGCATTGAAGCACCGCTGCGCCGACTTGAAGACTTCGATGGAAGGCGCCCGCGCGCTCGTCGATGCGAGCTGCGCGGCCTTTGCAAGCGGTCGAGGCGAGTGGCGCACGATGGCCGCCGCCTCGCGCCTCTATGCCGCAGCGGTCTACCGCCAGGTGAGCGAAGAATCGGTGCAACTGCATGGCGGAATCGGATTCACCTGGGAGCAGGCGTGCCATCTCTTTCTGAAGCGCGCTCGGCTCAATGACGTGCTCGGCGGTACGGTGGAGCAGCGCAAGGACGCCGCCGCCGGCGTGCTGCTGCGCGCGGCGCAGGAGCATGCGGGGTCGCTCTTCAACTACCGCTTGCAGGCGGACTGACAGCGCGGCTGGACTGCGGCCAATCCCATTGCAGTACGGGACAACCCGCGCAGCGGTCTCTCTCCGATACTGAAATCACTCCTCAATCGAAGGCACCGAATGACGATGAACAGCGCAGTGATCGTGGACGCGATTCGTACCCCGATGGGCCGGGGAAAGGCGGGCGGAGCGTTGTCGGAGATGCACCCGACCGACCTGCTGGGTCGATTGTTCAAGCAGCTGATGTCGCGCAACGACGTGGACCCGGGCAGCGTCGACGACGTGATTGTCGGCTGCGTCAGCCAGGTGGGCGAACAGTCCGGGTCTCCCGGCCGCATTGCCTGGCTCGGTGCCGGGTTGCCCGAACACGTGCCGGCCACGGTAGTCGACCGCCGTTGCGGATCGAGCCAGCAAGCCGTGCATTTCGGGGCACAGGGCATCATGGCCGGCGCCTATGACATCGTGGTCGCTGGCGGGGTCGAATCGATGAGCCGCGTGCCGATGTTCACTGCCCGCATCGGGCAGGACCCGCTGGGCATGATGCTGCACGCGCGCTACGCTGGCGGACTGATCCCCCAAGGCATCGCGGCAGAACGCATTGCCGCGAAGTGGCAAGTCACGCGCGAACAACTCGACGCCTTCTCGGCACAGTCGCATCAGCGTGCGGCGGCTGCCCGCGACAGCGGCGCCTTCAGTGCCGAGATCATGCCGGTCGGCCCGGACGCTGCGCTGCTGAGCAGCGATGAGACCATTCGCGACAGCACCACGGCGCAAGGCCTGTCGACGCTGAAGACCTCGTTCGTCGACGAAGCGATGAAGCTGCGCTATCCCGAAATCGACTGGAGCATCACTGCGGGCAACTCCTCGCAATTGGCCGACGGTGCATCCGCGCTGTTGTTGATGAATGAGCAGACCGCCAAGCGCCTCGGCCTGAAGCCGCGCGCACGCTTCGTCGCCTTCGACGTGATTGGAGACGACCCGATCGTGATGCTGACCGCGCCGATTCCGTCCACCCGTCGCGTGCTCGCGAAGGCGGGCCTGAAGATCAGCGACATCGACCATTTCGAGGTCAACGAAGCCTTCGCCAGCGTGCCGCTGGCCTGGCTGCGCGAATTCGACGCCGACCCCGCCCGGTTGAATCCGCGCGGCGGCGCCATCGCCCTGGGCCACCCCCTCGGCGCTTCCGGCGCGCGCCTGATGACGACCATGCTGCATGCGCTCGAACAGAGCGGCGGGCGCTACGGATTGCAGACCATGTGCGAGGCCGGGGGACTGGCCAACGCCACCATCATCGAACGACTCTGAGGACGGCACTGTCATGAACATCCAAGGAATGTCCGCCGTCGTCACCGGCGGCGCCTCCGGGCTCGGTCGGGCCACGGTCGAGAAGCTGCTGTCCCAGGGGGCGAAGGTCGTCATTGCCGACCTGGCCACCTCCGAAGGCGCCGCGGTGGCCGATCAGCTCGGCGCGGCCTGCCGCTTCGTCCCTGCCGACGTGACCAGCGAAGCCGAGATGCTGGAAGTCTTCGCCGCCGCCTCCCGGCTGGCACCGCTGCGTGCCACCGTGCACTGCGCCGGCCGCGGCGGCCCGTTGCGGGTCGTCGACAAGCAGGGCGTGCCGGGCGCACTCGACCACTTCGAGATGATCGTGCGCATCAACCTGGTCGGCAGCTTCAACGTGCTGCGCCTGGCTGCCGCCGAGATCGCGAAGACGGAGGAAGTCGATGGCGAGCGAGGCGCGATCGTGCTGACGGCGTCGGTCGCCGCGTTCGAAGGGCAGATCGGGCAAATTCCCTACGCCTCGTCCAAGGCCGGCATCGTCGGCATGACGATCGTCGCCGCACGCGATCTGGCGAGCCGCAAGATCCGCGTCAACACAATTGCGCCGGGTACCTTTGATACGCCTATCCTCGCGCGCGTCTCGGCCGAAGCGCGGGAAGGACTCGCCAAGGCGGTGCCGCACCCGTCGCGGCTGGGCAAGCCCTCGGAGTACGCGCTGCTGGCCGCGCACATCATCGAGAACCCGATGATGAACGGTGAGACGATTCGCCTCGACGGCGCGATCCGCATGCCACCGCGTTGATCGACTGCAGGAGCAAGAGGCATGTCTGTAGTGAACTTCGAGGTGGCCGATGGCATTGCCATCGTCACCATCAATCGTCCGGAAGCGAAGAACGCGGTCAATGCTGCGGTGGCGCTGGCGATTGCCGATGCCGCCGATCAGATCGATCAGCGGGCCGATATCCAGGTAGCGATCCTGACCGGCGCCGGCGGCACGTTTTCCGCCGGCATGGACCTGAAGGCATTCTTGCGGGGCGAAAACGTCAAGCCCTACGGCCGTGGTTTCGCAGGCCTGACCAACGCGAGCATTCGCAAGCCGCTGATCGCAGCGGTGGAAGGGCACGCGCTGGCAGGCGGCTTCGAGATGGCCTTGGCCTGCGACCTGATCGTCGCCTCCGAGGCCTCGACCTTTGGCCTGCCTGAAGTCAAGCGTGGCCTGGTCGCCAACGCGGGCGGGCTGGTGCGTCTGCCGCGCCAATTGCCATACCGGGTCGCGCTGGAGTTGGTCATGACCGGCGCGACGATCACGGCGCAGGAATTGAAGGCGCACGGCCTGATCAATCGCGTCACCCCGGTCGGCCAGGCACTGGAGGTCGCCCGCCATCTGGCGGCCAGCATCGCCGCGAATGGCCCGTTGGCGGTCTCGGTCAGCAAGCAGGTGATGAAGCAATCGCAGGACTGGCCGAGCGGGGAGCTGTTCGATCGGCAGAACGAGTACACCTTGCCGGTGTTCAAGTCGGCCGATGCGAAGGAGGGCGCCACGGCGTTCGCCGAAAAGCGCAAGCCGGTGTGGACCGGCGCCTGAGTCAAGCACAAGGCCCCATGCCCATGAGCGACATCCTCCTGCGCGACGCTGCCGATGGCATCGTCACGCTGACGCTGAACCTGCCGGAGCAGCGCAACCCGATCTCCGGGCCCGCGATGATCGAAGCCCTGTGCGACGCGATCGAGGCCGCGGATGCGGACATGAGCGCCAGGGTGGTGATCGTCACCGGCGCGGGTTCTGCGTTCTCGACCGGCGGGAACATCCAGTCGATGAAGACCGGCGGCGGCCTCGTCGATGCTCAGCCGACGCAGACCCGTCAGAACTATCGGCGCGGCATCCAGCGCCTGCCGCTGCTGTTCGAGCAGATCGAGATTCCGGTGATCGCCGCCGTCAATGGCCCAGCCATCGGCGCCGGCTGCGACCTGGCCTGCATGTGCGACGTTCGCATCGCCGGCGAGAGCGCCAAATTTGCCGAGAGCTTCGTCAAGCTCGGCATCGTGCCGGGCGATGGCGGTGCGTGGCTGCTGCCCCGCGTGGTCGGCTTCTCCAAGGCCTGCGAACTGGCTTTCACGGGGGACCTGATCGGCGCGCGTGAAGCGCTTGCCTGCGGACTGGTCTCGCAGGTGGTGGCCGATGCCGAGCTGCTCGCCACTGCGCGCGCACTGGCCGGCCGCATCGCCGCCAACCCGCCCCATGCGGTGCGGATGACCAAGCGATTGATGCGCGAGGGCCGCAATGCGTCGCTTGCCACCATCCTCGAGTTGTCCGCTGCCGCGCAGGCGTTGTCGCACACCACGGCGGACCATGCCGAGGCCGTCAGCGCCTTCCTCGAGAAGCGGCCTGCGCAATTCGGCCGCGGCTGAGCCTGCCGACGGTCACTCACCACGGACTTCGCCATGAGCCGCCAGAGCCTTGCTTCACCGCTTGCCATCCGACAGGTCACGATCCCCAACCGCGTGGTGATGTCGCCGATGACGCGCGGCTTCTGCCCGGCCGGTGTGCCGACCGCCGAAGTCGCCGCCTACTACGCCCGGCGTGCGGCCGGCGGCTGCGGTCTCGTCGTCACGGAAGCAGTGGGGATCGATCATCCTTCGGCGCTCGGCGATGCCGGCCTCGGCGAAGACAACATCCCGGTGCTGCACGGCGACGCACCGATCGCCGGATGGCGCAACGTGGTCGAGGCCGTGCACGCGGCCGGCGGCCGCATCGTGCCGCAGTTGTGGCACCAGGGCGTGCTGCGCCGCGCCGGCACCGGGCCGCATCCCGAAGCGCCGACGCTCGGGCCCTCGGGCCTGTGGGGGCCACCCAGCCGCATGACCTCGCTCGCGGCGGAGAAGATCCCGTCAGACCTGCAGGTCGGCGCGCCGATGAGCGATGCCGAGATCGACAGCGTGATCGAGGCTTATGTGCGCTCGGCCCGCCATGCCGTGCAGTCCGGCTTCGACGGCATTGCGCTGCACGGCGCCCACGGCTACCTGATCGACAACTTTCTGTGGGCCGATACCAATCTGCGAACCGACCGCTGGGGGGGTGAACGCGCGGCGCGCACCGCGTTTGCGGTCGAGGTGGTGCGACGCGTCCGGCGCGAGATCGGTCCCGACCTGCCGATCTTCTTTCGCTTTTCGCAATGGAAGCAGCAGGACTTTCGCGCGACGCTGGCGGACACACCGCACGAGCTCGAGCAGGTGCTCGGCCCATTGGCCGATGCCGGGGTCGACGTGTTCGATGCCAGCGTGCGCTACTTCGACAAGGCCGCCTATCCCGACTCGCCGCTGAGCCTCGCAGGCTGGGCGAAGAAGGTCACCGGAAAGTTGTCGATGGCGGTCGGCGGCGTCGGCGTGAACAAGGGCATGTACGACGGCGACAAGGGTGTCGTCGCGGTGGACAACGTCGAACGGGTGCTCGAACGCTTCATGCGCGGCGAGTTCGATCTGGTCGCGGTGGGCCGTGCCGTACTCGGTGACCCGGATTGGGCCCGCAAGGCGATCGCCGGCGAGTCCACCATGCCGTTCGATCCGAAGACGCTGGACCAGCTCGTCTGAGCCGCAACGAGTACGACAACGAAGGAAAGCAATGGCCTGGGATTTCGAGACCGACAGCGATTTCCAGCGCGAGCTGGATTGGATCGATCAGTTCGTGCGCGAGGAGGTCGAGCCGCTGGAACACGTGCTCGGCAGCCCGTGGGACATCGAGGCGCCCGGCTTTGCAACGCTGGTTCGGCCGCTGCAGCGGCTGGTCAGGGAGCGCAAGCTGTGGGCCTGTCACCTCGGCCCGGAACTCGGCGGCCAGGGTTACGGGCAAGTGAAGCTGGCCTTGATGAACGAGATCCTCGGCCGTGCCAGCTTTGCACCGATCGTCTTCGGCTGCCAGGCGCCGGATACCGGCAACAGCGAGGTGCTGGCCCACTACGCCACGCCGGAGCAGAAGCGTCGCTGGCTGGAGCCGCTGCTCGGCAACGAGGTTGTCTCGTGCTTCGCGATGACCGAGCCGCAGGGCGGCGCCGATCCGCAGGTCTTCACCGCTCGCGCCGTCCCCGATGGCGAGGGCTGGATCCTGAGCGGCCAGAAGTGGTTCGCGTCGAACGCGCGCTACGCCGCATTCTTCATCGTGATGGCCGTGACCGACCCTGAGGTGTCGGTCTACAAGGGCACGACGATGTTCATCGTGCCGGCCGGCACACCGGGGCTGAGGATCCTGCGCAATGCCGCGTGCGGCGACGAGGAAGCGACCCATGCGTATCTCGAGTTCGACCAGGTGCGGGTCGGCCCGGACGGAGTGCTTGGCCCGGTGGGTGCGGCCTTCGAGGTGGCGCAGGTGCGCCTCGGCGGTGGCCGCGTACACCATGCCATGCGTGTTATCGGGCAGGCCCGACGGGCACTCGATGCGCTGTGCGAGCGCGCCTTGTCCCGCAGCACGCAGGGCTCTCTGCTCGCCGACAAGCAGATGGTGCAGGAACGCATTGCCGACTCGTGGATCGAGCTCGAACAGCTCCGCCTGCTCGTTATGCGCACCGCCTGGCGCATCGACAAGTACCAAGACTATCGCAAGGTGCGCAAGGACATCAGCGCGGTGAAGGCAGCGATGCCCAAGGTGTTGCACGACATCGCGGCGCGTGCACTGCACTTGCACGGCTCGATCGGCATCAGCAACGAAATGCCGTTCGCCGCGTTGCTGAACCGGTCGTTCCAGATGGGTCTTGCAGACGGGCCGACCGAGGTGCACAAGGTCACCGTGGCGAAGCAATTGCTGCGCGACCACGAGCCCTGTACGGACCTCTTTCCGGCCTACCATCGTCCGACCGCCGCCGCAGCGGCCCGGGAGAAATACAAGGCGGTGCTCGGATGAACGACAGCGCCACCGAACAGCGCCCCGGTTGGCGCGAGGCCGTCGACGCGGCCCGTCTGGCGGCCTGGATGGACACGCAGGGTCTCGAACAAGGGCCGGCGTCGGAATTCGAACTGCTGGCCGGTGGCACGCAGAACCTGATCACGCGCTTTCGCCGCGGCGGCCATCGTTTCGTGCTGCGCCGGCCGCCCGTGGTGCCGCGACCGGGAGGAGACAAGACGATCCTGCGCGAGGCGCGCGTGTTGCAGGCGCTGGCGACCAGTCAAGTGCCGCATCCGCGGCTCATCGCCACTTGTGCCGACCCCGCCGTCATCGGCGCACCGTTCTACCTGATGGAGCCGGTCGAAGGCTTCAATCCGTCCGGCAAGCCGCTGAGCGGCGCGCATGCGCTCGACCCGGCGTGGCAGCGGCGCATGGGTTTCGCCATGGTCGATGCACTGCTGCGGCTTGGCGAGATGGATCACGAACGCGCCGGGCTGGCGGATTTCGGCAAGCCCAACGACTTTCTCGAACGCCAGGTGCCGCGCTGGCGTGCGCACCTCGAAGGCTATGCGTCGCTGGCGGGATGGCCCGGGCCGGCCAACCTGGCCGGGATCGACGAGCTGGGACGCTGGCTGGAAGCCGAGCGTCCGGCGAACTTCACGCCCGGCCTGCTGCACGGCGATTTCCATCTGGCCAACGTGATGTTCGCGCCGGATGCCCCCGAGATCGCCGCGGTGGTGGACTGGGAGCTCGCGACGCTCGGCGATCCGCTGCTCGATCTTGGATGGCTGCTCACCACCTGGCCCGATGCCAGCGGGCGCGGTACCGGCACGATCCACGTCACGCCGTGGCTGGGTTTTCCGACGGCCGAAGAGTTGATCGAGCGCTATCGCGCCGGCAGCCAGCGAGACGTTTCGCGCATCGATTGGTACGTCGCGCTGGCGCGCTACAAGCTCGCCGTGCTGCTCGAAGCGAGCCACGCGAGGGCCTGCGCCGGGCACGCACCGCGCGAGGTCGGCGACCGCCATCATGCTTCCGCCTGCCGCCTGATCGAACGCGGGCTGGTCCAGGCGCGAGGCGGGCGATGACGGCCGTGAGCCGCTGAAGCGCCGATGCAGCCGCTGCGACTCGTCGGCGCGAGCAACTTCCGCAGTCTGCGGGGTTTGCCGACCGTGGATGGGCGCGTGCTGGCGGAGCACTGGCTGCTGCGCTCGGATGCGTTGCACGAACTCGTTCCCGGCGATTGGGCGGTGCTGACGGCGCTGGGCCTGCGTGCCGTGTGTGACCTGCGCAGCGATGCCGAACGTGCTCGGCGCCCCGACCATCTGCCGATGCAAGTGCGTCAAGTGCCGATGTCGATGGTCGCCGATATCCGCTCGGATCCGCAGTACGCAGCCATCCTGCGCGAACAACCCGACGTGGCCGGCGCGGCTCACGTGATGCACGCGATCTACCGCCGCCTGCCGAGCGCGCTGGCACCCCATCTGCGAGCGCTGTTCGGCTTGCTGCACAGCTGCGAGGTGCCGCTCCTGATCCATTGCGCCGCGGGCAAGGACCGCACCGGTTTCGCGGTGGCCCTCGTGCTGCGCGCACTCGGCGTGGAGCCCGAGGCGATCATCGACGACTACCGGCGCTCGTCGCTGACGAATCGCACCGCTGAATCCGGCTATCTCGAGAAGATGAGTCGGCAGACGCACGAAGCCATCGGGGAAGCCTGCAGTCCCGAGATGATCGCTGTGCTGCTCGACGCCCGGCCCGCGTGGCTGGAGGCTGCGTTCGACGTGGTGGTCGAGGAACATGGTGGGGTCGAGTGCTATCTGCAGAAGTCGGCCGGACTGGATGCCGCTGCGCTTGCACGCCTGCGCGATGCGTGGCTGAGCTGACTCGATCGCAAGACCCCGGCAGCCGTTTCCGCCCCAGGCATTTCTGACTGCACCAGCGGCGCATTGCAACCCCGCCCGGTCTCTAGACTGACCTGCCAGACGGTGCGCGTGGCCCTGCCGCGCAGCTCGCACTTCGCGGCAAGGAGACTGCATGACCCGAATATCGCTGACCGATCGACACGCCGGGCCCTCGCGCTGGCGCATCGTCGTATTGTGTTTCCTCGTGCAGAACTGCGCGATGGGCTTCGGCTTCGGATCCTTCGGGCCGTTGCTCGCAAGTACCCAGCAAGCATTCGGCATCTCGCGCGGCTTGGCCGCCACGGGCATGAGCGTCGTCATGTTGGCGATCGGCGGCCTCTCGCCCTTCCTCGGCAGCTTTCTGCAGCGAGTTCCCGTTCGCACCGCGATGGTGGTCGGCGCCTTGCTCGGGGCTGCCGGGTACTCGGGCTTGGCCTGGGCCACGTCGTTCCCGGTCGCGCTCGTGATGTACGGCCTGGTCGGCATCAGCATCTCCCTCTGCGCCATTCTCGGGCCGTTGATCTTGATCAGCCGCTGGTTCGACGAGAACCGCGGCAAGATCCTCGCCACCGTCAACCTGCCGATCGTTCTCTTCGCCACGCCTTACATCGTCGGGGCGATGTTGCCGAGCTACGGCCGTACGGCCGTGTACGGGGCAATGGGCACGGCCTTCCTGCTGATGGCTCCGCTGCTGCTCTTGCTGGCGGAGCGCCCGCCAATGGCGACGCGCGACACCGTCGGCAAAGCGTCCGTGGGCCCGCGCGAGGGCCTGGCATCGATCCTGAAGCGGCCCGCATTCTGGTTGCTCTCGCTCGGCATCGGCATCATGGCCGGTTCGGGCACGGGCTTCGTCGTGCACATCGTCCCGTTCGGCATCGGCAAGCAGATGTCGCTGCAATCTGCATCGGCGCTACTCTCGGTTTACGCCGGCGCCGGCATTGCCGGCACGATGCTGTTCGGCTGGATCTGCGATCGCTTCGGCCCGCCAATCGCGCTGATCGTCAGCGCCTCGTGCCAGGCGCTGCTGTGGTGGGGGCTGCTGCACGTCGAGGGGCCGCCGCTGTATGCGCTGGCCGGCTTGCTGGGCATCTGCGTCGTGCCGCTGGTCACCTTGCATGGAGCGGCACTGAGCCAGATGTTCGATGCGGGCAGCGTGAGTCGGGCGATGGGCTACAGCTATTCGATCAAGCTGCCCTTTATCTTCGGGGTCGCGCCGGCGCTGGGCGTGCTGTTCGATCGTCTCGGCCAGTACGCGGTGCCGTTCACGCTGATGGCAGGACTGCTCGGCGTGTCCAGCGTTTGCTTCTACGCCATGTCGCTGCTCATGCGCCGGCCGCGCGCGCCGCGGCTCGTGACCGTCCGTTCCTGAACTCACTCCTCGACTGCGATGATGAACGACACCACACGCAAGGTCCTGGCCTCGGTGCAGGCCTTCCTCGAGCGCCTGAATCGATCGGGCTCATTGACGGCCGACCAGCAGACCGAAGCCCACATGGCCGTGACGGCACTCGGCTACCAGCTCGCGCTGGACAGCTACGACGGCGCGCTGCTGGAGCGGCTGCACCGTGACGAAAGCGCGTTGGCCGGCGAGTTGGCCAGACAACTCGGCAAAGCGGATGTCTCGCCGGTGACGCGACGGTGGCAAGGGCAATGGCAGGGGCGCATCGGCGCCGAGCTCACCGCAGTACTGCAGGGCGCGCAGTCAGAGCATGGCGCAAGCCGGCTCGATACGACCGCGGAACAATCCATCGCGCGCCGGCTGCGCGATTTCCTCGTGGCCTTTCACGAACCAGCGGATCCGGCCATCGGTGGCGGTTCGAGCATCGCGTATCAAGGAGGCCGAGGCGACAAGCACGAAGAGGATCTGTCCGGCAACGGTGGGGTTGGCCTCGATGCGGAGCCATTGCAGACCTATCTGCGCGAGCGCTTCCCCGAGCATCGTGCGAGTACGGTCCTCGCGGTCGAACGGCTGATGGGGGGCTTTTCGAAAGAGACCTACATCGTGCAGCTTTTGGCCGCCGCCGGCGAGCAGAAGTTCGTCATCCGCAAGGATGGATTCGGTCTGCCCACCGGCTCGAGCGTGGTGTCCGAGTTCGCCGTGCTGCAGGAGGTACATGCCGCCGGCGTGCCGACGCCTCAGCCACTGTGGCTGGAGACGGAGAGCTCTCATTTCGGCGGCGCTTGCATGGCGGTGAGCTTCGCCAAGGGCGAGCCTGCTCATCTGAGCGTTCCGACCGAGCCTGCGGCTCAGCTGCAGCGAGCGCAGAGCCTTGCTCTCGCGCTGGCGCAGCTGCACCGTACCAGCCTGCAAAGCGCCACTGACGTGCGCGATGTGCTGCGCGCCGACATTGCCGAGTTGCAGCAGCGCATCGAGGCGCGAGAACGCCAGCCCCATCCGGGCATCGCATTCGGCCTGGCCTGGCTTGTCGATCATCTCGACGACTTGGCTGGGCGTCCCGCCTGCCGGGTGCATGGCGACGCGGGATTTCACAACATGTTGATGCATGGAGATCGCTTGCTCGCGCTGCTGGACTGGGAGTTCAGCCACCACAGCGACCCGGTCGAAGATCTGATCTACATCAAGCCTTTCATCGACCAGCTCGACGCGTGGCCGCAATTCCTCGAAATCTACGAAGCCGAATCCGGCCTGCGGTATGACGCCACCGCGGCGCGATGGTTCGACGTCTGGAAGAGTGCCCGCAACATGGTCGCCTGCATGGGCTCGCTGAACTCGCTGCTGCTGCCTCGGGTGAAGGACGTGGCCCTGTCGGTTGCCGGCACCATCTACATCCCGAAGTTCGAGATCGCGGTGCTGGACTCTATCCTCGAAGGCGCAGGCGCGCGTGATTGAGTCGGGCAGGGGCCTCGTGCTCAGCGGTGAACGCCGCCTCGACGGCGCTACGCTCGCCGACCATGCTGCCCGTGCCGCCACGGGGTTCGAATCCCTCGGGGTACGACGCGGCGACACGGTAGCCGTGATCCTGCGCAACGAGCCCGCCTTCTTCGAAGCCACGCTCGGCGCGCAACACGTCGGGGCCTACTGCGTGCCGATGAACTGGCACAACACGGTCGACGAGACACGCTACATCCTGGTCGATAGCGGCGCCCGGGCCGTCGTGATCCACGCCGATCTGTACGCGACGCTGCACGAGGCAGTGCCGCATGGCGTTCCGGTCGTCGTGGTCGAGACGCCGCCGGAAATACGAACCGCGTACGCGCTCGACGCTGCCGCGTGCAAGGTGCCTGCGGCTTGCACCGCATGGAGCGAATGGCTGGGCAAGCACCTGCCGCGCAGTGCGCCGCCCATCGCCGCACCCGATGTGATGCTCTACACCTCAGGCACGACCGGCCGGCCCAAGGGCGTGCGCCGCGCCGCACCGAACGTCGATCAGGTCGGTGTGCAGGACGAGGTGCGCGCCATCAGCTTCGGCTTCCCCCGGGGTGGCGGGAGCAGTGTCACGGTCGTGGTCACCGGCCCGATGTACCACTCGGCGCCAAACGCCTTCGGCCTGATCGCCGCCCGCGAGGGCGCCACCGTCGTGCTGCAGCCGCGTTTCGATGCCGCGGAGCTGCTGGCGCTGATCGAGCGGCACCGCGTCACGCACCTGCAGATGGTGCCGGTGATGTTCAACCGCCTGCTCGCGCTGCCTCGCGCGCAGCGCGAGGCGCATGACCTCTCCTCGCTGCGCTTCGTCGTGCATGCTGCAGCGCCGATCGCACCTGACGCCAAGCGCCGCATGATTGACTGGTGGGGGCCGATCATCCACGAGTACTACGGCTGCACAGGGCAGCCCGGGCGGGTGGCCTGCCGAGTCCGCGGCATGCCCGATTTCACCTATCACAACGATGACGAAAAGCGCGCCCGCGTCGAGGCCGGCAGTCTCGTCCTGACTGGCGACATCGGCTACCTGGACGAGGACGGCTTCCTGTACCTCTGCGATCGCGCGAGCGACATGGTCATCTCCGGCGGCGTCAACATCTACCCTGCTGAGATCGAGGTGGCGCTCGGCCGCCTGCCTGGCGTGGCCGACTGTGCCGTGTTCGGCATCCCCGATGCCGAGTTCGGCGAGGCCGTGCACGCGGTGGTGCAACCGGTGGCTGGCACTCGGCTGGATGAGGCCGCGGTGCGCCTCCATCTGCGCCCGCTGCTGGCCGGCTACAAGCTGCCGCGCAGCATTGAGTTCCGCACCGAGCTGCCGCGAGAGGATTCCGGCAAGCTCTTCAAGCGCCGGTTGCGCGACCCATGGTGGAGCGGAACCGGCCGCAGCATTTGAGCATCCACCCACCCCTATTTTCTCTATCGGACATGTCCATGACCTCTTCCTTGTACGACATCCCCGTCCGGAGCATCGACGGCGCCGCCGGCAGCTTGTCGGCTTATCGCGGCAAGGTGCTATTGGTGGTCAACGTGGCATCCAAATGCGGATTGACGCCGCAGTACACGGGCCTCGAAGCCTTGTACCAGTCGCGCCGCGCGCAGGGACTGGAAGTGCTCGGCTTCCCGGCGAACAACTTCAAGGAGCAGGAGCCGGGCAGCGATGCCGAGATCAGCGATTTCTGCTCGCTGAACTTCGACGTGCATTTTCCGCTTTTCTCGAAGATCTCGGTGCGAGGCGATGACCAGCATCCGCTCTATGCCGCATTGACTGCGGCCCAGCCCGAGACGCTCGGGGAAGGCCCGTTTCGCGACCGTCTGAAGGGCTACGGCATCGACACCGGTCAACCGGGCGAAGTGCTGTGGAACTTCGAGAAGTTCCTGATCAGCCGGGACGGCGAAGTGGTTGGGCGATTCGCCCCCGATACCGAGGCGAATGATCCGCGCCTGCTGGCAGCGCTCGACGCGGAACTGGCCGGCGCCTGAGCTGCGCCCCGCAGCTACTTGCGCAACCTGTTGATCGTTTCCGCGACCTCGGGTCGGGTCATACTATCCATCTCGTAGGCTAGGCCGAGATCCAGCACGAGTTGCGCCGTGTGGTGAATCAGCTTGGCGAACGCACGCTTGGTCCCCTCGACGCCAGCACGCGGCAGCCCGGCGATCTGGCGGCCGATTTCCAGGGCACGCGGCAGCGCGGCGTCGGATGTGTCGACCAGGTCGCTGACCAGGCCGATGGCGTGCGCCTGCTCCGCGCTCAGCGGGTCACCGGTCAGCAGATAGCGCTTCGCCCGGTTGATGCCGATCGACTGCGACCAGCCGATGATGCCGCCGTCACCCGCCACGATGCCGACGGCGACGTGCGGGTCGGAGAGCTTCGCATTGCGGCTCGCCACGACGATGTCGCACAGCGTCACGATGGTGGCGCCCAAACCGGCCGCCGAGCCTTGCACCGCGGCGATCACCGGTACCTGCAGATCAGCGAGCGAGTGAAAGACGGCCTTGGCCAGTCGCGTCATGCGCTTGCGGATCTCGGGCGCCGCCGCGGCGGCGATGATCTCGTCGAAGTCGCCGCCGGCCGAGAAAACCTTGCCCTCGGCCGAGAGGATGAGCACCCTGGCTTCGGCGTCGTCTGCCACCGCTGACAGTGCGCCGACGAATTCGACATGCGCGATCTCGTCGAAACGATTGACGAGTGCCGGTCGGTTGAAGCGGATGTGGGCGAGGGCACCGCCGGTTTCGAGCGTGAGCGTGGAGAAGGTGGGTGCTGTCATGGTCTTGGTGCGCTGGAGTGATGGATCTCGTCGAGCGCTCAGCGCTGTGCCGACAGGTAGATGGTCTTGCGGGCGGCTGCCGGCGGCGGCGCGTCGAAGCTCGCCAGCAGCTTGTCGCGCCGCACTTGGAAGGCTTCGATCGATTCGTGCTTCACGTGGCCGTAGCCGCGGATGTCGTAGGCTGCGCGGGCCAGATCGATCGCTGTGGCCATGTTGTCGTCGCTGAGACGATCCACGAGGCCGTCGATCATCTGGCGGTACTCGTCGATCAGCCGCCGCTCCAGTCGCCGCTCGGCGGTGTAGCCGAAGGGATCGAAGGCCGTGCCGCGCAAGCCTTTCAGCGACTTCAAGCCGCGAAAGACGGGCAGCATCCACGACCCGAACTCGCGCTTCTTCGGTTTGCCGGTGGCCGCATCGCGACCCGGCAGCATCGGCGGCGCGAGATGAAAGCTCAGCTTGAAGTCGCCGGCGAACTGGGTGCGAAGGCGCTGCAGGAACTGCGGGTCGCTGTGCAGCCGGGCGACCTCGTATTCGTCCTTGTACGCCATCAGGCGGCCCAGCGTGAGCGCCACCTCGCGCACGAAGGTCGTGCCACGCGCAAGCTTGCGCGCGTCGACCCTGCGTTCGATCGCGCTGACGAAGTCTTCGTAGCGCTGGGCATAGGCCGCGTCCTGGTAGTCGGTCAGCAGGCGCTTGCGACTCGCCAGCACCGCGCTGGTCGTGTCGAGCTTGGCCGAGACGGGCCGCTCATTCGCCGCAGGGGCCAAGGCCTCGGGCGAGTGCGCGGCCAGGCGGCCGAGCGCCAGGGTGCGCAGGTTGCCGTCGACGAAAGTGCCGTTGAGCCGGATCGCTGACTCCAACGACGCGATCGACACGGGCAGCAGCCCTTTTTGGGCAGCGTAGCCGAGCAGCAGCACATTGGTGGCAATGCTGTCGCCGATCAGGTCGGTGGCCAGGCGCGTGGCATTGAACATGAACATCTCGCCACCCGCCAGTCCTTCGCGGATCAACTGCTCGAGCTGTTCGCCGCCGAGATCGATATCCCGGTTCGTCTGGAATTCGCCGGTCGGCGTGACGTCCGAATTCAGCACGGCCTTGCTCTCGCCGGGCCGCAGCGTCTTCAATACGTCACGGCCGGAAGCAACGATCATGTCGCAAGCCAGCAGCAGGTCGGTCATGCCTGGCCCGAGGCGAGAGTTGTGGATCTGCTCGGGCGAGGCGCCGATGCGCAGATGGCTCGTCACCGCTCCGCCCTTCTGAGCCATGCCGGTCATGTCGAGGATGGAGCAGGCCTTGCCTTCCAGGTGTGCGGCCATGCCGAGCAGCGCGCCCACCGTGAGCACGCCGGTGCCGCCGATGCCTCCCACCATCAGGTTGTACTCGCGCCGGTCGACGGCGATCTGCGCGGGAGCCGGCAGGCTGGCCATCAGCGCGTCGAGCTTTGTCTTGCCGATGCCCTCCCGCTTCGCGATCTTCGCGCCGGTGACGGTGACAAACGACGGGCAGAAGCCCTTCACGCAGCTGTAGTCCTTGTTGCAGGTCGACTGGTCGATTGCGCGCTTGCGACCGAACTCGGTCTCCAGCGGCGTGATGCTGACGCAGTTGGACTGGGCTGAACAATCGCCGCAGCCTTCGCAGACCTCGGGGTTGATGAAGACACGCTTGTCTGGGTCAGGATAGTTGCCGCGCTTGCGGCGGCGGCGCTTTTCAGTGGCGCAGGTCTGCTCGTAGACGATGCCTGAGACGCCCTTCAAATCGCGCAGTTCGCGCTGCAGCTTGTCCATCTCGTCGCGATGGTGGACGCGCACGCCTTCGGGCAGCTTGGCGCTCTCGAACTTCTCGGGCTCGTCGGAAACCAGCAGCACCGGCCTGACGTTCTCCGCGACGAGCTGGTTGATCACGTCGATCGGCCCGATGGCCGCTTCCACCGGTTGGCCGCCAGTCATCGCGACGGCGTCGTTGTACAGGATCTTGAACGTCATGTTGGCCTTGGCGGCCACCGCGGCACGGATCGAGAGGATCCCCGAATGCGAGTACGTGCCGTCGCCGACGTTCTGGAAGATGTGCGGCATGTCCACCAACGGGCCTACCGAGACCCAGGGCATGCCATCGCCGCCCATCGGCATCGGCTGCATCGTGCGGCGCTCGGGCATGACGTAGGCGGCGAGCCCGTGGCAGCCGACCGCACTGATCGCGACGCTGCCGTCGGGTATCTTCGTGCTGGTGTTGTGCGGGCAGCCGGAGCAATAGAAGGCGGGGCGGTACTTGCTGCCCCCGACCGTGAGCGCGCGGCGCTCGTACGCTTCGAAGCGGTCGTAGCGGGCCAGCAGCTGCTCGTCGGCGAGACCGAGCTGGGCCAGCGTGACTTTGACGGCATGACGGATCGCTCCTGGCGTCAACTCGCCGTTCAACGGCAACAGCGGAGCAGCATGCAGGTCCTGCTTGCCTGCGATGCCGGGGCGCCTGTCGGCACGCAAGGCATAGAGGTGGCGGGCCAGTTGGTCTTCGATGACCGGGCGCTTCTCCTCGACGACCAGCACGGCGCGGCTGCCTTCGGCGAAGGCCAGCGCCCTTTCGCGCTCCAGCGGCCAGATCAGCCCGGGCTTGTAGAGCCGGATGCCGAGCTGGCGGCAACGGGCCTCGTCGAGTCCGAGATCGGCCAGTGCCTGTCGCAAGTCGAGATAGGCCTTGCCGGCGGCGACCAGCGACAGCGCACGGTCGGGTCCGTCGATCACGACGCGGTCGATCTCGTTGGCGCGCACGAAGGCGGCGGCGGCGGGCAGGCGCTTGTTGACGACCCAGTCCTCCTGGACCAGCGGCGGCAGCTTCGGGCGCAGATTCAGACCTTCCGGCGGAAGCGCATGCTCGGGGGTCACGAAAGGCCGATGGGCATCGGGCAGTTCGATCGACGCCGACATGTCCAGCGTATCCGTGATGCACTTGAGGCCGACGTAGAGGCCGCTGTAGCGCGACAAGGCCCAACCGAAGATGCCGAATTCGAGGATCTCGCTGATCGTCGAGGGGTAGAGCACCGGCAGGAAGCCGGCCATCAAGGTGTGCTCCGACTGGTGTGCGCTCGCGGACGATTTACCGCCGTGATCGTCTCCCGCCACCGCGAGAAAGCCGCCGAGCGCCGACGAGCCCTCGAGATTGCCCAGCTTCAGGGATTCGCAGGCGCGGTCGACACCGAGACCCTTGCCGTACCAGAGGCCGAAGACGCCCTGGTACTTCGATTGACCGAACCATGCCAGCTCCTGGGTGCCGCGGATCGCAGTCGCCGCCAGCTCTTCATTCAGGCCCGGCTGAAAGCGTACGTCGTGTTGATCGAGCAGCTTCTGCGCGCCCCACAGTGCCGCGTCGTAGACCCCAAGGGGCGAGCCGCGGTAGCCGGAGATGTAGCCAGTCGTCACGAGGCCGGCAGCCCGGTCACGTCGCGCCTGGTCCAACGCCAGGCGCACCAGCGCCTGATTCGATGAGATGAAGGCCCTGCCCGACTCGAGCAGGTACTTGTCATCGAGAGTCGTCACGCTTTTGGTCATGGCCGCGGCCCGTTCGTTGTGAAAGATGCTGACGGCGACATGCCTGGCGCCGACGGAGGGACCGGCCATGGCGGGTCGCACACCTCGCACCGTAGCAGTGGGTACGCCGGCTACTTGTCTCGGCATGAAGTGAGTCTTCAGCCGGGCCGCCAGCGCGCACCGAGGCGTGGAACACGGGTGTTGCGGCAGGGGACAAATGCATGTCGCCGATGCTGGAAGACTCGGCTCATCGAGACTGCCGCGGTGCTTGCACCCGAAGCGCCATGGACGAAATCTTCGGGTTGCCCGCATTCAGCGACAACTACATCTGGCTGCTTCGCAAAGGGCGGCACATCGTGGTTGTCGATCCCGGCGATGCGGCACCCGTCAAGGCGGCCATCGAACGGATGGGTTGCACGCTCGCCGCGATCCTCGCGACCCATCATCACGCGGATCACGTGGGCGGCGTGCCCGAGCTGCTTGCCTGGCAGCGTGTCCCGGTGTACGGCCCCGCCCGCGAGTCGATCCCGGTGGTGGACCGGCCGCTGGTTCACGGCGACCGGGTCGTGCTGCCCGAACTCGAGTCCGCATTCGACGTGATCGACGTGGGCGGGCACACGCTCGGCCACATCGCGTTTCACGGCCAGCAATCGGTCTTCTGCGGCGATACCTTGTTTGCGGGCGGTTGCGGGCGCATCTTCGAAGGTACGCCGCAGCAAATGTGGGAGTCGCTGTCGCGGCTTGCGGCGCTGCCGAAGGAAACGCAGGTCTATTGCGCGCACGAGTACACGGCCGGCAATCTGCGTTTCGCACTCGCCGTCGAGGCAGGAAACCTCGCACTGCAGGCACGCTGCGAGGAGGTCCGTCTTTTGCGCGCCACGGGCTTGCCGACGGTGCCGACGACGCTGGCGGTCGAGCTCGAGACCAATCCGTTCCTGCGTGTCCGCGAGCCCGAGGTGAAGGCGGCCGCCGAGCGCTTCAGCGGTCAGGCATTGCCAGGCGATGCCAAAGTGTTCGCGGCCTTGCGCGAATGGAAGAACGTCTTCTGAGGCGCGCGACGATACGAGAAGGAAAGCCCGCCGGGCACCGGCTGCTGCGCTGCTTCAATCCGGTTCGCGCGAGATGCCGTTGCGGCTTAGCGCCCGATCGAGTGCTTCCAGCATCACATGCGCGTCGGCGCGACGGCCATTGAACAACGCCGATCCGAAAGTTCCTTCCAGGCTTCGGATCTCGGCGCAAAAGTCGGCCTGGGACAGGTGTGTCCGCCGCGCGGCGAACGCGACATTGCGCAGCTCCGCGAGTACCCTGGCGCAACGCAGGGATCGAGCGCTCGGAAGCGTGCGCGTGGCCAGCTTGCGGGCGGTCACCGTCCGGCTGCCCGCATCGCGAATTCCCAACTGGCATTGGCCGGTACGCCGCACAGGTAGACCCCTTCGTGTCGCGAGACGGCCGCCGGATCGTTCGGCTGCGCGGCGTGCATGGCCGCCGCGCAGCCGTAGGCCATTGGCTGCAACGCCGCCTGGGTTGGCGGCGCATCGCGCGTCAACAGGTTGCTGCCGACGAAGGTCAGTGCCAGGGCTGCTGTGGCGCCAAAGGCCGAAGTGGTCAGGATGCTCATGATTTCCTCGATGTGCGGTGTACTCGAGGTGGACATTGATGTCCCGCAGTTCAGCAGGCAAGCGCTTTTCCGCAAGAGACAAGCCGAGCTGCCGTTCCAGGCACGGCGGCCCGACCGCACGTTGTCGCGCGCGCCTGGCGCAACGATGCCGCGTCGACTGGCAAAAGCTTGTCCGGCCGAGTACCCACCCTTGTCGTCCGGCGGTGCGCGTGTCGCGATGGAGGGGGTGACCCCTAGCATCGCCACAGGCCGAGGCAGAGGCATCGCCAACGGCCCGGCTTCCCCATCAAACCCCGAAAGCGAGAGGAGCACACCATGTTGCTCGATACGATCGAGAGCGCGATCGCAGCGCTGCAGCGCGGCACCATGGTCGTCGTCGTCGATGACGAAGGCCGCGAGAACGAAGGCGATCTGATCCTCATGGCCGAACACGCGACGGCCGAGGCAGTCGCCTTCATGGTGCGCCACACCAGCGGCGTGCTGTGCGTGGCGCTGCCCGGCGAGCGGCTCGATGCTCTCGAGCTCCCGCTGATGGTAGCGAACAACGCCGATCCGATGCGAACGGCCTACACCATCACCGTCGACTATCGCCATGGAACGAGCACGGGCATCTCTGCCGCCGATCGTGCCGCGACCATCCGCGCACTGGTCGACCCGGAGGTCGATGCTGGCGACTTCACCCGCCCCGGCCACGTGTTCCCGCTGCGTGCGCATGCGGGCGGTGTGCTGCGCCGGGCTGGCCACACCGAAGCTGCGGTGGATCTGGCCGAACTCGCCGGTCTGCGCCCGGGGGGCGTGATCTGCGAGGTGGTGAACGACGACGGCAGCATGGCCCGTCGTCCCCAGCTGGAGGCCTTCGCGCGCCTGCACCGGCTGCCG
>Ga0105239_10000233_pt1 | contig 81891 bp, 102 predicted proteins | sample KBSC44metaG_FD_92761 | JGI IMG/M metagenome (GOLD analysis project Ga0105239, IMG submission 92761) | Corn rhizosphere microbial communities from Kellogg Biological Station, Michigan, USA - KBS C4-4 metaG | ecosystem: Host-associated > Plants > Roots > Rhizosphere > Soil | place: Michigan, USA...
CGGCGGCGCGCTGCAGGCCGCGGCGAAGAGCGGCAGCAGCAGCATCAGCATCTGCGCGCGCCTGGGTGACTTGCTTCTCGGCTGCATGGGCGGCCTCCTGTGTCGCCGCGGCGCGGCGCTGTTCTTCGGCCCGGGCGGCTTCGGTGGCCTGCAAGGCAGCCTGCGACGCCGCCGCGCTGTCGACCTGGCGGTTCAGCTTCTCGGTCGCCAGCTCCGTCTGCACGTCGTGGATGCGCACCGTCTGCACGCCCAGGGCGACCAGCAGCAGCGCGAGCAGCACCGACGCGGCATAGCCGATCGGATTCATGTCCAGTCTCCGAGCTCGACGGTCTGGCCGGCGAGCGCGTGCGTGCTGTCCGCCAGAAACTGGATGCGGCCGTCCGTCACGAACGAATGGCAGACGCTTTCGACCTTCGTCTGCTCCCAGGGGCTGCGCTTCCACTCGTCAAAATTTTCGGGCGTCACCGGCGGCGTCCACGTGGGGGAGCGCACCAGGACCGATGGCGTGAAGGTCGGTCGCTCGGCGTCGCCGTTCCAACCCCACCGCGGCCCTGGGCCGTCACCGTGGTGAATCAAGTGAGGGCCGTCGCAGCCCGGGCACCAGAACATCAGGCCGCCGCCTTCCACGCCGCGGAGCTTGCGCGAAAGCTGGCTCATGACGCCAGTACCCCGCCAGCCTGCCTGAAGGCCGCAACCAGGTCGGTGATGCGTCGCTCCGGCTGCCCGACGCCAGCGCCTGGCAGGCTTGCCCACTCGGCGCGGCACTTCGCGATCGCAGTCTGCAGGCGGCCGGCGATAACGTCGTCGAGCGCGCCGCGTTGCTCGATGAGGTACTCGGCCGCGCGATCCTGGCTGTCCTGCCCGAAGTTGGGCAGGCGCAGGCGCGTCTTGATGCCGGACCAGGTCGGCTTGATCAGCTGGTAGCGCCCCGCCGCGGTGGACACGCAGCCCGGCGCGCGCCCGGCGGCGCGGCACATGGCGTCTGGTAGCTTCTCGCCCATCCATTCGCCCGTGATGGCCGGATGGTCAGCGAAGTTCTGCACGACGTGCTTGAAGCCGAAGCAGACCGCATACGGGTTGGGTTCTCGGCTCGTGCCCTCGCTGTACGCGAGCATCGCCAGGAAGGCCTTCAGGTTGTCGCTCATGATTTCGCCCTTCTGTCGACGCTCGGCGCATCCTCGATGTCCATCCAGTCCGTCCGGCGCCGCTGTTTTTTGGCGCCAGCCTTGGTGCGCACCAGGTAGCCGATCACGACCACGATGAGGCCGCCGTTGATCACGGCGTTCGACCGGCTCAGGTACACCACGTCCATGCGGTCGAGCCCGTAGATCAGGCCGTCGAAGATGCCCGCGCATCGGAAGAAGAAGCCGAGCGTCATCGCGATCAGCCCGAACTTGATGATCACGCCATCCTTGATGCGTGGACTCATGACTAGCACGGCGAGCCCGATGCACGTCAGCGCGTAGCAAACCAGGTTGAACACGACGATGCCCTCTCCTTGCATGAGCTACTCCTTCCGCCCGAAGATTCGCCCGATCAGGTCCTTCAGGACATCCGTGACTGCGCCGCTGAGCTGAGCGTCCTTGATGCCCTTCATCACAGCGTCGACAAGCGATAGGCCAAGCATTCCGGTGATGAACAGCGCGGCATCGCGCATCGCCGGACTACCCTGCGGGTACAGGTAGCTGAAGACCGCAGGCGCGACGTAGACGGCGGTTCCCACACCGCCGAGCAGGTTCAGCGCCCGCTCGGGCCATGTGGCTCCAGGCGCCCATCGCAGCGACACGAAGGCCCCCAGAGCCGCCGGGATGAATTCGCCCAAACGCGAGGCGTCGAAGTTATCCATCACTCGACCCTCGGCATCGCGTCCGCCAGATCAGTGAGACCAGTGCGCCGAGCGCCATCATGGTGATATCCGAAGGCCCCACCCCGAATTTCGCATTGCATAGTTGTTCGCCCTCGGCCATCGGCCACCAGTCGAAGATTCGCCATATCGAACAGGTCGCGACGAGCGCCTCTTCGTACAGGCACCAAAAGACGACGGCCCCAACGACAGGGCTTCGGTTCTGTATCCAGACGATCACGAGCAGTGCTGCAATCGTCAATGCTCCCGAGGCGTTCCAGACATAGGCGGCGACCTTCGGGGCGACCTTTTCATATCCGAGGTGTCTGAGGATGCCGAGCAGTAGCAGCAGCACCCCGAGCCACCACTTCATTTCGTGCGAGGGTCCGGGCCACCGCCGCGCTGGATCTGCTCGCGCACCGTGGTGCCCGTCGCCTTGGCGGCGCGCATGGCCTGGCCAACGATGCCGGCAACGCCGCCGGCGATGAACGAGAGTGCGATGGCCGTGAACATGGCAGTTCCTTTCGCGGTTGGATCAAACGAGAGTGCCGTCGGTGTCGGTAGTCGGATCGGCGTTGTACTTGTGGCGCTTCGCACCACTGGCGTCGTACCACTCACGGTGATACAGACCGATCTGCGAGCCCGGCACCAGAGTCGGGTTCAGGTAGCCTGTGCCTGAGGTCAGGAAGGCGCCACCGGCATCGGTTGCGATGGCTCCCACGTAGATGCGCTCGGGCGCGCCCGCCTTCAGCTGGTAGCCGTGGTCCACGTCCAGCGCCGGCGCAGTCGCCGAGATGTCGAGCGCCAACGCACCGAGGTTGTCGTACAGATAGACGTAGTACTTCGCCGCGGCAGCCGGAAGACCAGCATTGGACTTGCTGACGCCGCCTGAGGGCACCGAGCGCGGCACGAACTCGCCTGACGATGACGGCACACCCAGTCCGGCGCCATCCGTGGGCCCCGACAGGCGCACGGCCATCTTGTTGCCGCGGCCGACCGGGCGCACGCGAACGTCGTTGGGGCCGAGCACCGCGAGGTCACACTGCTGCGCGATGCCGTCGAACTGGATCCCGGAGAAACGCACTTGGCCGGCGGTGTTGTCGTACTGCTTCCAGTGCGTCGACCGGATGCGGATAGAGTCCCTGTCGGCATTGGAGCCCATCGCGCAGAACGCCGTGTAGTTCGGTTCTGCCGACGTCGCACGGACAGTCATCCGGGCGTCGATGTTCGAGATGACCGAGTCGGTGCCGTCCAGCAGCAGACCGTAATACGTCGCCCCACCTGCCTGCGTCGAGTTGCTGTAAATGTGCGACGAGATGAAGCTCATCTGCCGGCACCCGGTGACCAGGTAGCCGATCATCTGCGGGTTCTCGGACGTCGTGTTGAGGAACGTCACATCACTCGGCAGGCCCGAGCCGCCACGCACGAAGTAGTTGACGTTCTTGTTGATGGTGGTGGCGCAGTTGTCGAAGAGCGCGACCTGTCCTTTCCAGCGGATGCCACCCGACGATGGCTCGACAGGGAATGCATGTCCGCCCGACGTATACGTGCTGAAGGCCGTGGTGTCGACACCGGTCAACGCAAAGGTGTTCGTCGTCGCCGCCGAAACCGTCACGCGCCGGCCGTTCACCTGCGTCATGCCACCCACGCCCTCGATGCGCAAGACCTGTCCGTTGGTGAAGCCATGGCCAGCGCAGCTCACCACGCCAGAGCTCGCCTTCGAGATCCCGGTTATCGACCGCTGCTCCGCGGTCCCGCAGTTCTGCACGAAGACCTGCTGCATTCGCGTGAAGCTGATCTCGTTGTGGACGCCGGCGTCGAAGTTGATGCCCCACCCTGCGCAGTCCGAGATGCGAATCTCCGACCAGTCGAGCATGTTCGAGCCGTCGGCATCACCGAGGTTCATGGTCACGCGCAGCCCGTCCCCAGACAGGCCTTGAATCTCAATGCGCGAGATCACGTTGTTGTAGCAGCCACGGATCCTCACGCCACCCGAGGCGGCCGCCGAGGCGCTCGTGATGATGGTCATGCCGCTGACCTCGGAGCCCAGCGTCGCGTGTGGGTCGGAGACGCTGGTGACGACATCGAAGTCGAAGGCGAAGCCGTTCGCCACCTGGCAATCGATGATCGTGACGCCCTCGCCGGCGCCACGGATGCGCGGGCCCGGCGCGAAGAAGTCGACACCGGCGTCGATCAGCGCCGCCACGCTGGTCAGGATCAGGAACCGGCCCGGCGGCAGGTTGATCCGCATGCCCGGGTGGGCCAGCACCGCAGCGAGGATCGCCGGGCCAGCATCGGTGGCGCCCGTCGGGTCCGCGTTGTACGGCTCCATCGTCGGGTCGATGCCGAAGTTCTGCAGGAACTTGCCGAGCGAGCCCGAGACGTAGGGGGCGTTCGTGAAGCGAATCGCACCACCGCCTTTGGTCGGGTCGGTGATGTTGGCGAAGTCGGCAGCCGTCAGACCCTGATAGATCCGCCATTTGCTGTCCTGGTCACCCGCGAACGTCGCGCCGGAGGTGTGCGCCACGACGCAGATCCACCAGGTCGACGACGACAGCACGACATCCTTGACCGCGTACAGCGTGGCGCTGGCCCAGTTGCCGCGGATGTTGATTGTCCGGATGCTCTCGATCGCCGCGGCCAGCGTCTGCTTGACCGTGCCGAACCGATCGACGGCCGTGGGCGACAGCGAGGTCGCCACGTCTCGGATCGTGTCGAGATCGCGCTTGGCGTTGTCGAGATCCGCGATGGTGAGTGCCATTTTTCCCTCTCGCGCACGCTTCGCCCTCCGCCGCAGCGGATGCGCCTCCGCGCCTCGTTGATCAGTTGATGATTCCGGCCTTGTCCGGGATGGGCAGGTAGTCGGCTCGGTAGTAGCCGTCGCTGTAATTGACGCCCTTGACCTTGGCGTATTCCCCATCGGTCAGATCGATCTCCTGCACCAGATAGGCCATCGCGCGGCGGCGTGAATCCGAGGCAAAAGAGAACACCGTGCGGATGCCAGAGTCGCTGGGCACCGTGACGATCGCCTCGGAAGGCGCGTGGGCCAGTACGACCTGCTTGCTGGTTGGACCCGGCGTCACGGCGATGCCCTGGGCAGACCCGTCTCGGCGCATCAACACGACGCTGTGCGGCTCACCAGCGGCGAACTCGACAGCGGTGCTCAACGTGATGGTGAGCCCGGCCTGGTCGATGACTTCGCCGTCAAAGCTCTTGAAGCGCGTGTTGTCGACGATGTCGACGCGCGCGTTCGGCAGCAGTGCTCGCGCATCCATCAACGTGCCGGTCTCGATGGTCACACGCTGGCCGAAGAGCTTGTTGTACTCGCGATTGGCGCGCAGCCAGGCCTGCGCGAAGCTGCGTATGCCGGGGATCTCGAACTGCCTCGGGACACGCGCGGTGCCATCGAGCGGCAGCTTGATCGTTTCCGACTGGTTCGAATCGGGGTCCGTGTAGATGAATTCGACGCCGTCATATTCGCCGTCGTTCGCGAACCGCCGCGTGATCGTCTCGGAGGCCGGCTGCTTGTTGCGGTGGCAGAACAGCGCCGTGCTCGAGGCCTGCTGGCGATCGAGGGCCAGCCGGATCCGACCGTTCTGGCGGTAGGCGGTGCAGAACGCCGCGTTGGCGATGATCTGCACCGTCTCCTCGAAACTCATGTTGTCAGTGTCGAAGGTGTAGTTGAACTGGCCGGCCTCGGGATGCCACGCGTCGAGCTGCTGCTGCACCCCGTAGATCTGCAGCATGTCGAGGTCGACATCGACATCGCGGTCACCGATCTTCCGGTCGGCCGCGACGGCCGCGATGATGTCCACCAGCCTGCTGGTCGGCGAGATGCCGCCGGCCACGTGACGGCCGGTCTCGTCGAAGGCTCCCGACAGCGACCTGCCTGTCCACGTCGGAATGCGCCTCGAGGCGATGCAGTTGAGCTGGCGCGTCTTGACAGCCGTGCTGCGCGAAGTGGCCTGCGTGATGGTGTGGATCGTCGTCTTCGCGCCGAAATGCGCGCGATCCGTGGGCGTCACGCTGTTCAGGTCCGCCCACCGGATCTCGTCGTTGACGCGCCCCGCGAAATCGAAGTCGCGCTGGCTGGTCCGGCGCATGCGCGTCCTTGCAGCGCCGACCCATGACGTCGCCTGTTCGACGGTGACAGCGCGTTCCTGCGTCGTCGAGCCGGTGAGGGACCCCGTCGCGGTCTCCACGATGCCCGTCGGCAGCAGCGTGCTAGCGTCGAGCTTCTCGATCTCCGCCTCGAACTCCACGGTGACCGACGACATGCCGCCGTCATCCTTGCCGAGTCCGTTCGGCGCGACGATGTTGAACCAGACCTCAGTGCGATCCTTGTCGGCCAGCGTGACCCAGTCGGTCCACTCGGTGACGGGCTCCGCGCTGACTTTGACGATCGTCGCGGCGATCGGGATGATCTGCCCGAAGGGTCCGCCCTCGCGGAACGACGAAGTGGTGAGCACGATGAAACCGTCCGCGACACCGTCGATTGTGTAGGTGCCGTCGTAGCTCAGGTCGGCCGCGAAGTTCGTAGCGACCGTCGAGGTGTTGGCGGGCGCCGGCGTCACGCCGAGGAACGCGTCGTCGATGCTGGTGATCGTGTAGGTGCCGTTGATCGTTGGATCCGCGGTCGACGAAATCGTGACCTGGTCACCCACCAGGAACGGGTCGAGATAGCTCGGCGCCGGGCCGCCGCCGATCGGCGTTGGCCCCAGGAAGCTGCCAGCGAACCCGCTGCCGGCATGGTCTCCAGCCACATCGGCGGTGAAGGCCACATGCCCCGTCGTGGCCGAGACGATGATCTGGTCGCCAGGGTCCAGCAGCGAGTTGAAATTCGGCGCCTTGTGGTCCTGGCGGATGATGTCGCCGCCGGTGTGGTGCTCGAAGAAATACTTCTCGCCTGGCGTGAACTGCAGCGCGTTGAGCGGCTCGAGCGCCGGGCCGTCGATCTGATTGGAGCGGCTCACCTGCAGCACAGCGTCGCTGATCGGCGTGCCGATCTGGATCACCGGAGCGCCGCTGTTGGGCGACGTGAACGGCCAGTAGACCGCCGCGCTGGCGCCGGTGATGTCGGCGATCAGCGTGTCGCCGTCCGAGATCTCGGCGGCGTCGACGTAGCCGCGCGAGATGCAGTAGTAGCCGTACTCGAACTTGATGTTGTCGATGTACTTGGTGTAGGTCGGCATCATCAGCGAGGGGGTCGCCTTGACGGTACCGAGGATGTCTTCGACGCGCTGGCCGATGCGCACCTGGTTCTCTCGGGTGCCCAGCGAGTTGTTCGGCGACTGCTGCGTTCGGTTGACGTTCGCGGGCATCGTCGGCGTCTGCGCGCTGAGCACCGAGTAGACGGTGAAAACGAAGGAGATGACCTGGAACCACGTATAGGGATCCTGGCCGGGACTTTGCAGCACCACGTACTCCGGCGCCGTGCACGCAATCGTCGCCTCGACGTTGCCCGTGATGTCGGTCTCCGCGGATGGCTCGCCGGCGAAGACCTGCACGCCAACCGACGGCGCCGGCCCGAAGCGCTCGAGCAACCACTCGCCGAGGCTGTCGACCTCGAAGATCTGGACGCTGCCGTCGAGCGGGTGCTCGTAGAGACGGACGCGAGTCACACGCGCCCCCAGAACTCAATCAGCCGGTACTGATCGCGGATGCTCGCCATGTCCTGGCACAGGGTGCCCGCGTCGAGAGCGTGCAGCACCGAGCCCTGCCAGTAGACACCGCAGTGATGAATGCCCAGCATCGGCGTCTTGCCGAGCAGCACGACGCACAGGTCGACAGGTTCCGAGATCTGGGTCAGGCCGTCCGGCGTCTTGTGCAAGGCCAGCCGAAAGGCCGCAGCAGCTGCCCGCACGCTGCCGTTGATGGTCTTGTAGTCCGTGCACGGGAAGCCGAGCTCCTGCTCATAGACTCGAGCGACGAGTTGCCAGCACGGCGGGTACTCGAACACGAGGTCGAGGTAGGCGTTGACGTCCATCAGGAGAAGCCTCGAAGCATGGGAATCTCGGCGGGCACGTACAACTCACCGGTCCGGCTGACGTTGAGCCGCGGCGAAGACGCCAGGATCTTGGCGGCGCCGATGTCGTAGCTGACGCTCTCCACCTGCAGGCGGCCGATCACCTGCGGATCACCGAGGTTGTCGCTGAGGTACTCCCGGTAGACGATGACCACGAGTTCGCGCGTGTCGATCGGCACCCGATCCATCTCGTCGCGAAAATCGTCATTCGCGTCGGTCAGATCGAGGCGTATCTCGAAAAGCTGGTCAAGGTTGGCGGCCGACCCAGCCAGCTTGATCTCGATGTTGGCTGGCTGCATTTGCACGACCTGCCACGTCTCCAGCGTCACGTCGGCAAAGTACGGCTCTCGCCACAGGTGATAGGCCCTGCTCATCGCGCTGTGGCTGATCTGCAGCGTGGCGATGGGATGGTAGCGCTGCGGCGACGAGGCATAGAAGGTCCGCAGACGCGCTGCGAGGTCCAGGCTCACAGCACGAAGTTCAGCACGTTGGTGTCGCTGTTGGCGAACACGGCAAGCCGATCGAAGAGACGGCGGGTCTGGTCGCCATAGATCTCGTACAGCTCGAGCAGCGTCGCGGCAGTCGCATCGTCGAACTGGTAGGCCTGGCTCTCCGCTTCGACGGTGAACGACACCACCGCGAATCTCTTGTTGACCGCGGACACGCTGTACGTGCCCGGGACGATCGTCACCAGATGCGGCGACTGGCCGAACCCGCTGTCCAGCGGCATGTTGAAGGAGATCGCCCCCTTCTTGATCGCGTGCAGGAAAAAGACGTTCCAGACGCTGAACTTGTCGGGCGAGTCCAGGACGATCGTCACCTGAAACGGCTGCACGCCACGATCCCAGTCGAGCGCAGTCCGCGATGCGCCGCCGGCAACGGCCGAGCGCATCACACCGTCCGGCGCGCCGAAGCCGTAGCCTGCGACCACCGGCTGCATGCCGCGCGGGATGTTCGGACTGCTCATGAGCGCTTGCGCTCCGCCTTGTAGCTACGCGAGTAGCCCTGGCTGATCTTGCTGTTGGGGTCGCTCAGGTCCGCAGCCACGGTTGCGCGCACCTCCTGAAGGATCAACACGCGGTCCGTCGCCGAGATGTGGCGCTCCTCGACCTTGTCGATGCGCCCCGAGGTCTGGTTGACGATCGTGTAGTTCGTCGGTCCGGTGCTGGTCGCCGCGACGCCCAGTTTGCCGTTGGCACCGCGGCGCAGCGGCATGATCGCCTCCGGCCCGGCCTCGCCCATGACGCCCGTGCCTTTCGCGAATTTGAAGAGCGTCGGGCTGTCGAAGATGTCACCCTTCGCGAACTTCGTGATGCCAGCTGCCGAGAACACGTTGCCCTTGGCTGACGGATATAGGCGGTCGATCGACTGCGACAGGCCGACCGTGCTCGAGCTGCCGCCGCCGAATAGGCCCGCGAACTTGCCGATCAGCGAAAGCCAACCGCCTCCCGAACTGCCGCCGGCCGCCTGGCCGAGCTGCTGCAATTGCGCCAGCAGCGGCCGCACGAAGTTGACCTTCGCCGCCTCGATCGCGATGGACTGGAAGAAGTTGGCCCAGCCTGCCTTGCCCGTCACGAAGAAGGTAGCGAGCTGATCTTCGAGGCCGTTCAGCTGGTTGCTGACCAGATCCTTCGTACTGGTGCCGACATCCTTCACGCGCTCCAGGTACTCGTCGAGCGCCTGCTTCGCGCCTGCCGCCGGGTCCTGTCGCAACTGCGCCTGCTTCTGCGCGGCCTGCTGGCGCAGGGCGAGCTCCTCGCGGAGCGCATCCGCGTTCAGCTTCATCTGATCGAGGTTGGTCGCGTTCGCGTCAAAGAGTTGGATCGTGGCGATGCGTTGGTCTTCGAGTGCGATGCGCTCTGCCAGCCTTCGCTGGGTCAGCACCTCGAGCTGGTCACGCGTAAGGCCGATCTCGTCGATGCCGTCCTGCAAGGCCTTGTTCGACAGCTGGCGGCTCTCGGTGACGCCGGCCAGCTGGCGGGCCTCGGCCTGGATGGCCTTCATGCTCTCCTGCTGCGCCTCGGCGGCTTTGGCGGTGACCAAGTACTTTTCGAGCAGCGTGGCCACGCTGGACTTCTGCGCGTCGGTCAGCTTGATCTCGTTGCCGGCCAGCTTCGTGACCACGTCGAGGGCGAATTGCTGAGAGGCCGTGAGCTTCTCGCCGGTGTCGAGTTCAGCCTGCGACGCCGTGGTCTTTTCGGTGATCTTCGCGATGAGCTCATCGTAGAGCTTGGCGGCGCGGTCGACTGGCGCCTTCACATCCTTCGTCCTGTCGAGGATCGGCGCAGCAGCCTTCGGCGTGTCACCCGGGTTGATGTTGCCGCGCCCGAGGTTCCCTTGACCGGCCTGCTGGCTGCGAAGGAACGTCTCGCGCTTCTCGAGCAGCGCGATCTGGTCACGCAGCTTCTGCATGTTCCGCTCGCTGCCGATCGAGTTGAACTGGTCGATCAGGCTGCTGCTTTTCGACCTGGCCTCCATCTCGGCAAGGTCGTCGCGCGCCTTGCGGATCTGGCCAACGGTGGCCGTCAGGTTCTCGTCGAGCGACTTCAGAGGGTTGACGTTCAAGCCGATGTCGAGCGTCGCGCTCAGGAAGCTGCCGTATGCCTTTCTGCCCTCGATCAGCTGGTTCGTGATGCTCACCAGCGCCGGCAGCAGACTGCCCACCAAGGAGACCTTGGCCGCCTCGCTGGCGAGTTCCAGACGCTTCAGGTTGTCGTTGAAGTCGCCTGCCGCCTTGGCGACATCGTTGCCGTAGACGGCGCCGAGCTTCTCCGCCTCGCTGCGCAGTTCGATGATTCCATCGCGACCCTTGTTCAAGAACGGCAGCATCTCCGCGCCAGTCTTGCCAAATGCTTTTTGCGCCAATGCCGCCTTCTCGGTGCCGTCTTTGTAGCCGGAGAATTTGTCGGCCAAGTCGAGCAGCACGTCATCGGCGCTGCGCAACTTGCCGTTGGCATCCGCGATGCTGACGCCCAGCGCCTTGAAGAGGGCAATCTGCTCCTTGTTGCCGCCAGCCGCCGCCGTCAGGTTCTTGCCGAGCTTACTGATCCCCGTGACCAGCGCGTCGGTACTCGTGCCGGCGACCTCGCTCGCGTAACTGTACGCACTCAGATCCTTGGCGGCGATGCCGAACTTTTCGCTGAGATCATCCAGCTTGTCGAGCGTGTCGATCGCCGCCTTGGCGCTGTTGATCTGCGATGCGACGAAAGCCGCTATGCCCAGTCCGGCAATGCTCTTCTGGAGACCCGAGAAGACCTTGTCGATGCGTGCCGCCTGCTGCTCGGCGACCCGGGCGGACTTGTCCATGCCCTCTTCGAACCGCGCGAGATTCGCGACGAGGTCGATCGAGAGGGTTGCGAGGGCCATGCCGTCAGTCCTTGGTCGGAGGCTTGTGCGTCTTGATCACGTAGAGCCGATCGAGCAGCGCGCCGGGGTCATCGATGCCGAGGTGTTCGCAGACGAACGGCACGCCAGCCCAGTCGATGCTGTCGTTGCCGTCCGCGAGGTAGTTCCAGGCCTTGATGGCCATGCGCTCGTCGCTGCTCTGCTCGGGCGGGTCTTCGCCCTCGTACTCGACGCCGCGCTGCACGTCGAGGAGGGCCGTCAGTTTTTTTCCGCCGCCTCGAAGCTCATCTTGTGGGCCTTGATCATCTCGGCCAGCTTGTCGGTGATCAGCTTGACCCAAGCCAGCTGATCGCTGATGACCTCGGCCCACAGGCCAGCGTCGAACTCAACGGTGTCGCTGCTGCCGACGCCGGGATCGAGCAGGTCGGCCTCGATGAACCCTTCCCAGGCGACGACCCGCTTTGCGGCGTCCTCCGGACCGGTCGATGCCGCGTAGGCGCTGAGTTCCGACTCGGTCGGCCGGCGGACCTTCACTCGCTTCGCTGGCCTGTGGCCCTTCGCGGGCTCAAGCTCGACCCAGGCTTCGCGGCGCGCGCGCATCTGCTTGATCAGAACGCCTGCTTCCATCACGGCGCTCCGTTCGTCACGAAGCCCTTGACAGTGACGCCCACCGAACCGCTGCCGACGGTGCCGAGTCCGACGTCTTCGCCGGGCAACGACGGTTGGCCGCGCCAGACTCGCGTGGCGCCATCCTTGAAAGTGATTCGGAAGACCAGGTACAGCGAACGGCGCGCAGCATCTTCGATGATGCCCATTGCCTCACCCCGAACGGTGGTGCTGCGCACCGGCAGCGTGACGCTCTGCTCCGCCAAGAGGCCGTTGATGAACTGCTTGATGTCGTCGAGCAGCACGGTGGTCTCCTGGCGATCGGCGTCGCCGCCGCCTTTCGTGTACTGCGTGGCCTCGACCAGCGTGCTCCACGCGGTGATCGGCACGAAGTTGCCGGCCGTGTAGTCCGGAAAGTCGGTGGTGTTGATGTCCTCCAGCTCGAATGTCAGGGAGGCAACGGCGCCAAGCCGCACCCCCTGCCCGTCGAGCTGCGACATCCCGGCGACACCAGTGAAATAGCCGACGCTCTTCGCGGACAGGCCGTGCGGCGTGGTGCCGGTCGTGGCGACGCCCGGTTTGGCCTTCGACACGGCGCTGACGGCGATGGGGCTGCCCTCCGTCTTGCCGATCTCGACGCGAATCCCGCGCCCTACGATGTAAGTCATGATGCTTGCCTTTCAGTTGCGGCGGCAGAAACGAGAAAGCCGCCCGGGGCGGCTCTGGTGGGTGAAAGCTGGTCGGCCTACTGGTCGAAGATCTCGACGTTCAGCACGACGGCGCGAGCGCCGATCTCCGGGTCGATGGCATCGGGGTCGCCGGGGCTCGGCGGCATGCCGGCCGCGATGAGCGCGGCGATCGCGAGCTCGGCGACATCCGAGGATTGCGAGCGATGCTCTCCCCAGCACTCAACCTGGAAGGTCTCCTTGGTGAGGTGCAGGGAGTTGTCGAGACCAAACATCGGCTCGATACCGACGCGCTTGAAGACGATGAACGGATACGCATCGGATTCGATGGCCAGGTCGGCTCGAACCGCCGTCACGGCGGCCGCCAGGTCGGCATCAGCCGTCAATACCTGGCGAAGTTCTTCGGCGGCGCTCATGGTTCTGCCTTCGGGGTGTTCAATCTCGCAATGGCCGGTCCCAGCGTCTTCTCGAACTTGCTGAGCGCCTCACCGGATTTCGAGGTCGCGGCGTTCCGCAGGAAGTGCGACGCCGGCGTGACCACGTGAAACGCGTTCTTTCGGGCGCCGAACTCCAGCCACCGCCAGTAGTACGGATCAGTCGGGCTCTTGGCGCCACGCGCCGCGCCTTTGGCCGGCCTGACATTGACGAAGACACCGATGTCGCCGGCGCGGCGCGCCACCTTGCTGTTGCGCACGCTGATGGCGTTGCGCACGGTACCGGCGCGCCTGAACTGGTTCGGTGTCTTCAGCATCGGTGCGCCGGCGCGCGCGGCGTCGCGGATGATCCGCGCCGCGGCCGCCAGGGCGTTGCGGACGGCGCGCTTGCGCAACTTCGGGCCGAGTTCCAGGAGCGCGGCCTTGAGCTCCTCGAGGCCGCGAATCTCCACGCTGAAATCACCGGCCATCGCGCTGCCCTTTCACCACCATCAGTTCGAGCGTGTGGCGGCCGCCGTCGACGTTGATCGGCTCGCCGACGATGTCGTAGGGCTCGCCCCGCCAGATCAATCGCATGGCCGCCCTGATATCCGCGCGCCAGTAGATGGAGACGCGCGCATCGAGCGTCTGTTGCGCCTGGCTGGCGGCGAAGAACTCGCGGGCGCGCAGCGGCTGCACCTTGGCCCACACTGTCGGCCGCACCGCGATGTTCGTCCAGGTCTTGACGCGTTCGCCCAGCGAGTTGTCGACCTCGCCGGCCGCTTGGAACGTCACGCGCTGATCCATCTCGCCGGCACTCAGGCGAGCCGTCTTTGGCATCGTCGCGCTCCCTATTCGCCGCAGGCCGAGATCGGGTCGTAGAACAACGCCGTGCCGGTCATCTGCGCGACATTCGCGAAGTCGTTGCCGGTGTTCGTCACGTTCGAGCATGCCGGCGTACCGCCGCCTATTTCCAACCCCGCTGCGGCGCCGGTGCCGGTGAAGTACCAGACCAACCCTCTGCCCTTGTTGTTGGTCAAGGTGATGTTCGTGCAGGTTCGGTTGTAGTAGTTGCGGTAGGTGAAGGCCGGCCCGGTGTTCGTGGTTGTGTCCTCACCGGCGTTGTCGACGAAGTTGCCGTCGACGATGTAGTCGTGGCCGCCAGAGATCGCGATGCCATGACCATTGGTGCGGGCAATGCGATTGCCGCGAACATCGATCCAGCCGACATCGCCTGTTCCGTCGTAGTCGCCAAGCTGCAGGCCGGCGGCAGAGTTGCCGCCGTAGAAGGGGCCGATGATTCGGTTGTTCCAGATCTTGAGCGGTTTGTCCGGGCTGGCGATGATCGGGCCGGCGATATTGATCTTGTCTTCGATTGCACCGTCAGAAGTGCCGGTGTTCTCGGTCTGAGGCTTCGGGACACGCACCTGACCAACGGTGTAGCGACCGTGGTACTTGTTGCAGCTGATCGACGACTGATCGGTGTTCGACGTGATCGAAAGGACTTGGATGGCGTTGCCGCCCCACCTGGGACCGAGCACATTGAAGACGAAGTTCTTTTCGATCACCACCGCCTCGGCGCTCTGCACGTACATGCCCCACGAGCCGTCGTGAATGACGTTGCCGGTGATCGTCGTCACGCCCGTCGCGCCGTTGACGTAGATGGGCCGATCGTTGAGGCCGTTGTGATTGTCGTCACCGCTGGGGTCGATGACTGCCGGCGTGCTCGGGCCGATCTCGTTGTTCCGAATCGTTGGGTTGCTGATGCCGTTGGCCAAGATGCATGCGCCACCACCGGCCGGGCACCTGATGCGCTTGTTCTCCAGCACCTGGTTGTCTGTCATGACGATCGGGCCCGTCACGTCGGTCATGTCGGTCCGCATCGCCATCGATAGCGGGGTCGGGACGTCCGAGGCGCCGCGGGTCGACACCGTCGCCGGCGCGATGCCGGCCACTGTCCTGCCGGCGAACGAATGGCCGAGCGCGGCACGCGAAGTGTCGGAGGCCAGCGCGCAATATCCCCCCGACCGGAAAGCGTTGCAACTGAGCGCCGTTCCTGCGGCTACCGTGACCCCGGATACCCGCGCGCCCAAAGCACCCGACGTGATCGCGAACACCGGCACGGTGGTCGCTGTCGTCGATTGCGTCCTCGCGTACTCCAGATCCATCGACCATTCGACCGACGGGTTGATGCACTCGACAACCGCGATTGCGGTCCCCGATGTCTGCAGGCCATTGCCCTGCACGCCCAGGCAAAGCGGCAGGCCGGCCGTCGAGAGGTCCGATTGAAATTGCCGCGTCGCGCTGCCAATGCTTGCCTTGTAGGCCGTCCAAAGCTGGCCAGCCGCCGTCGAGCAAGTCGCCAGCGAGACATCGGCATCGACCGCGGCGCTGGACGCCTCCAGGCACTGGCTGCCGATCTTCAGCCGGTACTTGCCACCCGAGCGCGGGTCGAATATCACGTCCTGCGTGCTGCTCGCCGCACAACCCACCTGCGTCATGGTCGACGCCATGCAGTAGCCGCTGTGGACGTTCTGCAGATGCGTCGCGCGCGCACCGAGCGCCGAAAGCGCCAGCAGCACCAGGATGAAGAGTTGTCGCATCGTCAAAGGACGGTGAAAGTGAGACTGCCGACGGCGTCCGCCCAGTCGACTCGGTACGCATTGATGTCGGACGGCAACGAGATGACGAAGCTCTCACCGACGGTGCCCGAGATATCGCCAATAGGGGTACCGTCGCTCGCATAGACGCGACCTGTCGCGCTCCCCGATGTCGCGAGAATCGTGAACGTCAGCGCAGCGCCGAATGTCGCCGTGATCGCGCCTGTCGTCGTGAGCAAATTGCTCAGCGTCCACACGCCCGCCGCGGGGGGCGTCGCGGTGGCACTGCGCGAGATGACAGCCAGGGCGGCAGGAGTCATTGCCGATCAGGCGATGCGGACGATGCCGGCGCGACCGATCGCGATGCGAGCCGTGCCGGCGCCTGCGAAGCAGCCGCCGAAGTTGATGCGGAAGACCGTTGGGGTGCCGCTGCCGGGGATCACGATCGGCCGGCTCTTCGCGACGTAGGTGAACGACTCCGGATAGGGGCCGTCCGTCGCCGTCGAGTACGCGTTTTCGTAGACGAAAAAGTTGGTCGTGCCGTCGTTGTATTGAAGGTAGAACTGCATGCCAGATAGGTTCGCGGCGGCGGTAAGCGCCGCACCGCCGGCGCCGGAGGCGTTCAATTCGGCAACGATGATGTACGTCCCACCCTGGACCGCGCTCGCATGCATGCTGGGGAAGCGCGCCTCGAAGCTGTCACCGGCGGCCGTCGCGGTGATCTCCATAATGAAGTCTTGGCCCTTGCCGTCGGCACGCGCCGCCACCGATGCAACCATGGTCGGCGTGCCGCCGCGGGCGAAGGTGATTGAGCCCGTCGGCATGTTCCCGGACACACCCGTGCCCGTGGCCGTCTGCGAGCCCGTCATCAGCGGGTTGACCATCACCTGCGTGATGGCGCTGTCGTAGGCAATCGTCGCTGCGTTGCTGGCGGGCAAAAAGTCGATGGCCTTCGGCACGATGCTGTTGATCCACGCAGCCACGGGCTTGGCTTCTACGTAACCGCCCACGTTGCCCTCGTGGACACCTGGCGAGTCGCGGAAATAGTTCGTCGTCGACTCGATGTTGCTCGATGTCGGGTTGAGCATCGGGTTGCAAAGCTCGATGAACTCCACGCCAGGCGTCGATGCGGCGTAGTTCCGAATCAACTTGTTCAGGTTGTCGAGTTCACGGCACTTGGCAACCGTCGAAGCCGCGAATGCCGGGAATGGAATGGAGCACGCAACCGGCGTGATGCCAGCAGCCAGCGCGCGCTTGTACATGGTGATGAGCTTCGGCATCGTCACCGCGGCGGTGGCACCGTTCGTGATGATGTCGTTGAACCCTGAGTTGATGATGCAATACTTTGGCGCCAGCGGGATTACGCCCGGCGCAGTCGTCACGGCGCTCGACTGCGAGCCGATGCCGCCGAAGCCGGCGCCCGCGGTGGCGTTGCCGAACCGCGTCAACATGTCGTCCACGGCTTCCCCGTTGACACCCGCATTGCCCACCAGCGTCAGCTTCTGGCGGGCCATGCCGTTCCCGAGCGTGAACCAACGCGGGCGGCCGGTTATGGCTGTCGTGCTCTGGTCGTAGCATTGCTGGGTCCGGCTGTCACCGATGATGACCGCCGTCGCGCAGGCAGCCGCATTGCGTGCTGACGCGTACGGCAACGCCGTCCATGTCGACGTGCCGTCACCGACCTTCGACAAGCCGGTGTCGATCTCCAGGGCCATCTCGCCTTGCGCGAGAACAGGATTCACGGATAGCCAAGTGGCAGCCGTGTCGTTTCTGAGTTGGATCTTCTGGACCATTTAAGCGCCCCCGCCATTGATGTTCGTTGTGCCACCGTAAGAGCTGTTCGCCTTGCCGCCGTCGACTGCGCCGGCGCCAGCGCCGGCCGAGGCCGCTGACGTGTTGAACTGGTACTTGTTCGTCGTCGCGCTGAAGATCCACGTGACCAGGCCGGACGACGCACTTGTCACGCCGCCGTCGACCTGCGCGCCGCCTGGCATGCCGGCACCGGCAACCGAGGACACGGGGCCGCCGTTGACCTCACCGAGGATCTCCGAGTTGGTGGCCATGCCGGGCATCACGGTGACAGCGCAGCCGGCGACGTTGCTGAAGGACAGCTTGCGGTCAGTCGGCTTCAGCGTGTATGTCGTTCCCGGAACGTCGACCCAATTGGTCGCGTCCGAGTAGTTGTCGGTCAGTGGCCAGGTCGTGCCGTTGCTGGTGTAGACCAGCTTCTCGGCTCGGTTGATCGCGATGTTCCCGCTCAGCGCGGCGCCGGTGGGCGCGACGGTCGCAGCGGTCGCGGTGTTGGCGTCGGCACCCAGGATCTTTGCGAAGGACGACGTGATCGCGACCGTGCGCGCGTGGCTGTTGGCAGCCCTGGTCGCATCAACGACGTCTGCCGCGAGGGACCAGATGCGTTCGCCCTCCTCGCCGAGAATCTTCCAGCGCTCGCCGTTGGGCAAGATGCCGATCGCATTGTTGGTGATGCGCAGTCGTTCCGCCGCCACCCGCGCGTCATGCTCCGCACGACTGAGTTGCAGGACAACGCCCGCGGCTTGCTGAAGCGCTGCACGTTGGATGAGGCCGGTCCCGTCCTCGCCCTTCGTGAGAGATGATGCTATCCCGGTCATGTTTCGCCCCGCTTAGGAAGTCGTGTAGCGGCCGGCAAAGGTCGCTGCCTTGCCATTGCTGCGGTAGACGTGCCACGTCGTCCCCGAGGCCGCGTTCGTGTAGGTGTGCCGCACGGTGATAGGGCTGGCGGGATCCCCGTCCGGATTGATGCCCGCATAAGTCGCACCAGAGAATCCACCGGTGCCCGCACCGTCGTTGACCACGAGGCCGCTGCTGTCCGCACCCGAGGGAATGAAAATCCACGTGTAATCGGTGGCACTCGGCGACGGGCTTTGGAAGGTCGTGAAGCTGCCAGCCTTGCCGCCGGCCGGCGCGCCACCGGCGCCGATCTGGCCGCCGCTCGCACCGGTGACGTCCATCGGGACGCGCGCGGCGAAGATCGTGTCGAAGGTGGCCGTCGTGCCGCTCGGATTCGCGATCCCGTAGCTGAACGCCGGCCGCGTGTCGGGTGGCGGCGCGGCCGTGACGGCGTCGTTGAGCAGACCCGGAGTACCTGATCCGGCCGAGTTGACCGGCGTGATCTGATAGTCGTAGGCCGTGCTTGCGGCCAGTCCGGTGACAGTCGACGCCGTGCCGGTCACGCCAGTCGCGAACGTCGTGTAGGCGCCTGTCGAGCTGCCGAGGCGGTAGCCGACGGTGTAGGTGATGGGCGTCGTGCCGGTGGTCGGCGCCGTCCAGGTCAAGGGCTGCGTGCTGCTCGTCGCCGTGCCGGGCGTCACGCCGGTGACTGCGCCCGGCGCCACTGCCGCCGCGCTCACCGTGAGCGTTGCCGCATTGCTGGTGACCGAGCCGGCGGGGTTCGTGACGACGCAGCGGTAGGCGTCGCCGTTGTTCGCGGCGCCACCGGTCACCGCAGTCGCGGGCGTCGTGTAGCTTGCGGCAGTCGCGCCGCCGATGTTCGTGCCGTTGCGCTGCCACTGGTAGGTCAGCGTGCCGCCGCCAGTGGTCGCCGCCACCGTGAAGGTAGCTGTCGCCGGCTCGGTAACCGTGGCCGCGGCAGGCTGGCTGGTGATCGTCGGCGCCACGACACCCGAGGTGACCGTCAGCGTGGCGGCGTTGCTTGTCACGCTGCCCGCCGAGTTCGTGACCACGCAGCGATAAGAGGAGCCGGTGTCGCCGGTCGTGGTGGCGGGCGTCGTGTAGTTGTTCGAATTCGCTCCGGAGACGTTGCTGAAGCCGCCGCCCGTGTCCCGCTGCCATTGGTAGCTCAGCGTCCCGCCGCCCGTCGTCGCGGAGACCGTGAAGGTTGCCGTGTTGGGAGCGACGACAGAAGCGGATGCCGGCTGAGACGTGATCGTCGGAGCCACCACGCTCGAGCCGGACGTGATGACGATCGCCGCGAGCGCCAGGTTCGCGGAGGCGCCGAGTGCATCGACGACATGCAGCACGACACCTGTGTACGTGGCCGGCGAGCCGACCAGCATGCCGCTGACCATGCCGGTCGCCGCATTGACGATGCTCGTGCCTTCGGGCAGCGCGGCGCCGGTGCTGGTGACCGTGTATGGGCCGGTGCCGCCGGCGATGGTCGGCGTGAACGACCAAGTGGAGCCGATCGTGCCACCTGACGGCGTGCCGGTGATGGTCAGCGTCACGACATCCGATGTCGGCACGCGTACATAGCCCAGCGCGTTCCACGGCGTGCTGCCGTCGCCGAACTTCAGATACCGCGTGTCGACCTCGATCGCGAGTTCGCCGTCACCGAGCACTGGATTCACCGACGCCCATACGGCGGCGAGATCGCGCCGGGTCTGGATCTTGTTGGCCATGAGATGCCTTTGGTTGATGAGGCAATGCCGCGGCTCCGGCTGTGCCGGCGCGGCGGTCAGGAGAAGCGCGTTTGCGTGGTGCCCGTCAGGCGAAGCCGAGGCGGGTCTTGATCGGATAGAGCTGGGCGCTGGCGCCGAGCGGGACTGACTGCATCGTCTCGACGGTCGTGTCTTCGCGATTGCGGTAACGGTGCGCGATGACGAGCAACATCGCGGCGACGATCGAATTCGGCAATGGCTTTGTCTGGTCGTCATCGTTGACGGCCGAGTAGCCGAGCGTGTAGCGAATGACCACAGCGCTCGGCGAAATGCTGGTCGCCGGCCATGAATGACTTGGCGCCAGGCGAAGCAAAGCCGGCGTCGGGTTGTCGTCGACTGCGTAAGTGCCCGCGTCCAGCGTCTGCTGCACGCCATCCTGGTCGAGATACTTCACGGAGTCGACGCCGAACAGCGGGCCGCTCTCCAGTTCGATGTCTCCGGACGGGAACGCAGGGAGCGCCGTCTCGACGACTACCTTCGCCACGCGGTGGCCGAGCATGGTCTCGGCATACTCGCGCGCATCGCCGATGTAGATCTTCAACAGCGGATCGTCTGGATGGCTGGGCGGATCGCCCTCTGCATCCAGCTTGCACTGCAGGCGCGCCAGCGCGAGAGACACCGGCTCGACGGGTGCCGTGATGATGTTCAATGCGTTGCCCTCGCGTCCGCGCCGCGTTCGCCTTTGGCTCCCGGCAAGCCATCCTTTCCATCGCGGCCGCGCTTCGCCGCGAGGCGCCAGGCCTTGCTGCCTTCGCCGGGCTTCTCGGTCGTGGGGTCATCGCAATGCCAGAGCGAGCCGCCCCACGTAGTCGTGTCGCCGCGGTCATACTGCTGGCCGTCGACGAACACGCCCCGGTAGACCATCACGGGAAGCCGGAACGACTTGGCCTCGCCTCGCCCGAACGCCGTGATGCCGCGCATCGAGAAGACTCTGGCATCGGAGGCGCTCTGCACGACTTCGATGTCGACAACGGGATCGATGAGGATCTGCCAGCCGGCGTCGGCGACGTTGCCGGTGATGGGGTCGGTCTTGCGGGCCGCGCGGATCAGGCCGCCGCGATGCCGCGCGTAGGTACCGCGCGCATAACCGCGCTGCTCGTCGATCGAGTCGAGCACCTCGATGTGCAGCGCGTCGCGACCAGGTGGTCCCTCTTTTCCGTCGCGGCCGTCGCGGCCAGCTTCACCTGGCGCGCCGGGGAAGCCGTCGTCGCCCTGCGGACCGGACTCTCCATCCTTACCGGGTGCTCCGTCTTTGCCGTCGACTCCATCGCTACCACGCTCGCCGGCCGGTCCTTGCAGGCCCTGCTCGCCGCGATCGCCCTTCTCACCCTCCTGGCCACGCTCGCCGGCGCGACCATCATCGCCGCGATCGCCCTTCTCGCCCGCGGCCGGCATCGGCATCGACTTCAGCTGCTCTTCGAGCGGCTTGATGGCTGCCTGCACGTGCTTGGCCAACTGCTCATCGCAGTAGGCCTTCACGGATGCGAACACGGCTTCGGCGAGGGCGTCAATGTCCATGGGATTCACGCCGACCGTCCCCCGTTGAAAGTCCTGGCCGCGTACACCGTCGCGGCACCACCGCCGCCAACGCCGATGACGCCAGTGAAGTCCGTTGCCGCGAACTGGCCGTCCAGATTGGTGTCTTCGTCGAAGGCGCCCCCACCGTCGAGCTTGATATTTCGGGTCGAGCCACCACCGCTGCTCGTGCCGTTGGCGCCGCGCTGACCTTGCAGGTCGATCCAAGGTCCCCAGCTGCCGTCGTCCTGCTCGAAGCGGATGGATGTGCCCCGCCATTCGTGACGCGGTGGCGGCCCGGCTTCGCCGCGCTCACCGTGCGAGCCATCGATACCGTTCGTGCCATCGCGGCCGCGGTCACCTTTCGGACCCTGCTGCCCGTCCTGGCCCTGCTGGCCACGCTCGCCGTCCTTGCCGTCACGGCCATCGCGGCCATCGCGCCCGGCCGGCCCTTGACTCCCGTCGCGGCCATCCTTGCCGTCGGCACCGTCTTTGCCGTCCTTGCCATCGCGACCTGCGTCACCGGTTGCACCGCGCTCGCCCTGGAATCCGCGCTCACCGCGCGCGCCGTCGGTGCCGTCCGCCCCGTTGGTGCCGTCACGGCCATCCCGGCCGTCCTTCGCGTGCGGCGCCGAGTTGAGCCGCGACTCGACCGAAATCAAGCGCTCGAGCAGCGCCTTGACTTCAGGCAGCATCGCGGACTCCCGAGAACTTGCGCATCAGCGCTTCGGCCATGGCCTTCGATGCCTCGAACGCCTCCGCCTGCCGGCGCTGCTCGTCATCGACAAGCGCCTGGGCGTCGCGCGCCTCGGCTTCCAGCTGCTGGCGGGCGTCGGCCTGCTTCTGCAGTTCAGCGAGCTGCGCGAGTGCGACGGCCAACGCGTCCGCCTGCCGTTGAGCCGCGTCTTCCGCGGCGCGACGAACCGACTCGAGCTCGGCTCGCGCAGCTTCTCGGTCGCCGGCCAACTTCTCGGCGATCGCCGTCAGGATGTGTTCGCCGAAGGTGCGCAGTTGCTCGGAAGCCTCGGCCTTTTGCGCGTTCTGCGCGTCTGCAGTCTTCGCGTGGCTCGCGTCGAGCACGCGGAGCGCAACCTCCTCGACGGCTTTGGCGGCGTCCGCAGCAGGATCTGCAGGAGGATCCGCCGGATCGGCCGCAGCAGGCGCGGGCGCGGCGGTATCCGGAGCCGGCCGATCGTTCAGCGCCTCGAGAGAGTAGTTCTGCTGCTGCATGTAGATCGTGTCGCCGCCGTCGACCGGCGGCAGGTTCATGACCTTGCGCGCCTCGTTCGTCTTCATCACGCTGCCGCCGACAGCCGCGGCGAGCGCTTCGATCTGCGTCTTCGCATCCATCCGCAGCAAGCCGGTCAGGTCGAGCTCGACGCCCAGGGTGCGGCCGTCCTTCGGCGACCCCAGCAGGCCAAGGCCATCGTCGAGCGACTCTTCCATGTGCTCGATGTGCGTCTGCAGGCACTGGCTGTAGTAGAGGCCGGCGCGGGTCTCGCCGTTGCCGTACGTCGGTTCTTTGCCGAGGCCGATCATGAAAGCCGGCACGTGGAACGTCGAGCAGATCACCTGCGCCGACAGATCGAGCTGTTCGGTGAGCTGGGACTCGACGGCCGTCATGCGCATGCGCTCGAACTTCAGGCCGTCGCCCAGCACGGCGACGCGGCCCGCATTCGTGCCGCTGTAGTTCTTCTCCCAGTGATCCTTCATGCGCTTCGCGTTGTCGTCGCTGATCGTGCCGGGCGCCGTGAGCACGCCGCCCGGGCTGCTGCTGTTTGCAAAGAACCGGCTGGAGTCGTTCTGCATGCGCAGACCCTGCTCTGCCGTGGCACCCGACGCGTAGATCGGCGGGATGCCGACGAGCGGATGGAACAGGCAGTTCATGCGATCGTGGATGACCTCGCTGGCCGGCACGACGATGCTAGCGGCATCGATGCCCGCCAGGTTGTCCTCGCGCAGCTCGTAGTAGACGGCGCCGTCCGGCGCCACCAGCGGCGTCACGCACAGCCAATTCAGGATGTACAGCGCCACGACGACGCCGCGGGCATCGCGCTCCTTGAGGGCGACGGTATTGCCGTGCAGCAGCTTGGACGTCGTCCAGCACTCCTTGAACTGGATATGGTTCTGGAAGCGGTTTGGCTTGCGCAGCACCGGCGAGAAGGCCGGACTCGTCGTCTCCGTCCAGATGCCGTCGGCGGACAGCTCCACCAGCTTCGGCCGCAGCTTCCCGATGTCGGAGGCGATCAGCGTCACGCATGCGAAGAACGCGTTGTTGCGGAGGATCGATTCGACAGGCTTCGGGCTGTCGGCCTGCCAGGCCTCTGGCGACCAGGCGAAGGACGACACTGGAAACCAGCCGCCCCCACCACCGATCGGCAAAGGCCTGGCGGCCTTCTGTTTGCGCTCGCGCCGCTTGCTCATCACTCGGCCTTCAGGTCGCGCCGCTTGTACGTGCGCTTCGCCTTGGCTTCCGGGCTTTCGTCTGGCGGCGCTGCAGCTTCTTCGCTCTCCGCCTGGCCGATCGGCGCGGCAGGCGGCGCCGGAGCCGCAGGCGCAGCAGTCGCCGCGGCAGGCTGGTCCGACGCCTTGCCGATCGCTACCAGCACGCGCGCGTGCTTGTGTGATGCGTCGAAAGGGTCGCCGGGCTTCAGCGATTTGCCGCCGAAGGACATGGCCTTGTTCGCAATCAGTTTGCGCATGGGTTCTCCAGATGGTGGCCCGGGCCGCTCGGACCCGGGCCTTGCCCTGGTTAGGCGTAGGCAGCGCCAGTGATCAACGACACCGCCGAGGCGCGGCGCTTCGCGAAGTTGATGCGCCGCACCACCTTGATCGCCGTCGATTCGCTCTGGAACATCGACGTGAATGCCTGCGATGCGGCGACCGGCGTATCGGTGGCGCCAGTCGGCACGGTGCTTTGCTCGATCATCGTTTCGCGCGACACCGACACTTCGACCCCGGTATCCCCGATGCGATAGATATCGCTGGGCTTCAGCAGGATCAGCTGGCCGGCCGTCACGTTCTCGCCGGTCACGGCCGGATCGCCGAACAAGTCGCCGCCGGTGGCCTTCAGGCCCGTGAACTCGGTTTGGCCGAGCGCATTGACCATCAGCGAGATCGACTTCGCCAACGATGGGTTCAGAACCAGCATCAGGTCGGTGGCGTTCTTGGCGGCGATGAAGGGCGCGTACAGCGCCTTGTTGTCGACGCGCATGGCATCGGAATCGGTACCGGACGCCGTGACACCCGTGACGCCGTTCAGAATGCCGGCGGGTGCGACCCCGGCGACGGCCGCGGCTGCCGACAGGAAGGTGAGGTCGATACGCTGCGACGACGCCTGCACCAGAGCATCGCGGACCATCATCTCGGCATCCGGCGACGAATCCTTGATCAGCTCGTTCGAGATCACGGCCAGCGCTGCAACCTTCAGCGGCAAGAGGTTGACGTCCATGAAGTCGGCGGTGGTCGCCGGGATCGCCTTCGACTCGCCGACCCAGTAGCCGGTTGCCGCGCCGTCCTGGCCTTTGATGGTGATGTTCGCCGGCACTCGACGCAGCGGCAGCTGATCGTAGATCGTGCGCGAGTACAGGTACTCGATGAAGTCGGCGGTGTACAGCGCGTTGGTGGTGACCAGTTCGTGGCCCCACTCGGCGGCGCCGGTGCCGCCGCCGGCCACCTCGTTGGCCTTGATGATGCTGACGAGGGTCGGGTTTGACTTGCCCCAGCGCGCCACGGCGACGTTGATCGGGCTGGTGTCATCCAGGCGAGCCACAGCCTTCGCGATGATCTGGCGCACGAAGTTCTGGCCTTTGAACTTCTCGGCAGCGTCGCCGCTGCGCATGACGATCGTCGGGCCGCCACGCGAGGCGGCGCCGCGGTCGGCGTTCGTGCCGTCGACGCCTTTGGCGCGTTCGATGTTGCGGCGCTCCATATTCTTCAGGCGTACCAAGTCGGCATCAATTTGCTTCAGCTCGAGCTCGATCTCGTCGACCTCGTCGCCCTCTTCCGTGTTCGTTGAGCGACCTTCCTCGATGGATTTGCTCATGATGGTGTCCTGGCGCGCCACCTTGGCGGCGCGAGTGTTTTCCAGGTCGGCGATCTGTTCGGTGATGGTCTTCATTGCTTGGCTTTCGGGATGAGTTGAACGGCGCCGCGGCGGGCGCCATGGATTGCGTTTCCCGAAGCGCCGGGAGACTTCGAAATCAGCTGCACGCCCTTGCGATGCAGGCCAAGCGCGGCCCTTGCAGAGTCGTCAGCCGACTTGATTGCAGTGATGGAGGCATCGGAGTTCGCCGGAATCGTCACGGCCGACAACTCCAGCCATTCCCACTTCACGAACCGCACGCCCCACGTGCCGTCGATCTGTGCGTGCTCGATGGCGTTGAAGCCGATCGACAGGCCGCGGACCAACTTGGACTTGATCGACTGCCAGGCCGTGGCCAGGCGCGTCTTGAGCTCGCCGTCTTCGGGCACATCGGCGACCTCGCCGCTGATCTCGATGCCCTTGCTGGTGACGGTGGCGGCCGTGACCCAGCCGATCGGCTGGCGGCTGTCGTGCTGCCAGAGCAACGGAATCGGCAGCTTGAACTGCGCCCCCTTCGGCTCGACGATGTCGCCCATGCGATCGGTGCTCGGCGTGGAAGCGATGCCCGAGAAGGTTCGCTTCTCGTCGCCGCCGTCGACGGCCTTGATCTCGAGAGTTGAATAGGCGCGCTGCATGGCGTCTCCAGAAACAGAAAAGCCCGCGTGCGGCGGGCTTCGGTATGGTGTTGCGGCTGGTCAGACGAAGAACATCTGGTACAGCTTGGGCTTGATGACGGGGTTGCGGGACATCAACTCGACGGCATTGAAGAAGGACATCAGCGGGTCGATCTTTGCGGTGCCTGACGCCTGCTTCGTGATCAACACGGCATTGCCGCGCGGTTCGACCTTCGCGTTGCCAGCGCACCACGCCATCAACGGGCAGCCCGCGTGCACGATCTCTCCGGCGGCTAGCTTCCTCTCCGCCGTCTTGATCGCGCCGGCGAGGCGCCATCCTTGGCTGATGGCGACAATTTGGTCCTCAGCGATGCCGCGACTGACGAGCTCATCGACGATGGCCCCGATGCCGACAGCGTCCACACCGATCGCGCCGCGCTGCGACTCCTCGCGCTCGAGCAACCCGGCCGCCGCGACACGGGCCACGATGTCGCCTACTTCCTTGACGTCTGCGCCGATGCGGTCGACCAGGACGAGGTCGCCGTCATCGGCGAAGTCGTGAAAGCGCGAGGCCTCGGACTTGCGCCTGGTCAGCACCGATGGGTGGGCCCAGGCTTTCGACCAAGTCAACCACTTTCCGATGCCGCGCTCGCGGCCAACGACCGTCAGGCCCAGCAAGTCGTCGAGGCCGCCGCCGTCGATGCCGATCGTCGCGACCTCGCAACGTCGGATGAGCTCTTCGAGTGTCACCCACTCTGCGCCCTGTGCTTCCCAGAATTCGGCGCCAGCCCAGCCATTCGACATCAGCGCCAGGCCGATCTCGACGTTCAGGTGCTGCGAAGCCCAGGCGCGGAACTCCGCCTCGCTTGTCTCCTCGGCGACCTTCGCCTCCTCGACCAGCCGCTCGACGGTGATGGACTTGCCGGCATTCGGCGTGACCATGTGCCAGATCGCCGCGTCGCGCCAGGCCTTGTCGGTCGAGCGCTGCACGTCGGCCGGGAATTCGTAGAGCACCGGCAGCATGGCGCCCTGGCGTTTGCCGTCGCGGATGTCGCGCGCCTTCTGCAGTTCGTCGCGGAAGATGCCCACCGGCGCGTCGTCGCTCTGTGTCGTGATGAACGCCAGGAACGCCTCGGGGTACGGCAGCATGCCGCCGCGCAGCTGGCGCAGCGCCTTGTCGGCCTTGGCCATCTTCGCGGCGACGTGGAGCTCATCGATGAGGGCGCCTACCACCTTGCGGCCGGTTACCACGGCGGGATCGAACGTCATGATTTCCAGCGTCGCTTTCGTCTCGCGATGCACGATCGTCTTGAGGTGCTCGCGCACGTGGAATTTCGCGTCGAGCACCGGGTCGAGGCCGATCGCGCCGGCCACCGCCGAGAATGCCAGGTCGGCCACGTCCTGCACCGGCGCCGTCATCAGGAACGGCGCGCGCGGCCGCTGGTTGAGCAGCAGCGCCGTCAGCATGAGCAGCGCCCCGTTCGTCGTCTTGGAGTTCTTCTTCGGCACCAGCAGCAGCAGCTCGCGGATCATGCGAGCCTTCGTCCACGGGTCGAGCGAGCCGAACAATGCCCGCACGATCTCGCGGAACCACTGGCCGCCCGCCTCTTCAAGTGTGGGCGTGCCCGGCACGTCCGCCAGCCTGAGGCGGTTGTAAACCGCGACGGCACGATCGCCGGCGGCCACGTCCAGGTGCGGAAGGTCAGGCACCAGCGAGCGACCCGAGCGCAACCGGTCTGCCCAGTCTGGGCAACTTAGGTCCCATGCCGCGCTCATTGCAACGGCACTCCGGGCAGAAGCCCTTCCCACCCGGTGCCGACCTGAGCCGTCGTCGCGTCGATCGCCGCCTGCTCTTTCTTGCCCACGGCGGCCAACGGTTGCGGCGCTGGCGCGACTTTCGGCTGTGGTGCAGGCGTCGACACCGGCGCGCCGCTCGCGGCCCCCAGCGGCTCGAATTCCGGCGGCGTCGCCGTGTAGGCCTTCGCCGCGCTCACGTTGCCGCGCTTGGCCGCAGCGTGCAGGCCCTGCAGCGCCTCCATGCGCCGCTGGTAGGCCACCACCGACAGCTCTCGCTCGAAGTGCTTGCGTAGCGTTGGCGTCGTGATGCCCAGCGCCAGCGCGATGTGCTCATGCGGCATGCCGGCGCCGGCGGCGATCGATACCTGGCGACGCACCGCGGCCGTGGGCTTGTATGCGGGTCGGCCGGGCGGGTTCCCAGTTCTTTTCGACATCAACGGTCAGCCGTGTTTCGCATGGCGGAAAAAAACCCGCGAATGGGGTCCAGTGCGGTTTCCGGTCCCCCAGCCCCTGGAGATTCGACCCACCCCCCCACCTTCGCGGATCGGCCGCCACCCTGCCGCGCCCGCTGCTCGTCGGCCGTCTTCGCCGCGTGGCAGTCGTGACACAGGCCCTGCAGATTGCTGTCGTCGTCGCTGCCACCCTGCTCGACGGGCACGATGTGGTCCACCTCGACGGCAGCGATGGTGACGCCCTTGCGCAGGCAGTGCTTGCACAGCGGGTCACGCAGCAGGATGCCCTCGCGCTTCCGTGCCCATGGCCTGCCACGCAGGCGCTCGCGCACCTGCACGGGTGCGTCGCTCAGTCGCTTGCCGAGTGCCGCGGTGCGCGGCTTCAGAGCGGTGAGGCGTCCCATGGGTGCAGGTGCAGGAGCAGTTGCTCAGACCGCCGTCGGCTCGGCCGGCGGCTCGGCAGGGGCCGGCGCCGGTTCGGGCGCGGGAGCCGGCGCCGGGCTCAGGGCCGCATCGTCTTGTGCACTCTGCTCGGTGAGGCCAGCGGTGACGGCGTCGATGCCCGACTTGATCGCCGCCAGGTCAGCCTCGCTGACGCCGTTGCCGTTGGCGATCTGCGCTTGCAGGGCAGCGACCTGCGCGCTGAGGTCGGCACTCTGCGTGGCCAGCGCCGCATTGCCAGCGATGAGGGCATCGGCCTTCGCGTTGGCGGCGTCGGCGGCCGCGGTCAGGTTGGCGACGGACGCCTGAAGATCTTCGAGTGCGTTCATGATGCGTTCCAGTTGGTGGTTGAGGTGGCTCTGGTGACCCTCGGCGAGTCGCTCGGCGAAGGCGATGAGGTCACTCACGTTGCCGATGAACATCACGATGGGGAATCTCCTGCTGCAGAAGCGCCGAAGCCCGCCGCGGCATTGACCTCGGCGGGCTTCCTGTGGACGGGACGAATACCAGAGTGCCTGAACTGTGCATTGAATCTATAACGCGTGAAACCGGGCCAGAATGGCGTCCATGACGATCACCATCATGAAGGCCGCAGATGGGACGACGACCATTGGCGGCGTAAAGGTCATTTATGCGCGGCCGCAGTCCGTGATGAACAGCGGGGTGCTGATCGTGCGTTCGGCTGCAGAGCTGCCAGGCTTGTTCGTGGGCTACGTGTCACGGGCAGTTGGCAGCGCTCCCGACGAGTACGTCTACTATCTTGATGATTGGGAAGAAGTACTAGTTTCCTAGGCCGAGACTCGCGACGCCGCCTCTGCGCGCATTCAACGCCTCGGCCAGTAGTCGATGGGCATCCTCGATGCGCGCATGCACCGTCGAGACGCCGCATCTCAAGGCCTTCGCGTCGTCGGTGACGGTGCCCGTCGTCAAGTAGCGCTGCTCGACGGTGTCCTTCAGGATCGCCGGCAACCCGCCGATGCATTGCTCCATCGTCCAGGCCTCGGCCTCATCGACGGGCAAGATCGCCACGGCCTCGCGGTAGCGCGGCGGCTGCCAGAACCTGGCGAGCACGTTCTGCTTGGGAAAGCCGAGCGCATGCCCTGAACGCTTCAGCCGCCAGCGTGCCCAGTTCTCCAAACGCCTTTCGATCCATTCGATCTTCGCCATCAAGTCTGCGCGCCGGTGCGCGACGGAAAGAAGTACAGATGCAGCTGGGCGCCTGGGGCTTCCGGCTGCTGTTCAAGGTTTTGGGTGATCGCGTAGACCGGCACGGGACGCTTGACGCCGGCGACGCGCTTGCGCTCGACGACCGTGATCTGGCCGCTGCGCCGCATGTTGTCGAGAGTGCGCCGCGTGTGCTCGACGGCGAGCTGCGCGCGCTGCGCGAGGTCACGCGTCATGCCGGGTTCGTCGAGCACGACACCGATGGCTTGCCGGACTGGTCCGCGCGGTCTCATGCTGTTTCGAGGATCTCGGCCGCCATCTGCACGCGCATGCCGAGCGCCTTCGCAATGTGGTGCTCCAGCGCAGCGCCGCGCGACCGCTCCCAGTTCGGCAGCAGGGCGATGCCGTCACACGTCACGAGCTCGACGATGTCGGCGCGCATGCAATCCTCCCATCGAGCGCTCGGATTGGCATTGATCTCGGCGGGATTCACGACTTCGTGACCGAGGCCACGCAGGCGCCTGGCCTCGCGGTGAAAGGCCGGAAAGTTCAAGCCTGGATACCCGGTCATGGGCCCGGCGATGTACCAGCGCATCGGCTTCAAAACGCTGCCTCCTCTTCCTCTTCTTCGGCAGTCGCGAATACGGGCTGCTCGTCGTCCTCGAACATCGAGGCCTGCTGCATCTCCAGCGGCCAGGCCTCGAGCTCGACGCGCGGGTTCACCTTGTCGATGTGGTGCGTCGTGTGCCGGTCGCGGACCTGGCGGTCGTTCAGGTAGACGCCGCGCTGCACGAGGTCGCGGATTCGCACGCCCTTGGCATCCAGCACCGGCCTGCCATCGGCGAGCCGCCGCGTCTTGAATCGTGTCTGCAGGATGTCCAGCACCAGGCTCTCGTCCATGTCCGGGAGCTGCGTGGCGTAGTACATGCGGATGCGCATGCCAACGGGACCCCTGAGCTCGACGCGGCAGCGCGGCGGGATCTGCTGCAGCGCGCTGGCCTCGTAGGCGAGCGCCTCCTTGGACTTGATGACGGCGCGCCGCGTGACGCCGCGCTGGCCGCGCACCGGCAGATCGACGATCTTGCGGCTGTTGGCCTTGCTGAAGGCCTGGCCGAGGATGGTGAAGGCGATGACGGTCATCGACGTCCCCAGGCGAGCACCACCAGCGCGGCCAGCAGCGGGGCGACGACGACAATCAGCCGAGGTCGGCGGCGCACGTAGCCGGCGGCACGCGCGATGGACTCGATGTCGAGGAAGATGTGACCGCCGCCGTCGGCGCGCTCGATGGCGACGTGATCGCCTGCCCTGAAGTCTGGTCGGCTCACCATGTCTTGGCTCCGTATCGGACCACCGCGACGAAGGCGATGACGGCAAGCGGCGCGAGGGCAAGCACCAGCATCCACCACGCCGACGCCGCGCTTACCGGCCGCTCGCGGCGCGGGCAGAGCCGGCCCTGGTTGCACTGCTGATCGCAACAGTCGTCCAGCATGTCGACCTGGCTGTCGACGGCCTCGTAGCCCCGGGTTTCGATGCTCATCGCGTCGCCCTTTCGAACATTGCGCACCGCATGCGCGTCTTCGCGATCGACGCGCCGACCGGCACGCGCCTGGCGATCGACGCGTCGAGCAGCACCGTGTAGGGCCGCTCTTCGGCGTCGTCGGGATGGTGGGGCTGGTATCGCGCGCAGCTGGAGCATTCGGCAGCCTTGCGGCTCGGCGAGCAAGGGTCCACGCCGGCGCGCGGCGGGCAGGAATGGGTGCTCACAGCTGTTCTCCAGTCCGATCGGCGTAGCGCTGCGCGAGCGCGGCGCGGGTCTCGCGCATCGAGTCGACAGCGCGCTGCCGCGCCTGCGGGTCCAGCAGGCCGTCGCCGGCTCGCATCGCGATGGCACGCACCGTCGGGTCCGGCGGTGACGCCCATGCTCCGAGCTCCCATTGCTCGAGCATCAACCGCGTCCAGCGCTTGCGCTGCGCCGCGAAATTGCTGCCGCGCAGCTCGACCTGCATCTGCCGCGCCGCCCAGTAGACCGCCGGGTGCGACCACGCAAAGCACTGGCCGCCGGCGTGAATCGGCATGCCCTGCTCCGCCTCGAGCCAAGCCGTCTCGGGGTCGAGCGCCGGCCGGCAGAGCATCAGGAACTCGCCGAGGTTCGGCGCGAAGGCCCGCGTGCGGCAGGCACCGAGGCCGCGCTCCACCTCGGCGTCGGCGTAGCTGCGCAATGCCTCCGCCCACTCGCGGCGCACGATCTCCGGCTTGGCGCCGGCGTACAGGTCGGCGAGCTTCGAGCCGAAGCAGGCGTGCAGGCGGTCGAAGAGCCAGCGCACCCACTCGTCGGGGATCGGCTCGACGGCTGCCGGCTTAGCGGATGACACGGGCAGCGACATCGATGAAATCGGGTTCTGCATGGCTTGTCCTCTGGGGTTGCGTGGTGAGGCCGGCGATGGTCTCGGCGCGCTGCTCGGCACGGCTTGTCGCAGGTGCTGGCCCCTTCGGGGCGAGGCGAACGGCTGCCGCGTCGGCGCGTCGGCCGATCAACGTCGCCGTGACCCACGGCAGCGGCTTGCCGATGCCCTTGCGAATCGCTTCGCGGGCAAGAGCCTCGAGCTCGTCCGGCTCGGCGCCCTGGCGGACGAGCTCGACGAGCACCTGGTCCTCGGGGTTGTAGGTCGCCGGATGGATGCCGCCGCGCTTCAGCGCCATCCGGGCTTCGGCGAGAGGCGTCGGCGGGTCTCGCGCGACTTCGGTGGAGTCCGAGTGCGCGCGCTTGTCTTCTTCTTTTACTTCTGGTGTCTGGGTATTGGTGTCTGGTGTCTGGGTAGCCGTGACAGGCGTTACAGGTGCCGTTGCAGGTTGCGTGTCAGGCGTTGCAGGCGCCGGGCCTGTAATGCGCTGCACGAGTTCGCGGAGATCGCTGATCGGGATGTTCCAGGCCGCGTGCTCGCCGGCGTCGGTCAGCACCTTGAAGAGGCGAGCACGCTCCTCGCGATGGCGCTTCGATCGGTTGTCCTCGTTCGCCTTCTTCACTTCGCGCTCGGGCTCGCCGGCCTGGTAGGCGTTGATCACCTCGTCGCAGGTCTTCTGGTGCCAGCCATCGGGCTCCAGCACGAAGAACTCACGCAGCACCGACGCAACGGCGTCACGCTGGGGCTTCGAGACGGCGCGAACCTGGCGGCAGGCCTCGGCCAGCTCGGCGGGTATCGGCTGCTCTTTCCGGTAGTACCAGCGCATGAGGCGCGTGTACGCCATGTCCTCGTCCCAGGTTAGATGGGCCGTGGCGGCGTCGTAGTCGCGGATGTGATGCTCGTAGTAGTTCATCGAGCCGCCTTCTCCCGCGCGAGCGAATGTGGCAGCGCGGCGTCGGTCACGCGTTCACCTGCCTGAGATAGTCGATCAGCTGCCGCGTCTCGTCGCCGCTCAGCACCGCGATGTCAACGTCGCTTCGGCGCAATTGCAGCGCGCCGTCCGACCACAAGGCGATTCGCAAGCCTGCTGATGCGCTCGCTGCTGACAGCACCTCGCCGCCGTCTGCCTCGACCGTTTCGGCAATTGCCGATTCCGTCGCAAGAATTGGCGAAGGCGTCTCGGCAACTGACGAAATCGTTCCCGCATCTGGCGGAGTGATCTCGCCCACTTCCGGCCAGGCGGCGCCCCTCGCCGGCACGGTGTCGGCGCTCACATTGACGACGCGCTGCACGATGGGATCGTCGTCATGGTCGTCGGGCGCCGGCGGCGCACCGTCGCCGAGCGACCAACACAGCACGCCGTTGATGGTCTCCCGCCTGACGGCGCCGAAGCGCACGGCGGTCGATAGCGACGCTGAGATGGCGCCCGAATCGGCGTCGATGGCGTCCGCCAGCGGCACGTTGGCAGTCAGGCCATGGGCCTTCAGATGCGCCATCGCACGATCGGCGATGCTGCCGGGCCGCGGGTTGTAGATGGGGTTCAGGATCATGCGATCTCCTGGATGCTTTGGCGAGCCGCGCCCTGCTCGAGCTGCTTGTAGGCGTCCCACATGCGCAGGTTGGCGAGCCGCGCGATGTCGACGGCGGCTGCGGCGCTGATGGCCTTGGCGTCCCGGTTCGGCGTGGCGCGGCGCACGCACTCGACGCTCAGCACGTCGGTGCCGCGCTGCTCGCGCACCAGCAGGACACCACTGGCCGACGATGCCAGCAGGGGCAGCAGCTCGGGCTTCCAGATGTCGGCGGGGGCCGCGTAGTAGTGCTTCCAGACCTTGGGCGGCCAGTCGCGGTGCGCAGCTTCGGGCTGACGCTCGCCGGATCGCCAGCTGCCGCGGCGGCTCCACCACTTGTCCTTACGGGCGTCGGCCTTCAGGTCGGCGCGGCTGATCTTGATCTCGACGTCGATGAGCCGCAGGTCCTGCGTCACGCCGAGCACGTCGCACTCGTGGCCTGTCCAGTTGCAGCGGTCGACGAGCACGACGCACTTGCTGGCCAGGGTCTGGCGGGCAATGGCGCGGGCAATCCGGCCTTCGCTCCAGGTCACCATACGGCCAACTCCACCGCGCCGCAGTACCAGGCCGGTGTCGAAGCCAAGCAGCGTGCGAGTACGCTGCCAGTAACATACCGGGAAAAATCGAGGACAGATAAATGAATATCTCTGACATGGGCGCGAACGAATGGCTGCTGATTGCAGCTGCAGTCGTGGGACCTATCCTGGCTGTGCAGGCCCAGAAAGCTGTTGAACGCGCACGCGACAAATCGTTGCGACGTGACCACGTGTTTCGCGTTCTCATGGCAACCAGGCAGGCGCGCTTGTCGCCTGACCATGTACAGGCTCTGAATTCGATAGACTTGGCTTTCTATGGACGTAGGGTCCTGGGTCGCGCCATTCGCGGAACAGCCTCGCAAACCGTGATTGACAACTGGGATACGTATCGGCGACATCTCAGTCCGACCGGAGAAGCACGGCCCACAACGCCCGAGCAACATGCAGCCTGGAGAGCCAAAGGTGACGAGCTCTTTGTCAATCTCCTTGAAAGCATTGCTCTGGCCAATCGTTATAAGTTCGACCGGCAATCGCTGCAGACTGGAAGCTATAGCCCGCAGGCCCACGAAGACCTCGAAATACAGCAACGAATGACCCAAATTGCGCTGCTTGAAGTCCTCAGCGGCCAGCGACCAATGCCGATGGAGATTCGCCAGTGGCCAATTGACCCAGCCGTTGGGAATCGCGCACGCGACGTTCAGGAAGCGATTAGCAGAGCGCTGACCAGACTGGCCGACAAGTTTGATCCTCAACAAGGCGACGCGCAGTAGGCTGTTCATCACGCCGCCAACTCTTCGAAGTCGAACAGCGAGGGCGTGCTCAGCTCCAGCTCTGCCTGCTTCGCATAGATCGCGCTGTCGGCGAAGTACGAGGGGCTGAGCTCACAGCCGCGGCCGCGGCGGCCGAGCTTGACCGCGCGGTAGACAACCGTCCCGATGCCATTGAAGGGGTCGTAGATCTCCTCGCCCGGCATGCTGTACTGCTCGATCGCCCTGTCGGCGATGTCGAACTGCATCGGGCACAGATGCATCTCGCGCTGGGCGGCGGACTGCGCGCCGTTGAGCGTCAGCATGCGCGTGATGTCGGTCCACACGTCAGGTCGCCAGGACTGAGGCTGCAGCAACATGAAGGTCGACGGCAGCATGCCCTGCTCGTCGAGCGCGTCGGCGATGCGCACGTCGTGCTCGAAGTCGAAGACCGATTCGAGCGAATGCTTGCGGAACAGCTGGAAGATCGCGGCGTGCGGCAGGCCCTGCAGCTCTTCGGGTGTCAACAGCCTGTCCCCGCTCGACCGGGTGAAGCCGTGGGCATCGAACTGCCAGCGGGCCCGCGTGTAGCTCCCCTTCTCTTTGACCACCGGCAGATCCGCATAGCCGCGGCTCGCGTCGGTCGGCGCTTTGCGGAAGATCAGCAGGTACTCGTTCAGGCCAAACCCCATGCGCGAGCCGTCCTTGCATTGCTCGCTCCAGCCCAGCCGGTACGTCTGGTTGTTCTCGCGCACGACATCCGTGACGATCGTCTTGCGGCCGACGAAGTGGAAGCCGTGGCGACGGAAGCAGGCGACGGTGTCGAGATCGAAGGGGTATTCGGTTTGAAAGCCGACGCCTTCGACCATGCCGCTCGGCACGATGCGGTTCTTGACGTGAATGGCGGCTACCCTGCCCGGCTGCAGCACGCGCAGCAGCTCCGGTACCAGGAAGTCCATCTGCGCGAAGAAGTGGCAGTTGTTGTCGGTGTGCCCGAAGTCGGCGTAGTTCGGCGAGTACTCGTATTGCGTGCTGAACGGTATCGACGTCAGGATCAGCCCGACGCTGTCACCGACCATGCGCCGCGTCTCCTTGACGCAGTCCTCGTTGACCAGCACATAGCCCTTGCCGCGCACCTCTACGCGCTCGACGCCGAGCTTGCGGGCCAGTACCTGGGCCATCGCGATCTGCGACAGGCCGAACTCACGGATGATCTCCGCCATCTTGGCCACCATTTCCTTGTGCTGGGCCCACTTGCGCTCCAACTGCCGGCGCACCTCGCGCTCGGCTTCCGTGTAGATGAGGTCGATGCGCACGCGGCCCGATTGCAGGAACCGATGCAAGCGGTGGATCGCCTGAATGAAGTCGGCGAACTTGAAGCCGATGCCGAGAAAGATCGCCCACGAGCAGTGCCGCTGCAGGTTGCAGCCGCTGCCGAGCAGCACCGGCTTGCTCGCGAGCTCGCGGATCTCGCCGTCGCTGAAGCCGATGACCGCTGCCTCGCGTTCCTCGAGATCCTGGCTGCCATAGACGCTCACGACTGCAGGCGCGGCACGCTCGATGGCGCGGCGCTCGTCTTCGAGGTCGTGCCACAGCAAGCGGTGTGCGTCCGGATCCTCGGCGCGGAGCTCGAGCATCTTCGCGATGCGCGCCAGCAGACTCTCGCGCTTCTCTCGCGCCGCGTCGACGACGCCAATCGCCTGCTGCGAAAACATGCGCGCTTGGCCGGAGTGGTCACAGCCGGCGGCCATTGGGTCGCCGGGGATCTCGTGCCAGCGCACGTCGAGCGGCGGCAGCTCGTAGCCCTCGTCGCTGAACCCGAGGTCCGACGGCCGCTGCACAAAGAGCGCCCAGCTGGCCACCCAGAGCCAGAACTCACGCTCCTTGTGCGGATGGATCGTCAGCTTGTCGGCCTTCGTGCTGTCGCGTTTGAAGAATCGCGTCTTGGCCTGGCCGACATCCATGACGCCGAGGAACGCGCAGTAGGCGAGCAGTTCCACATATTCGTTGGGACTCGGTGTCGCCGTCGCGACGAAGCGGTAGCGCACGCCGGCGCCGCGCACGCGCTCGTGCATGTCGCGCCGATCGTCGCCCGCAAAGAGCGCCATGAACTCGCGGAACGTCTTGCTGCCGCCGAAGCCGCGCAAGCAAGCCGCCTCGTCGAGCAGCGCGACGCCGAACAGTCGCGGGTCGAGCTTGCCATCGCGGATGGTCTCGTAGTTCGTCAGGTAGATGCCATGCGGGTCGTCGCATTCCTCGATGCGACGCACGAACTTGACGGTGATGCCGAGCATCGCGGCGTCGCGCATGAACTCTTGGCGGACGCCGAGGGGGATCACGATCAGCGCCATGCCACCAGCGCGAGCTCGTGTGATGCGTACCGTCTCCAGGCCGATCACGGTCTTGCCGAGCCCGAAAGCCGCGAAGATGGCCCGCCGGCCACCGCCGACTGCCCAGCAGACCATCGCGACCTGGTGCGGCTTCAGAATCGGGTTGACCTCCGCGGGATCAATCTCGAAGCCGAAGGACTCGGCCATCTGGACTTTGGCGCGGAGAAAAGCGTCGTAGTCGCTCAAAGCCACGCCCCTACACGCAGGCCGATCGTCACGACGGCGAGGCCACCGACGATGCACACCGCGGCCCGCAGCAGGTCAAACGCGATGGCCTTCATACCCGCGGTTCCCCGCAGAACGCGATGACCTCGGGCTCGAACTTTCGGGCGTCGTCAACGCCCGCCGCTGGCCGCCCGCGGATCGGCTGCAGGTCGGCATCGAAGAGCCAGTCAACCTGCTGACCGCAACACGGGCACGGGTATGGCGTCTTCAGTGTCCAGGCATCGGCGGCCGAGAGCGTCGACGTCCGCAAGTCGAAGATCGGGATGACCACCCGCCGTTCGACGTGCACGATCTGGCCGACCATCAGGCGGATCTGCGGGATGCCGTAGGTGTCTCGGACCAATGCCGCCATCTCACCGTGCTTGCAGTTCATGCAGCCACCCGACGCACAGCCGCGCTATGAGCGCCCCGCCCTTCCTGACCCCTTGGCTTGGCCTCCTCGTGCAAGGCGGCGAGATGCGCCAGCATGCGCTGGCAGACCGCTGTCATTTCGGCATAGCTGTGGTTCACGCGGGCCAACTCGTTGGCTGAGACGTGGCCATCGGAAACGCTGGTGGCGACCTCCGCCATGAGCTCGCCGAACTCTGCGGCGACGCGCGCCACGTGGTGTGCGCTGCCGTCGCTGTCGTCGATCTGCGGCATCGGGATGACGATGCAATTCAGGCGGCCGGCGATCGCGTTCAGGATTCTCCTGTCGCCGCTGAGCTCCATGGCGGTCACGGCGTCGAGCAATCCGAACTTCGCCGAGCTGCCGACCGGCGGCCGCACTTCATGGCTCAGCGAGGAGCCGCGCTTGCCGAGGCGCACGGCCAGCGCTTCGGCGCCGCCGGGGTAGTCGTGCACGGTGTGGTAGGCGGCGTCAGCAATGTCCATGGCAACTCCGGGTTGTCGTTGTGATGGACCACCTGCGCGGCATTCGCGACGATGGCGGCCAGGGAGGAACGGCGCGATGTGCACCGCAGGGAGGAACGGCCAAAACGGCCGCAAGACAGATCGGCGCGGGCCCGGTGGTGATCACCGGGCCGCAGTCGGCGACGAAAGGCAAGAGCACTCGGGCCCTGCCCTGCCGACACGCGTGCTGCTGCTCGACGAGCACATCACGCGAACCTTCGAGCCCGACGGCGGAGGTCCGCATGGCCGCTGAAGAAAAAGACGCCGAGTCCCCGAAGGAACCCGGCGCCAAGCCCGCCGCTGGTGCGGCTGAGGAGACAAACGATGAAGCCGCGGCGCGGGCGCTGAGCGCGTGGCTGCGCCGCGTGCTGCTCGTGTTGGCAGCGGACTGCGACGCCGTGGAAGCTGAGAGGTTCATGCGAGCGGCTCGAAGGTATGGCTCGTGACGTCAGAACTCGCGCCGCCGGTCGCGGCGGCTGAAGCGGCCGGCCGTGATCAGGTCGAACAGGCAGATGCAGGCATAGCTGCCGATGGCTGTGCAGATCAGCAGGCCGGCTGCGACATCGACGGCGAAGGTGCGCATGGTTCAGTCCCCCTTGTCGACGAGGGCCGAGCCAATTCGGGCTGCGGCGAGGCAGATCAGCGCGAAGGTGATTACCGGGCTTGCCTCGGGAAATTTCGAGGCGAGCCCAGCGGCGATGACGATGAGGGCGACTGCGTGGCGCATCACCTAGCGCTCCGCGTCGGCCGTCGACTTGCCGACGATGGGCGGGAGCCCTATGCCGTGGCACGATCCCGTCACCACAACTCGACGTGCCACGGCACGGGCTCCCATGGAAATCGAATACAGCGTCGACAAGATCAAAGGCTTGAAGGACGAGCGCTGGCTGTATGCCTTCGTAGAGGTGTCGGTCAGCCAAGACGAAGGTTCTGGCTTGCCGGCGTTCGAGCTCACTCTCGAACTGCCGCTGCCGCAGGACTTCAATCGCTCGATCGAAGCCGTACACGACCTGGCTCTCGCGGCGGCGCGAACCGTCGTCAACGAGGCCGCCCTGGCCGCGCTGATCAAGTAGCGCTCCATCAATCTCTCACCCTCCGGGCCGCTCGAACGATGGCTCGGGAGATGCCGCTGTTGCGGTCTTCGACCTTCTTCACCAGATCGCTCTCGGTGAGAACGGCGTGCACGCGGGCGCCGTCGTGACGTGCTGCCTCAGGAAACTTGTGCGCGATCGTTTCGCCAATCAGGTCGCGATCTCCTGGGGCGTCGCAGACGCAGCAACGGTCGCGCATGCCGAGGTCCTCGAAGCGAAAGAGATGGCCAAGGCTGCCGCACTTGACGCGGACCCTGGCGATCTCGTCGTCGCGCAGCTTGTTGATCTCGTTCTTCTGCCGGTTGGTCTCGCGGTAGATCTCAGCGAGCTCGTCGAGGATGGCTTGATGAGTCATGCGGCCTCCTGCGAGGGAGCGGGGGTGGCTTGGACGCATGGCGTCTTGTCTATCAGCGGCTTTCCGTTGGGCCAACCTTCGTCGGGGACTCTTTGCCATTTGGTCTTCGGGCACATCGTCTCGACAGGCACTTGGAAGCCAGTCTCGAACTCCAAAGCCGGGGCTCGATCCTCTGGGATGGGGCGCGCGCCGGATGCCCATTGCGAAATGAGCACTGGCGGGATGGCGAGAGCGCGAGCCAAGCGCGCGGCAACGCCCCGCTGTTCGACGTATTCCTTGAGTTCCATCCACCCATATTAGCGCCATGCTTTCAGAAAAGCTAGCGCTGCGCGAATGGCCTTTGATAGCTGACTGCTATCGAATGTCTTCTATGCGCACCATCGAGGAAATTCGTCACGCCCGGCTGATCCAACTACTGGAGTTGCCTGAGTACCCGACCGTGCAATCGCTCGCCGACAAGATCGAGCGGGTCAATGCGCAGGTCAGTCAATGGAAGAACCGTAGCGAGCGCAAAAACAAGGCCGGAAAGGTGACCGGCCTTTCCAACATCGATAGCGTCAGTGCACGCTGGATCGAGAAGAAGGTCGGCAAGCCGCCTGGATGGATGGACAACGATCCGAAATTTGATGTACCTGAGACCTCCGATGCGGCGACTGATCACGCCCCGGCGGGGTCGAATCTCAGAGAGGTCAAGGCTGCGCGGAACTCCAACCCACCATCCAACCCAATGAACGCCGAAGAAGTCATTGTTCGACTCGGAACCCTCCTCGCAGAGGTCCCAAGGTCGACGAGGCGCGGCGCGTTGGGCCTGCTGTCGGGACTTGAGGATGACCCAGCCAGTGCAGCGAGTCTCGGTCGACAGCTTGCCGCAATGCTAGACGCCGCAAAGGACAAGGCAGCATGAGCCCACTTCGCCCCGCCAAAGTCTTTCAGTTCATACCGCGTAACCAGTCCCCTCGCCCCGAGGGCCGACCGTCCCAATGGGGAGACTTGTGAAGATTCACAGCTTACCAACGGCTGAGTAGCACAACCGAACAATCCACTTCAAAATGAAATCGCAATACAGACTTCTTGTCGTGCTCAGCTTTTTACTAACGGGATGCGCGGGCGGCCCAATACGCGGCAAGAGTTTCGAGTATTGCGCTTTCAAAGAGCAGTGCGACTATGTATGGCAACGTGCTCAAGTGTGGATAGCACAAAATAGTAGGTACCGAATACAGACGGCAACTGATTCGCTTATTCAAACCTTCGGGCCGTGCTGCAGCAGTGTCGATTTAGCTTTCACCGTGACTCGACTTCCGGAACCCAATGGCAGAGCCCAGCTTCAGTTGCTGACAGGATGCGACAACATTTTCGGGTGTGGCCGCAATCCGGATCAGGCAACGAATGACTTCCGCGTGTTTATATGGACTGGAGCCCCAGTAGGGAACTAACTATCATGGTTGCCGGTACGTCTACAACGGCATCCTGACCGCGACTCAGAACTGACCCGGTCAGAGTTGCGGATTACCCGCTCATGCAGGGGGCTCATCCGGAATTGCGAGCGGCAACTCGTACTGAAGCTGGCCACCAAATCTGTCAGTCACCTTCGTCTCATACTCAATCTTCGCCTTCGACGACTCGGCCATTTCGGTGAGTCTGCCGATGTGAAGTCGCAACGCGCGCGTGCCGATATCAGTCAAGAACTGATGCAGTTTCTTTCTTCGTTCGCCCTCATCCTTGGACTGCGCATCGCGGAGCAGTTCAAGAATCTTGCCTCGGCTCTTAGCGAGGGGGATATAGACATGCTTGAGAGTCAGTTCCTTGAACAACCAGGGGCGCCCGCGAGCAAACACGGGAATCTTGTACAGTCGATGCCATGCGGCGTATAACTCTGGCGGAAACTCTTGCTCGTACTTCTTGGCCTCTTCCTTGACGTAGGCCTTGAAAGCATGGATGACCTCTTCGGTCGTTGGGCTGTAACCGGCGAGAGCATAGACGAGTGAGCGAATTCCCGACTTGGCGGATGCACCAGTGATGATCGCCGCCTGCTGAACGACTTTCTCGTAGCGCTTGCCAAGTTTCCCGGCCGCGTTGGCAACGGCGATCGCATTGCATAGGTCGATCAGGAGGGCGGCGTCGAAGCCCTTGCCGGACGCTGGGGGAACCACCTTAGTGGTCGCTGACGGCGTTTCGGCCAGTGCGCTATCCCATTGAAACGAAAGCGGATTTCGTAGCTTGTCGGCGAGTTCGGCCACCACGAAGTCGGCCATAGCCTTGGTACTTATAAAGCGCTCAAGCACGTTGCCGCGCATGGTCAGGCCCAGCGCTTCCGCCATGCCCGTCTGGCTGATAACCGCGGTCCTGCCTGCGTCGTTGAGGACATAGCACTCGACATCAATGCCGAGTTGTGCTTTGAAGTTTCCCTTGTGCGTGGCGGCGAGTTGCTTTTTCCACCTCGCCGCCGCACCTTTGGACGCGCGCAGTCGGCGCTCATCAGGCGTCAATTTCTCCGCTAGAGCAAGCGCACCTCTGGCGCGCCCAACTGGTTCCTTTGGGTCAATCATTGCAAGCATTCATACGAGTTGATGTGCTTGCATTGTTATGCAAGCATCCGCGTAATGCAAGCATGGACGGGCAGGCAGCAGCCTCCACGCAAGGCCCGCATCGCGCGAGCTTTTTCTCGTACCGGTGTCGGCTCGACAACTTATTCGCATCACGCTATTGACATCTCATAGCGTGTCGCTAATACTGTCTTCACACCCCCAACCCGTGGAGACACCATGACAGCAGCCGAAGCCCGTGCCGCCGGGCGCACCCTCATCGCCGCGATCGCCCTCGCTGTGCTCACCGCCTGCGGAGGCGGCGGAGGTGGATCCGGCGAGACAGCGCCCACACCAGTCGGCACCACGCCGGTGGTCACGCCACCAGCAGTCGCAACCCCGATCCCGCCCGCCACGCCGCTGCAGCCCTGCTTGCCCCAAGTCGTCTATCTGCAGCTCTTCGGCGACAGCCTCGCCAACCGACTGGCCGCGACAGGCGCCCTGCAGGCCGACCTGATCGCGCGCTACGGCAGCGGCGCCATCGTCTTCCAGAACCGTGCCGTCGAAGGCGCGAACACCGACCAGCTGCGCGGCGGCACTGATGGCCGCAACAAGCCATGGCCTGGCTCAGTGGATTCCGACGTTGTCATCGTCGAAGGCGGCATCACCGAGCGCGCGCCGTGGGCACCTGCCTTCAGCGTCGACGCGTTCCGCGCCAACTTCGAGGCCTTCGCGACGGCGCCGGCCAAGGTGGTCTTCATGACGCCCAGCAGCCAGCGCACGTGGGCCGCCGGCAGTCCGCTGCCGCAGGTCATCCGCGACGTGTCGGCCGCCCATGCGATCCCCGTCGCTGACGCCGACGCCTACGTACGCACGCTCCCGGGCTGGGAGTCGATGGTCCCGGATGGCGTGCACCCGAACGACGCCCTCTACCACCTCATCGCCAGCGACGTGCTGATGCCGGCCCTGCAACCGCTTATCGACCCGCTGCGCTGCCACACCTGACCCACCGACCTCGAGGAGACCAGCATGGAGACCATCGAAGCCCTGGACGAGGCGCTGACGGCCGGCCTGATCACGGCAACGCAGCACGCGGCCGCCCAGCGGCCGCCACGCGCCAAGTTCGTCAACTTTGGCGAGGTGACCGCCACCGCGCTGCTGTCGCATCGTCCGCTGCTCACCGTCGCCAACCACGACGGCAATCCCGTCGTCTCGCTGCATGCCTCCGGCGCCGGCTTCACGCTGGTGGCCAGCCTGCGGCCGGCGGAAGCGGTGGCGCTGGCCGACGCCTTGACTCGCGCCGCGGTCTACGCGGCCGTGATCGAACTCGAAGGGAGCGCATCGTGAGCCGCCGCGCCTGCATCGTGACCACGCGGACCGGCATCGTCATCGGCGGCGCCTATGTGCCGGCGCCGCCCGCGCCGACCGCGGACGCCGAGGAGATCCAGCGCGTGCTGCTTCGGCGCCGCCTCATCGTCTCGCCGGAGTTCGTCGCGCAGCGCGTGGACAAGCAACGTGCCGCTGCGAGCAACGTCGGCGCGGAACCCGAGTGGCCGCCGCTGACCACCAAGACCTTGGCCATCGCGCTGGCCGCCATCGCTGCCGCGGTGCTGATCTCGGCTTGCCTTCCGATGGGAGTCCTGACGCGATGAGCACTCAGCAACACCCATGGTGGGCAGAGCCCGCGATGAACACGAAGTGGCAGGTGCAGTGCTTCGACGGCCACAACCGACCCATCTCCAGGCCGGTCTTCGTTTCCGCTCGCTCTGCCAAGAGGGCGATCGCCACTGGCAAGTTTTGGATGCGCGTCGTCGGCATCAAGCGCCGCGGCACTGTCGTGGCCAGCCGCTACTACCGCGAACGCGATCCCGAGTTGCGTGGCTATGTCGTGAGGACTTCGTCATGAGGCGCCGCATCATCCGCGTCGACGGCACCGTCGAGACCCTCGACCGCGCAAAGCGCATGGAGGAACTCCGCCAGCTGATCGGCGCCGCAGGCCTCGACACCGTCGCATTGCGTCACCTCGGCACCCCGCTGCAGGTCATGCTCGTCGACGATACGGGACTCGTCGGTGGCAAGCCTGTGAACGACCAGGCGACGAAGCTCTATCACGCCAACTGCCGGCCGGGCGTGACGCACCCGATCTGCGGCGACGTGGCGATCGTGTTCGGCGGGGACTTCGCGTGAGCGCAGCACAGACCCCGCTATCCGACCTGCTGCCGGTTCTGCGCGAACTGCTCGCCGTCAAAGAGATGCGCGAGGAAATTCTGCGGCGCAAAGCTCGGCGTGCGCACTCGATCCTTCGCAACCCAAGCGAAGTGCGTGCTGTTGCTGACCTACACGCCGATTGGAAAGTTCGCGACCGGCGGGCGTGGAACGCGGCCCGCATCGCCGTCGCCAAGGCCACAAGGCGGACAGCATGAGCGCCCATCACGATCGCTCGCAGTTCCTCGGCGGATCGGACGCGGCTGCTGTCGTCGGTCTAAGCCCATGGGCGACACCGGTCGAGCTTTGGCGTCAGAAGACAGGCCGGTCGGATCGTGGCACGCCCGACAAGGCACGCCAGCGGATGTTCGACCGTGGCCACAAGCTCGAGCCTTTCATTCGCGAAATGGTCATCGACAAACTGCGAGACCGCGGCCACGAGGTCGAACTGCTGGCGATCAATCAGCGATACGTCGACGCCGAGCATGCATTCCTGTCGTGCGAGATCGACTTCGAGCTGCTGCTCGACGGCGAGCACATCAACTGCGACGCGAAGTCGGTCACCGGCTTCGCCCGCAAGAAGTGGGGCGAGGAAGGAAGCGAGGACGTGCCCATCGAGTACGCCGCGCAGTTCATGCACGGCCTGATGATCACCGGCCGCCGCCGCTGCTTGGTGGCAGCGCTCTGCAGCTTCGACGATGTCGACATCTTCTGGGTGCTGCGCGACGAAGAGACGATCGCCGGGATGCGGCCTCTGTTGGTCGACTTCTGGCTTGACCACGTGCTGGCCGATGTGCCGCCCGACCCCATCAAGTTCTCCGACATCAAACTGCTCTATCCGGCAGACAACGGCGACGCGACGGAGGCCACGGAGGCGATTGCCAGCAAGGTCGCACAGCTCGCCGACGTACGCGCGCGGCGCGCCGCGCTGGAAGACGCCGAGGAAGCCCTGTCGTTCTTGATCGGCGACTTCATCAGCCCCAACGCGCGCCTGACCTTCCGCGGCAAGGACATCGCTACTTGGAAGGGGCAGAGCGATACGCGTCTCGATGCCGACAGGCTGCGCGACGAACAGCCAGCGATCCACGCCGACTACCTGCGGACCAAAACCATCCGCGTCCTTCGCATTCCCAAGCCCAAGAAAGGCATTTGACCCATGTCCTCAACGAACCTTCGCGCGGCCGTCACCGGCCAGCCGCCAGCCGAGTCGAAGAATCCGGTCGCGGCGTTCTCTCGCTTCATGGACAACTTCAAGCCGCAGATCGCGCTGGCGCTGCCGAAGCACCTGAATGCCGACCGCATGACGCGACTCGCGCTCACCGAGTTCAGCAAGTCAGAGAAGCTGCAGCAGTGCGACCCCAAGTCGATCGTCGCGTCGATCATCACGTCAAGCCAGCTGGGGCTGGAGATCGGCGTCAACGGCCAGGGATTCCTCGTGCCCTATGGGCGCACCGCGACGTTCGTACCAGGCTGGAAGGGACTCGTCGACTTGGCCAATCGCAGCGGGCGTTCGAGCGTCTGGACGGGCGCAGTTTTCCAGGGCGACGAGTTCGACTACCAACTCGGCGACTCGCCGTTCGTGCACCACCGGCCTGGCGACGAAGATGATCCGAAGCGCCTGACGCACGTCTACTCGATTGGCCGCGTAAACGGATCCAACTGGCCGGTGATCGAGGTCTGGACGATGTCCAAGGTCTGGAAGCACAGAGACCAGTACAACAAGGTCGGCACCAAGCACTACAGCTATCGCGACCCAGAGATGTACGCCCGCAAGGTGCCGCTGCTGCAGGTGCTGAAGTACATGCCGATGTCGATCGAGTTGTCGAACGCGATCGCCGTATCGAACGCCGCTGAGGCGGGCCAGAGTGCGGCGATCCACGGCGATTGGGTGACGGTGGGCGACATCGATATGGAGACTGGCGAGATCACGGCCGCCCAGCCTCAGCAGTCGCAGCGGCCGACGACACAGTCGCGGCCTACGGCGCGCGTCGAATCTGAGGACGACGGGCCGCAGTCCGAGTGGGAGCCAACGGACGAAGAGCTCGCCGAAATCAAGCAGCGCGAGATGGCTGAAGCCAGCCGGGACACGTCCGCGCAATCCGCTGCGCCGGCCAGCCGCCGCACCCGCGGCGCCCAGCAATCCATCGAGTGACAGCCAGCCATGATCGACACCAGCATGCAAGGCCGCGACATATTTGTCCGGTCGACCGACGAGAACGGCGCAGTCACGCATTCGCATCACCGCGTCTGGGACGTCGGCCTGTTCATGGCCGCCCGCGAGCGCGACGCCGCCAAGCTGAACGCGGACAAGGGCTCGAAGAAGGCCAGCGTGGCGCAGATCACCGATGACCAATACCGGGCGCGCGCATGAAGATCACCCACATCGAAGCCGAGAACTTCCTGGGCCTGCGGCGCGCCAGTATCGACGTGCGCACGCCTGTCGTGCTGTTCGCCGGCGCCAACTTCGCCGGCAAGAGCAGCCTGCAGGAAGCCGTGCGCATGGCCCTCACCGGCGAGACGGTGCGCGTCGACAAGAAGAAGGACTACGGGTCGCTCGTCAGCGACGGCGAGAAGAGCGGTTTCGTCGAGGTCAGTCTCGACAAGGGCGGCACCGAGGGCTCGGTCACCGTCGTGCTACCGAAGGGCAACACGTCGACCGTCAGCTACAGCGTCCCGCACGCCCTTACCTACCTGCTGGATGCCCAGCGCTTCGCTTCGCTGGATGGCAAGGCGCGCCGCGCCTTCCTGTTCGGCCTGATGGGCGTGAAGACCGACATGGCGTCGGTCACCGCGAAGCTGCTCGAGCGCGGTCTGGCCAAAGCCAAGATCGATCGCGTCGTGCCGCTGCTGCGAGGCGGCTTCGACGGCGCCAGCGCGGAGGCCAAGGCCAAGGCGACCGAAGCGAAAGGCGCGTGGCGCGCGCTGACCGGCGAGACCTACGGCAGCGAGAAAGCGAAGACCTGGCGAGCGCCGGTGCCGGCCTTCGATGCGGCTGCCGCCGCGACCCTGGCTACCGAGCTCAAGCATTGCGACACGGCGCTCGAAAGCTGGCAGAAGGAGATCGGCAAGCTGCAGGCCGAGCTCGACCGCCGCGAGGTGCTGCGCAAGAAGCTGCCGGGCCTGGCCGAGGCAGCGGATCGGATCGTGCGCGCCCGCGTCAAGCTGGGCGTCGACGAGGCCGAGCTGCATCGGATCACCGAGGAGATCGCCAGGGCCGAGGCCGCCGCCGGCACCGGGCCGCGCAAGGGCCTGGTGCACGAGCTCGCTGCCGGCCTGGCCTGGGCCATCAGCTTCGCGCCGGCCGATGTGTCGCCGCAGTACGAGGACGCCGACAAGGCGCTCGGCCTGTACGAGGCCGCGCACGGCAAGCTCGACGCGGCGGCGAGCGGTGACCCGGAGGCATTGACGCGACTCGCTGCGCTGAAGCCGGCCCTGGCCACGTGCACGAGCGCCGTCGCCAATGATCGCCGCGACATCGACGCAGCGATCCACGCGGCCGCCGAGGCCGACACCATCAAAGCCGATCTGACTGCCGAGTTCGACGACAAGGCGCTGGCTGCCGCCCAGCAGCAGGCCGACGAGCTGAAGCGCACGCGCATCGCACTGGTCGCGAAGGCCGACGCTCACAAGGCGGCGAAGGCACAGGCCGATGCCGCCGACAAGAAGACGAAGGACGCTGCCGTCCACCACGTCGATGTCATGCAGTGGGACGCCATCGGCGACGCGCTGGCGCCGGACGGCATCCCCGGCGAGCTGCTGGCGGCCGCGCTGGAACCGATCAACGCGCGTCTCGCGCAGTCTGCCGCCGACGCCGAGTGGCTGCACATCAGCATCGGCGCCGACATGACGATCGCATGCGGCGCCCGCCCCTACGCGATGCTCAGCGAGTCCGAGCGCTGGCGCGTCGACGCCATGATCGCCGAGGCTGTGTCGCACCTGTCGGGACTGAGGCTGCTCGTTCTGGACCGCTTCGACGTTCTCGACCAGCGGGGTCGCGGCGACCTGCTGGCGTGGCTCGACATCCTGGCCAGCAATGGCGAGATCGACAGCGCGCTGATCTTCGGCACGCTGAAGCAGCTGCCGACTCAGCTACCGCCGACTGTGTCGGCCGTCTGGATCGAGGCCGGCGTCGCGCAGCAGGCGGCACGGCTAGCCGAGGCGGCTTGAGCTTCTACACAACCGAAAGGCACCAATGAACGAATCCCAGTCCGCGCAAGAAAGCCCGCGGCGCCTGTTCGCCATCGTCGAACTGTTTGGCCACGCGCGCATCGCTGGCCAGGTCAGCGAGCAGACCTTCGGCGGCTCGACCTTCATGCGCGTCGACGTGCCCGAAGTCATCGTCTCGGGCTACCGCTACGACGACGGCGAGCGCGTCGCGACACGGCGCGTCATCGCGGCGCACACGCGCAGCTTTGGCGGCGGCGCGATCTACGCGATCAACTGGTGCGACGAGATGACCGCGACCATCGCGGCGCAGCAAATCGAGGACGAGCCAATGCGGCCGTACAGCGTCGCCGACGCGCTCAGGCACCTGCCGGACTCAGACCGCACGCGTCTCCTCGGCTCAGCCAAGGAGACGGACGAAGACGACCCGCTCTGATCCCCACCAACCCGCATCACCGAAAGTCCACCATGCTCGAGCTCGAAACCCTCACCAAGACCAAGGTCCTGGACGTGCGCGTCCTATCCTCGAAGGACCGCAAGCCGGACGAGCCGCCCGGCGCGCAGCTGCTGATGCAGGCCAACCTATCGAGCGATGCGCTGTCGATGCTCGACGGCCGGCTCAAGGCCATGCTCTTCAGCAAGGTGACCGGCAAGAAGCAGGGCGAGATCGAAGGCCTGGAGAGCGCGGCACGCACCTCGATCGGCGACCACATCAAGCGGCTGCGCTGGGAGTACGAGCAGACCGGCTGTCGGGTGACGATCGACCGCGGCATGGGCGGCCGCAGCAACATCGAGCTCGCGGATTGCAAAGTCCATCGCGTGTCGATCAGTCCGCTCGAGGGAGACAGCGTGGTAATGCAGTGGACCGTCGACGCGCCCGGCCTGTCCGACGCCACGTGGGCGAAGCTGCCGGGTCTGAAGTCCACGGAGATCGAGATCCTGCTGGCCGGCCCCCAGGTCGATGACGACGACGGCCAGCAGGACATCGAGAGCAAGCCGGCGGCGCGCACGCGCGCGGCGGCGCCTGCCCCGGCCGCGGCGGTCGAGCCGGACCCTGCCCCTTCTCCCGCGGCCGCCAAGCAGCCCGCCAGCCGCCGCGGCAAGGGCAAAGGCCCATGGCCGTTCGGCGACCAGGGCGAGGACAACAAGCCGGCGACCGAGGCTGGCGACGCCACGGGCGCCTTCGTGGCCGCGCACACACACTGAGCCATGAAACACCTGACGGAAGCAGAGCACGCCGACCTCGTTCGCAGGGCCGGCGAAGGCGATATGCTGAGCGCGCTCATCAACAAGCCCCAGACCGCCGAGTTCATCAGCGCCGTGCGCGCCGAGATGGCTCACCAGGTACAGCGCTGGGGCGAGGCACACGACCGTGACAAGAGCGCACAGGCCTGGTACTGGCTACTCGGTTACCTGGCGGGCAAGGCACTGCGGGCCGCCATCACGGGCGATAGCGAGAAGGCCTTGCACCATTGCGTGAGTAGCGCGGCGGCACTCGGCAACTGGTTCGCGGCGATCCAGGCCGACACCAGCGGGTGCGGCGCCGGCGCGGATCTCGACATCGCGCCGCTCGATAGTGACAGCGAAGGCGGTGAGCCTGTATGACCGTCACCTGCTCCTACTGCGATCGCCCCGCCGAGCCCGTGAAGGGCTCGGCGATCTACCCGCATCGCCGCGACTTGGTGCGCCACAACTTCTGGCGCTGCGTGCCGTGCGGCGCGCATGTCGGATGCCATCCGAAAGGAAATGGCGACGGCACCAAGCCTCTCGGCCGCCTGGCGAATGCCGAGCTGCGACGCGCGAAGCAAGCCGCCCACGCCGCGTTCGATCCGATCTGGAAGGCGAGGCACATGAATCGCCGCGAGGCCTACGCATGGCTCGCTGGAGAACTCGGCATCAGCACCGCCAATTGCCACATCGGGATGTTCGACCTGGATGGCTGCCGCGCAGTGGTCGCGGCAGTCGACGCATGGAGTATGGCAGCGTGACGATCAACGCATACCCCTTGGCCTGGCCGACGGGCTGGAAACGCGCTGCCGCCCGCAAGGAAGCTCGCTTCGCAACCACACGCAACAGCCGGCGCGCAACTTCGCTCAACGTCGCCGACGGCGTCGAGCGAGTGCTGATCGAACTGGACCGCATGGGCTACGGTCGCGACGACATCGTGATCAGCACGAACGTGCCTCTGCGCCTCGATGGCCTGCCGCGGTCCGATCGCGGCGAGCCAGGCGATCCCGGCGCCGCCGTCTACTGGCGGACGCGCAAGGGCGAGCACAAGGTGATGGCGATCGACATCTACGACCGCGTCGCCGACAACCTGGCCGCCATCGCAGCGACGCTGGACGCAATGCGCGCGATCGAGCGCCACGGCGGCGCCGCGATTCTTGACCGCGCGTTCACCGGCTTCACGGCGCTACCGGCGCCCGCTGCCGCACGCGACTGGTGGGACGTGCTGCAGGTACGGCGCGACGCGAGTCCGGTGGTGATTCGGGAGGCCTACCGCCGGCTGCGCAGCGATCACCATCCGGACAAGGGTGGCAGGGCCGAGCGGTTCGACGAGATCGAGCAGGCCTACCGAAGGGCGACAGCGTGATGGCCATCCGAGACCTGCAGCTGCAGCGCAGCGCCGTCATCAGCGAATGCGGCCGCTTCCGGTACCGCCTCGGCCGGCGCTGGGGCGCCGGCAAGCCGCTGGTGTTCGTCATGCTCAACCCGAGCGTCGCCGACGCCGAGGTCGACGACGCGACTATCCGCCGCTGCATGACCTTCGCCCTGGCCCATGGCTTCGAGGCGATCGACGTGGTCAACCTCTTCGCGTACCGAGCGACGGATCCGCAGGATCTGCGGCGCGCCCGCTACCCGGTTGGGCCCGAGAACGACGAGCACATCGCCGCCGCGGCGCACGGTGCCGGCGTGGTGTGCGTGGCATGGGGTTCCAAGGTCGCCGGCCTTGAGCGGCCGCAGATCGTCCTGCCGATGCTGCGCAGCCTCGGCGTCGAGCCGCAGTGCTTGCGCATCACGCGCAGCGGCCATCCGCAGCACCCGCTGATGCTGTTGTCCAACTGCCGCCTGCAGCCCTTCACGCCCCGGGCGATCGAGGATGCCATGTTCGGAGCGGCGGCATGACCTTTGACGAACTGTTTGCGGAGCATCGGCTGACGCCCGACGAGCGCGCCGCGCTGGTGCGCTACCTGGCGCTGCTCAGGTACGAGGCAACGATCAAGGCCCTATCGAAATGAGCCAGGCCAACCCCGATCCGATCACCTGTGCCGCAGGCTGCAAACGCATCGTGGCCGACGAAGACGCCGCGGCTTTCGCCGGCTGGGAGTACCTCCCGATCACGCAGCGCTGGCGCTGCCCGGCCTGCTGGCGCGAGTTGCAGGCTGTCAACTTCCCGGACAGAACCAAATGAGTGATCGGCCCATCCTGTTCAGCGCGCCGATGGTCCGCTCGCTGCTCGACGGCACGAAGACGCAGACGCGGCGCATCGTGAAGTGGCGCGACTTGGCCCCAGGCCTCAATCTCGGCTTCTCGGGACTCAGCGCACACCGGTACATGGGTGGCTGGGTGCTCGAATCGCCGACTAGAACATCGAGCGAATGGCGTTGCGAGCCGACGCCGTGCCCCTACGGCGAAGCCGGCGATCGGCTGTGGGTGCGTGAGACGTGGGCGCCGGTGACGGTGGGCTACGCCTACGCCGCCGACCCGTTCTGGAACGCCTCTCCGGCCGGCAGGTGGCGACCGAGCATCCACATGCCGCGCGGAGCTTCGCGCATCACGCTGGAGATCGCAGCCGTGCGCGTCGAGCGGCTGCAGGACATTAGCGAATCCGACGCGCGAGCCGAGGGCATCGTGGCCCTGCACGGCGGAGGGTTCGGCCTGCCCGATGGCAGTCACTTCCATGCCGTCGACCCGCGCATCAGCTACTGGTCGCTGTGGGACGCCATCAACGGCGCGGGCGCTGTCGAAGCGAACCCGTGGGCCTGGTGTGTGTCGTTCTCGGTTGGGAGCAAGACGTGAGCGTGAACAGCAACATCGAATGGACCGACTCGACCTTCAATCCCTGGGAGGGTTGCCAGAAGGTAGGGCCGGGCTGCGACAACTGCTATGCGGAGGCGCGGAACGCGCGCTTCGGCGGCGGCGCAGCGCCGAACTGGGGTCCAGGCGCGCCGCGGCGCCGCACCAGCGCCGCGAACTGGCAACTACCGCTGCGCTGGGAGCGCCAAGCCGAGGCCTTCAAGGCCACGCACGGCCGGCGGCAGCGCGTGTTCTGCGCGAGCCTGGCCGACGTGTTCGACAACGCAGTCGATCCGCAATGGCGCGTCGACCTATTCGCCCTGATCGCTCGAACACCTTCGCTGGACTGGCTCCTGCTTACGAAGCGGATCGGCAACGTCGCGGCCATGCTCGGCAACTACAAGACGGTGCCGCTGCTGCCGAACATCTGGATCGGCGCGACGATCGTCAACCAGGAAGAGGCTGATCGCGACATCCCGAAGCTGCTGGCGGTGCCGGCACGCGTGCGCTTTCTGAGCATGGAGCCCCTGCTCGGGCCGGTAGACCTCACGAATATCCCGGTCGGCGGTGGGCATGGCCACCACGAGTTCGATCCCATCATCACCGGAAACGCACTGCAGCGAGTTGACGCTGCTGCACCGCATGTCCACTGGGTGATCGTCGGCGGCGAGAGCGGCCCGCACGCGCGGCCGATGCATCCGCAGTGGGCTCGCGACATCCGCGACCAGTGCGACGCCGCCGGCGTGCCGCTGCTGTTCAAGCAGTGGGGCGAGTGGCTGCCCTGTGCCGGCGATGACCAGCGAGCACACCCCGACACCATCCGCGAGCGCATCGAGAACCACACGCCGGCCTGGCCAGACGGGTCCGTCGGCCACGGCCACTTCAAGCTGAATGGCGGGGTCGGCTTCCCGCTGCTACGCGTGGGCAAGAATGCCGCAGGCCGCCTGCTCGACGGCGTGCAGCACGACGGGTTCCCGGAGGCGCACTGATGCCCACCTATCGCGTCGAGGGCATGCTCATGCATCTGAAGCTCGGCAAGAGCAAGCGCCCGCCGCCGGTGCCGTGCGCAGCCCGCATCCCGAACGGCTCTCCGGTGCTCGGCAGCACCATGCGGTGCTGCGCCATCAGCTCCTACCTTTGCGACTGGCAACTGCCCGGCGGCGGCACCTGCGACGCGCCGCTGTGCGTAGACCACCCGCAGGAGGTCGGGCCGGACCGCCACCTGTGCCCCACCCATGCGGCGCAGCGGGAGGAGACCTGATGTCCAGGAGCATCATCCCGATCGCGAATTTGCAGCGATCCGGTGCAAAACTGCTGACCTGCCACGGCTGCCGGCACAACTGGTACTCGGCCCGCGACGGCCTGAAGGGTGGCGACTACCCAGGTCGGCCGGCGATCCTTTCGAAACCGCATTCGCGCTGCACCGCGCTTGCCGTCTACGTGCCAATGATCATCGGCCAGCGCGGCGAATGGCTCGGCAGCGAGGTGCCCAAGGAGTGCCCGGAGCACCAGCAGCAGGAGATGTTCTGACGATGGATCTGCTCCTCACCCGCGACGATCTCACGGCCCTTACTGGCACCAAGCAGCCGAAGCGCATGTGCGACTGGCTGGCTGCCCGCCATTGGGTCTTCGAGTTGCCGGCGCGCCGCGGCGACGTGCCGAAGGTCGCGCGCGCCTACTACGATGCCCGGATGACGGGCCGCCCCTTGACCGAGTCCGCACCGCGTATCGGCCCGCGAGTCGACTTCTTCGCCGAGGCATGATCAAGCGTCGCAAGCGGCCAGACGGGCTGCCATTCCGCGTATACGAGCGCCACGGCGTGCGCGCCTACTCGATCGGCTACAAGATGCCCGACGGCACGTGGTCTTTCCGGCTTTCCTGCCCGGCTGACGATCTGTCGAAGGTCGCTGAGACGCGGGCCGACGCGATTCGCCGCGCAGGACAGCTTGAGCGCGGCGCGCCGGCCGTGGATTCGATCGAGGCGCTCATCGCGGCGTGGTTCGTGCGACAGAGGTCAATGCCCATCGGTACTCCATCGCGGCGCGCCGACAGCTCACTGGACGAGAACGAGCGAGAGGCGAAGAACCTCTTGAAGGCCTTCGGTCACATGCGCGTCAAGGAGCTGCGCAAGGCCGACGCTTACGTCTATCAGGACGGCAGCCTGCGAAGCAAACGGCCACGCGCGGCGAAGGCGAACAAGGAGCTCGCCCTGATGCACGTCATCCTTGAGCACGGCGTGCGCGTCGGCATGATCGAGACCAACCCGTTCGACGGCATCGAGAAGCTGCCGACCGTCAAGCACGAGCGCTACGTCACCGATGACGAGCTGCAGCTGGCAATCGACATGGGGAGGGAAATGGGCGGCCCGCAGCTGATCGTCGCGCTGGCGCTGAAGACGGCGTGGCTGTGCGTGCGCCGCTCCGTCGAGGTGCGGGCGTTCACGCGCGAGCAGATCACGGCCGAGGGCATCGTGTGGACCGCAGCCAAACGACAGCGCGGCCAAGCCGAACGGCATGGCCTCATCGAGTGGAGCCCTGCATTGCGCGAGACGATCGACGAGGCCCTTGCAGTGCCGCGCTACGAGATGGCAGGCGAAGAGCTCGTCTTCGGGAATCTGAGCGGCCAGCGCTACACGAAGGGCGGCTGGAAGGCGACGCTGGCAAAGCTGATGAAGCGCTGCGTCACCGAAGCGAAGGAACGTGGCATCAAGTTCAAGCCGTTCAGCCTGCAGGACTGCCGGCCGAAAGGCGTCACGGACAAGCTGGGCCAGGGAGATACGGACACCGTCGACGCTACGCTGCACACGTCGGAACGCATGGTGCGTCAGGTATACGACCGGCGCCGAACAAGGACTGCAAAGCCCGTCAAATAAGGCGCCAACATCGATGGCCATATTCCAAAGTTTGGAATATGAAAAGAGAAACGGGCTAGCACTTTCGCGCTAACCCGTTGATTTTCCTGGCGGAGTGGACGGGGCTCGAACCCGCGACCCCCGGCGTGACAGGCCGGTATTCTAACCAACTGAACTACCACTCCATCCGCTCCGCTGGAGTCACTCAGCGGAGCCCAAGATTGTAGCACCAGATTTTCGGCGCTTTGCACGTGGCGGGAGGGAGAGGGAGTCGAACCCTCCCGGCGGCGCGTGGCGCCGCCAACCGGGTTTGAAGCCCAGCCGCCCCACCAGGGACGATTCCCTCCCGATGCCGCCCTCACGCCGTATCACGCGTCGTCTCGAACATCGAAGTATCGGGCCTCAGGACGTGCGCATCCTTGACGCGGCGCGTGAAGCCGATGCGGTCGAAGAATTCGAGCAGCTGGATCGCGCGCTTGCGGCCGAGGCCGGTCGCATCGCGAAAGCTCGCGGCATTCAGGCCCGGCGGCTGCAGCGTCTGCGCGCGCACCAGCGCCGCCAGCCGTTCGATCGTCGCCAGCGGGTAGTACAAATCCTTGACCACCTGGAAGACCAGGCCACGCCGCGCCAGCCCGGCGAGCGTCAGCCGCACGACGGCCTCGGGCGTCGCGCCGGGTCGGGCCAGGTCACGCACCCACGGCGGGTCGAAGCCGCCCTCCAGCATCAGCGGCAGCAGCTTCTGCGCGATGCGCTGCTCGGCCTCGCCGAGACGCGCGGCGTGCTCGGGCAGGTGCAGCCAGGCGCCGCTGCGCGCGATCGCGCCGCTGTGCAGCAAGGCGTCGACGGCGTCGCGGAAGACGGCCTCGTCGGCCCGCGGCGCCGCCAGGCGCTTGAGCCGGCGCGCGTCCGGGCCGACATCGTCGGGCTGCGCATCGTGCAGCTTGGCGAGCGCGGTGCGCAACTCGCCCTGCAGCGCCTGCCAGTGCGCCGGCGCGATCAGCGCGGGCGCCGAGCGATCGTCGATGCGCACCGCTTCCGCCGGCCACGGCAGCTCGCGGCTGGCCTCATCGACGGCGAGCGCGACCGAAGCCGCACGCCGATCGAGGCCGGCCGGCGATGCGGCCAGCAGCGCGGCGAGGCGGGCCACCGGATCGGGCAGCGCCCAGGCCTGCAGCAGCGCGAGTCGCGCCGGCGTGCGCCGATAGCGCGCCGGCGCGCGCGGATCGAGCACACGCAGCCCGGCCAGCGTGCGCGTGGCCGAGGCATCGCGCAGCACGCCGCGGTCGCCATGCCAGGCCGCCACCGGCTCGCGCAAGACGAGCTGGGCGAGCCCGCATCCGCCTGGCGCCAGGCTCTCGCGATCGAGCCAGGCCAGCGAAGCCATCACGTCGCTCGCGCCGAGGTGAACATGCACCGTCACGCCGGAGCGCAAGGCCTGCAGTTCACCGGACCAGAGCCGGACTTCGGCATCCAGCCGCTGTGTCGCCAGCGTGATCGCGGGCGCGCACAGCCACTGGCCGCGCGCGACTTCGTCCTTCGCGACGCCGGCCAGCCCGAGCGCGCAGCGCTGGCCGGCGACCGCCGCCCCCACCGCTTCGTTCTGCGCATGGACGCTGCGCACGCGCACCGAGCGCTCGCCCGGCACGAGGCGCAGTTCGTCGCCGATCTGCACGCGGCCGGCATGCACGGTACCGGTCGCCACGGTGCCGACACCGTCGAGCGTGAAGCGGCGATCGATCGCCAGCCGGAACGCCTGCGACGGCTCGCGCTGCAACGTACGGCCGGATTCGGCGATCAAATGCTCGCGCAGGCGCGCCAGGCCTTCGCCGCTGCTCGCCGATACCGCGATGACGGGTGCCTCGTCCAGGCCGGTCCCGTCGAGCAGCGCCAGCACCTCGGCGCGCACCTCGTCGAGCCGCGCCGCATCGACCCGGTCGATCTTCGTGATCGCCACCGTGCCGCGCGGCACGCCGAGCAGCGACAGCACCGCGAGGTGCTCAAGCGTCTGCGGCATCACGCCGTCATCCGCGGCCACCAGCAGCAGCGCGTGATCGATGCCGGTCGCGCCGGCCAGCATCGTGTGCAGCAGGCGCTCATGCCCGGGCACGTCGACGAAGCCGATCGATGCGCCATCCGGCGTGCGCAGGTAGGCGTAGCCGAGTTCGATCGACATGCCGCGGCGCTTTTCCTCGGGCAGCCGGTCGGTGTCGACGCCGGTCAGCGCACGCACCAGCGTGGTCTTGCCGTGGTCGATGTGGCCGGCCGTCCCGACGATCATGCGATCGGCTCGAGCCCCAGGGCTTCGCGCAGGGCCGGCAGCTGCGCGGCGAGCTGGTCCGGGTCGTCGAGGCAGCGCAGATCGAGCAGCAGCCGGTCCTGCGCGATGCGGCCGATCACCGGCCGCGCCAGCTGGCGCAGCGCGCGGGCGAGCCGCTCCAGCGCCGCGCCGGTGCCCTTTTTCGACGCGCCCGCGGGCGCGAGCGCCAGCCCGGCCGACGGCAGGCGATCGATGGGCAGCGAGCCCGAGCCGATCTGGCTCGCGAGCTGCACCACTTCGGCCGTGTAGAGCGGCGCGACGCTGCCGGCGATGCCCGGCAGCAGCGCGGCGGCCATCGCCTCGATCTGCGGCTGCGGGCGCGTCAGGTGGCGCAAGGTCGGCAGATCCTGCGCCAGGCGCTCGGGCTGCAGGTAGAGCCGCAACGTGGCCTCCAGCGCGGCCAGCGGCAGCTTGGAGAGGCGCAGCGCCCGCTTCATCGGAAACTTGCGGATGCGGCCGACCGCCTCGCGGCTGCCGACGATCAGGCCGGCCTGCGGGCCGCCGAGCAGCTTGTCGCCCGAGAAGCTGACCACGTCGCAGCCGGCCGCCAGCATCGTTTGCGGCATCGGCTCGGGCGGCAGGCCGTAGGCCGCCAGGTCGACCAGCGAGCCGCTGCCGAGGTCGGTGGCGAGCGGCAGTCCGCGTGCATGCGCCATCGCCGCGAGCGTCGCTTCGTCGACCGCCGCGGTGAAGCCTTGCACCGCGTAGTTGCTGGTGTGCACCTTCATCAGCAGGCCGGTGCGCGGCGTGATCGCGCGTTCGTAGTCGGCCGCATGCGTGCGGTTCGTGGTGCCGACTTCGATCATCTCGGCGCCCGCGCTCGCCATCACGTCAGGCATGCGGAAGGCGCCGCCGATCTCCACCAGTTCGCCGCGCGAGATGATGACTTCGCGGCCGCGCGCCAGTGCCGCAAGGGTCAGCAGCACGGCGGCGGCGTTGTTGTTGACGACCGTCGCGGCTTCGGCGCCGGTGATCTCGCAGATCAGGTCCTCGACGAGGCTGTCGCGGTCGCCGCGGCCGCCGCTGGCGAGGTCGAATTCGAGGTTGTTCGGGCCGGCCATCGTCGTGACCAGATGGGCGACTGCGGCATCGGCCAGCACCGAGCGGCCGAGGTTGGTGTGGATCACCGTGCCGCTGAGGTTCAGCACCGGCCGCATGCGCGGCGCGAGGCGTGCCGCGCAGCGTTCTTGCAACGCGGCCTCGAGCGCGGCCGGCGCGAGGCATGCGGCATCGAGCGTGCCGGCCAGCGCCGAAGCGCGCAAGGCGGCCGTCAACTCGCGCGCCTGTTCGGCGACCAGCGTGTGGCCGTGGGCCCGCAGCAAGGCCTGCGCCGCCGAGGATTGCAGCAGCCGATCGATCGAAGGCAGCTGTTTCAGCAGCCCGGAGCCGCGTTCGGTCGCCAAGCTCATTCCGGTTCGCCGAACACCAGCATCAGGTTGACACCCGCGCGCTGATGGCCGGCTTCGGAGACGAGCAGGTCGAGCGCGACGCTCGCGAGGTCATCGGCCACCGGCTCGACCTCGTGATCCGCTTCCATCGAGACCAGCTTCAGGTAGTGGCCGCAGCTGTCGCAGCATTCGGCCTTGACCGCGCCGGGGCGCGCACCCGTCGCCGGCAGCTCGACGCCGGCTTGCGCTTCGAGCTGCTCGTAGTGCACGCCCTTCGTGCTCTCGCAGCGCGCGCACTTGATGCGCACGAAGTGCCACTGGCTGGAGCACAAGGAGCAGTGCAGGTAGCGAAAGCCGGACTCGTCGGCGCCGATGCGCGTCACGCTGGCCGTGGGCAGGCTGGCGCAGCACGGGCAGGCCGTAGGCGGATCGGTGCGGCCGAAGACGGATTCGCCGCGCGCCACCGCCGTCTGCAGCAGCAGGTGCGACCAGTAGGTCTGCAGCCCGGCCGCGAGCAGCGGCGCGGCAGCCAGGTCGAGACCGAGCGACACGCCGTTGAGCAGGCGGTCTGCCTGCTGTTCGAAAAAGGCATCGTCGGCCTCGATCACGCGCCGCACCGAGTCGCGCGCCGGTCCGGCGGCGAGGCCCTTCTCGAGGCGGCCGAGCAGGCGCCGGGTCTCGCTGCGCCAGAGCGGGTCGCGCGGCCAGCTCGCCGCGGGCACGGGCGCGAGCAGCTCGCGCGCCGCGGCATCGCAGGCGGCCTCATCCGGCAGCGCCACGGCGGCATAGTCCTGCAGCGATTCGTGCTGCGCCTGCGCCAGGTTCGCGATGAACAGCAGGTAGTCGCGCATCGGGTGCGACGCGGCCAATTGGCGCAGCCGCAGCTGCCGATCGGCGAACACGCTCGCCCGCTGCGGCAGCCGCAGGAACGGCATCTGCCGCCCTGCCTGGATGGCGATCTGCTCCGGATCGAGCAGGCGCGTGGTGCGTGCGGGGCTTCCCTCGGTCGTCATCGAGCCAGTATCACTCACGCCGGTCGCCGGTCACCTCGCGATGCCACAGCGGATGGTTGAGCCGGGCCCAGCCTTCGGTGACCGTGCCGCGCGTCATCGCGCGGATCGTGCCCTTGACCCAGATCGCGGCATAGATGTGCGTGATGACCGAGAGGATCAGCACCACCGCCGCGATCGCATGCAGCAGCACCGCAACGCGGCGCAGCGGCACCGAAAAGTAGTCCGCGAACCACGGCTGCCAGAACACGAAGCCGGTGACCAGCAGCACCAGCAGGCTCGCAGCGAAGGCCCAGAAGACCAGCTTCTGGCCGGCGTTGTACTTGCCCACCGGCGGCATGTGCGACTTGTCGCCGGCGGCCATGTGCCGGATCTGCTTCATCCATTCGCGGTCGACCGGCTTCAGCGTGTTCTCGCGCCACATCTTGAAGAACAGCCCGAGGAAGCCGAGCACCATCAGCAGGCCGAAGAACGGGTGCAGGATGCGCGACCACACGCCGCCGCCGAACAGGTTGCCGAGGAAGAACAGACTGGGGTGGAAGAAGGCGAGACCGGAGAGCGCAGCGCAGAAGAACAGCAGCGCGACCGCCCAGTGGTTCAAACGCGTGCGGTCTTCATACCGGCGAAGGTAGCGTGTGCTCATGTCCCCGGCTCCTCATCCTTCGCCTCGATCGGCCCGACCTTCAGGTAGTGGAAGAAGCTGCCGACCACCGCGCCGACCATCGCCAGCACCGCCAGCGGCTTGGCCACGCCCTTCCACAGGTAGACCAGCGGGCTGATCTGCGGATCCTTCGGCAGGCCGGCGTAGAGCTCGGGCCGGTCGGCATGCTGCAGCACGTACATCACGTGCGTGCCGCCGACCCCCGGCGGGTCGTAGACGCCGGCCTTGTCGAAGCCGCGCTCCTTCAGGTCGACCAGGCGCTCGGCCGCGTACTCGTGCATGTCTTCCTTGGTGCCGAAGTGGAGCGCGCCGGTCGGGCAGGCCTTCACGCAGGCCGGTTCGAGGCCGACGCCGACCCGGTCCGAGCACAGCGAACACTTGTAGGCTTTGTTGTCCTTCTTGCTGATGCGCGGCACGTCGAACGGGCAGCCGGTGACGCAGTTGCCGCAGCCGATGCAGTGCTCGCTGATGAAGTCGACGATGCCGTTCGAGTACTTGACGATCGCGCCCGGCGCCGGGCAGGCCTTCAGGCAGCCCGGGTCGGCGCAGTGCATGCAGCCGTCCTTGCGGATCAGCCACTCGAGGTGGTTCTCGGTCGGCTCGACCTCGCTGAAGCGCATCACCGTCCACGACTCGGCGGACAGGTCGATCGGGTTGTCGTAGGTGTTGGTCGCCGTACCGATGTCGTCGCGCAGGTCGTTCCACTGCATGCACGCGACCTGGCAGGCCTTGCAGCCGATGCAGGTCGAGACGTCGATCAGCTTGGCGACCTCGGGCTGGTGCCGGGCGATCGGCGGCTGGGTCGTGGTCGCCGAGCGCAGCGCGATGTCCAGGGTTTGCAATGAAGACATGTCGGGGTCCTATGACGCGATGCGTGATGCCGGCGGCGAGTAAAGGCCAGCGGCCACCGCGCATCCGGCTCTGCCGGTGCGCCGGTGGCGCCCCCTCGAGGGGGCGGCCGAAGGCCGTAGGGGGTGGGCCATCACGCCTTCTCGATGTTGACGAGGAACGCCTTGTATTCCGGCGTCTGCGTATTCGCGTCGCCGACGAACGGCGTCAGGGTGTTCACCAGATAACCCGGCTTCGCGACGCCGACGAAGCCCCAGTGGTTCGGCAGCCCGACGGTATGCACCTTCTGGCCCTGCACCTCGAGCGTCTGGATGCGCTTGGTGACGACGCAGAAGGCCTTGATGAAGCCGCGCTTGCTGCTGACCTTGACCTGGTCGCCGTGCGCGATGCCCTTTTCCTTCGCCAGCTCCTCGCCGATCTCGACGAACTGCTGCGGCTGGATCACCGCCGAGGTGCGCACGTTCTTGGTCCAGTAGTGGAAGTGCTCGGTGAGCCGGTAGCTGGTCGCGACGAACGGGAAGTCCTTCGGCACGCCCATCGATGCCAGGTCGCCCTTGAACACCCGCGCCGCCGGGTTCGCGCGCGCCACCGGATTGTTCGGATGCATCGGGTTCGTCAGCAGCGGCGACTCGAACGGCTCGTAATGCTCGGGCAGCGGCCCTTCGGCCATGCCGGTCGGCGCGAAGAGCCGCGCCACGCCCTCGGCCGTCATGATGAACGGATGCACCGCCTCGGCATCGCCCGGGTTGGCGGTGGGCGCGATGTCGGGCACGTCGGCGCCGCTCCACTTGTCGCCGGCCCAGGTGATGAGCTTGCGGTCCGCGCGCCAGGCCTTGCCGCTCGGGTCGGCCGAGGCCGCGTTGTAGAGGATGCGGCGGTTCGCGGGCCAGGCCCAGGTCCAGTTCAGCGCCTGGCCGATGCCGTACGGGTCGCTGTTGTCGCGCCGCGCCATCTGGTTGCCGGCCTGCGTCCACGCGCCGCTGTAGATCCAGCAGCCCGACGAGGTCGAGCCGTCGTCGCGCAGCAGGCCGAAGCCGGAGAGCTGCTCGCCCGCCTTCGCCAGCACCTTGCTCGGGTCCTTCGGGTCGGTCACGTCGGCCAGCGCCTTGCCGTTGTATTCCATCGCCAGTTCGTCCGGCCCCGGGCTGTGCGGGATCTTGTAGGGCCAGCTCAGGTTGACGATCGGGTCGGGGAAGGCGCCGCCCTCCTTCGCGTAGGCCGCCTTCATGCGCGCGAAGATCTGCGCGACGATCTCGATGTCACCCTTGGCCTCGCCCGGCGGCTCGGCGCCCTTCCAGTGCCATTGCAGCCAGCGGCTGGAGTTGGTCAGCGAGCCGTCCTCCTCGGCGAAGCAGGTGCACGGCAGCCGGAAGACGGTGGTCTGGATCTCGGCCGTCTTCACGTCGTTGTGCTCGCCGAAGTTGCGCCAGAACTCGCTGGTTTCGGTGACCAGCGGATCGATCGTGACCAGGAACTTCAGCTTCGAGAGGCCATCGACGATCTTCTTCTTGTTCGGGAACGAGCCGACCGGATTGAAGCCCTGGCAGATGTAGCCGTTGAGCTTGCCCTGGTTCATCAGCTCGAAGGCCTGCAGCACGTCGTAGAGCTTGTCGATCTTCGGCAGGTAGTGGAAGGCCCACTCGTTCTCCGCGGTCGCGGCCTTGCCCCACCAGGCCTTCTGCAGGCTGACGAAGAACTTCGGATAGTTCTGCCAGTAGCTCATCTGGTTCGGGCGCAAGGGCTTCAGCGCGCGGGTCTTGTAGTAGTCCTCGAGCGACTGCTCGCTGTCGCGCGCCAGCGAGAGATAGCCGGGCAGCGAGTTCGACAGCAGGCCGAGGTCCGTCAGGCCCTGGATGTTGCTGTGGCCGCGCAGCGCGTTCATGCCGCCGCCGGGCACGCCGATGTTGCCGAGCAGCAGCTGCACGATCGCGGCGGTGCGGATCATCTGCGAGCCCTGGCTGTGCTGCGTCCAGCCGAGCGCGTACATGATCGTCATCGTGCGCGCCGGCGTGCTGGTGCCGGCGATGTATTCGCAGACCTTCAGGAACTTGTCCTGCGGGGTGCCGGTGATGCGGCTGACGACCTCGGGCGTGTAGCGCTCGTAGTGGCGCTTCATCACCTGCAGCACGCACTGCGGGTCCTGCATCGTCGGGTCGACCTTCGCGAAGCCCTGCTCGTCCATCGCGTAGCCCCAGGACTTGTTGTCGTAGCTGCGCTTCTCGGGGTTGTAGCCGCTGAAGAGGCCGTTCTCGAACTTGTAGTCGGGGCCGACGATGAAGCTCGCGTTGGTGTACGAGCGCACGTACTCGGCCTGGATCTTGTCGTTGACGAGCAGGTAGCGGATCACCCCGGCGAGGAAGGCGATGTCCGAGCCGGCGCGGATCGGCGCGTAGTAGTCGCTCATCGCGGCCGAGCGCGTGAAGCGCGGGTCGACCACGACCAGCTTCGCCTTGTTGTTCTTCTTCGCCTCGATCACCCACTTGAAGCCGCAGGGGTGAGCCTCGGCCGCATTGCCGCCCATGATCAGCACGACATCCGCGTTCTGGATGTCCTGCCAGTGGTTGGTCATCGCTCCTCGGCCAAACGTCGGGGCCAGACTGGCCACCGTCGGGCCGTGTCAAACGCGGGCCTGGTTGTCGAAGACCAGCATCCCCATCGAGCGGAATGCCTTGTGCGTGATGTAGCCGGTTTCGTTCGACGAGGCCGAGGCGCAGAGCATGCCGGTGCTCGTCCATCGGTTCACCGTCTTGCCGTCGGCGTTGGCGGTGACGAAGTTCGCGTCGCGGTCCGCCTTCATCAGCTTGACGATGCGGCCCAGCGCGTCGTCCCAGCTGGTGCGCTTCCACTCGCTGCTGCCGGCCTCGCGCACCTCGGGGTACTTCAGGCGGTTCGGGCTGTGCACGAAGTCGAGCAGGCCGGCGCCCTTGGGGCACAGCGTGCCGCGGTTCACCGGGTGATCCGGGTCGCCCTCGATGTGCACGATGTCGGCGACGACGTTCTTCGCCCGGTCGCCGAGGCTGTACATGATGATGCCGCAGCCGACCGAGCAGTACGGGCAAGTGTTGCGCGTCTCGGTGGTGCGGGCGAGCTTGAAGTTGCGCGCTTCGGCGAGGGCCGCCGTCGGGGAAAAGCCGAGCGCCGCGAGGCTCGAGCCGACGAGGCCCGCGCTGCTGACTCGGAAGAACTGCCTTCGGTTCATGTCCATCGAACGGCCTCCTGGGGATCAACCTGGGTGTCGGGTCGGAATGGTCTTGACGCTGGAAACCTTATTTCGAGGCGGCAGAGGCCGCGCCATCGCCGCCGGTGGCTGCGGGTGTATCGCCCTGGGGCGGTGCGGGATGAGCGCCGGTGCCTTTGCCCCCGGCCAGGCCGCCGATTGCGGCCGAGCCGTCGGACGGGCCGGTCGACGAGGCGGCGTGGCCTTCGGCGGCCGGCTTCACGCCGCTGATGCCGCCGCTGGCGGCCGGCGCGGCCGAAGTCGCGGGAGGGCTCGCGCCTGCCGGCGTCTCGGCCGGGCTGCGATCGCATGCCGCCAGGCTCGACGCGAAGGCGCCCGCCACCATCCACGAAGTCATGCGCACGGCCATCTCCTGCTGCTCGTGATCGTCACCGCGCTGAGGCTATGGCGGAAACAATAACCGCGCGCAACGCTGCGGTAACCTGAGGACATACCCGCGCCGGCGCGGCGCCGGGACCGAACGCTCGCGCGGCGGGCGATCAGCCGGCTTGCCGCGCCAGCCAGCGCGCGACGTTCGGACGCGCGCGGATGCGCTCGGCGAGCGTGCTGGTGCGCAGCATTTCATCGAGCACGGCGGAGAGCGCGATATCGGCAATGCTCTGCGCGCTGCCGACCAGCCAGTCGCGGCCGCGCAGCATGGCCTCGAGATCGTCGACATGGCGCAGGAACGTGGCCTCGATCTCGTCGCGCGAGCGGCCCGAGAAACCATGTGCGTCGAGCTTGCGGCCCTGGGTGCGCAGATAGACCGGCGCGAACAGCCAGCGCTCCCATGCCGGCCGGCCCTCGCAGAGCAGTGCGATCGACAGCGCGCGCGCCGAGGCGTATTCGACGCGGGAATAGAGCGCGTAGTAGTAGAGCGATTCGTCGGCCCAGTCTTCGAGCGAACGCGCCAGCGCGGCCTCGCGCGGATCGGCCGGATAAAGCGGCGGATCGGGCCGGCGCTGATCGAGGAAAAGGGCGATCGCGGAGCTGTCCGGCACGCGCTCGCCCTCCCAATCGATCACCGGCAGCTTGCCGCGGGCGCTCAGCTTGGCCACCTGCCGGACGCGCAGGCCGTTGTAGTTCTCGACACGGAAGGGGATGCCCTTCAGCCGCAGGATCTTGCGCACCTTGCCGCAGAAGGGCGAGACCTCCCACTGATGAAGAACGGCCTCGCTCATGACTGCCCCCCGATCGTCGAGTATGCCGATCGACCTTGCAGGCCGCGCTGGGCCATTGGCCCAGCCCCTCGCCAGGCACGAACAGTCCACCGGACTGTTCGTGTCCAGGCTCGGCCCCCCGAGGGGGCTGAGTGCCGCGGCTCCAAGTCCGCCTGCGCGGACTTGGACGGCACGAAGACCAGCCGCGTCTGGCGGCTGGTGCGGGCCGGCTTGGTGAACCGAGGCCGGGCACAGACAGTCCCTGCGGACTGTCTGTGCCTGCCGAAGGCGATCGGCCTCTGGCCGATGGCGGCCCGGCGCCCGGCCCGCCACTTCGACACAGGGTGTCTCATCCTTCGACAACCAGCCCCGGCGCGCCGGCTTCGACGAGCCCGATCACCGCCGCCTGCTCGAAGCCTTCGGCGCGGAAGAGGCCAAGCACTTCGTCCGCCGAGGCGGCATCGCAGCTGACGAGCAGGCCGCCCGAGGTCTGCGGATCGGTGAGCAGGTCGCGCACGGTTTTGTGCAGGCCGGAGGCCAGGCTCACCTCGGCGCCGTAGCCGGCCCAGTTGCGGCCGGAGGCGCCGGTCACCAGGCCATCGCCCGCCATCGCCGCGACACCCGGCAACAAGGGCACGCGCGGCCACTCGATCACCGCCCGGAGCCCGGCGCCGCGCGCCAGCTCGAGCGTGTGGCCGGCGAGGCCGAAGCCGGTGACGTCGGTCAGCGCATGCACGCCGGGCAGCTCGGCGAGGCGCGGGCCGGGGGTGTTCAGCCGCGTCGTCGTGCCGATCAGCTGCGCGTAGCCGGCAGCATCGAGCCTGCCCTTCTTCAATGCCGCGGACAACACGCCGACACCCAGCGGCTTGCCGAGGATCAACAGGTCGCCGGCCTTGGCATCCGCATTGCGCCGCAGCCTTTTCGGGTGCACCAGGCCCATCACCACCAGCCCGTAGATCGGCTCGACCGAATCGATGGTGTGGCCGCCGGCGATCGGGATGCCGGCCTCGCGGCACACCGATTCGCCGCCGCGCAAGATCTCGCCGATGACGGCCACCGGCAGCTGGTTGACCGGCATCGCGACGATGGCCAGCGCCATGATCGGCCGTCCGCCCATCGCGAAGACGTCGCTGATCGCGTTGGTCGCGGCGATGCGGCCGAAGTCGAACGGGTCGTCGACGATCGGCATGAAGAAATCGGTGGTCGCGATCAGCGCCTGCTCGTCGTTCAGCTGGTAGACCGCGGCGTCGTCGGCGGTTTCGATGCCGACCAGCAGCTGCGGCGGAATGAAGCCGCCGGCGCTGCTGCCCTTCAGGATCTCGGCGAGCACGCCCGGCGCGATCTTGCAGCCGCAGCCGCCGCCGTGGGAGAAGCTGGTGAGGCGGATGGAGGCGGTCAGGGGCTCGGTCATCGTCGATCTCCGGCAGAGGTGCGAGCCGCATTCTCCCCGAGCATTCGCCTTGCGCCCGGCAACAGCGCTACAGTGACCGGCTCTCCCTGCGACTCGGGCTTCCTCATGAACATCCTGCTTCCCGTCGATGGCTCCGAGCTCGCGCTCGATGCCGTGCGCCATGCCCTGAACCTGGTCCGCCAAGGGCTCAGCGCGAGCTTCGTGCTCGCCAACGTGCAGGAGAAAGCGCACCTGTACGAGCTCGTGCTCGCGCACGACAACGGGCTCGTCGAACGCGCCAGCCTCGAGGCCGGCCAGACCGCGCTGCTCGGCGCCCGCGCGCTGCTCGATGCCGCCGGCCTCGCCTACGAGACCGAGGTGATGATCGGCGAGCCGGCGCACACGCTGATCGACATCGCCGAGCGCTTCGGCTGCGACGCGATCATCATGGGCACGCGCGGCACCGGCTCGCTGCGCGACGCCTTGCTCGGCTCCGTCTCGCTGACCGTGGTGCACGATTCGCCGATCCCGGTGACGATCGTCAAGCATGCGGAGGCCGAGGCTGCCGTGGCGAGCGACGAGGCGGACGAGGCCGGCGAGGCGGCCTGAACGCCAAATCCCTGATCTGAACAGGCCCGGCCGATCCCGGTAGCGTCACGCCCCTCAAGGAGGTCGACCACCATGGAATATCGTCATCTGGGCCGTTCGGGTTTCAAGGTCCCCGTGCTGAGCCTCGGCACCGGCACCTTCGGCGGCCAAGGCAAGCTCTTCGCGGCCTGGGGCAGCACCGACGTGGCCGAAGCGCGCAGGCTGATCGACATCTGCCTCGACAGCGGCCTGAACATGTTCGACAGCGCCGACATCTACTCCGCCGGCAGCGCCGAATCCATCCTCGGCGAAGCCATCCGGGGCCGGCCGCGCGACAAGCTGATCCTTTCGACCAAGTTCGCCTTCCGCTTCGACGAAGGCGCGAACGATATCGGCTCGTCGCGATACCGCTTGATCGCCGGCGTCGACGCCGCGTTGAAGCGCCTCGGCACCGACTACATCGACCTGCTGCAGCTGCACGGCTTCGACGCCAGCACGCCGGTCGAAGAGACCCTCTCCACGCTGGACGATCTGGTGCGCGCCGGCAAGCTGCGCTACATCGGCGTCTCGAACTTCTCGGGCTGGCATCTGATGAAGTCGCTGGCCGTCTCGGAGCGCTACGGCTGGCAGCGCTACGTCGCGCACCAGGCGTACTACTCGCTGGTAGGACGCGACTACGAATGGGAGCTGATGCCGCTGGCGCAGGACCAGGGTGTCGGCGCCGTGGTCTGGAGCCCGCTGGGCTGGGGCCGGCTGACCGGCAAGATCCGCCGCGGCCAGCCGCTGCCGGCCGACAGCCGTCTGCACGACTCGGCCGAGTTCGGCCCGCCGGTGGCCGAGGAGCTGCTGTATCGCGTCGTCGATGCGCTCGACGAAGTGGCCAAGGAGACCGGCAAGACGGTGCCGCAGATCGCGTTGAACTGGCTGCTGCAGCGCCCGACCGTCTCGAGCGTGATCGTCGGCGCGCGCAATGAACAGCAGCTGAGGCAGAACCTCGCCGCGGTCGGCTGGAACCTGACGGCCGAGCAGGTGGCGAAGCTGGACGCGGCGAGCGCGACGACGCCGGCTTATCCGTACTGGCATCAGCGCGGGTCGATCGCGGAGCGGAATCCGGCGCCGGTGTAGCGCAGGCGGGCGCTGCGAGCCCGCCGCGTCACAGGTCGTGCGCGTAGACCAGAAAGCCGAAGTTCGTGGCGACCTTGTCGTAGAGCAGGCGCGCGGTCGTGTTGGTCTCGTGCGTCTGCCAGTAGACGCGCTTGACGCCAGCCGCGCGCGCCGCGTCGTACACGCCGCCGATCAGCGCGCGTGCGACACCGCCGCCGCGCTGGGTTGGCGCCGTGAAGAGATCCTGCAGATAACAGGTCGGCTCGATGCGCGTCGTGCTGCGATGAAAGAGGTAGTGCGTCAAGCCGAGCAGTTCGCCGTCGCGCTCGGCGACCAGCGCGAACACCGGCTCGGCCGCATCGAAGAAGCGCTGCCAGGTGGCCTCGGTCACCGCGTCCGGCAACGCGGTCGCGCCCGCTCTTCCGTAGAAGGCGTTGTAGCCCTGCCAGAGCGGCATCCAGGCGGCACGGTCGGCGGCTCGAATGGGCCTGATCAGAACGGCCTGGCTCATGATTCAGCCTGTCACCAAAGGCGGCCGCTGCTGCCCGACCCATGACATGACCGAGGGCCTGGCCCACTGCCGCCGCGCATAGGCCGCCAGCCTCTCGGGCACTTCGTCGCCATTCATCACCAGGCGGTTCAGCATCAGTGCCAGATCGACATCGGCGATGCTCCAGTCGCCGAAGAGATTGTCGGCGCCGGACGCAAGAAGCGATTGGGCTGCGGCGAAGAGCTTGCCGGCGGCAGCCTGCCCTTCCGCCGTCAGCGGCGGCCGCGACTCGCCGTAGAACACGACTTCAGTGCTGCGCTCCTGCCGGATCGGCATCAGGTCGCTGCGCAGCCAGGCCTGCACCTGCCGCGCCCGCGCCCTGGCTCGAACCTCGGCCGGATAGAGCGGCGGCCCCTCGAAGACATCCTCGATGTACTCCACGATCGCGGAGGACTCGGAGAGGGCAAAGCCGCCGTGCACCAGCGTCGGCACGCGCTGCGTCAGCGACGTGGCGGCATAGCCCGGCTCCTTCTGGGCGCTGGCGGCCAGATCGACGGTGCTGATGCGGAACGCCGGGCCCTTCTCGAGCAAGGCAACGTAGACGCACATCGCGTACGGGCTGGCGTACTGGGTGTCCACGAAAAGATGAAGATCGGCGGGCGGCATGACTGGACTCCGGAGACGGGAGACCGGCAATCTGCATTCGCCTCGCCCGCCCTCGCCTCACTGAATCAGCTTCGCCACCGCCCCCAGCGTCCGATACACGCCCCAGCCCAGCGGCACCAGCACCACCACCCAGGCCAGCGCCACGGTCAGCGTGCTGGTGCTGCCCGCTGCGGCGCCGCTCGCGCTCAGCGTCGATGCGACGGCGCGGTCATGCGCCAGGCGCTTTTCCTCGGCCAGCTCCGCATCGGTCATGAACCACTTGTCGGCGACCGGCCTGATCAGCAGGTTGCAGACCAGGCCGATCACCAGCATGCCGACGAGGATGTACATCGTCTGGTTGTAGACCTGCTCGCGCGGAATGCCGAGGCCGAGCTGATACTCGCGCATGTAGTTGACGATCACCGGGCCGAGGATGCCGGCGGTGGCCCAGGCGGTCAGCAGCCGGCCGTGGATCGCGCCGACCATCTGCGTGCCGAAGAGATCGGCGAGATAGGCCGGCACGGTGGCGAAGCCGCCGCCGTACATGCTGAGGATGAGGCAGAACGCGCCGACGAAGAGCAGCCGCGAGCCGGCCCCGGCGCTTGCCGGGATGCTCGCGTACAGCACGCCGCCGAGGATGAAGAAGGTCGCATAGGTGAGCCTGCGGCCGAGCTTGTCCGAGAGGCTGGCCCAGACGAAGCGGCCGCCGATGTTGAACAGGCTCAGAAGCGCGGTGAAGCCCGCGGCGACGCCGGCAACCGCGGCGAGCTGCGCCTTGTCGAGCTCGGCGAAATGCTTGGCCGCGCCGATCAGGTTGCCGCCGAAGACTTCCTGCAGCATCGGGCTCGACATGCCGATCACGCCGATGCCGGCGCTGACGTTCATGCACAGCACCATCCATACGAGCCAGAACTGCGGTATGCCCCAGACCTTGCTGACGTGCACGTGGCGTTGCGTGATCATCTGGTTCTTCGCCTGCGCGGGCGGCGCCGTCCAGCCCTCGGGCTTCCAGCCGCTCGGCGGCACGCGGTAGCCGAGTGCGCCGCCCATCATGAAGACGAAGTAGATCAGCGCCATCACGACCAGGGTGGCCTTGGCGCCGACATCGGTCGGCGTCGCGAAGGTCTTCATCAGCTCGGCCGCCAGCGGCGAGCCGATCATCGCGCCGCCGCCGAAGCCCATGATCGCCATGCCGGTGGCCATGCCGCGCCGGTCGGGGAACCACTTGATCAGGGTCGAGACCGGCGAGATGTAGCCCAGGCCGAGGCCGATGCCGCCGATCACGCCGGAGCCGATCAGCATCATCCAGAACTCGTGCAGCTGGATGCCGAGCGCGGAGATCAGCATGCCGCCGCACCAGCAGAACGCGCTGACCACGCCGGCCTTGCGCGGCCCGACCCGCTCCAGCCAGCCGCCCCACAGCGCCGCGGAGCAACCGAGGAAGACGAAGAACAGCGTGTACATCCAGCCCAGGGTCGAGATCTTCCAGTCGCAGCTGGTGACGAACATCTCGGCGAGGAAGCTGGTGTCCTTCGGGCAGGCGATCGCTTCCTTGATGCCCAGCGCCTTGGAGAGCGGCAGCCAGAAGACCGAGAAGCCGTAGGCCATGCCGATGCACAAATGAATCGCCAGTGCGCAGGGCGGCACCAGCCAGCGGCTGAAGCCGGGGCCGGCAATGGTTCGTTCCTTGGCCAGCCAGCCTGGTGCGCCCTCGGCGCCTGATTCGTCGATGGGTATTGCGGACACGCGGGGATTCCTCCGTGGTTGTTGATCGTCACCCGGCGCGCATCAAATCGTCGCCATGTGACGCAGGCAAGTCCGGAAGAACCCGTCGGGTGTTGCACAACGGGACAATCGCACGGGCCGTCGAAGGCCTGCGCACAATGCCCGGTTCCACGACTCGGAACGTGCGCATGAACCTGCAGCGAATCGACCTGACATCGCTCTCGCTCTTCACCTTGATCGTGCGCAGCGGCAGCATCAGCAAGGGCGCAGAGCTGGCGCATCTGGCGGTCGGCGCGGCGAGCAAGCGCATCACCGATCTGGAGGGCAGCGTCGGCGTGCAGCTGCTGGAGCGGCACTCGCGCGGCATCTCGCCGACGGTCGCCGGCCAGGCCTTGTTCGAGCGTGCGCGCAACGTGCTGCGGGAGGTCGATCACCTGACCGCCGACCTCTCGGACTACGCCTCGGGCGTCGTCGGCGTGATCAGGCTGTGGGCCAACACCTCGGCGATCACGCAGTTCCTGCCGGCCGAGCTGGCCGGTTTCCAGGCCGCGAATCCCGGCATCCGCATCGAGCTGGAGGAGCAGAACAGCAGCGACGTGGTGATGGCGGTGCTCGACGGCCGCGCCGACTTCGGCATCTTCGCCGACCGCACGCCGTCGTTCGGGCTGCAGCTGGTGAACTACCGGCAGGACCGCCTGGTGCTGGTGGTGCCGCGGGGGCACGCGCTGGCCGGGCGGCGTTCGGTGCGGCTCGAGGAAACGCTGGACTACGACTTCGTCAGCCTGTCCGCCGGCACCTCGCTCGCGCAGCGCCTGCGCGCCGAGACCGAGCTGCTGGGGCGGCGCCTGAAGCTGCGCATCCAGGTGCGCAGCTTCGATGCGATGTGCCAGATGGTGGCCGTCGGCATGGGTGTCGCGGTGCTGCCCGAGGCATCGATCCAGCCGCATCTGCGCTCGATGCATCTGCGCCAGATCGGATTGCAAGGCGACTGGACCGCACGCCGGTTGATGATCGGCCTGCGGGATGCCGAAGGCGTGGCGCGGCCGGTGCGCCGGCTGATCGATCATCTGTGCGAATCGGCGGCGCGCTCGGGTGCCGCGATCCGGCACGGCGGCTCGTGATCAGTTCGTCTTGCGTGCGGCCTTGCGCCGCCGTGGCCGGAGATTCAGCGCAGTCTCGTCGAGGCGGAAGGCTTCCGAATCCTGCAGCTCGCCGACGATGAAGTCGATGAAGGCGCGCACACGCCGGGGCATGTTGTCGCGCTGCGCGTAGAAGACGTAGAAGCCCAGGTGCTCGCTGCGATGGGCGGGCAGCAGCGGCACCAGCCGGCCGCCGCGGATGTCCGCGGCTGCATTGATGCTGTCGATCAAACCGATGCCCATGCCGCCGACCACGGCCGCCAGTTCGGCCTCCGGGTCGTTGCTGCTGAAGCAGTTGGGCACGTCGAAGCGCCTCAGCTCGCCCTCCACCGCCAGCTCCCAGGTCATCAGACGGCCGCTCTCGCGTTGGCGAAAGCCGGTGCAGCGATGCCGCGTGAGATCGGCCAGCGTCTCGGGCGCGCCATGCTCGGCGAGATACGCCGGCGCCGCGCACAGGACCTGCTGCACGACGAAGAGGCGCCGCGCGATCAGATGGCCGGTGGGCTGCGAGCCGGCGCGAAAGCCGACGTCGATCTTGTCGGCCACGAGGTCGGTGAAGCCGTCATCCATCAGCAGATCGAAGTGCACCTGCGGATGCAAGCGGCTGAACTTCGCGAGCGGCTCGGCCAGCACCTTGCGCGACGAGTGCGCGCCGGTGATGCGGATGAGGCCCTGGATCTGCTCGGTCGCGGCGCGCGCACGGCCGATCGCGCCGGTGATCGCCTCCAGCCCGGGCTGCACCGATTCGAGAAAGGCCAGGCCTTCGGTGGTCAGGTTGTTCCGGCGCGTGGTGCGGTGGAACAGCCGCATGCCCAGATGCTCTTCGAGCTGGCGAATCGTCTTGCTGACGGCCTGCGGGCTGATCGCCATGTCGACCGCGACACGCTGGAAGCTGCCCGCATTGGCCGCACGCACGAACAAGGTGATCGCACGCAGCTCGTCCATCGCCTGCCTTTCACAACCGTTGGTTGAGAGTAAATGTCGATTTTAGTGCTACTCGGCTGGCAATAGAACGCCTAGATTTGCCGCATCAACTTGCCAACCGGATGGAGAACACGATGACCGACACCAGCCTGAACTCAGCTTCCATCAACCCGACACGCAAGCCCGGCGCGGCGCCGCGGCAAGCTTGGCAACGCGCCATCGAGCGCCTCGCCACGTCGTGGCGCAAGCGGGCGAGCCGGCATGCCGCGCTGCGCCTGCTCGAAGTTGCCGACCGCTACGAGGCCCAGCAGCCCAGCTTCGCGCAGGAGCTTCGCGCTGCCGCGAATGCCCGCCTGTGCGCGCCTGCGTCCCCGACGAGCGAACCGCTCGGCGCTGCGCTCAGGCGCTGCCGTTCAAGCTCCTATAGCGGCTCGGCGCCGTGCCGCAAGCCCGCGTGAACGAACGCGTGAAGGCGCTGATCGATGCGTAGCCGACCCGCTCGCCGATCTCGCCGACCGGCAGGCGCGTGTGCTGCAGCAGTTGCCGGGCCTCGTCGAGCCGCGCGCGCATCAGCAGCTCGTGGAAGCTGGTGTGCTCGGCATCGAGCCGGCGCCGCAGTGTCCAGCGCGAGATGCCGTAGCACTCGCAAACGCGCCGCTGCAGCTCGCCGCCCTCGGCATCGTCGAGCGCCTCTTGCAGCCAGTCGCGCAGCTGTGCCTGCACCGCATGCGCGAAGGATTCGCGGGTGCGGATGCGCCGGCGCATCTCGGCTGCGCCGTGCAGGTGGATCTCCGCCAGCGGGCCGTTGAAGCGATCGAACGGCCGGTCCAGCGCGGTCGAGCCCAGCACCATGCGGTTGTGCGCCTGGTCGAAGCGCGAGCCCGCCTGCAGCGCGTCGCGCAGCGTCCTGGCCGGCGCGAAGGCCGCACCGGTGAAGCCGGCATCCCGGATCTGCAACGACGGGTCGTAGAGGCGTGCCAGGCTCGCGATCAGCGCGAAGTTGCCGAACGCGCTGTGCGCCGAGCAGCCCTCGCCTTCGATCACGTAGTCGAGCACGACCGCGTCGGGCGCTTCGTCCATCAGCAGCCAGTCGACATTGCCGATCAGCTCGCGGTACTGCAGGAAGCTGCGCAGCGCGTCGCGCAAGGTCGGCCGGTTGCAGACGACGCCGGCGAGCTCCGGAAAGGGCAGCAGCCAGCCGGCGATGCCTGGCCGCGGGAACTCGAAGCTGCTCGGCCAGTCGGCCGTGATCTGCAGCATGCGCACGTGCTTGTCGCCGCCGATGCGCGCGCCGATGCCGGCCAGCGCCTCCTCCTGCACGCCGATCTCGCGGCACAGCGCGCGCCGGTCGTAGCCCCTGCGTTCAGCGGCCTCGAGCGCCCAGCTCACCACCCGGGCGTCGACCGATTTCTGACGTAGCTCCACGTCGTCTCCTCCTGGGCCTTCTCGGGTGGCTGGGGTTTCCCCAGGTGCGCGCGGGTCAAAAGCTGCCCCCCTGGATCAAGCGGCGCGCCCGTCATCCCCCTAGGCTCCCGGCAGTCTAACGAAGACGAGTCCAGAGGAGTCCCGATGCCCGATTCACGTTCCCGCAAGGCCGCATTGACGGCCGCCTGCCTTGCCGCGTTGGCGCTCGCCGCCTGCGGCGACAGCGACGACGACACCACGCCGCCGCCCACCGCGCCGACCGACCCGAATGTCGTGGCCGACCAGCGCGCCGCCGCGCTCGTCGCGCAGATGACGCTCGACGAGAAGATCCAGATGGTGCACGGCACCGGCATGCCGATCATCGGCTACGGCACTTTCCCGGCCGACGTGCCGAAGGGCGCCAGCTACATCCCGGGCATCGCGCGGCTGAACATTCCGGCGATCACCAGCGCCGACTCGGCGGCCGGCGTCAACGACAACACCGCGCGCGTCACCGCACTGCCGGCGCCGGTGGCGCTGGCGGCGAGCTGGGATCCGCAGCTCGCCAGCGATTACGGCGCGCAGATCGCGACCGAATTGCGCGCGCTCGGCTACACCGAGGGCCTGGGCGGCGGCGTCAACCTGGCGCGCGAGCCGCGCAACGGCCGCAGCTTCGAGTACATGGGCGAGGACCCGGTGCTCGCCGGCCTGATGAGCGCCGCGCGCAGCACCGGCACGCAGTCGAAGAAGGTGGTCGCGACGATCAAGCACTACGCCTTCAACGACCAGGAGACGAACCGCAATACCTCGAACTCGCAGGTCGACGAGCGCACGATGCGCGAGACCGAGCTGCTGGCGTTCGAGATCGGAGTCAAGGAAGGCGAGCCGGGCAACGTGATGTGCTCGTACAACCTCGTCAACGGCATCTACGCCTGCGAGAACCCCTACCTGCTGACCGACGTGCTGAAGACCGAATGGGGCTTCAAGGGCGTGGTGCAGTCGGACTGGGGCGGCACGCACAGCACCGCCGCCGCCGCCATCGCCGGCCTCGACGAGGAACAGCCCGGCGCCGGCGACGACACGCCCGGCAGCCCGATCACGCAGAGCCCGATCTTTGCGTTCTTCGGCTCGCACTTCAACAGCGCGCTGAAGACCGCGGTGCAGGCCGGCGGCGTGCCGCAGGCGCGCCTCGACGACATGGTGCAGCGCAAGCTGCGCACCTTGGCCAAGGTCGGCCTGCTGGACTCGCCGCCCGGCGCCGCCACGGCGATCGACGAGGCCGCCGGCAACGCCTTCGCGCTGAAGACGGCGCAGCAGTCGGCGGTGCTGCTGAAGAACGCGGCACCGGCCGGCAGCGGACAGGCGGTGCTGCCGCTGGCCGCGGCGGGGCTGTCATCGGTCGTCGTCGTCGGTGGGCATGCCGACGCGGGCGTGCTCTCCGGCGGCGGCTCGGCCGCGGTACCGGCGATCGACGGCAATGCGGTCACCGGCTGCCAGGCGCCGGTGGGGGCGCTGCTCAGCACCTGCGCGACCTGGTACAAGTCGGCGCCGCTGGCGGCGATCAAGGCCAAGGCGCCGAACGCCAGCGTCAGCTACCTCGACGGCACGGATGCCGCCGCCGCGGCGAATGCGGCAGCGGCGGCCGACGTCGCGATCGTCTTCGCGACGCAATGGCAGACCGAGACGCTGGACCTGCCGAGCCTCAGCCTGCCCGATGCCGCCGCCGACCCCTCGAACCAGAGCTACGACCAGAACGCACTGATCGCCGCAGTGGCGGCGAAGGCCAAGCGCGTAATCGTCGTGCTGGAGACCGGCAGCCCGGTGCTGATGCCGTGGCTGCCCAACGTGCACGCGGTGCTCGAAGCCTGGTACCCGGGCGTGCGCGGCGGCCAGGCGATCGCCGACCTGCTGTTCGGCGACGCGAACCCGTCGGGCAAGCTGCCGATCTCGTTCCCGAAGCAGGACGCCGACCTGCCGCAGACGGCGATCTCCGCCACCGACCTGAACGTGGTCTACAGCGAGAAGCTGCTGATGGGCTACCGCTGGTACGACGCGAAGCAGATCGAGCCGCTGTTCCCGTTCGGCCACGGGCTCTCGTACACCAGCTATGCCTATTCGGGCCTGCAGACCAGCGTGGACGCGAGCGGCAAGGTCAACCTCTCGTTCACGGTGACGAACACCGGGGCGCGTGCCGGCTCGGAAGTCGCCCAGGTCTACGCGAGCCTGCCGGCCGCGCTCGGCGAGCCGCCGCAGCGCCTCGTCGCCTGGCAGAAGCTCGCGCTGCAGCCCGGCCAGGTGCAGCAGGTCAGCCTCAGCGTGCCGGCGCAACGGCTGATGATCTGGGACGCGACGCGGCACGCGTGGACGCTCGGCGCGGGCAGCTATGGCTTCGCGGTCGGCACGTCGTCCCGCGACCCGCAGCACCTGTCCGCATCGGTGACGCTGAGCAGCCGCTGACCTCGGCAGAAACCCTGGCGAGCTTTCGCGATCCGCGAAAGCTCGCTTGGCGGCTTGTCGATTCCGCCATGGCCGCGCGCTTCGCAGAATGGAGACTCATCATCTCCACTCGCGAAAGCGCACCATGCAGATTCTCGAAGGCATCAAGGTTGTCGAACTCGGGCAGCTGATCGCCGGCCCGTTCGCCGCGAAGACCCTGGCCGACTTCGGCGCCCAGGTCGTCAAGGTCGAGGCCCCGGGCAGCGGCGACCCGCTGCGCAAATGGCGCAAGCTGCGCGACGGCACCTCGGTGTGGTGGGACGCGCAGTCGCGCAACAAGCAGTCGGTCTGCATCGACCTGCGCCAGCCCGAGGGCCAGGCGCTCGTCAGGAAGCTCGCCGCCGATGCCGACGTGCTGATCGAGAACTTCCGCCCCGGCACGATGGAATCCTGGGGCCTGGGCTGGGACGCGCTGCACGCGCTGAACCCGCGCCTGGTGATGCTGCGCCTCTCGGGCTTCGGCCAGACCGGGCCGCGGGCGCGCGAGCCGGGTTTTGCCGCGGTCGGCGAGGCCTTCGGCGGCCTGCGCTACCTGAACGGCGAGCCGGGCCGCGCGCCGGTGCGCGCCGGCGTCTCGCTCGGCGACACCGTGGCCGGCCTGCACGGCGCGCTCGGCCTGATGCTCGCGCTGTATGGCCGCGATGCGCGCGGCGGCCACGGCCAGATGATCGACCTCGCGCTGTATGAATCGATCTTCAACCTCAGCGAGAGTCTGCTGCCGGAGTACGACGCCTTCGGCGAAGTGCGCGAGCCGGCCGGCGGCGCGCTGCCCGGCATCACGCCGTCGAACGCCTACCGCTGCGCGGACGGCCAGTCGGTGCTGATCGCCGGCAACGGCGACAGCATCTACAAGCGGCTGATGCAGGTCATCGCTCGCGACGACCTCGCCAACGACCCGGCGCTGCAGCAGAACGACGGCCGCAGCCTGCGCGCCGCGGAGCTCGATGCGGCGATCGAGGCCTGGACCTTGCGCTTCAGCCTGGACGACGTGCTGAAGATCATGCAGGACGCGGCCGTGCCCGCGAGCCGCATCTACACCATCGCCGATCTGGCCGCCGATGCGCACTTCGCGGCGCGCGGCAACATCGAGCGCATCCCGGCGATGGGCGGTGGCACGATCGCCGCGCCGGGCATCGTGCCGAAGATGTCGGCCACGCCAGGGCGCGTGCATCGCGCCGCGCCGCGGCTCGGCGAGCACACGCAGGAAGTGCTGGCGGGCATGGGGCTGTCGGCCGCGGACATCGCGGCGCTGCGTGCGAGCGGGGTGGTGGCATGAGCACGGGCATGAATCGGCGGGTCCATGTCAACGACGTCGCGCCGCGCGACGGCCTGCAGATGGAAAAGCACTTCGTCCCGACCGAGGACAAGATCGCCTTCATCGATGCCCTCTCCGACTGCGGCTTCGACCGCATCGAGGCCACGTCCTTCGTCTCGGCGAAGGCCATCCCGGCCCTGCGCGACGCCGAGATCGTGATGCAGCGCATTCGCCGCAAGCCGGGCGTGACCTACACCGTGCTGGTGCCCAACCTGCGCGGCATGGAGCGTGCGATCGAAAGCCGCGCCGACGAGCTGAACCTGGTGATGTCGTGCAGCGAATCGCACAACCGCGCCAACCTCGGCATGTCGCGCGCCGGCTCGCTCGGGCAGTTGCTGGAGGTCGTGCGCCACGCCGGGCGCGCCGGCATCCGCTGCAATGTCTCGCTGTCGACCGCCTTCGGCTGCCCGTTCGAAGGCGAGGTGCCGATCGCCGAGGTGCGGCGCCTCGCCGGCGAGGTGATGCAGGGCGGTGCCGCAAGCCTGACGCTGTGCGACACCACCGGCATGGCCGATCCGGCCCAGGTGGAGCGGGTCATCGGCGCGATCTCGGCGGCGGTGCCGCTGCCGCAGCTGACGATCCATCTGCACGACACGCGCGGCATGGGGCTCGCCAACGCGCTGGCCGCGCTGCGCAGCGGCGTGCAGCATTTCGATGCGTCCTGCGCCGGCCTGGGCGGCTGCCCGTATGCACCGGGGGCCTCGGGCAACATCAGCAGCGAATTGTTGGTGCACATGCTGGACAGCATGGGCGTCGAGAGCGGCGTCGACCTCGACCGCCTGCTCGACGTGGCCGCGATCGTGCCCCGGCTGATCGAGCGCGAGCTGCCCAATCCCTTGCTCGCGGCCGGGCCGCGCAGCCGGCGCTATCCGCTGCCGGAAGGCGTGGTGCGCACGGCCGAGGCGCCGCTGCGCGCCGCATGAACCCCCATTGGAGACAACGATGACCACCCCGTCCACGCCCACTGCCGGCAGCGATGCCGAAGAAGCCGGCATCATCCGCAAGGTCGCCTGGCGGATCATGCCGCTGGTGATGATCTGCTATCTCTTCGCGTTCTTCGACCGCATCAACATCAGCTTCGCGAAGTTCCAGATGCAGAGCGCGCTGCATCTGAGCGACACCGCCTACGGACTCGGCGCCGGACTCTTCGTCGTCGGCTACGTGCTGTTCGAAGTGCCGAGCAACCTGATGCTCTACAGGGTCGGCGCGCGGCGCTGGATCGCGCGCATCATGATCTCGTGGGGCATCGCGACCTCGCTGATGGTCTTCGTCAACACCGAGTGGCAGTTCTACACGCTGCGCTTCCTGATCGGCGCGATGGAGGCCGGCTTCGCGCCCGGCGTGCTGTTCTACCTGACGCTCTGGTTCCCCGCGGCCTACCGCGGCCGCATCACCTCGATGCTGTTCCTCGCGTCGGCCTTCGCCGGGCTGTTCGGCGCGCCGGTCTCGGGCCTGGTGCTGTCGCACTTCGACGGGCTGCTCGGCATGCCGGGCTGGCACTGGCTGTTCGTGGTCGGCGGGCTGCCGTGTGTCGGCCTCGGCCTGACGGTGATGTACTGCCTGAAGGACCGCATCGCCGATGCGCACTGGCTCAGCGCACCGGAGAAGGAGCTGCTGTCGACCCGCATCGCCGAGCAGAACAAGCAGGTCGGCGGGCACTCGTTCATCGAGGCGCTGAAGACGCCGGGTTTCCTGACCCTGGGACTGGTCTACTTCCTGATCCAGGTGGCTTCGTACGGCCTCAACTTCTGGGCGCCGCACCTGATCCGCACGGCCGGCACCAACAACCCGACGATCATCGGCCTGCTCACGGCCGTGCCCTACGTCTGCGGCGCGATCAGCATGGTGCTGGTGGGGCGCCTCTCCGACCGCAGCGGCGAGCGCCGCCGCTTCGTCATCGGGCTGCTGATATTGGCCGCGCTGGGCTTCTTCGCCGCGGGCTTCTTCGACAAGCAGACCGGCCTGCTGGTGGTGGCGCTCGGCGTGATGGGCGCCGGCGTGGTCGCCTCGATCCCGGCCTTCTGGGCCCTGCCGCCGAAGCTGGTGAGCGGCGCGGGCGCGGCCGGCGGCATCGCGCTGATCAACACG
>Ga0105239_10000234_pt1 | contig 81786 bp, 80 predicted proteins | sample KBSC44metaG_FD_92761 | JGI IMG/M metagenome (GOLD analysis project Ga0105239, IMG submission 92761) | Corn rhizosphere microbial communities from Kellogg Biological Station, Michigan, USA - KBS C4-4 metaG | ecosystem: Host-associated > Plants > Roots > Rhizosphere > Soil | place: Michigan, USA...
ACTCGCGACAGTGGCACGCTGTATTACAACAACATCAGCGATTTGATTGGTGACTGCGATGTTGCATACGCGGGATTCATTGTAAGTCTGACCCCTGATTCCTCTTCCTCTGCAACCTTCTCTTTTTTGGAAGAAATGTTGGAATAATCCAAAAAGTAACATTGGGGAACCGCACCAGACTTACTTCTCGCTTTACTTCCGTCGAAATGGCACGACTTTCGCAATGTTTCAGGCAGCAGTGGTCGGCGCGGGCAGTGGTACTGCTGGCGGTACTGGCACTTGGTCCATTACATCATAATTTGTCAAGCCTCAGAGAGATGCGAAGGGAGCGATATTGTGATGGACGAGGGGGAAACAGTGAACATTGACAGGTTTGGGGAATGAGGGACGTTCCTTTAACGCAGACTGAAGTAATGTCAGCCTTGGATAGTGGCAATGACAACTAAATTTCCTGTTTTTTATTTAATTGTTTTTTTTCCGATAATCTTTTGATTTCCTTTGTGGTGTCAAACTCTTCAGGGATTCGACAGCTCGCAAACCAAATCATGTTCCATGAAAACATCCTTCTTCCTGCATCAAAGCATTCCGCCCGGGAAAGGATGATCAGCCGGCTCGAACGCATCATCCCTCCCGTTGGTATAAACAATCTTGAAATCCCTCACATCCAACCCCTGCTGAGGTTGATCGAGGGTCAACACATTGATGGTGAAGAATTTGTGTTGCTGGCCCTGATACTCGTATTGCCCGTGGGCCCAGCAGTGGATGCCGCACTTGCTACAGAAGTATTTATTAATGTCCTTCGATCTCATCTGGTAGTTGCTGACCTCGGCCTTGGAGCCGGGAGTAATCAGTTTAAAGTCTGCAGGCGGGATTCTGATCGCCGTGTAGCCCTGTTTCAAGCAGATGGTGCAGTTGCATTTGGAGGCCATTGGCAGCTCGGTGGTTGAGAAGGCGGCAGTATATCGAATGAAGCCGCAATGGCAGGAACCATCGAAAGTCTGCTTGGCGGATTCTGCAGCAGCAGCCATGATGAACGCGCACGACACCGGTTGTTGGGTTGACCTGCTGGTTTGGATGAGATTTGAACGATATGTTTTCCGTAACGTGGAAGCAGAACGTATGTTGTCGACGCCCGTGAGAGTCAACGTTGGTATATTTATATAGGTCATGAAGCCACCAAATGCAATGCAATGCAGGGCGACCTAGCTGCCAAGCTGTCCCTGCATATAAAGGGTCCCTCCTACCGTGTAAGATCGTAATCGTATCCGAGCAACTTCGGGCCGAGGCCACAAGGCTGGCAGTACTAGTAGTGAGTGATGGATGACCCTTCAAGCCGTGGGCAGATTGTTCCTGTAATGTTTATCCAATGGGGTGAGATTCAGCACAGAAGTAGGTACGCCTTAAATCGGTGACTAGTGTGGTGGTTACCTTGGTACGGAGTACATGTACCGAGATCAAGCCTCAAAGGGGCTGAGTACGGAGTACGGTACTCTATACCGTCCACTGGTCATGAACTCTGGGATAGGTGGGTCAGTGGTTCGCAGGCAAACTGGTATCGCAGTGATCATTCAGGGGGGTTTGCAAGGGATGCCAGCAACGTCTGGAGGATTCAGAGTAAGTATGGAGAAACCGGTGCTAGTTGACCTAGGGAGTGGGATTGTGTGTGACCACTGAGGGTAGAACTACGATATCCCGGTCAATATCCCAGGGATGGAGTATGAAGTTGGCTCTGTGCATGGGGACTTGTAGGCACTCGTGAACTGATTGCGTGTAGATCGCCCGGGGGCGGTGGGAGAGTGGCATCGTTGACAGGTTTCCAATGGTTTGTAGAGTCTGGGTTTCAATGGTTGCGGTGCCTTTCCTTTCTGGTGCTACCAACACTCCGTCTCGGTGTCGTTGGCAGATTACTTGCACACTCAGGAAGTAGATATATTCTGTAGATAGATCAACATACTGGTGCTTTGTTCTCCGTACTGCGCGTACACTCACCGATACTATCCCTCGTGGGGATCCTCCGTATAGGATTTATCTCCCAACAGAACGGGATGGCAGGCTATGATCGGTAAGAGTTGTGGTGCTCCCGTAAGTGGTTGCTGTCGGCCACCTGTTGGGGGTGTGGGTGTGTGTCATCCTGTAGCTCCTCAGCTTGATCAAACACCAGCCACCAACATTATGATTTTGGCAATCATCGGTAACCCAGGGCGGCATCGAATGATCGTCCCCCGCATCCTTTAGAGCGATGGAGCAATTCGAGGTTAGTTTCCTTTAGTCTCCTGTAGTTCCTGTCCATGCCTCTCGAAACCCGTCCTTCTCGTGTCCCGATCGAGAGCTGCTCCTCTAGGCTGTCACCCATCGAAACCTTGCTTATTTCTGTCAGCCGCAGCATGGAGTGCCACTCCTTCATTCGCCCATCGACTGCTTGTTCCCTCCGGTGCCTGAGACATGCAGTGTCACCCGTGCGATTGAAAACTTGATCGCCCAAGGTTGTTGCTTGCAGCTTAGCTTTCCAGGCCCTTTCCCTCAACGGTCCTCACGACGACTTGTCCAGCGAAGGTTGGCAGCTTTGGACTCGAAGCTGGAAGCTCTGACGACGCCAAAGAGGTTAAACTTTCGGACGGACCCCATTAGCCTGGCTTCACCGTCACAGGCCCCTCCCCCGGCGCTACCCATTCGAACTCGTACGGAATCAGACCTAGTTGTAAGTAGCTAAGCGACCACATGTCACCTGTCTGTTTCGCAGTGGAGAGCTAGAGCTACCCAGGCGATGTATCCAGGCTGTCCAGGGTACAGGGTATTCCCCCGCAACGAGGTGAACCTCCGACACTCGCCACCTGCATGGTGGACCAGCGTGGACCAGCGGTAGCCTGTGTACGTCCATAAAAAGGTAATCCCAACCCTCCTCCTCTTCCTGCAGGATCGACTTCCAAGCTGTTCATTCATCCGTGCTCCTCAACTCCTTGTCAGTTGTCAATCGTCACTCGTCTCCCGTACACTCGTTCTCACCTCGTCGTCGAGCCACTCACTCTATACAACCATCTTGACAGCAACAATCACCTCCACAAACGCTCGCTACTCACCAGCCAACATGCGTCTTCTATCTCTCGCTACTCTGGGTTTGATTTCCCTTGTTCAGCTCGTCGCTGCTCAGGACCTGTCTACGCTCCCATCTTGCGCTGTATGTGGCCCTCGGCACTGAATCCAAGAAGCGACGGCATGATTAATTCCATCGTCCAGGTTACCTGTGCTCTCAACGCCATCGGAGCCACTGGCTGCGCGACCACCGACGCGAAGTGTATTTGCTCGGCCACCTCGTTCCTGACCAGCGTCCAGACATGCATCAGCACTGCCTGCAACGCCACTGATCAAGCAGGTAAGTCTTCACCCTAGAAAGAGTTTATAATACCAAACCCTAGCACCCTCCATCCATCCATTCATCAATCAGTCAAGAAGAAAACCCAACCCCAGCTAACACGCCCACCCCACCAACCAGCAACCATCGCATTCGCCCAGCAATTCTGCCTGTCCGGCGGCGTGACCATCACGGTCCCCTCCGGCACAGCAGCTCCCCCACCAGCCTCGTCTGCCTCTGCCCCTACCACAGGAAGCGCTGGCCCGGCGAGTGTGACCGCGACCTCAACCCCGACGGCGGCAGCCCCAACTTCGACCACGAGCGCCGCCGCCTCTACGTTCACTGGTGCCGCCACCGTGCTCCAGCAGCAGTGGGGCATAATGGGCCTGTTGGGCCTGGGTGTCGCTGCTGTCATCTAATCTAAATCCACTCTGAGAGGATTGGATTGGATTGGATTGTCGATCGTCATATGTACGTACCTCTGCAAAATGACCTGGACGGGTTTGATGTATATGGATGGTACATGACATGACATGACATGACATCATGGACGGGAATTTTATGTGTATGAAAGAATGTGAGATGTGCCTGACTGCATTTCCACGCACGCCATGCGGAACGCAAACGGGGGGAGGGGAAGGAAAAAGGAAAGGGGGGATCTCGCGTCCTTATCGGAACCCGGGAGACCTGTACGTACTAGCACAGTACTTAATAGTCGTCAGCAGATATCTATGATGTAGCAACAAGAACGACGTTTTGCACATAATTACAGAACCCAGTTCCAATAGCATACATCTACTCTGAATATCTCTCTATCCTACTATTTTCGAACCCGATGCCATCTAATTACTTTGGCCCGATGATGTTTGTCTAGAAATTCTTTCCCTTGCGAGGAACTTGTATGGGGGTACTTCGTTGACATCCCATTACAAGGCAATCAATAGGCGCCGCCTTCTTGCCAGGTTCTATCCGCATACATCGGCTAAAACATGCAACATAGCCTCCGCCCCTCTCTCGCTCAACTTGATGCGCTCTCTAGTAGGCCACATGCTCGCGCATTGTATATATATATCTCGGCTCAACCTTATATGGATGGTGTGGTGGGAGTGGTGGGTGACAAGTCATCCCCTTGGACGGGTTGGGGCCTCGGAAACCCATCCACGTCCACCATTCATTACGTATTACTCCTTTCGTCAGACTAACTCGACTCTTCACAGCTTCGACTCGGACTTCTTGCTCGTCTGTTTCGGCCTCCCAGCGAGATTCCGGGAAGCGTCGACGATCAGACTCGCATGCGTGCTGGTAGCAACCAGCTGACCCGCTTCATCCCAGACCTCGATGTCGAGGTCGAAGCGGCCATTCTTAATACCCTTTGCGCGCACGCGGACAAAGAGCCACTCGACACCCTCCTCGGGCAGCAGTTTCTTGACGTCGAGATTCAGCACCAGCGTCGGATACCAGAAGGGCCGGTGGCCGTCTGCTTTGGACTTTTTGATAAACTCCTTCCGCCGCTGTTGTGACTGTGGGCTCATGGCTGCCTCCTCGGACTCCGGGTTGATGTAGTGCTCGACGATCTGCGGGAACATGTCGACCAGGAAGCCCAGAGCGTCGTTGGTCCACCGCCCGTCGGCGACCCTTTTCGGGCTAAAGCGCACCCATTGGTCGTTGATGGATTTCGGGCGCGATGCGTCTTTGCGATCGGGCCTCACGAGGAACATCTCGATGTTCTGCGCTGCGCGCCGGAATTCGGGGAATGGGTCCGCGGCGCGGATGGTGTAGTTCTCGTCGAGGCGGTGGGTGGCTAGGGTGGGGAGGTGGACGGGTAGGGCGGGGGGTGAGGTGAGAGTGTATTGTGTGTCGAGCGAGAGGCCATCTTCGGTGGCGATGTTGCTCATGGTGATGTAGCCCTGGGCCTTGTCTTCGAGTTTCTCGTCCCCGGGGTTTTTCGGCTGGGAGAGAGTGATGTGGAGGTTGGAGATGCGCGAGCCCAGTTTGACGTCTTGCACGGTGAAGATGGCGTTGCCGACGGAAGTGCGGCGCAGGAACTCGAGATGTAGGTTGATGACATGCGGTTCAGAGCGGGTCGAATGTGTTTGCGACATGTGTGTTCGCGCGACGACCATGAAGGCTGAGGTCACGTAGCCACCATTCGGGACTGCGCGGAGAGAGAGGGTGTCAGTGTCAGAGTCTTCGCTGGGTAGGGACTAGGATGTTCTAATGACCTGTGCCAATGCACCACTCATGTTCAAGAGGGATGGAGTATTGGTGGGAGGAGATGCGCTTGATGGGCACGACGTCTGCAAAGGTGGGAGCCATGTTGGGAGGTTGGGGGGGTTAACGACAGTAGTTGGACGGGAGTAGGGCATCACGAGAAATGGAGGTTTGTGAAGGACATGAAGGATGTGAGACGAGGGTGAGTTGGTGAGTTGGATGGTGGTAGTCGAGTATGAGATACCCTCCTCGTTGAGGGAGGTGAGTATGGAGTACTAAGTCATGCTCCCGAGTTTCCTATCGAGTCTTTGAGAAAAAGAAAATGGCTATTGACTAGTCAGACTGGGACGGATAGCCTCGGTACAATCACATGGCGTTATTTGGGGATTCCGTGTCGGGATTTGCCATTGGGGCCAGCCTTGAGTCTGGGCCGAGGAGCCTGGCAGCGTGGGACCCAGGAACAAGAGGTACCGATTGCCATCCTCGTGGGCATAGGTGGGAACCTCCTACTGAGACCACCTACTGTAGATATTATACCTTGTTCTATTACTATTGTGTTCAACGAAGAACTTCACCCAGCACTCCGGAGTCAGCACGATGACTTGCAAGGTGACCCCATCTACTGCCAGGCACAGTGCCCAGTCCATTGTCCATCGCGGCTTACCTAAGGTTATCAATGCTTGGATTGTGGCTGTGCATTGAGTGAGAGACACTATTAATTAGTAACTTATGACGAAACAAGGAAGGTGGCCCGCGGTGGCACTGGAAGGAAGCAGGGCACTTGCATCCGCACCTGCAGACACTCCAATGTGAAACTACCGCATCTCGCACTGGAGGTTGAATTGATACACGTTCAAGTTTCTTGTTCTTCTTGTTTCTGCCTGCATGCACAGGCACAGGCACAGGCACATAGTTTTGCCATCATACTGCTACTACTATATACCCTTCTATATCAGCAATACTCCATACTTGTCCATTCTCATGCCCATCCCCATCCCCGTGGACACACTGGACAATCCTACCCTTCGGCAATAATGAACTGCGTCTTCCGCCATGGCTCAGCTACCACCACCACCACTCTATCCTCGCCCTCGAAGGATGCGCCGTGTTCGAGAACAAGGTCGCACCTTTTGCCTCGCCCTTCTAGTCCTCACCACCCTTCTGTGTTATAGTTATCTTCGAGATTTCTATCAGCAAAATGATTCCCCTCCCCAGAATTTACTCACGCGAGCAACCGAGTCCCCCAACCTCGAGGTATGCCCTTCTCCCCCACACTCCATTCAATGCCCCCCTTTGCTCAATTCCTCCCTTATCTAGTGTCGCATGGTCAAGAAGGCCCAAGACCAATGCTCCTTCGTGAAACAGAACTGTCCGGATGAAGAAGCCGGCCTTATATCCTACCTCCAGTTCTACTACTGCTCCTCCCCCGCTGCGAGACCTTTCGCAATTACCCTCATCATCCTCTGGAGTTGTCTCCTCTTCACAAGTATTGGTCTGGCTGCTTCCGACTTCCTCTGTATCAATCTGAGCACCATAGCTAGCATCCTCCATATGAGTGAGAGTCTTACTGGCGTGACCTTTCTCGCCTTTGGAAATGGAAGTCCCGATGTCTTTTCAACCTTTGCCGCCATGAAATCGAACAGTGGTAGTCTGGCTGTCGGAGAATTGATTGGTGCTGCCGGTTTTATTACTGCTGTCGTCGCCGGCTCCATGGCTATCGTAAATCCATTCCAGGTCGCCCGGAAGAGTTTCATCCGCGATGTTGGCTTCTTCGTCGTTAGTGCCTCCTTCAGCCTGGTCTTTCTGGCCGACGGAAGCTTACGATTGTGGGAATGCGCCGTCATGGTCCTCTACTATGTCTTTTATGTCATATTTGTCACCTGCTGGCATTGGCTTCTGGGCCGCCGTAGGAGGCAGCGACAGGCAGAGAACAAGGCGAGGCTCTATCACCACATCCCCGACCAACAAGAGCTCGAGGTTCCCGAGCTAGATGACGATGAAGAGTCACGTCCTGCTAGTGAGCGGACGAGCTTGCTCAGAACACAATCTGGAGAGAGCATCCCGACCCTACGTACACCCAATACCCCTGCCTGGCGAATAGACGATCTCGACGACGACGACGAAGTCCGTGATCGCTACCTTGCCACCCTACAAGGTCAAATGAGGGTTAGTCGCCCTGGTCGTGGTGAAAGGAGGAATACCATCACCCCCATTCGCCCCAGCTTGATCGGTGCTCTAGAGTTCAGGTCAATCATGAGTTCCCTCGAAAAGAAAGGCACCAATATCCCACTCAGTCCTAGGAGATATTCCGATGATGCAAATGCTCTTTTGGGCCCGGGCCCAATTAGTGCTCCTCCAACAGCTTCATACCCCGAACTGGTCACTCCAAACTACCATGATGCATCCAACCTCGCGGCCTCAGGAAATCGTATGAGAGCTGTGTCTGCAAACGATGCCTCGAGACTTCGAATTGACACCAATTTTCTTTCAGACCACATATCAGAAACTGCGATCAGCAGCCAAGGCTCTTCCTCACCTGGCCAAGCATCCAGCTCCTCAAGACCCAGTGCTTCTGTTCTGGGCAAGCTTAACGACCCTTCTGCGCAGAGGCCACCATCTCCCAAGCTGCTATTGTCTCCTTCCGACCCCGCAGCAACATCTGACGACAGGATTCCTACGTCTGAACCTCCGAGATCACCCAATCTTTTGGCCCCCCCGCCTGCCACCTTCCGCCGCCCAGACTATTCTGGACCAGGCAGTGACGATGGTAAAAGTCCAGCCCTTTCGCCGCGAACAGGCCCAACTTTACAAGTTCCAATCTTACATACCCCACACCCAGATCATTCCCGAGGCGCCTTACACCAGGAGGACTTTCCTCCATATGTTGATTCTCCAAATGTTATGACTCCAAGCACCTCGCGGCCACCAAGTGTCCGCCATCTTGCCCCGAGTATGTCCCCTGAGTCCGTCCACCACCTTGGACTCCTACCAGATGAAGAGGAAGAGCCACTGCGTACCTTCGCCTGGTGGCCGTATAAGTATCTTCCAGCACCTCAAATCATAGCGTCCACTTTGTTTCCCACTCTCTATGAGTGGCGTAAGAAGTCAGTGGTTGAACGCTTATTGGGCATTTTGACAAGCCCTTCACTGTTTCTTTTCAGGATAACACTTCCAGTTGTGGAACCCAAGGAGGAGGAGGATCAACCTGAGCTCGATCTTGGTGTCCTAACCCCTGGTGGTGGCTATAGAAGTCGTTCACAGAGTCGAGTAGTATTGCCGATTGACACTCCTACAACCTCACCCAAAAAACCAACCTTTGTTGCACCACCTCCTCACCCTCATGCATCATTGTCACGACAGGGGACAGATCTTTCTCATACCCCGATCAATAAACTCGATGAGAGCCCCGGAGATGGAGATTGGAACCGATGGCTCCTAATCGTGCAAGCTTTTACCGCTCCATTCTTCATTGTGACTGTTATTTGGGCCAACATGGAGGAAGATTTTTCGCTCAAGCTTTATATTCGACTGATTCTCGGCTCGCTGGTGTTTTCACTTGTCATGCTCCTGATTCTTCTTGCTACCACAACTGCAGATCGTGAACCAAAATATCGATCTGTATTTTGCTTCTTGGGCTTCTTGGTTGCTATCGCATGGATATCAACCATCGCCAATGAAGTGGTTGGCGTTCTCAAGGCATTCGGAGTTGTCACTGGCATGTCCGACGCCATTCTCGGTCTGACCATTTTTGCTATGGGCAACTCTGTGGGCGATTGGGTGGCTGATGTCACGGTTGCGAAACTAGGTTTTCCTGTCATGGCATTGTCAGCATGCTTTGGTGGTCCAATGTTGAACATCTTACTAGGAATTGGCCTTGGAGGCATGTATATGACCATCCACACTGCCACCCACCACCATGCCAAACATCCCTCCAAGCCGATCCATTACAAGCCTTACGAGTTGGAAGTCAGCACCACGTTGATGATTTCCGGGCTCACGTTGTTGATATCTCTGATCGGACTCCTGATATTCGTGCCACTCAACGGCTGGAGGATGGACAGGAAGATTGGCGCGGGCCTGATCGCAGTCTGGCTCGTCTCAACCACTGCTAATGTGATAGTTGAGGTAATATAAAATGACAGTAATACGATCGCCATTTTTGGAGTTGATCATTCTAAACAGAGGACAAACAGGCACAATCGCAAGGCGTTGGATGGACGAGATTGGAGTACATAAGTACCATAGGTATCGATTAGATACTTGAAAATAAATAAAATACATACATATATGTAATCACCAATGTCTTCACTAGGACCAACGTAGTCGGTTCGGTCGTATACAGTATACCACAGAGCTCTCATTCCGCTACACCAGCTGCTAGGTGCACCGTTGCATTGTATGTTGTTACATACCTTCGGTGTAGTATAGTATAGTATAGTATAGTATAGTATAGTATGAGCTACTCCTCCGTACAGTATGTGCTATGTACTACGGTGGACTGTGTACGGTGTATAGAAAAGAGGAGGGAAGGGAAGGGAAAGGAAGGGAAAGGAAGGGAAAGGAAAGGAAGAGGCGGGAGGAGAGAGAGAGTGTGTGTATGTATGATTGAATCTCTGAAATCCTGTGCACTTTGCATCGACTCTGCGTCCTACATACGTGCAGGACGGCTTCACCTATATATGAACGGATCAACTGACTGACCGACTGACTGACTGACCGACTACTAAACGACAGCTAGATCGTACCTAACGAAGTAAGCAGGTACGGGGTACCGATATACATAGGTACATATACAGTATCGTATGGCTAGACGTCGCTTTCATTTCCATCGTCGCATGATGTTCCTGCTTTGCCTGTCTTGTGTTTGCCTTGCCGTCTGGTCTCTATCTATCAATGAATTGGGAAGATGACATTTCCTCTTCGGCCGTGAAGTTCAAGTCAAAATCGAGGCTTGCGGCTCATCTCCCCAAGCCAAAGAACGACAATGCTCTCCCACAACGTTCGCTTGCAGTCACATCAAAGCTTCATTCATCCCTTCATAGCCAAGTTCGCTCTCCGCTTGCTCTTGTCTTCTCTCCGATATACTCGTTAAATCTGCTGCAAGTTCACCAAAGAAAAATGGTCTATTCCCGAGCGCGTCATGAGGCTGAACGTGCGGGAAAAGACGGGAAGAAAGGCACTCTGGACCAAGAAAGAAAAGGGAAAAAAAGAAACCGTTATCCTTCATAAACACCTCAATATCTTTGGTTGGCCAAAATCCGTTCAATCGCTAAAAATCCTTGAATGTCTCTTTGTCGAATGGGAGGAAGAAAAACAACTCATGTCCGTTGTGGCAAGACAACTTTTCTGCTCAAAAACGGTGTTTCAAAGAATGTAGCAACATCGGAAACGCCTGTGATTTCTGGTTTTTGTTCCATGATTGGTGTGCAAACAACGGTTTAGACATCCCTTCTCCGCTGCTCTTCGAGGCTTGAGAGGACTTTCCCTGTTGCTTCGACAATAAGTTTGTGCTCGGCCTGGTGTATCCTTTCCTCCAGGTCTTCTTGAGAGTCACCGTCTTTGATATCGATCTCCTCGACCAGGATAGGCTTTCCCATGTCGACCTCCTCGATGACGTAGTGAACCATGACACCGGTGGTAGAGATTTCTCCGCGTTGGAAAGATTTGTAGGCACGGCCAATTGCATCCGCGCCGGTGAATTTTCCTGGCAATGCCGGGTGGAGATTGATGATTGGCACATCGGCTTTGGCGAGCTGGTTGACGAACTCGGGGGACAGGATGTGCATGAAACCCGCACAGACCACGAGGTCAGGGCTAGGGATATGGGTGAGGATTTTTTGAGCCAGATCTGTGTCGTAGCTGGCTCGGGCAGCCCTTATCCCAGCTTCTGTTTCTGGAAAATTCTTCTTGTACGCTAGCAGATTGTGGTATGTGACTGGAATATGGGCATTTTGAGCGCGCTCAAGACCTCTTGCTTCGCGACGATTCGAGATGACATGAGTGATGTGACCATTGGGCAGCGTTCGTCGCGGGGCAGGTTTGTCTTTTGACTTGGGTGTTTGACCACATGCGTCGATGAGAGCTTGCAGATTGGTTCCTGAGCCAGAAATAAGGACGGTTATGTTGAAATCGGTAGCGGTGCTATAGGTCCGACTCTTGTCGGTGGCTTTTCCCGAAGCCATTCTTGATGGAGGACGGAGAATATGTCGCAAAAGGGGGGGGGGGAAGGTCGTCAGGCGAGAGAAGGTGAGAGGATAAGTGTTGAGAGTGTCGCGAGTGAAGAGAGGCAGCAAACAGCCAGCGTGAGGTAGTTTGGTGGAGAGTGTGGGTGATGGTGGGCGAAAGATTTCAGGCAAGTGAACTACTATTGTTGCAGAAGTGACATGATCTGTCAGGGATGTTTTATAGACGACGAAGCTGCGACGCTATGGGGAGTGCTGTGCTAGGGTTGGTAGCAGCAGTCGCGCAAGATGGGAGGATGAGGTTGCTTGGCCGGTGAAGAAATCTCGAACAGCTTCTGGCTTTCGAGTCTCTCTCTCGTCCTTGCGGAAGGGCGGACGTAAGGACAGGTATAAGTGAGTACTCGGTATCGAGGCGAGAGAGAGCGATTGCTCGAGGTCGAACACCACGAGTGTTCACAGTATGAAAATGGATAAGTAGGGAGCGTGTGGAAGCGGGAGGTGGGGGTGAGGATCGTTCAAACTTTCGTAACCTCCTAGCTGGGTTCCAGTGGGTTCGAGTTGGGTGACTTTTGCGCAACGAAGGAGACTGACTGACTGGGTCTGAGGGGACCTGCCAAATGCCGGTTCCTGGTTTGTAGGTTACCTTGGTTAGTTACTGGCCTAGAGAACGGAGGAGGTTGTCGCCCTGGCTTCTGCGTCTCGTTTGCATTCCACTCGGATCAGCAGTTGGTTGAAGATCGCCCATTAGGCATGGTGCTCCGGTGGGCGCTTGGCTAGGGTAGGGGACGAGGGGACCTCCAATTTGAGGTATGCCCAGGCTTTCCGGCTATAACTGTAACTAGTTAGGTAGGGGTCGAGGGCACTCGGTGCAGCGAGCTTGTAACTGAATAAGCGCAACATTAGGGTAAGTCGTTACGGTAGCGGCTGCTTCCTCCCCCCCTAAGCAAACGGTGAACTGGAGAGGGGTGACGAGGGGGGGCGTGAAAATCACTGCGCTAGGCGCCTCCCGGACACCAAAAGGGAAACGGTAGCGCCCTAACTCAGGTACCCAACCCCAACTAGTTAGTGATGCAGGTGCTGACCTCTTGGCTTGCTCGTTTTGCCTGCCACTCAGAGGGCCGACGCATCACGCCCACCTCTGGCGGCCATCGCTATCACAGTCGTCATCATCAGGATGTTCATCGTCTCGGGCTCCCGGGGGGAACCCAGCCGCTGCTGCACAAGGGACGACCGTACGTAGCGAAAACTCTATGCAAATACACAGAATATTCTACCGACCAGTTAGGCACCTCTGCAGATGCATGGACGGGGAGTGGCATTGGGGAAAGGTGCCCAAGCGCCCGAGGGCCTCGGAGGAGGGGTTGTTACCCGCCTAACCAGCGTCCCAGCGTCCCAGCGCCCCAGGGTGCCCCCTCTGCCCTCGACCTGGCTCCGCTAGGGGAGGACACTTCACCCGGAACTTCCCAAATCCCCTCCGAGACGAAGTACTCTGGGTGTGTGCCACCACGAATTAAGAGCACTAATAACTATTATGGATAATTAATTCGGTTGGATGGCAACAATAGGCAGATACCTTGAATTTTACCATTGCCAGGCCCAGGTCTGTAGGTACCTCTCCTGCTCCACGTCAGGCCTACTACTGGATACTGAAGATGTACTTCGTATAGTCACAGATAGTAGATACCCTCCCAATTCGAGGCCCGGGTGTGCTCGCAGCAGGCAATCAACTCGTATCACAATAGTGCAACAAAAGTTCCTAGGTAGATCTTTCATCATGCCACTTCGAGGCGTAAAGAAGTTCCCGCTGGTCGCATTGGACACCCCAATGAATCACACACTGGGGCTTCCAGTATTGGTGTTGATAAGCGAGAACCAGGGCTGCCTGTTTTCTTCGCAGCCATTGACTCAATAACAACACAGGAATGTTCTGGCCTGGCACAGGTCATTTGCTTCACGGAGTTGATACGAAGGTGCCTTGTACCTTGTAAAATAGAAGAGCAATCAGCCCGAGAAGCAGCATGTGGATTCGGTATTCGGTGCATGTACAAGAAGTCTTCAAGCCTCTAACTACGAGTCGTTGGTGGAGGGACATGTGTACTCGGAGGTTCGAGGTACACAGCTAATTACAAAGCACTAAATTCCCTGCTCAGAGTTTCATGGACGATGTATTTATTGTAAACGGTTGACTTTTGCCACAAAGCTGGGCATTGCAAACTTCGATCACGATCGACGATTCACCTTGGGAACATTCAAGTATGTAGGTTACAACATTAACTAAGTAACCTCCGTGAGCCGAAGTCATTGCAATGCATGTCCACAACCATTACGCCCCGCCGCGTAGGTTACCTCCTTGATATTAGAGAATCTAAAGCAACTCTATTCGTTGACCCTGCGATTTGCTCGAGGGCACTTCCGAGTGGTTGTGTAAGGTGTGGATTAGGTACCCAGTTGTCAACTAGATAATGCGTACCTATGTAACGCCCTCGGGCCCTACTACTAGTAGGCACATCTCATGATGCATCATTTGTGCTGGGGTTTCCACATTGCATCCCCAGGATAGCCCACCCACCGACCTGACCAACCAAACCTTTGGGCTCAGAAGTTCTTGGTTCCTGGGCTTGGTTCGAAGATATGCTTCCTTGGTTCCAGACTCGTACTTCTCCCTTTCTAATTAGATGGAAACGGAACATGCCAATTCGAGCCGAGGGTCGTCTATCGCCCAAGACTTGCCCCGGCCCACTTGTTTTGCGATTTTGTTCTTCTCCCTTCTTCAACGTAACTCCCACTAGTCGCACATTCGATAATCGACTCAAGCTGGTAAGCAGTTAGTGGTTCTATTGCCCATTTGTGGAGCTAGAGCCACGATCTGCCACTTCGTAGGCTGGAGACCTGCGGGTATGATGCCCTTCTCGCCTTTCCGCCCTCACTTGGCCAGGATGCAGACACAAAAAGCTTCTGATAGGAGCATGGCTATCATCGTGTCTGCCTTGCATTCTGCCTAAGACCAGCCGTCTCTGGGAATTCCATGCAGTGGCAGGTGCGTGATACTACCCGCTTATCGTTGGTCCAAATTGCAGAGGGGACTGCACAGAGCTGGTTTTCACCATGTTCGCCCATCTAGTGCGCTATTGGAGACTGAATCGCCAAAAATCAAGATTTTGAAAAGGCAGCACACCTCGAGCGATGGATATGTGTCGTCTTCGTCCCTGAAGGGACATTGAGCCGCCTGCTTGGCCATAAGTGGCTGCCGCTCATGGCGTGAGGCGTGAAGCGTGATGGCTAGGGAGGATCCACGGTAGAAGTACTCCTACACAGGCGATCAAGTCATCGTTTGAATCATCACTTAGCCTGAAAGAACGCACCCCTGGAGGGTTTGCGAATACATGCAGAGCAGCCGACACCTCGCCGCAGCCTTGGCCTTATACTTGCTTGAAGGATATAGCCTATTTTGCTGAGATCATCTCCTTCAAGGCTGCACTTATCCATCGACAGGATATTAAGGTGACGAGCTCACCGCTACCCTTGTCGAATGTTGCTCTTTCGCCACTGAACGGGGTAACTTTGCCCATCCACTGTCTGGCCTGGTGGCAGTACAGAATACACCCAGTCCATGAAAGGGACGGCGGGAGCCAGTCTATCATGCTGTGAGAAGCAGTAGAGCTGGCCGATAGTCCTGTTAGGCGTCAACCTTCAAAGGTTCAAAATTGGTAGTCCGTGACGTAGCGTACGTTTGAGGCTGGTAAAGCTGGGTACGTTCAGGTTCAACACATTGCCAGCCAGTGGGGTGGATTGGGCCGATATTTCTGGTCAGGTACAGCACTGCGCCATAGACGGCGCTTGAGGTGCCGGATCTCCCAGGTCGAATAATAAAGGACAGACCATGAAATGGTAGACTCTGCTTCATTTCAGAGCACCACTTTCATGGACCCCCAGTAGACTATCACTTCAAAGATCGAAGATAATCTGCATAGAGAGCGTCAACCTCTCTGCCGTTCGTTCTCGCCTTGACACTCGTAGGGTGGGAAAGCACTCGAGTAATCGCGACGTCGTCCGCAGGGGACGATCCCGACCCAGACCCTGACATGGAAGGCCGATGCCTCGCATCGGGAGCAATATCGTTCTGGAAGGAACCCATGCCACCCTTAGAATCACTCGCATACCAATTAATGAGGCTCTCGGGACCGGCCATCTCCCGCTGGACATCACGCTGGGCCTGGCCCTGCACGGCATTCGAGTCGATGGCTTCCAACGTCATAGATCGATTTTTAACCGACGAGCCGTGAACGAGATCGACGAGTTTCGACAGGATGTTCATTTCGAGTTTCAGCTTGATGCTGTAGAACAGGATCTTGAAGCTTTCCTGGTACAGCTGCATGTGCTTGAATTGCATGACCAGTAGCGCGATATCCATGCAGATGATAATGACGTTGATACTCAGGACTTGAATGATCATGCTCCGTGTGTTTTCCTTCGAGATTACCTGCAGGAGGCTAAATGTTTTCCAGACGTATAGACCTGAGATGATGAGTTCCTGGAGGGTGAAGAAGGTGATCTGAATGAGTTCAATGTAGTAGTATCCCACGGTGTAGCTGTAGTCGCTGGAATAGGTGCTCCCCCAGTCGAGGACATCAACGATCGTAAAGACGACAAAACTATTAATAATGATCATCCACTTGACGCTCTTCAAGATTTTCTCGTTATCGACCAACAATCCGAGACGAGAATAGAGCACGAGCGACTGGCAGGTAATCATGGTCATCCAGCCGACGGTGACGAGGATCTTGGTGGCCCAAAGGACAGTGAGTTTCCAGTAGTCGGTCATCATGCCGAAGCCATACGAGGCGACCCCGAAGTTGCACAGCGACAAGCTCCAGAAATACAGGCCCTTCCATCTTTTGAACGTCGTCAGAATCAGAAGTGCCAGTTCCAGGCAGTTATAGAGCGCAAGACCCAGCGCCAAGGTCACGATGACTGAAGCGGCCGAGTACTGGCCGTCGAAGGGCTCCTTTTTGAGAATGTCTGTGTAGTTGGCCATTTTCGTTGAGGGGCATCCTCCTCGAGTACTGCGAACTCGAGGTCGTGGTTGATGTGAAGTGGGGTTGGCGCATACAAGAAAAGACTGGTTAGTTTAGTTCAACAGCCGACTGAGGGCATGTTCGCCTTTAAATGATGGAAAAGCCAGAAGGCAACTCGTCATGAGACTAGCGATATCAGGTCCATGAGACGTACGGAGTACGTTATCAGGCTGAGGCGGAAACAGCGCTTGAAGAGGAGAGCAGATAGATTACGAGTCGAGGGTGCATTTGAGGGATTACGGATTGGGAGAGATTGATTGCACCAGCCCTCGTGTTCCCAAGGATGGGGTTGAGTACGAGGTCACTTCAACCCTGGGCGCCGGTTCCCTTATCTTTCAGCTGGATCGACGAAGGAAAGGCGCTACCAGCGCCTTGGTTACTAGGCCCGAGGGCTTCGCTAGGCGTGTACATTTTAAGTGGCGGGCAGGTAAGTGACTACGACTGATCTACCAGTAATCGCTAGGTTGTCGCGACGCAAAAGCCAGACGGGACGAAACTTCTAGCCAGGCTCTGCGAAGGAAAAAGGAAAAAAAGACCGCTTTCCTGCATGCTGCAGGTGCCAAACCCGAAAGCGTCATTGAGATTTCGCCTCGCACCAAGTCAGCCTCTGCCAACAGGTGCTGCTTCAAATGGTTGCCTTATCGTTAGAACCACACAGACCAGTTTTGTCTGCAGTCCCCTGCCTCTTTGACATCGCATCACGCAGGCGAGTGGCCCTGCAGCGACCGCGACTGTTGAAAGAGATGGAATGACAAGTTCAGCACCAGGACTCAGGAGCCACGAAGATCAGGACCCAAGAATGAGTGGATCAGGTTGCCTGAGACTGTCACTCTACTCAACTTTGAACTCAGATTTTCGGGGCCGTCTTCCTTCCCATCACGATAGACTAACCGAGTAACGGCAAGGAGATCCACAACGTGGCGAGACGGACTGCCGAGACCCCAGAGTCATTGAGAGCTAAAGGTCAACTAAATCTTGGGATCCGGGGGTGGCCTCGAAGAGAGATTGGTCCACCTTTGATATCGGAGGGTAATGAGAAAACGGAGCTAACCCTCTCAATGGTCGGATTGAAGGTTTGAGCCAGAGCCCTCCTAGACATCGTCGATGTTTTTCTGGGGTAATACATGTCTTCACTCCTTTATCTCGTACAAGCAACGGTGTACATTGAAAAGCGGTCTACTGGTAATTGGTGAAAAAGGGGTCGGGTTCTCTCCTTGTGCGGCCACAACCTTCCTTCTCTGAATTGTTGGAAGTGAAGAGAAACTCGTATACGTTAAACTCTGGACCAGGTGCACAGGCCACCTAGAAAGAGATTGTAAGGTTCAGTACTTTTGGCCATGCAGCAGACCCTGCCGGTGGCCCAGAAGATTTCGAAAATACTAAATATCATATCCAAAAGCTGGGTAGTACAGTACATGGTATTAAACCAAACTCGAACTTTGCGTGATACCAAATACCTCGCACCCCGTACACGGTTTTCCATATACAATTTGCGTCCTGCAGTCGACCTGCATGTCAGGGTATGTGCCGAATAAGGCCACAAGGAAATCCAACGAAATCCAAATCCGACACGAGGGTCTCTCGTACCTACAACTTTGGGCGAGCCTTGTTCAGTTTCTTATCCTCCTCCTCCTCCTCCTTGAACTCCTTCTTCGCCTGCTCCTTCAAGATCCTTCGCAGAATCTTTCCACTGACGCTCTTGGGCACGGCGTCCACGAACTTGACGCCTCCCCTCAGTTTCTTGTGATTAGCGACTTTGTTGTTGAGCCATTGAATGATCTTCTGGCCGTCATTCTCCTTCACGGCACTTATGCCGCCCTTGCGAACGATGTATGCTCGGGGAACTTCGGTTCCCAGCTCCTCACTCTCGACGCCTACTACACAAACGTCATCGACGAGCTCGTGGTTTGCTAGGTAGCCTTCGAGCTCTGCTGGTGGGACCTGGAAGCCCTTGTATTTGATAAGTTCCTTGACTCGGTCTGTGATTGTCAGATCTCCATTTTTGTCTAGGAAGCCCACGTCGCCTGTGCGGAACCAGCCGTCCTCAAGACATTCTGCTGTCGCAGAAGCATTGTTGTGATATCCCGTAAACACATTCGGTCCTTTGACGTAGAGTTCGCCGACTTCCCCTTGCGGAACCTCCTTGGTTCCGTCACTTTCTTGGCCCTCGCGGGGTACGGCGCAGAATTTGGCCAGCAGATTTGGAACCATCCGACCAGTCGTTCCGACTGCAGTTTGCCAGTCTTGCCATCTCTGGATGAAGATTGTCGGGCTCGTCTCAGACAAGCCATAGCCCTGCTTTACACGCACGCCTTTCCGTTTATAAAGACTGTCCACAAGATCCTTGGTCAACGGTGCTGCACCGGAGTTTGTCATACGAAGCGAGCTAAGGTCGTATTTTTCAACCACCGGGTGCTTGCACAACAACAACACAATCGGGGGAACGATATAAGAGTAAGTCACTTTATGGTCCTGGACCAATTGACACCATTTTTCCAAATCAAACCTCTGCAGCACTAACGTATGCACCCCTGTGTAGATGGGATTCAAAATCAAAACATTTAAACCGTAAATGTGAAAGAAGGGGAGACAGGCCAAGATCTTGTCGCCCTTACCCTCGGGTGCATCGGGGATTCCAGGACAGCTTTTCGACCCGTCCCACGTTAGCCAACCCTCAGCACCCTGAACCTGCTGGACATTGCTGGTCATGTTGTGGTGTGTGAGTCTGACTCCCTTGGGCCGTCCAGTCGTTCCGGAACTATAAACGAGAAAGGCGAGGTCTTCTTTGGGATTAATCCTTGGGATTCGATAGCGATCGGCGCCAGACAAATTCCTGATCGAGGACCAATGCTTCGTCTTATGCGAAGTATCTTTCTCCTCGCCCAGCAGGATTACATTCTTCTCATCGATACCGACCTCCCGAGCTGCCTTCTTAGCGACTTCAAGCACGCTCATATGTGTGACAAGAACCTTTGCTCCAGAGTCCTTCAGCTGGTAAACGAGTTCTGCTTGAGTGTAGCCCGGATTAGCCGGTGAGACAATAGCACCGGCCCAAAGACTGCCGAAGACAACACCGGGAGTGTCGATATCGTTTGGGGCATAAATTCCGATGACATCGCCCTTTTTCAAATCGAAGTTTGCTCGGAGTCCCTTCCCGAAGTCGATAGCAGACTGCTTGAGCTCCTTATACGTATACTGCCGAGATAGATTGTCGGCAGATCGAAACAAAACTGTTTTTATTTTGAGGACGCATGTTAGAAACAGCACGGGTATAATTGAGAGGGAGGATTTGTATTTGCGGCCGCTTCCACAGCGACGGAAACCAGATGGGACCACGTACCTTGTTCGTCAGGATATGATCGATCGTTGCGGTTGAACAGAAAGTTGAAGAGATCAATAACCTGGAGGTTGATGTGGGGGAAACTCGACTCGATAGGCATGATGGGCGGATGATTTGGATATACAATCTCGACAGCTCTCAGCTACTCAAGTAGTCTTAAGTAGTGGCCGTGTTGAGGGAGATCAGCTGAAGCACGATCGAGACGCTAGTATCCAATCGCCTAATGTTTAATCAAGTACTATCCAGCTCGCCGAAAAGGATAAATGGTTGTTGCTTCTTCAAGCAAACCTGCAGCTGCTCCAGTAGGATTCTGCAGTCTTGGCCCCAATTGCAAATATGAAGCTCGGATGTCCAGGTTAAGCGAGCAGCACTGCGTAAAACGAACAAATAGTAGAAAAATAGGTTGTATTCGAAAGAGAACAAGGACGGCGTAGATAAGTTTAAAGCAGAGAAAAATATCCAGCGAGGTAAATACCACTCGGCCGCATCGAATCCCCAGGCCTGGGGAGGTCCTAGACGTTAACGGTCTGGGGCAACGATTTGTCACATTCTGGACGCAGCGAGCCACAACCAGCGCGTGGATATGCGTCGATTACCGCTCCGTTCTGGGGAGAGACGTGCGATGACGGGGCTCACAGCTTGCAGGTAACGGGGTGTGTGGTTGCACGCGCTTGACCCGAAATAGCAATATATCTGAACTTACCGAGGCACAAAGCTGAAGGGACAAAGGGGCCAGCCACTTCGCCCTGCCTTCTCCGTCCCTACTAACTACGGAGTTTGTACTGGGTAGATGCCTAGGCATGCTGTACCCCGTCCTTGTAGCTGTGTGCGCTGTGCACCTTTTCACTAACGTGCGAAAGCGAAAACCGGCGCCGATCTTGTGTCAGGTCCCCGATATCAGCCTCTCGCGGTATCGAGCCTTGCTGATCTGAGAACAACATCTAAAAGGGGTTGTCTCGGCTTGCGTTCGGAATACAAAGAATTTTCCGTAGAAATCCCGACTGAAGTAACGAGGAATGTGGATGCTGTGGAAGCGGATGTCTGTAACGCCACGGTCGAAAAAGAAACAATAAGTATCTGGAATTTCAGGTGGAAGCTTGTGTATAGCTGGGTATGAGGCCACGGAGCCAAACTCCTCGACTTAAGATATAGGTATGAGTAGTCCCTTGGGACTGTACATATCATGAGGAGAGCCAGAAACGCAAGGCGCGAAATCAATTGGGTATCATTCCAGGAAAACCTACTAGAACCTACAGGTATTAATCGCTCAAATAGTTGAGCAAGGGCAATAAATAGCTAGCCACCCGTACCGCGTACCGTTAGTGTGCCCCTCAAGGAAGAGAGGGTATGGCGTCTTTCTCCTTGACCACCTTCGTTCCATCCTTCGCTGGCTCCGCATCAAGACCTCTCCTCGTGTCGTGCCCGGGGTTACGCGCAGGATTTATGGCCCCATGGCCGCTAGAATGAGTAGGATCACCTGCGGATCGGATCTGGTCATCCTCATCGCCAGTGTAATGATGCTCGTCCGTGCCATGGCCCATATACTTATGCATTTCGCGTTTATACCTGCTCTCAACGTGGGTATTGCCTTCCGCGCGCGCCGTGAGTTCTTCCTCCTCGCTGCTGGAGATGCTGCTCATGGAGCTGTTCTGCAAGTACGTGATCTGCTTGCCGCCTTTCTTCTTGCGGTCTCGCTGCTCGCCTTTGAGTTTCTTCATCTTCTCCTCGTCAGCTTGGCAGTCGAGCGTCACAACTTTCAGGCCGGGTAGGGCGGAGATGAGGTATTGGCGGAGGACGGAGAGCTTCTCTGCGTTGGGCCGGTACGTGCCGCTGTCGTTGTCGATGATAAGCTCATAATGTGAGGGATCGGTGGAATGTTGTAGTGGAGTTTGAGGCTGTTGCTCGTGAGAAGAACCTGAGTGTGAGCCTCCCTCCTTTTCATCATTATTACCATTATCATTATTTCGGCTGTGGCAGCTCTTCTTGCTTTCGGGTCGACTATGGGCATTATTGTTCTGTTGGTCTTTTTCATGCTCCTCCGCCTCGGTTGGGTCGTCAGCAGGCGGATAGGCATGTTCGAAGGGATCTGGTCCGCTGTCATGTTTGAGAAGATGTGGTCGCTTCAAACGTCGGATGAAGAACTCGCCGCTGAAGGCGATGTAGATGCTGACATCGCTGTGCATTGTGTGTTTGCTCAGAAGGTCAATACCGAACTCTTTGCCCGTTTCCGTGAAGCGAAGCTGTGCGTCGAGTGTTAACACATAGGTGAAGATTCGACCACCTTGATCGTAATGAACGAAATCAAGAAATTTCTTGGTCAATTCCACGCTCGGTTCTTGGAACAAGCCGTATTTAGTGCTTTTGTCATAGTTATAAATTCGAGCGTGCTGGTGGTGAAGAGCTCGATTCAACAGTCGGCCGCGGATCGATTTTCCTTGGAACATGCCCGCTACGAAAGGTTTGAATTCAACGTAACGGTGATAAAGATCGCCGGGAACCGGGCCAGGCAATTGCATCTGAATGGACTGGAAACTATTTACCTTGTGAGTAGAAGTAACATTTTGGGATAAAGTGGGACGTACTTATATTTTTGAACCTCCTTGCCATGTTTGTCGTGTTCAGTGTCTTTAGTTCCTGCGAGTCTTCCGATGAGTGGAGAGTAGTGTTGACTCCAGGGGAGCGGGCCAACAGTATAGGCACGGCCTCCACTTTCATCTTTCGTTCTTCCCAAGTTCTCGACACTAACGATCAGGTCGCCTCCCATCTTGACACGTTTAGACAGAAGCCATGCACAGCCACGGAAAGTGTAAGCTCTCTTGCTGGCCATTCTTTTCTTTATGCCAAACCGCTGCTGCGAAAATCCTTTATAGTGGTCATCAATATGATCAACAGTGATATGAGCATTTCCCAACCGATCATCGTGATCACTGGGGTCTTCATCGTACAGGCGGCATTTCAAAAAGAAGCCACTGGCGGGTACGTTCGCAACGATCCACTCTACGTTCCATTCAGGATTCGTATTCCGATGAATTGTTGGAGTGCGCAGTCGCAATTCTGGGTCTTGTTTGTGTCTTCTTGGGAGATCTGTCTTTAGGGCAGCAATGATGTATGGGTCTGAGGAGAGGGTATTTAAGTCGGCGAAAGGAAGGTTCTCTGCTTTGTGGAACGTGATCTTGATGGTATAGCCTGGGGGCAATTGGGGAATGGGTGTTGCGTCGAAACCACCTGCGGGTTCCTTCTTCTCAGACTTCGCGCTGTCCTTCTGGAATTTCTCTTGTAATTTATCGGACTGGTCGACAGCCTTGGTAGCATATTTATCGGCTTGCTGTAAGGGCTTATTTTGCAATACCGGGCCATCCGACCCGTTACCTTCGCCGTGTGCCATTGTGTCGTCAATGCTGTAGGAGTAGATCACCCCGCGCCAAGAGTACCAGCGTATGCTGAACGGAAACGGTTTATATGTCTGAGAGGTGTGGATTGCATGGGTACGGAGCCCTGGCACTTTAAGCACATTATCAAAGAAGAAGGATCAGGGCTGAGGCTGGACGGAACGAAATTGTAGGAACCAGAGGGATTCGCGCTGGGAATCCTAGCTACAGAGGGAATGGGCGGGCGGATTTAGGATTCATGCAAGTGCTTGCGATGGGAAGTTTGGGACCCAGAGGCCACGCTGGGGGAGTTGGGCGGGGGAGCTGACGAAGCCCAAGGGCACCCGAAGGCCCCAAGCACCGAGTGCCAACCACTATGCACCAGCAACCTATCAGTCACGCCCAGTATCCTTGCCGTTTTCCGCTTGACAAGAGGCAAGCACCATCAATTCTAATTTTCATTCGACGCGAGAAGCTTGGACAAAGCTTGAAGCACGATGATCAATTTCCACTCCAATACCATCCAATCCTACCAGGTTCATCTCCCCCCTGCTTGGTCAAAAGCTTGCTCGGTACCCTTCCTCTGCATGTGATCGTCCTCTTGGAGAAAAACTGCTATCCCGCGAAAACAGTCATTTCACCAAGAGGCAACGTAATCACTGACATCATACCCTATTGACCTGCATTAGGTTGAACACCTTGAGACTATTGACTCGAGTAGATCCCAGACTCAGATTGCAGAAAGCAACCCGAGGGCGCCGTCTGGAGTACGAAGTACACAGAGCCTGGGGCAATACGGAGTACTCGAATGAATACGGAGTACAGTACATAGTATTAGTAGGATTTAGGTCAAAGTTTAACGAAGGTGTGTGTGATTGCTCATCTGGCATATATCAGGAGGCAAGTCTTGGCCCTGACGTTCTAGACTCCTCCGTACTACTCCCAAGTGAATCCTATCCATCGCTCGGTTTCGCAAGAACAATGCAAATACTTCCGCGCTATGCAAACCCAAAGTAGAAACAACAAGCAGACATCTGCCACTCATTATTCCTCGAGAAGTCGTTGCAGTAAGTCCGACCCAGCTCCGATAAGACTATCTCTCATCTCTTTTTCTGATACGGCACTCACCACCTGCTTATCATCCATTCCTCGTCCGCTCCGGGATGGTGTGCTTGCAGGAGTCAATATGCTCGAGTTTCGTCCCATTGCTTCATGAACTAGACCGAGTGTTTCAAGGCTGGCAACCACATCACGGAATTCCGTGCTTTTCAGTACTTGCAATATTCCTTCGTCCCGATTGCAAAGCATGGTGTAGGTCTCAAACAGTCCTTTGATGGTGGCCATCTTAGACCATGACTTCGATGGTGTCTTGTAAGGATCTCTTTGGCTTTGTCTCTTCTCTGACGCTACAAGAGAACACAAAACCGCCTTCTGCTGAAGATTCAATCCATTTAGTCGAGACTGTGGGCTATTGTTGAAAATGCTTGAGGCGATTCTGGCCACGTGCGCAATACTTGCTCTTGGTGCACTTTCTAGGCTGAGCTGTGACAGAACAGATCGTTGAACCGTAGGAGAATTTTTCTCTTTCTTGGGGGACACTGACGATGCTGACTTGGTTGTGGGATTCGAGATCTCACCAAGAGGTTGCTTGCTGGGCGTAATGCTATCCTCTTGGCTCATATTCATCAGGGTTTCTTGCTCTACCTGATCGATGGCTCTGCGGACAAGACTAAACGCTTTGCGAAGATCTCCTGTCTGAGATGCAATCTTCTTGCCACTGAGTTGGATAGCAGCAGGGTGCATCATGGGCACAAAATCTGCAGACGCAGTGCCATCGACCGGTAGCAACGACTTTAGCTTTTCTGTGATGATGTTCGAGATTTGCTGAGCTGAGTAAGGGAGAAATGGTAGAAGCTGTGGCTTGACATTTTTCACCTTCAACCGTGGTAAGAAGCGATCCGTAAGATCAAGCGCATTGGCAATACCGATCAAAATGAGTGACGAAGTTGGGTGCATCGCCCACTCAAAAATGCTGGATAAAAGTTCACAATCACCACCGAGTAGTGTGTCCATCTCGTCCAGCAGAACCAAGTGCATAAGTGAGCCAGGTCGCTTTGTTGTGAATAGCTTCGCGAGGTTTGCCTTCGACACAGGTTTTCCATTGGTTGATGCACAGAACTCTCGAGTAAACCTTGCAAGGACCTCCGAGGAAGATTTCAATGCCACACAATTGATTGATGCGACTTTGATAGGTTGGTCGCGGAATTGCTCGAGGATCTCCAACACCAGTGCGCTTTTCCCAGTTCCTGGTGGCCCACTGACATAAGTACACCCACCAACTTCAGATTCCATTGCATTGCGAATGAACTGGTTCAGTTGCTCTCGTTCCATCTCGCGACCGATAATTTTAGAAGTCCCACTCTGCGTGAAAGCTTGTCTTGCTTGGGAATACACGTTCTGCGTTCTTAATGGTGTCGTTGGCCGTGACGAGGGAGGCGTGAGTAATCGCCCAGCGAGCCGCACACGGTGCTTTGGAGTGCTCGGGGTGGGTCGATCCAAGGCATCTTTGAAGCGAACTGTCGATGGTGTTGAAACTGTCGTAGTGGGGGTATTTTCATCAAGGGCTTGCTTTTCTGTGACTTCCGATGTGAATGACTGATCGACTGAGAATTTGCTCAGCTTGTGCTTCTGAGAGTTATCAAGCCCTGCGGTTTTGGATGTTGCGGTCCGTGTTGTGACGAAACAAGTGTTCTGTAAATTCCTCTGTTTCTTGGTTGCTCCAACATTCTCCAATTGGCTCTGTTCTGCAGCATCCTCGTATATCAGTGGTGCTGAACGTCGCGTTCTTCTCTTGGTTGTCGGAAGCGGTAATGAGATGTCTGTGATGCTTGATCAGTCACTGATTCGATCCTTTCATCTATGCAAGGCTTACCTTCGTCATCCAAAACCTTTCGAGACCTCTTTCCCAGTACTACAGCAGCCATTGGAACTAGTTGTGGTTGTTGCTGCTTTTGCTGCCGGCGTTGGGGAAGGTAGGATGCACGATTCAATGTGAGGAAGGCACGAGTCAGTTGCTTCTTCATCAACACTTTAAGAGGATTTAGTGCCGTGCACGAACGCGACGCGTTGGACCCACATTTCACCTTCCCAGCCACAATTTGGGTGCGACGCGTTCTGGGTGTTCACTCCACCGTAGCTAGCCGCCGTTATAGGCGCCGACGACATGAAGCGCGCCTATTCGCCGAGAACTGCATCCCCATTTGCCGACATTACCGCCTTGAGCATCACTTGGCAAGTTTGTCAACATGATTGTGTGCGCCAAATGTCGGGTGCAGTCGCGTCATAGCCATCGCCGCCTTGCACTGCCAGAGATCGTAAGAATAGCCACCAACTTTGACTCTGCCTGTTTTCTATCCTGTTGTGTGCAAGCTTCATCCCTTACTGGCACTCTCTTTCGCCTCATTGTGCTCATGATTCAATGTCACACTCATGAGCTCTCCGCCTAGTTAAAGACGCTGGCCGGAGTCCAAATATCTTCCTCACCCCCACCTCTTCTCAACCGATCTTCCACCACTTTCCAAACTTGATTCAATCCCCCTAGCCCAAGATGGATGAAGAAACCTTGAACGAAGCAATCGCGACGTTGATTACCGTGACTGGTACTACTCCTGAGTTAGCTGCACAGTATGTTCAGCTTGCCGATGGTGACGCAAACCAAGCCGTGCAACTGTTCTTTGAGAATGGCGGAGTCGATCTAGCTGGTTCTACCCCATCACGCCCTCCTGCTGCATCAACGTCGTTTCAGTCTGGTCACGCTCATGATCCCATCAACATAGACGATGACGAACTTATTACCGATGAGAATGATCCAGAGGGCACTGGTCATCAAAAGGATTCTGAGCCTAGGACGCCAGCGCTCCCACCCGCGGCTGTAACACACTTTGAGGACGATGAGGCCATGGCTAGACGTTTGCAGCAAGAGATGTACGGTGAAGGTGGTGTGGATGAGCCTCTCAGAGCCCCCATCGCTCGACAGTCAGAGACTTTAGTTGGCGCTGGGGAGTCTTTGCCCTTGTCTAGATCTGGTTATGATGCTGCCGTGGAGGCACGAATGCGAGCATTTCAAAGTCGACAAAATCGAGGTGAGTTTTCTGTATGTCCAGCTGACAACTTAGCTCACCAAGACACAGCACGTGCGGGTATCTTCAACCAACAACAACCAGCCAGCATCTGGGAGAGAGACGGCGATCCTCCAACCAATTCACTTTCCGAATCAACTGGTGGAGCATCGGAGGCATCGCAAAGAAATAACAGACTCGCAAGACTTTTCCAACCGCCTTGGGAGTTGATGTATAAGGGTGAATGGGAGGATGCACGGGATGAGGGTAAAGAGCATAAGAAGTGGCTATTGGTCGACATTCAAGACCCATCTATCTTCGACTGCCAAGCATTGAACCGTGATCTATGGAAAAACGAAGGCATCGTAGAAACCGTCAGAGAGAATTTCGTGTTTCTACAATACAACAAGGACGACCCAAGAGCCAACCAATACATTCAGTATTATTTCCAAGCCTACGAGAGTCCGGATATGTACCCCCATGTCGCGATTGTCGACCCACGCACAGGAGAACAGATCAAGTTGTGGACGAGGAAAATCCCACCGCCATCAGAGTTCTTGATGCAATTGCACGAATTCTTAGATCGCTACAGCCTGGAAAATAGTGCCCGCAATCCGGTGGCTAAGAGAAAGTCGGAGGCGAAGAAGGAGAAACCGATCGACCAGTTGACCGAGGATGAGATGTTACAACGAGCATTACAGGCCAGCCTTGCGTCCCAGAGCCAGGAAGTGAACCCACCGCCAGATATCGAAGATCCTGATGATCTCACACGAAGTGTCGGTGACGTGCGAGGGACCAACTCGTCTCTCAATGCCGATACCATGGATGTGGATGAAGCGGAGCCAACCGAAGGACAGAAATTGAGCGATTTCGGCCCAGTCCCACCGACTCAACCTCCTCCCGAACCTGCAGCTGGTCCAGGAATTACAAGAGTGCAAATCAGACACCCAGGTGGTAGGATCGTTCGCCGATTTGCAGAGAGCGACCCCGTACAACGAATCTACGATTTCCTGAAGACTACCGAACTTCCAGAAGGTAAAGAAGGTGCCGACTTTGAGCTAATCTCGATGGGCAAAAACCTCAATGATCTTCGCCAGGAGACAGTGGAAAGTGCCGGACTAAAGAATGGCACAGTCATGGTTGAATTCTTGGACTAGTCAGTTGACCTCGATGGGCAAGAACCTCGATAATGTTGGTCAAGACACAGTGCGAAGTGCTCGGGCTGAAAAGTGGCACAGTCATGGTTGAATCCCTGAATCAGATGGAGCAACCAGACATAATGAAGCATGGAAACGGAGTTTGGACTGTTCGGCTCTGGACATAGCTAGAAGATACCACCAGGCAGCATGGTCATGAATTACGACAGAGAGTCGACACGCAAATGTAAAATCATCTTTGACTAGTAACTATGTCAGTAGCTCAGTAGTATAAGTTTGGTTCTTCGTTTCTAGTTCGTTCGCTCGTTGATCTATTGATTGGATCGCGGGTAAGTGATAATGTTCTCATTGAGTGAAGGCCAATCGGAGCATCGGGCGGGTAATTGAACGCGACCACATGGGGTAAGGAGTAAACATCAAGTTTCATTTCACAGCTCTTCAACACCAGTCACCGCTTGGGTCAGAATACCTTTGTTCAGAACACGTCTCGCCTCTTGATGCCTCATGATTTGACGAACCTTTCACGGACCTGTTCATGATTCAACGAATTTAGGACCGCCCTGGCCCCACGCGTGGCTGGCTAGAAGGCAGGCAGTGACAGCAGCGCCTGCCCAGTGCGCATTGAAGAATTGACAGTGCATGCAACCCGCAGCATACCCACTCTCTTGTTGACATCTACAATACATACACCTCCTCCTCCCAATATCACCATTACACCTTTGGCTTTTCAGCCTTCCATTGAGTCTTCGCGGACATCCTTATCCTCCCTTCCACGCCTGATGACCGCCCCGTCACCATATCCTGTCCTAGCGTTCCCCGACACAGGTGCAGTCTGATCTTCCAGCAATGGATCCTGAAGAACTCTACACCAAACAAAACTGTATAGGCGGAGGCAGCTTTGGCAAAGTCTACAAAGGAGTCGACAAGCGTACGGGACAAGCGGTAGCTATCAAGGTTATTGATGTTGAAAATGCTGAGGATGAGGTCGAGGATATCATCCAGGAAATATCCATCCTGTCCGAATTGCAGTCACCCTACGTTACAAAATATCATGGCTCATTCCTAAAAGGCTCGGACCTATGGATCATCATGGAGTTCTGCTCCGGGGGAAGCTGCTCTGACTTGATGCGGCCTGGTCTGATCCCCGAAGACTATATCTGCATCATTCTTCGAGAGCTTCTCATGGGTCTGGATTATCTACATAGCGATAAGAAGCTTCATCGAGACATCAAAGCTGCGAATGTCCTCTTGGGCGCCAATGGACAAGTCAAACTGGCTGATTTTGGCGTCTCAGGGCAATTATCGGCGACCATGACCAAGAAAAATACTTTCGTCGGTACGCCATTTTGGATGGCACCGGAAGTAATCAAGCAGTCAGGTTACGATCACAAGGCCGATATTTGGTCACTTGGTATCACTGCTATTGAGCTTGCCATGGGAGAACCACCTTATGCCGATATTCATCCAATGAAGGTTCTTTTTCTGATACCCAAAAATCCCCCACCCACCCTTCAAGGACAATTCTCTCGTACATTCAAAGACTTTGTCGAGCTTTGCTTGAGAAGAGATCCTAGGGAAAGGCCATCAGCAAAAGAATTACTTAAGCATCCCTTCATTAAGAAGGCTAAGAAGACCACCTATCTCACTGAGTTGATCGAAAGAAATGAGCGATATATAGCCACGAGAGGCGGACGGTCATCTGACGATGACGAAGAGGAGGAGGAGAAATTCCGTCATCGAGATCACGAACCGGAAAATGAGGACTTGTGGGATTTTGGCACTGTGAGACCGGTTGGAGGTCGTGGAGCTGGGTTACGCCCAATGAATGACTCAGCTACAAACGCAAGAGCAAGTGCTGAACCTTCAAGTTCAAAACCTCGATCCGACTGGGATGATACCGTCAAGGTCCCATCCTCTCCCCAAAAGTCGCCTGTCAAAGCAGCGTTCCCTCCAACTCCTGCAAAGGTTCCTCTACCACCCTCACCAGCCAAAACGTCTACTTCCGCAGCGTTTGAGACAAGGCCCTCTCCGTCAGGCGCAACTCCTACATCGACTAAACCGACAGAAACCCCAAGGCCCTCAGCCAACCCAATGGCTGGCAAGATTCCTTCGTCTGAATCCCACAGAGACAGTCCAGGATCCAATGAATACAACAAAGCATTTCAAGCTCAGCTAGCGAAGGACATGGGATATCTGAAGATTGATGGTGGAAGTAGTCCGAGCGTTCACACACCAAGCACCTCGACACCACCGGGGAAAAAACCTCAGATGGTAATTCCAGAGATTCCACCATTCAGAGGCATGCCTGGCAAAGGACAGCCAGTTGTTCAGCCAGCAGCCTCGAAAGTTGTTGCACAACAGCCACTACCTTCGTTCTCACCCAAGGACTTGCCTCTACTTCCACAAGGACAGGTCCCAGCTACAACGGCTAATCAACAACCATTGCCACAACTAACAGTCACCACCAACCAGGCACAGACCTCCAAGGCTGCGGCTCTTAGTAGTTCGGCTGCTCAACTACCAGCGCAAGACGCTAGTCAGGAATTAACTGCATTGAACTCTGTATTAATACCAGCCCTTGAGGCTGCAATGCATCGACGAACATACATGTTGAAAGAATTGGCGCGGTCGAGCAAATTGGGTCCTTCTGCCGCTGCAGACATCCAGCAGCAAAGGGTTCAGACACACGAGAAAGTCAGAAGACTAGTTGCAAAGACGGCCGGTCTATTCTATGAAATTCAGAAATGTGATGAGGAATGTCCTGTCGGTATGGGTGGTGGAGTTACTGAATTCCTGGAAGGCCTTTTGGAAGAAGTCCTCGTGCGAGTGGAGGCTTCAGACGAACCAGAACCAAGTCCCACTCGAAGGACATGACATTGATGAATTTTTCCTTTTGCCGATGATTAGTTATAGTATTGTAAATGTATTCAGGCACGGAAAGGGGCGGGGTATGGGTACATTCTGCTGAATGTGAAGGTCGTTTCTGGGAACCCCTTCAGATGCCTGGTACGAATTTATTGACTTTGAGTCACTGCCATCAATGCATATTTCATGAAGTAAGATCCCATACTCCCTCCTAGTTAGTAGTTAGTACTCTTCGGTGGATCTACGAAAGAGCCCCATTGACAGGGCATAGGCAGGATCTCCACCACATTGGAAAGAGCCGTTGTCCACTCCTGGAATCCTGCTTGATCTCAAACGCAGTAGATAATCGGTATTTCGGGACATGTCTCTTAGTAATACTCTATTTGCAAAGTCTTTGCGGTACAAAAACATACAGCACTCGGAACTCTCAATATTTTAGTCATTCTGTACTTGCTAAGCGAGCGCGATGCATTTGTCAGGCAATTACTTGAAGTACTATTCGACCCATGTTTAACTCCTGAGGGAAGTCATCAGTCGGACCATATTCCACTCTTTTAGAAATTCAAGATTTAGACCCGTCAAGAAGGAAGTGGATACGTTCCGGCTTAATTTTGCTCTGTGATAGAACTCCCACCAATGCCATTGCGCAAGCTTTTCGAAACTTTCTCAAGTCTTGCGACCTGCAACTCTTAGAGCGTGAGCCAAACAACAGAGCATCTTCGAATCCTGCGCGGTGGCTTCCAGAACGATCTTGGAAATAGTAGAAGAATCTACCAATCCTACTCTCTACCTGTCCCTGTTAGGAATGCCTAGGGTACCTAGGGCAGTTTCCTGGCAAGCATATAGCTAATAGGTCCGAGAATACCTCGCACTTTGTGCGGGATATCCAGTCTTTTTAAGCGATCCTCAAGGGCTGCCGGACCTATACCTAACAGTTCCAGCGTCTACTGAATAGTCAAGACTGAAAATATGTATACCTGGCCGCCACCATGGCACAACAAAGATTGAAGATAGATGTCTCGTACTCTGTAGACGTTGAGAATTTCATGACCAAAGACTGATTGATAACTTTGATAATGATCGAGGTGCAGGTCTTTCGCGAAGTATCTCTAATGGGTCTGGTCCAAAAAGGACTAGTGGAGAAGGCTAGTCCCAAAGTATACTAAATAACTCCAGCCTCGTGCTACGGTGGAGTATTGAACTTGGACAACATCCCTGTCGGAGGCAGATTTTCCGTCTTTTCGGCCTTGGCAGGTGATAGGCAAAAAATTTGGGGAACTGCAACTTTTATTTCTTTGGAAAGGCAACGCCGACTTAAAGACCTCAAGGCGCATGTGAGAAATTCTAGGCTCCAGACAGCCCTAGATCATTCAATCTTCTCAGTATGGGCTCTCGAAAGAAAGAAGCAGCCCGGCGGGAGCGGCAGGGCGTTTCGACAGATGGCATGGCAAATGTCAAGACCAAAGGCGAAAACTTCTATCGGTATGAATTTATATACTGTGAGATCTTGAGAATGCCTACTAATTTCATGCTGTAGGAGTGCCAAAAAGGTGAAAACCTTAAACATGCTCAAGGACGGAAAGGCCCAAAGAAACGCTTCAGGGAAAATTACAAAATCCGCCTCCTACCAATCTCGCGAAACTCCGAAAGCACGAGTTGAGCCCAACCGGAAGTGGTTTGGAAACACTCGAGTTATATCTCAAGATGCTCTGGACTCCTTTCGACAAGCTGTCGCTGAAAGAGCGGCCGATCCATATCAGGTTCTACTCAAGACGAACAAGCTACCCATGAGTTTGATAAGAGACAATGAGAACACCAAGAATGGGATCAAACAGCACCAAGCAAAGATTGCAGTGGAATCGGCCCCATTTGCTGATACTTTCGGGCCCAAATCACAGCGGAAGCGCGTAAAACTGAGCGCCGGAACTGTCACCGACCTGGCCGACGAGTCGGTGAAGATGCATGACAACTACCTGGAGAAACTTGAAGAGAATAAACTTTTAAGCGGGCAGGCTGCTGAAACAATGCAGGGACAAGAAGACGGGGAACTAACCACAGCCCGCGAGCCCATATTTTCCAAGGGCCAGAGCAAGCGGATATGGAACGAGCTGTACAAAGTCATTGACTCTTCCGATGTTGTAATCCATGTCCTCGACGCACGAGATCCTGAGGGAACGAGATGCCGGAGCGTCGAGAAATATATCCGTGAAGAGGCACCACACAAGCATTTGATCTTCGTTTTGAACAAGTGTGATCTGGTTCCAACGAAAATTGGTAAGTCATATTTATTTTCATATGGCATTCAACGCAACTCTCCTCCATCGCTAAGTCAAGACGCCTTTCTGCATTCATTTGCAAACCATTCCATGAAAGTCGCCTGTTACAGCTTTGGTAAATCAAGCAGCACTCGCCACCTGTTTCGGCAGGTTGGTTCTCGATTTTGCATCCGTCTTGGAAGCCTTATCATTAGAGTGCATGGCGTGTTTCGTTTGAGTTGAGGTTTGCTTTGCCATTTTTACTGGCTTTCTTTGTCATAGCACGTCTCTTAGTAATGTCTCACACATACTGACTGTTCACCTCCTTTAGCGGCCCAATGGGTAAGATTATTGTCGAAGGACTATCCCACACTCGCTTTCCATGCTTCGATGACGAACTCATTTGGAAAAGGATCGCTCATTACGTTACTACGACAATTTTCCACTTTACACGCCTCTCGAAAACAAATCTCGGTCGGGTTCATCGGTTATCCCAATACCGGAAAGTCCTCGATCATCAATACATTGCGGAAAAAGCGGGTCTGCACAGTTGCTCCGATTCCGGGTGAGACCAAAGTTTGGCAGTATATCACCTTGATGAAGAGAATATACCTTATCGATTGCCCTGGTGTTGTACCCCCAAGCCAAAGCGACAGCGAAGAAGATATTCTACTGAGAGGTGTCGTTCGTGTCGAAAATGTCGAACATCCTGCACAATACGTAGAAGCCGTGCTACGGCGGACTCAAACACGCCATATTGAGCGGACGTATGAGATGAAAGCATCAGAATACGACAACGATCCCATCGAATTTTTGAGTATCCTTGCTCGAAAGGGCGGGAGACTGTTGAAGGGCGGCGAGCCAGACGTCGATGGTGTCGCCAAAATGGTTCTCAACGATTTCCTCAGGGGCAAGATTCCATGGTTCACGCCTCCTCCGAAGAAGGAGGGCGGCGATGGAGCAGAGGTTAACGAAGCTGCCGCGGAAGTCGTTGAAGGTCGAGAAGGCCGACTCGGCGAGATGCCTGGAAAACGAAAGGCCACTGCCCCTGAACCTGATCAGGACGAAGATGACGAAGTCGATCAGTCTGACAATGACAACTCGGCTGACGAGGATGACTCTAATGATGACGAATTGGCCTCATTTGACGATGAGGATGATGAAGACAATGAGAGTGAAAACGGTGATCCTGAGCTGGATGGTGATGGCGGCACCAAAATATGAATAGCTATTGCCACCAGCCACTAGAATATTAATGCCCACAGCTGGGGCAATGTTTTCATCGCTTCCTAATCGTCTTCCTATATCCGCCAACTTACAGAAAGGCCCCTTAAGCAAGATCCTGGCGATAAGCTGTGGATTCCGCTCAACAAGATTACATTCCTTTCAAGACAGTACTCATATAATTGTAGGTTTGTATTCGAATTTAGGAGGGCCTCTTGCCCACACTGGTACATAGAGCCGCCCATGCCACCTCCAACTCCCGATACAAAGTTACATTTATATCACTTGAAGGAGGCCAACGAACCAACATCAAGCTGATGTCTCATAAACAACAACGCACCGATCTCGACCACGCCTACAACCTCCCCTCCTGCTGCCCCGGCCTCTGGTAAGTTGGATTGTGTTCTGGTTCCAGGATGAAACTCGGGGACCTTGTTACTCAAGAGCGGCGAAATCCATTTTCGATCTGCAAATCCCAATTTCTCGATCTTTCGGCTCCTGCCCATCTGCCCGGCTGAACTCCTTGAGAACGTCGAAGAGAGGGACATCCGTTCTAAGCTCTGCGCGCCCATTCTTAGTATTCACCGTCGTTCTGAGTATATCCAATACACGAGTTTTGCGCATTGGTTTTCTTGTGTAAGCAATTTGCAAGACCACGCATGCATGAAGCGGAACTTTTTTCTCTGGATCTCCAGATTTGGGGCCAAAGAGAATAATCGCGTCCCCGACAGCGACTTTGGGAAGACCGTAAGCCTCTTCCTCAATCTCTGTGTTAACAGGACGAATCTCGGTCACCAGAGCATGGTTGTTGATAAACGCTGGGACAAAATCTTTATCTAGAATCCAGCCTCGGCTAGTAACAGGATCGCAGGTTCTCAAGGTGTGAGCGAAACAGTGAATCTGAGCCGAAAGGGGACATTATCGGGATCGTTCACTATCAAGACATAGCCTCCGGGGGCAGGCGAGCCCAGCAAGGACACGGGAAATTTGCTAGCTTTAATCTCTAGTTCTTTCGAACCAAGTTAAAATCCGTTGTTCCTCCAGAGGGAACCGGCTTCAATGGGAGGAGATCCCCGAGTTCTTTGGTAGATCGAGTCCTTTCCGAGGATTGGAAGTTCAGCCGCTTCATGTCAGATATGCTAAATAACCTTAGGCAGAAACTTGTTGAACTCACCCTTAGCCAACATAATTGCTGAATCTCTCAAGTTCCGGAGAATATGGATCCCGAAATAAGTGTTTGAAGGACGAAGCTAGGAAGAGAAGCGCAATGGCTTATGGCTCTAGAGTGGGAGCACAGCATTCTTTTATAGACATGGAACGCGGCCGAAACAGCATTCTCAAGTGGAAGGAGAGCTTTGCTCACGGGAATGGTTCGACTTGGAAGTATCGGATCATTCCCATGCCTCCTACCTAGGTAGCCATGTAATACAAAAGTTCATCGTCTCAATTTTCACGGTGCATGTCCTTTGCATTTACCACCATCACATCACTCCGACACTCGAGCTCAGCCAGCCTCAAAGGGATTGAATTTCTCATAAGTTCCCATGCAAAGGTACTCTCACATTTCAGAAAGCTTCAGCACAATGCTTGTTTCGAGAAGAGCAAGGCTTGTTGGTAGCGAATGCATCATATTCACCTCATTGGTTGATCCAATTACAGACGGAGTGGGAAAGGGATGGTGGAAACCGTAGAGTCTGGTTCTCAGCTCGCAAAACGATTCGATGCTCTCAGCCCCAAAGGTAGCCCTGTCTGATCCAATTATCAGCGCGTTTCGCTAGACAACCATGGGACGGTACTGTAGCATTGTTGTGAAAATGTTCCCACAATGCTTGAACATTGGGACGGAAGGAGGATGGAGAGAAGAGGCTGGAGGTTCAACACGGTGGATCATTCAAACACTACCGCAGTCACCAAACAGTCACCTAGCGGTTGGGTAGCGGTTTAGGTGCGGTTGCCTCAAAATGGAACTGAGGTCATTTACACGTGACATTCCGAGAACGGCTTCAGGTTAAGTTGGTGGGTGGCTGTGGAGGTCACCCACACTTCCCCCCTCCCGCACTCTTTCCACCTGAATATCGACCTCATCATCTGAGATCCTTCCTCCACCATCTACAGAATGCACCTAGCTGCTCTCTAGACCCGTGCGACAACTCTAACCTAATGCACTACATATCCTTCATCTCCCTATCGTGGTTATGGATTGTAGGAGTCTTCGCCTTTCCGGCGCTCGTACAGTCGAATGACAGAGACATCTCCCTGAAGACCTTCGAGTCCCTCGAAGAACTAGCGCGAATAGTCGATATTTCCTACTGCGTCGGCACAAGTGGTATTCAAAAACCTTTCAAATGCCTCAGTCGTTGCAGTGATTTCGAGGGATTTGAACTGGTCACAAGTTGGAATACCGGACCTCGCCTTTCTGACTCCTGCGGTTATATCGCTATATCACATCCTCCCTTTGAGAAAAGAGTCATTGTTGCCTTCAGAGGTACATATTCTATCGCAAACACCATCGCCGACCTCTCTACGAATCCTGCCGAATATGCGCCCTTCCCCTCGGACAATGACAACGATTCAATTTGTGCGACTGTCCAGCCCGAAGACGATAAGCAGGCGCTATTGCCCCAGCTGCTGAAGCAAGAAGCCAAGAGAGATTTGGCGCCCGAATGCCCTAACTGCACTGTACACTCAGGGTTCATGACTTCTTGGCGCAATACACGTTGCACGATAGTACCACACGTCGAAAAGGCACTCAACGACTTCCCGGATTACGAACTCGTCCTGGTTGGGCATTCGCTGGGTGGTGCTGTCGCGGCTCTGGCAGCTCTTGAATTCCAATCTCGGGGATGGAAACCTAAAGTCACAACTTTTGGTGAACCTCGAATTGGGAACTTGGCACTTAATAAATTCATCGACAGACGCTTCAATCTCAATTCAGCAGATGTTGAAAATGCATTATACCGACGGGTGACTCATGTCGATGACCCAGTGCCTCTGCTTCCTCTCGAAGAATGGGGCTACAAGATGCATGCTGGTGAAATTTACATCTCAAAGCCTTCCCTTCCTCCCCATCGCGCAGATGTCCATCATTGCAACGGCGACGAGGATCCTGCTTGCATCGCTGAGAGTAGCCCAGACACAGAGCAGTATGGCCCCCCAGATGACGACAAAATTTCAGAATCAGAACTTCAGGCAATGTGGGGAATCGGCCGGCGTTATAAGCTCTGGGAACTATTCTTTGCACATCGAGACTACTTCTGGAGGCTTGGCCTCTGCGTTCCTGGTGGCGATCCTTGGGACTGGTCCAGGGGCAAATATAATGAAACCGTGACGAATGACGAGTTGTAAACGAAAACGAATACTGCATTTTCCACGATACACGATGATGCAGCGAATAGGTGTTTTGGTAAGGATTACTAGCATTCAAGGAGTTTCATGTTTGTACAATACACCGGACAAAAACGACATGAGGGTTGAATGATATATATACGCAAGACATCCTGAAATAATTATTGCATAAATTCGTAGATCTAATTGTATATATGATTTATCAATAACGAGAGTTCACTTTGTCTCCGTCAGAATGAATTATCCCTCGTGAAACGGCAGTCCTCAGGGAATGATCACAGTACGCGAAACGGTAGGCACATGGCTCAATATCCGTTGGGCTTGGCAAGAGTTCCGATTACATACCCATCCACTTCATCCACAGGAGCAATACTAGCCTTGATGAACCCACTCAGATTAACCCAAAGACTAGATCACGATCGGGCGTCAGCATGAATACTTGAGGTCGAAAAATACAACCTCATCAATTAAATATCCAACGCTACGCTTTTTAACACCTGCGTGGTTTGAAACTGCACCACCACAAAACCTCGTCTCACAAGGCTCCCGTTCCAATTTCAATCAAAAATGGCCTCTCAACTTTTACCACTCGGTAGATAACCCAACGCATTCTATTCAGTGCCTGCATCACCACTCACACTCTTTTGCAGAACTGATCGATAAATGTGTCGGCTCAAGGATTTGGATTGTTATGAAAGGCGAGAAAGGTCAGTCGTTTCTCACAACGTTTCCATCCCACATTATGGATGATGGTTTTGGATGACTCGCCGTCACCGCATGAATCCGCTTGGTCGTTGCGAAGATGGATACTTGCATACTGATTCCTTTGCTTGTAGAGTTCGCTGGGACATTGCTTGGGTTTGATGACTACGTCAGTATGTTTTATGCTCTCGTCAACCGAATTTCCCCAAAGCTCCACGCTTTCAGTTCGCACAACTTTCAAGCTGCGGCATGCTAATGTTGATCGATCGTGGCAAGATATGGTTCTCGAAGATGTGATTGAGTTGTGAGTCCGGATTCCATAATCTTCTCTAATGAACACCTACCGTCCATCTAAAAGGAAAGACACTAATGCGCTTCCTCTTCCTCCCTTGAAGCGACTACACTGGCGCGCAAACCAAACTCCCCAAAATCCTACTCAACGGCAATAACATCTGCATGGTAAGTGCACTCACTCCACCATTCATATCCTACATATCCTGCTCGGGGAGCCATATACCGATTCGAACAGGCCTGGCGCTCATATCCCGCTGCTTTTTAACCTGCTGATTTCCTTTTACTAATCATGCATGGTGTTGCGATATAGTTGATCCCCGGTGGGGAGGGACCGGTTGCTGCTGCTTCATGACCTTGACTCATCATTGTGGTATGAGCTGTATGCTAAAGGGCATATATTTCCGCGGACTGGGATATCAACCCCGTTATCGGACCGACCACGATGGACCGGTTACGGAGTGGTAGGCCTTGAAGGTCTGCTGCCTTCGATGATGAGCTGCTCGTCTTCTAACAAGGAGAAATTATGAATCTGAAAATTGGGTTCAGCATTAGAGTCAATGATTAAGCCGACCCCCGGTGTAAATGGAGGAATTGCTCGAGTAGCTTTTATTACAAGTGTTTCAATAAACCACTATTTAGCAAATTTTGCCGCAGTCTTTTGTAAGACCTGCACAGTCTCGCGTTGTACACTTCGCACAATCTCGCCAGCTGGCTGAACACTGTGGATCAGGCCAATTCCAGTGCCTGCGTACGTGGTCATCCTTCCCTCAGGACCCCATCCTGCGTCCCCTTGTTTCATGGCCTCTTTATACAGCTCCTGATTCTCACTCTCGCTCATGCCATGCACAGCATCTAGATAGCTGCGATTTGATACTCCTCTTCCAATGTATGCTTGTGGCCAACCATAAATAGCACGCACTGTGTCATAGACGGTGGTTGCGACGGTACTGACGCCTCCATCGGTAACTCTTAGTACTTCATCTTGATAGCCTTTGGCAATGATAGCTTCTTCGCTAGCGAGGAACCTTGTTCCAAGGGCAACGCCACTTGCACCGAGTGATAATGCGGCAGCAGCACCACGGCCATCAACGATACCACCTGCTGCGATCAGTGGTATGGCGATCCCATCCTTGGAGAAAGTATCTGCAATCTCAGGGAGAAGGGTTAGAATACTGGCTCGTTGTGCAAGTCCGTGGCCGCCAGAATCAGCACCTTGGACCACAATGACGTCAGGTTTACTAGTCTTTGCGACCTCGACTGCTTCTGCAACAGTCCCAATCTGTATCCAGACTTTAGTTCTCCCGTTCGTGGCAGCGCGAATCTCTTTTGTCCAATCCAGGAGCTCGCATAGCTGGTTCGGTGCGAAGAACCAGACGGCTGCAACTGGGTGCGCAGTGATCGCTGCGAGAGCCAGTTTTAGGTCACTTCCCCAGTTTTGGAAGCCAACACCAATTGGAAGTATTCCATCTTGAAATGGTAGACCTTGACTTTTCACCAACTCAGCGGCCTCGCCCAAGTCCTTGGCCAGATTTGAAAGATCAAACCCACCAGCTACAAAACCGAAGCCTCCATTTGCAGATACGGTGACAGCAGCCTTTGCCATTGTGATCTTCATCATTGGGGCCGAGACCACCAAAGGAGCATTTGGAGATGTCCAAGGGTAGTCATCGTGAAGTGGATTTTGAGCCATGTTCGTCGCTGGGTTTTTGAGTCCTGATTATTTGACTATCTTGCGCATTTCAAACTGCTTGACGATATGTAGGAATAGATCAACGAAAGCTTTTATATACACGTTAGTCAGGGAACTCGAGTCTCAAATAATCACCTATGACTCAGATCCAATAGAGGAGGTCTCAACTCCGCGGAAGCTGTAAAGAATGTTTGGTGGATTATAAACACAGACATGCGAGTTGCTCGAACCAGACGCAAGGGACGAGATTCAAAGGCCGCAATCGGGGAAAATAGAAGTGTTCCCTAGGGCCGAGCAGCGTTCGAATGCGTTTGGTTCCTGAAAATGCCTCGGGCATGACCTGGGGGTGCAGGGTTCATGCATTAATCATCCACTGCATGTGGCTGCTTTGTTTGCACCCCCGAATCATAGCGCCTGCTGGAGAAGATCCTCGGCTAACCTTCTGTATTACATGCCCACTTGGCATCAAATTCCATTGCTTCCTTCACGATGAGCATGAATGCCTGTTCATCTCTTGTAGGATAATCATCTTTTCTTTCACTTCATCTCTTTCTTGTATCCCAAGGCTACTTCTTTATCTTGGAATTTGCATCTTTTAGGTTCAAAACCAACACAAATCTCTTATAAATATATCTTTTCTTAAAAGGAGCCTACGGTCGTCAGTCTTGAGATCGCCACAATGAATGCCCCAGATCGGTGAGTGACTCCTGTTCTTTGAGCTGATGGGTTTTGTCGTTTGCTTTTGAGATGATCACTTTGTTCTGCCACTGTCCTCTACCAATCGAAGGAGGCATTTTCAACAGATGAAGATCCTGTTGTTTGGGATTGCTGGGAATCACAATGCCGCTGTCGTGTCATTAGTGTCCAGATAAATGATGGTCTGGGTCCAAAGGATACAAGAGGAAGGAAGAGACCAGTGCATCTGATGCGGCGATGTCACGATGCCGTTCTCGAGGCGCCTGCCTCCTCGACAACTACCTGCCCTCATCGCAATGGCTTGGCACCGACTTCCTCTCACTATATTACCTGGATTTCCTCGCCCACGTTTGAACTGAACCTCTCCTTGCACTGCACACCGACCTTCTCTATTTGACAAGAATCTACAAGCTTCATTGTACGAGACAATTGTCAAGATGTCGAGCTCTGCTGAGCGTGCAGCTTCCCCCAAGCCTGCAGGCCCCTCTAAGCGTGCTGCTTCCCCGGACCTTGCGGCTTCTCCAGATCGAGAACCCGCTCTGAAGCGAGCTCCAATCAAAATCAATGCCAACGGTGTAATCTCAGAGACTGAGGACGAGAAATGGCACGGACATCCATCCAATTCGCCTTATAAGGAGAGCAATGACTCACAGAACAATCGCACGGATGTCAATGAGCCCGACTCGTAAGTTTCTACCACACTCAGCTCCGCCAGATCAAACCTCCAACGTCCAAGACTGTCCTTGAGAGGTTTACCAAAGGAGTCTAGAGACAAAACCATGGTGACTACGACGGTCGTATCCCATACCGAGCCTAAAGAGCCCCGAGGTCGTCGTCCATCCACATCTCTCTATCCCGGTGCCGGACCCCATGGCCTACCACTGGAGGGTTGGAAGGAGCATCCCAGCCACATGCGTTACCGAACCCATGGGATCAACCACAATGATATTAACATACCTGATGCGTGCGTATGGGCATAGAGTGGCAGTGGCAGCCCTGGGATATCATCTCTCCCACGCAGTTTCTTCTCATTCCTCATCACAATACTTTGTCAAACAGCGCTAACTCATCTCTTTCATCTAGTACCGAAGCGTTCATCCTTGGTGATACGGAGAAGAAGATTGAGGAGAAGATCGACACCCGTAATCCATCCAGTGCCAATCTCTGCATACCTTGCTGACAATTTACCTATAGGCACTCCCAACACTGTGATCTTCACCTTCAACAAGGAAGACCACACTCTCGCCAATCTCCTCCGTGACAAGCTCCTCAAGAACAGCCATGTGACCTTCGCTGCCTATCGAGTAAGTCATGGCATAATCGATTCTACAAGTTCATGCATCCTGACGGATTTAGGTCCCACATCCTCTCTTTGCCAAGTTTGAACTTCGCGTTCAAACTGATGGCGAGATTACACCCAAGGAAGCCATTGTCGCCAGTGCCGGTGATACCATCTCTGAGCTGAGCAGACTCAAGGTCAACTTCACTCGCGAGTACGAGTTGAGAAAGATGGTTGGCAATACTCAGAGCATCGATTGATCAAGTCTCGCATGCAAGATGAGGTTCACGATGATGGTTCTTCATCAACTTCATCTCGCAAGTAGAATGAGTTTCACGATGACGGGTTTTGAAATCGGTGATACCCTGTACTATTCCAGAAGCCGAAGGAGGCAAGTGCAAAGATCAAGGCGTTTAGCGTGAATCATGAATCGCAAAGGCAGGATTAGCGGTGTCACTCTGGAGGCTTCATGCATTACCAGTGCGAATGTTTCCACGCCATAGCTAGGCCATCAATCAAATTTCACATTGAGAATTGTTTGTGTGGTAGCCTGTGCCACATCATCTGTTCCTCTTTCGTAGTCAAGTTGATACGATAGTCGCATGTGTGCTATGGTCACGTCTCCAGTAGACTCCCAGTAAAAGCAGCGGCCTGATGCCAAGGCAGGCTGTTCAATTTAGCGTGAGTTCCGCGGCCGCCGCGTCATAAGTTTGATGAGCATCTTGCAACCTGCAGTGTTAGTTACTATCAACACCGTCTCACTCATTCTCTAGTCCTTCATCTGCATTGTACTGCGTCGTTTTTCCATTATGTATTCATCTTCAAATTCCTTCATCGGTGGTGCCAACAGTGCACGCCCCGGTGTCGGGGGGTATGGCCAGCAACAATCCTTTGGCTCCTTCAACCAAGCTCCCCAGCAACAGCCCTCTCCTTTTGGTCCGCAACCCACCGGATTTCCCGGTCAGTTACAGAGCCAGCAAACAAGCTTCCCTGGATATGGTCAGCAGCAGAACTTCCAGGCTCCTCCTACTCAGCAGCCTCAATACACTGGGTATCCGCCCCAGAATCAGGGTCAGCAGGCACCGCCTTTCCAGCAACAACCCTCTTTCCAGTCGGCACCTCAACCGCAACCACCACCACCTCAGCAGCAGCAGCCTCCACCTGCTCCTCTACGTCCCCAGCAGACCTCGTCACAAATTGCGCAATCATTTGCGACGGGTTCATCGAGTGCGCCCGCTCCACCTAGAAGTAGAAGCAAGAGTGTGAGCAAGATACCAAACATTCGCTTATCCTTCATTACCGCAACCGATCAGGCCAAATTTGAGCAACTATTCAAGTCTGCTGCGGGTGATAGCCAGGCGCTTAGTGGAGAGAAAGCAAGAGATCTCCTTCTGCGGTCTAAACTCCCAGGAAACGCATTGTCGCAGATATGGATTTTGTCGGACACAACGAAGTCGGGACAGCTCCTGTTCCCAGAATTTGCCTTGGCCATGTACCTCTGCAATTTAAAATTGACTGGCGCATCGTTGCCATCTGTTCTGCCAGAGAAGGTTAAGAACGAAGTGTCAAGCATGGTAGATATCATTTCATTTGGCGTTCCAGATGACAAAGCACCAGCCCCAGCGTCTCGTACAAATGTGCCGAATTTCGATGCACCATTGAGAGAAAATGCTGTATCTCCTCCAGCTCCCCAGGCTCCTCGACCACAGCAAGCTTCAAACCAGCAACTCTTGTCCCAGCTTACGTCGCAGCCAACTGGATTCTATAACCAGGCAACAGGATTTCAGCCTGGTCCTCAGTCGCAGAATTTCCCTGGCCAACAAGGCATGCAACCTCAACCTACTGGGTATATGAACAACTCCAATACCTCCGCCTATATGGGACCTCGTCCACCTCTTCCACCAATGCCTACTGGATTTGGTAACAACATGTCCCCTCAGCAGACAGGTCTACAAGCTCTACAATCTCAGCCAACCGGGATCCCAGGTCAGTGGGGTTTTGTGAATGCTCCGGCAACTGGACTACCCAATATTGAAGCGCTTCAACAAAGGCTTATGCCCCAGGCCGGTCGTGAGGGCGGATTCACCACACAAGGACTTGCTGGAAGTGCTAAGATCCCATGGGCTGTCACAAAGGATGAGAAGAGGATTTATGACCAACTATTTAAAGCATGGGACGGTCTGGGTAAGGGATTCATTACAGGTGATGTAGCTATCGAAATCATGGGCCAAAGTGGATTGGACAGGGGTGACTTGGAATCCATTTGGACACTGTCAGACCCTAACAACAAGGGGCGTCTCAATATGGACGAATTCTCAGTGGCAATGCACTTGATCTACCGCAAACTTAACGGTTATCCAGTTCCTGCTCGACTCCCTCCTGAGTTGATTCCACCATCTACGAGAAACTTTAGTACTTCTATTGATACGGTGAAGTCTCTCCTTTCTCAAGACGCTGAAACTCGAAAATCATCAGGTGCTTTCTTGCAGCCTCAGAGAACAGGTGTCAGCTACCTAAAGGACCACTCTTTCCGAGGTGGAGCAAATTCGCCCGGCTTTGGTCGGAAGGACGCCACTGTCTATCGTAATAACGATGATGACATTGGATATCGGTCTAGTGCTCGACGAAGAATCGGCGCGGGAGGTAGAACTCCTTCTCCTGCACCTTCCTCAGAAGTTTCTGACAGCACATATGATGATTTGAGCCCCGATCAAATTCGAAAGAAGATTCGCGAGAAGAAGATCCTGCTTGATGCGACGGATTTCCAAGATGAAAGGGCAGCAGATGATGAGGATGTCCTTGATCGCAGAGATCGAAGAGAAGCAGAGGACCTCTTCCGACAGATTCGCCGCCTTCAGGATGACATTGATACCCATCCTAACGCCGGGTTTGGTGGTGCAGATAGCGGTGCAGAGCGCAGAGCACTACGGAGAGAGCTACAACGCTACCAGGATCGCCTACCAGCTTTAGCATCGGATGTCAGAAAGATCGAAAAGAGCATTGCCGGGGCCAAAATGCAATTGTTCCGCTTCAAGGATGCCAAGGCTCACCCAAACAGTGCAGCGAACATTGTTGGAACTGGCCCAGGTGGCTCCATCACTGAAGCCGACCGTATCAAGGCTAGAGCTCGAGCCAGAATGCAAGCTCGAGCCGCTGAATTAGCTGGAAGACCAGCACCCGCTGCCGACGATGAAGCAGGTGCACAACGACGCGTTGAGCAAGAAAATTCGAAGATTCGATCTGAGCAGGAACGTAACGAGGGAATGACTCGAGATGTTGAAGAGAGTGTCAAGGACTTTGTCTCAAGCCTTGAAGACGGTCTTCGCGAGCGGGGTGGTAACTCCACTCAGGAGCACGAACGACGACGATGGGAGGAAGCGCTGGGTGTTGAAGATGAAGTCAAGGAACTTATCTATGACCTTCAGAGAAGTAGCCGCACAGCTAAAGTCCGGAAGGAGGAGTAAGTTATGCACCGCCCTCGCTAAGATCAACTTTACTAACAAGAAGAAGGCAAGCGCGTCCCTCACCAAGGGCATCGACAGACTACGCAAGGGACGAGGCCAAACCTGCCAACGGGCACGCGGACTTGCCTTCGCGGCCTGCTCCAGCCTCTACGCCTTCCTCGTCTTCCTTGGCTGGACAATCCCAACAAGATCGTATTGCCTCTGCAAAGGAGAAGGCTCTTAAGCGTATTCAGGATAGGATGGCAGCTGCAGGTATCAAACCGGCCGGAGATTCTGGGGAAACTCTCCAGCAGCGACAGGAACGTGAGAAGCAAGAGAGAGCAGAGCGCGTTCGCAAAGCTGAAGAAGAAGATGCAAAACGTGAACAAGAAAGGCAGCAAAGACTGGCAAATGAGGGCGTTGCACCTCCCAGTCCAAAATCGAGTAAGAAGCCACCTCCTCCGCCAACTCGGAAGAATCGACAAGACAGCTCCGATTTCTCGGATCGAAAGGCTGCAGAGGCTTCTGCTCGTGCCAGCGCCGAAGAACAGGCTGCTCGACAGAAAGCCGAACAAGAAGCAGCCGCTCAACTCAAAGCCGAGCAGCAGGCCCAGGAAGAAAAACGCAAGCAGCTTGAGTAAGTCACCTCACTTAGTTTTTCCCCCATCACTAATGACTTGGTAGGACTGAAGCCAAGGCTCAGGAGGATGACCTCGAAAAAGAGCGTGAGGCTGCTCAAGCCCGTCTACGAGCTCTTGAGGAGCAAGTGAAGGCAGGCAAGATCAAGAAACAGGAGGAGAAAGCCCGCAAGAAAGCTGCAGAAAAGCTGGCAAAGGAAAAGGAGAGTAAGCTTGCCGCCCAGCGGGCTGAACTTGAAGCAGCACGGGAGAGGGAGCGACTTCTACAACTCCAGCTCGAAAATCTTGGTGATGACTCGTCGTCAGATGATGATGATGATGATGGCCCACGGCAAATCACGCCTCAGGAGAGCACACCGGCGACAAGTCAAGTTCTGCCAAGCAGTTTATCCTCTCCACCACCTGCTCCACCTCCAGTACCCTCCACGAGCACTGCTCATGATGCCACACCAGTTTCCAGCCCTCCTGCTGAAGAATCTCGAAATCCATACTTCAAGAAGTTGTCCCAGTCATCGGATGCTGGGCGCCCTGCATTCTCTCCACCACCTGTCCCTCAAGCCCAACCATTTTCACCCCCACCAGCACCGGCGCCAGCACCAGCTACCGACTTTTCATCTACGAATCCGTTCCACAGGATTGCTCAACAAGAGGCAGCGAAGCCGTTGACTCCAAGTATGACCGGTGCACAGTCGCGACGACGGCCAGAGGAGGACGAATGGTCGGCTGCAGGGTCTGATAAGGATGATTCAAGCGATGACGAAGATGAGCCTCCTGCTGGTGGATCTGCGAAGCAGCTCGCTTCTCTACTCTTTGGCACGATGGCACCGCCTAGACCATTGTCTGCAATGGATAGTAAACCGGCCACTCCTGTTCAAGAGGCTCCTCCAGTTCCTGGCGCCTTTGACGCCCCACCGCCACCACCACCACCATTGCCAGGAAGCGGCGCACCTTCAGCACCTCCGCCGCCGCCGCCACCACCCCCAGTTCCTTCTTCAGGTGCTCCCAGTGCTCCTCCTCCTCCTCCTCCTCCTCCTCCTCCGCCACCACCTGGATTTGGAGCTCCTTCAGGTGCGCCACCGCCTCCACCAATGCCAGCCCCTGCTCCCCCCGGTGGGGCTAATATCGGAGCACTGCTTGGAGAAATCCAGATGGGTAAAGGATTACGGAAGACTGAGACTAAAGATCGTAGCGCCTCATCTGTTGCTGGCAGGGTGTTGAACTGAGATGATGGTTATGTGAGCTATTGAGAACAGCTGGGGTAATGGGTAGGATGACGTAGCAACTGAATATAACTTGGTAGTCACACCTTCGGTTCACCTTCGGGATCAGACCCAAATAATCACGTGACTTGGCGCAACTCCAGCGCTTTGCCAAATTGGGGGGAAATAAACATTACCCCGAAACATTTGCTGGCGGATGGCAATGACGACCACCACCAAGTGATAATAAATCCTCAATATCGGAATTACAGAACGACAATTGCAGCTCCTATAGGTGACATAGGCACAACTAATGAAGTGGTCTTAGTGAAAGGGAAATTAAGAATTCCAGCGTTGGAGGTATTGGGGTTGGCAGTTCACGAGGCAAACCCACAGCTTGCGTTCATACCAACTTGAATAAAAGATGCCTCGTGTTGCAGGACAAGCGGGCGGGCGCCCTAGTCGTCAGGCTGTTGTTATGAACATGGCACGCGACAAGAGCAAAGCATCACCTGTGAAGTACGTATCATGCCCATGTGATTTCTCTTGAACTCCACTGCCTGCACCTAAGCTTCCACTTGTTTGTTGAGACAGGGACCTAGACTGACATGAGATCCCCCTATTTGCAGGCTTGCGATGAACGATGACCGAGGCGAGAAAGCTGCAAGACTTCAGTCTCGACAAGCCCTACAAGAAATACACATGAATGAAATCCGTGCCGCGGCTAGCCCAGTGCGCAAAATCAACCAACGGCGAGACACATATAATAGAGCTATGTCTGAATCGCCACGAACACCTAGAACGCAGACGACGGATGTGCGCAAAAGAGTCCAACAACAGCATAACAATCAACACAGTCCGAGGCCAATGGACGGGGTTACTGGAGGTGCCGCTACGCCACCAAAACGCGTCCCCATCTTGGCCAACTTCGAAGAGTGGATGAAGATGGCAACTGATAACAAAATCAACGCAGCCAATTCGTGGAACTTCGCTCTTATCGACTATTTCCATGATATGAGCCTATTGAAGGAAGGGGACGGCGTAAATTTCCAGAAAGCCAGTTGTACGCTTGATGGGTGTGTCAAAATATATACCAGTCGAGTCGACAGCGTGGCGACTGAGACCGGCAGACTACTCAGCGGCCTGGCGGATGGAAGCGCATCCGAGGGGAAAAGGAAAGTGAAGGGTGATGGAGACGAAAATGATGATGAGGACGAGGATGGCGAGGACGGAGAAGAGGGCGAAGATGGCGAGGGGAAGAAGAAAAGGAAGAAGCCTGCCCGAAGTCATGAGGCAACTTTAGCACCAAGCTTTGCAACCTTCCAGGCGAAGAAACTAGACTTGGAATTTGCGGTTGATCCTTTATTCAAGAAGGCATCGGCTGATTTTGACGAAGGAGGCGCTAAGGGTCTCTTACTGAATCATCTATCTATTGACTCAAGTGGTCGAATTGTCTTTGATAGCAGCGACGACACCGGAGATGCAACCCTAATTGCCGAAAAGGGTGAGCAACAAGAACACACCGAGAGCGATACTGTTGAGGCAGTACCTGAGAAAACATCCGTGGACAAGGAAGAAGCCGACGACGATGACCAAGATGAAGAAATTGATCTTCAGTCATTAGCGGCAAAATTCTTCCCCGACATGTCTTTATTGGAGAATCAGGACGTTTGCCCCTCGATGAAATCATTTACTCTAGGTGATCCTTCTGGTGATCTTAGCATACCATTCCTAAAAGCGCCGGATGACTGGCGAGATCAAAAGAAAGCGGCTGAGACACCACAGCCACCGACGATCAGTGCAAACCTGCCGGATCAGACAGGCATCTTTCTCGATGGCAGTAACGCTATGGGATTTGATGACGATGATGACGATGGTGGTCTCTTTGGAGGCTACGACGTTGCAGACAATGTTGGTTTTGGTGAAGGTGGTGAGGCCTGGGCTAAAGATGCCGCCGTTGAAGCACAGGCTCGAACCGCAACAGGGGACGATCCGAACGACAACGGCCAAAATGTTGAAGACTATGGCCTCTCACTGCGACAAAAGTACCAAGAGGATGCAGAGCACGAGTCAATTATGGCTTACTTTGAGAAAGCCTTCAACTCACGGGCCAAAGGCAAGACCGCTTTTACAACACTAGAAAATTGGCGGATGCAAAAAATCCAAAAAGCTCAACAGAATGATACCGCTGCGCCTACGCGGCAGAGAAAGGAGAAAGAACCATTTGAAATTGATTTCTCGGGGCCTATGTCAGAATCACTGCAAGAACTTCTTGCAGCACCAACGGTTCTCAATTCCCAGATCAGTTTGCCGAAGGCGCAATGGAGAACAAAAGGGAGAAATCTGCTTGACAAAGATGACGAGATTATCGATCCTAGAAAACTCATGCGACTTTGGACTAAACCCAAATGCAGAGTTGGCAAGAGAAAAGGCGGCATGGGTGTCATCGATGAAGGGTTTGGAGCTAGAAATCGTGTTGGCACAGCCAATAACGGTGAGCCAGATGAAGACGAAGAGGATGAAGGAAGGAAAGGTGATTATGACGCGAATTTCTTTGCCGATGATGATCAGATACTTCCCTTCGATGGGCCATTGCCCATTGATGATGATGACGATGACGACGACGGCATCCTCGGTGGGGGCGACGACGGGCAGCAAGCGTTCATGGATGCCAGAGAGATGCTCAGTCCACAACCTGAAGGTCATCAGCAGCCTAATCTTCTAGATGCTGCATTGAATGGTGGGGCTGATGGGCTACAAGGACAGCCACCAGACTCCCAAATCCCAGCACACAATCAAACGGATCTACTACCAGGCAGTTTTGGAAGCCAGCTAGTGACACAAGCTGGGCGACGTATGAGACCTGAATATGTTAACTACGCGCGCACCGCGAAGAAGGTCGACGTCCGCCGCCTCAAGGAGAACATGTGGAAGGGCATGAGCGACAAATTGATCCGGGTCTTTGACCAACCACCCGCAAAACCCGCAGCGCCAGCACCTTCTGCAGATGAGGATATCGACATGATGGACGTCGATGACCAAGCCCAGCCTACCACTCCCACTGAACCAGAGATGGCAAAGACGGCCACCAAAGACGATAACGGCAATGACGTGCTGAACTTCACGGATATGATCCACGATCTGCGATCGGTGTACCCCGAGCAGCAGATGAAGGATATCAGTACGAGCTACTGCTTTATCTGTTTGCTGCATCTGGCAAATGAGAAAGGATTAGTCCTCGACGTGGATCGTGAGGGCGACAACGCCATGCAGGAAATCAAGGTCACGAGAGATCCTGATGTCGGAGAGGGCTATGAAGGGGAGTGAGTGAAGAGCGCCAAAGTCACTTCATGGGTATGGCTGTTACCTGTGTACAGGGCCGTGAGACGAGGACGAGATAGACGGCGTCCGGACTTTAATGATTGTTTTCTTGGTTTATATTGCTTGCATGCATCGCTCTAGGTTGTGTGTTGGTCTAGCTCATGCTTACGAGGGGAACCCGATGGATGGGCTAGGAGTACATTGTGGTGGTTCGGTTGATTATTGCATTTGCATTTGCACATGCAGCCTGTCGTAGTCGTATCCAAGATGGATATGATCACCAACAGAATGAATGCTTTTTCTTCTTTTTAGCGCATTTTATGCTTTTTGCATCCTGAGGATAACGTCCTTGGTACTACTCCGTACTTAGTACTGATACGGTCACCGTCCCACGTGTTCGTCGCGTCTCTATTAATTAATACTTCGACTGGCACTGCGCAATCGGGAAATGCTTCCCCATGCCATGAGCCAGACAGACAGACTCGTGCTGGTACTGGTACGAGTACATGCGCCTTGGCTAGGCTGGGCTGGGCTATCACCGCGTCGTTATCTCATCGCAATTTCAGACCGGGCTTCCCAGTACCAGTACTAAGTAAAGTGGTGGCGCGGGTCCCGCAGCGCCAGTCGCGAAGGAGGGAGTTAGCTATGATAGCGTAGTTAGTAGGTTATTATATACAGACGAAGAGTACGTACATACATAGCTTTGCTTATCTTCATCTTTGAGCTTATGTACCAGTACGGAGTACGGGGCGTGAAAACCGCACGCAGAGAAGAGAATGCCATTCATCTCCATTTCCATCTCCCGAGTTCGATTCCCCCATTCCATGATTTTCTCCTCAGTGGGAAGGTAATATGTAGGAGGTGGTGAGGTGGGGAGTTGGGAGTTTAATAAGATTGTGCACGAATCTCGTCAATCTGGCAACCGAGATATGTAATAATTAATAGTAGCTAACTACCATTTTGTACTAGCAAGGACAGGGATCCTGTTGTAGATCCAGATATCGAAGGCTGCGAAAGTCAGCTTCTCAGGTACGGAGGACTCCTCCCCCATGGACCGGGCCCGTAATTGCTTGCAGAGACTACTCGTGCCTAGTGGGGGTTTGATGCTTTGTATTATTATTTAGCGGGCGAGTTTCTATCAAGCGCGGAAAGGCTCGTACACGTTAAATAGTGCGGTCTTTTCTATTTCCTCTGTGAAATCTAAGGCGGCGCCGGCTTATGTTCTAATTAGTTCTTAGATAGCGGTTTATTTAATTTATGGGCATCTTGACGTCAGTCGCCGTAGGAAGTAAATGCGACGTGGAAGTCATTCGTGTTGTTATGCTGGTCTCGTAATGGATTTCGATATGTTGAGGGCCGTGATCGGAGCAGCGCCAGCTACAGCTTTTGATCCCTCTTAGCCAACACCCAGGTGCCTTCAGCCTCGGTGAGGACCTGGCCATCTTTATCGCATATCTGCCCACGCGATATCCACTTGCGGCCTTCTCTTCCCAACAGCCAACACCTCACGAAGACTTCGGCCGGGGTGGGCACAGGAGCGCGAAAGGTGACGTTTAAATTGACAGTGAATAGCGAATCTCGCGGGCCGGAGATGTGCTGGTGGTGAAGCATGACGCACAAGCCCATCATCTCATCGAGAATGGCTGATGCCATGCCTCCGTGGATTACGCTTGGATGGCCGTCGAGCCCGGGTCGCCCGATCGCGAGCAACATGATGCAGTCCGGGTGGGTGGGCACGGGTGTGGCATCTTTGGGGTTTTGTTTTCCTTTTAACTGGCCTTTTGCGCTCTCGGCTGGGGTTTTATAATCTGCTAGTTGGAGGGTGACTAGGTGTGGGATGGTGGATGGCGAGTTGATGGTCCGAGAGAAGAAATAGTCTTCCCCGGAGCCCTTAAGGACTCGCGAAAAGGTAGGGATAGCTTGGTAGAGGGGGTCGGTGAGATATTGGTTGGTCCATTCTATTGATGCGAAGTGCTTCCAGGCATCTTCAGGTACGCGATTCGCTGAGATGAACTCGGACATAAAGTCCGATTGCTCGCCCATGGTGAAGGTGGTTGGAGAGTGTTTTACCTACTACGCAGCATTGTTGTATGGAAGAGATGATATTAGTTTTGTATTGCGCATGCAGGTTTTATGATATCGTGTCGATGTTCGGCTTGGACGAAAATCTGGTTCGGAACATCAATACATGCATTCAGTTAGTGCCCGTGAAATGCCTCGGCCCAGTGAGCGAGTTCCAAGTCCCAAGATGTTCAAAGTTGGAGAATAATTAGTCCGTAGTTACAATTCTTCCGGGGTGGGGGATTCTGGGGGTGAGGCACGAGGTGGCCGAGGGGCTTAGTGGCTAGAGCCGATAAGCAGGTGGCTAGGCCGTCGAGCCTCGAGCTTGAGCCTCAGGCACTGGCATTTCTCCGGCACCTGGGTTGAGCTTGGGCTTGGGCTTGGGCTTCTCGCTGGCTCTTGGGGCTCTAAGTAGGGGCTCCTCGGCGCCGCCATTGTAGACTGAGCCATCCATGTTGGGTACAATGGGGTGATTCTTTCACGAGAAACATATCTCGAACAGATGCCAATGGTCTCCTGTTCTGACCGAGTGTTTCGGCACACAGTAGGTTCAATGGTCAAGCTCTCAATGGACTCACCAACTCTTTTTTTACGAGGTTGACGCGGACAAGTTCTGGGTGTCGTGTCAAATGGGCAAATGGGGAGGAATCAGTGGTTGTTCGTGGGGCTGGGACTCTGCTCATCCGCCACCTCGATGGCACCTCGCCGTCCTGGTAGGGTTCTGTTGGGTGGCGTGGAGGATGCGACGAGGTGGTGATTGGGAGAAGTCCTTGATGTGTTTGAAAGTTGGTGGGTCGGACATGGAATGGTGACGAATGCCAGTGTGCGATACTTGATGCGATCCCCGTTGGTGGCTCCCCTGGATGCATCAGAATGGCACCAACATGGAACGGACCTGCAGCACAACCACGGCACGCCTGTCCCAGGCCAGTTACTTACAGTTACTTAGGCTCCCCAGCCCTGGCTTGGTGTCCCTCGCTACGTCCTTTGGGGGGGCGCCACCCAGGAGCCCGCCAGGAGCTAGCGGTAAAGATAGCCCCGACGCCAATGCATCAAGCTTCATCATTGCAACAGAGATACGGCTGGAAGGGGTTAGCAACAGTCCAGCTTGGCTTAGCCCGTCGGATATCCAAGTCAATTCCCAGCCAACTCCCCGTCAACTCCAGCTGGCACCGGGAAACTGAGGTTCATCAAGAAAAATAAAGCCATCGCCGTCTCCCAGCGACGGCACCAAATTCCATTCCCAACCCCAGCCCTTTGTATTCTATTTCCTCTAACCATTGTATACGCCACGACGAAGCTGCCAACATTCAACCTCACTGTCACCTCTTGTGTGAAATACCAGTCATCCGTGTCAAGAAAAAGGTACGACATGTCAGACCCCTACCCCATTGAAGGACCCCCTGCTCCTACTGTGCGTCTTGACTCTTGAGTCTTGTCCGCGTCACTCTCACTCTCGGCCTCACCTTCATCTTCTTTATCATCTCCACCACTGCGATACCCACTGCCCTGTCCCGAGTGTCCACCTGCCCGCTGCCTGCCCACCCGACTCTACCTCGTACTAGTAGCCAATTCATCCTTTTCTCTTGCCACATTCTCAGAAGCTTACCTCTTCTCCCACTGATAATCCAAGCATTAATTGACTGTTCGCATTTTCAACAGATTCCCTCCAGATTCAAGATGTTGTTCTCTCGATCAATCTTTGCTTCCGCAGCTCTCGCTGTTGTAGCCAATGCGCAGACCATTGCCACTTCTAGTGCCAGCTCAGTAGCTGCTGCTACTACCGTCTCACAAGTGATGCCACCAGCCGCCACGGCCTCCTTCAATCCCGCAGGTGTCGATGCGACCGAGGCCTGTAAGAAATGAGTCTGCTCTTCTTGATAAGACCGCCTGCTGATTCCATACACAGTCAACTGGTGCCGTGGTCAACTAAACACTTGCCCCCAAATCTGTGGCGGTGCTGCTTCGCAAAATCGATGTGACTCGGTAAGCTCGAGCATCTGCAGGCGCAATTCCTCCTCGACTACACAAACTAACAATCCCTCAGGTCCAGTTTACGTATACTTGTGTCTGTTCCAACGGAACAGTACCCGACTGCACTGCGTTTTCCGAGACCCTCCCCTACTTCATCTGCCAAGCAACCTACGGACAATGTGTTGCCGCACATCCCAACGATGCACAAGGCCAGTCAGTGTGTGAGACGAACCAACAATGCGGCACTCGCAACGCTACTGCCGAAGCCCTTGCCGCAACCTCTGCAGCAGAGAGCTCTTCTGCCGCTGAGACCTCCAGCTCCGCCTCTTCCTCGTCAGCGACTGGCTCGGCCACTGCTAGTAGCTCTGCTACCGGTGCCTCTTCCAGCGGCAACGCAGCTGTGGGTTCGAGCCAACAACTCGCCACCGGCGCATTCACCGCTCTCCTGATAGCTGCTTTCAAGTTCTTGTTGTAAGCAGGAGCTTAGGAGCTTGTTCGTCGACCTCAGACAGCATAATCAATTTCGGCTCATGATTGTTGTATTGGACACCAATGGACAGAACTTTTCTTTAGTGGCATCAAAACAACAGCAGGCATTTGGAACACCCATCATACCTGGAGGCTGATCATGGCCCCGGGTATGGGCCGGGCCCGCACGACGAGACTGTGATATGACGACGATTGCAGATAGTGATGATTTTATGTTAGTGAGCGTTCTACTATGCACCCAGGAGCAAATCGCATTCCTTCCTTGAGCGTATCCATGACGATTGATTCTAGTGGTTATGGTCACGCGAAAGCATAGCGGATAGAGCTCTGGCTCTGAATTAATACAACTGTTTTGATGAAGAACAGCAAACTGTGCCAGTTCCATTCCCCCCGCCTCCCAATGATCGCCATGACAATTATTTGTGTCCATCGTGTTGTGTCCACTTTTATGATGCACAGTTGCAAGGATGTGCAGCCTGAGAATAGGTGTGGGCGTGCGGGGAATCCCTTGCCATTTTTGGTCAACAAGGCTGCAACGTTTGAGCGTCAAGGCTGAACCTCGTCATCGGGCTCCCGGTTCGAATGTTTCCGAAACCTTCGAAACTTGGGGCCAACATTTCTCCGTTTCCTCTCACAAGAAACTGAAATCAATCAGATGAGTATCGTATCAATTTCGTAGCCATTTGTCACGAATGTTGAGACAAGAAGTTTCTTGCTGCATCTAGAAGAGCTTTATTTGTCTAGTCGCCTTGACACCATGACAGCTCACTCGTGTTCCTACCTAGGTATCTACTCAGGAGACCTGGGATTCATGATACTCCTTCGTACTCTCATCGAACGCGGTGACAGTAATCCTGAGCTCGGGCTCATTCCCAGCACGCAAGATTATCCGATTCCTTCCTCATAAGAAAAGTTTATGTATGATAAGTTGCTACAGCCATGGCTGCTGCCCTCCTTCACCATGTTCCACCGCTATCGAGCATGCGCAGCGCAGGTCAAGGTAGGGCACTACTCGGCATGCAGCTACCCAATTCCGACATTTGGAACTTGTGCACTATGCTGTGATCCTCTACGAGTATTAGTTACCCCATCACTGGATGGTAACTTGCCTTGCATTGCTTCTGAGTGGGCGACCTCCACGAGCCTGAGCGTGAACGAGGGCTGCGACTTCCTCGTCATTACCTTCCTTGAACACTCCTCACCCTGCGGCCCTAGTGTCACTCATCTCTGTATAGCATCTCCCAATAACCTTCCCATCCTCAATATCAACCTCTGACCCAAGGCTGACCATCACGACGATCACCCAACACCGAATCGACGCATCATTATTGACGCGGCATTAAGCATTGAGCATTGAGCATCGTGCATCGATCAGATCAACTGAAGTCTCCTGTCACCCACCAACCACCACCGAGCAAATGGCTGCTATGTACCCTCTCGCCATATTGCTGGCTCTTCTCTCCTATCCTCTGATTGCAGTGGCACTGCCAGATCCTCGGTATCTCAACGTCTACGGTCAGGTCATTCATGGCCCCCCCGTCCAAGCCAGGAAACTGCCTACCTTCCATACCTTCGACCCAAATAGTGTCTGTACTCTGACCAGTCAAAACACCCCCTCTCTCAATGGATACGATTACGCATTCTGCTGCAGGGAGGACTCGCCATTATTGGACTTCTTCCTTGGAGTCAGTTTTCAAACTTGTAAGTTGGCTTGTTGCATCGCTATTAGCTATTATGAGCTCAACTGGCAATCCCCCCCACTTACGACTTTCAACAAAGTTGCTCACTGATTCTCTTGCAGGTAATGCCTCGCTGGCGACAAATCAGTCTACACTCTGCCCAGAACCTCAGAAGTTCACCTGCTGCACCTCTGACGTACATACATTCAAAAGAACTTGCAATCTCCCGAGACAGGATGACACCCATCCGGTGAATTGCACCTACCATGACCCAGTAAGTCAATTCTACAGAGAGTGGCCTAGGACCACAGATACCTAACCTGTATACTTCCCCAGACCGACATGACCTGCGCGGATGAGACGTGACAGGACGTGGACAAGGAGAGATATGTGGACCAAATTGTACGACAGGGGTATGGATGATGAGCCTTCTTTATTTCAAGAACCTTAACAATGAACATCATCGTCCAGCACTAGGGCGGATTTCCCTTTTGAAACGACCAGTGTCGCTCTCTACGCTCTGCAGTCAACCAAGATTTTAACATGTTTGTCCTTCTCGTCGATCAAAGCACGATATCCATCCTCGACGACTCGGTCAATTTTGATCGTGCTGGTAATCATCTGCGCTGGTTTTAGGCTCCCATCGTTCAAGGCCTGGATGACACCCGCAAAGTCCTGCTTGAGGTATCCTAAGACTTAAGAGACGTCAACTATTGTATCTCCACTAATCAGGGGCTGTCACTTACTTGCGAGATACTTCTTCTCCCCAAAAACAAAGTTGTTTGGTTGGAAGGGAATCTGTTGAGTTTGTCAATACTGAAACCAGCCTTCTCATCCTTGACTTGATTGAAAGTAACATACCTCTTTCTCCCAGATCGCCAAATTCACCACAGTTCCTCTAGCCCTCACTGCCAGGGCCGCAGACTTTACACTCTGAGCTACACCAGCGGCATCCAGTGCCACATGTGGCCCATTCCCGCCGCAAATCTCTTTCGCTCGTTTGACCACGTCCTCCTTCGTGGGATCGATAACGTGAGTTGCACCAAATTGCTCAGCAAACCTCTGTCGCTCTCTTGCAACCTCAACCGCAATGATGGTTTTGGCCCCTCGCGCTTTTAGACATTGTATCACTCCTAGGCCGATCGGCCCAGCCCCCATGACCAATGCCTCATCGCCTTCTTTGATAGGATACTGATCAACAGCATGCCACGCAACCGCGAGCGGTTCAACAAGAGCCCCAACATTCAACGGAATATGCTCGGGGAGCTTGAACACGAACTGTGGATCAACGCACACGGCATCAGTCATGCCTCCACCGCCGCCGCTCAACCCGACAAACCCAGAACTGTCACAACAATTGATATACCCATCACCACACGGCCCGCATTTGAAACAGCACACAGTAGGCTGGACAGCGACCTTGTCTCCGACCTTGAGGTTCTTGGGGTTCTCCGCTTTCGCCCCGATTTCCAGAATCTCGCCACTGAATTCGTGCCCGATCGCGATGGGCATGCTCTCCCCCGTAACTGGGTGGGGAGCGTCCTTTGGAGGAATGAATGTTGGTGATGAGTATTCATGCACTATACGCGATGATTGTTAGAAACGGAGGGTACCTGGTTTTCATTGTTGAACTCCAACGTAGCGATTCATATGTGATTGAAGGGTGATAGGGGTAGGGTTCTGATACGTACAGTCTGTTCCACATATCCCGCAAAACGCAGCTGTTGATGACATAGGACCGGTTAGCATAGCATCCATCAACCTAGTTACTACTTGCTCTTCACACGTGTGCTTTCAGTGACACCAAGCAAGCGAAAAAGCGAACGAACAACGCTTTAAATGGAACCACTCACGCCGAACTTTAATCTGGTTCTCCCCACATCGAGGCTCAGGGATATCGTCAACCCGCAGGTCTTTGACCCCGTGGTATCGAAGTGCGCGCATGCCTGCCTAATCCTATAGTATAGAGAGCGACGAAGGGAATCCGGCGGTGGTGGGGATGATGGCAAGGCGATGTTTATCCGAAGCAGCTAAATACCGGAGTATTAATCAATAATACTAAATCTGTCGAATAGATAGATAGATAGTACAGACTGTAATTACGAGGAAGCACGGCCAGCCAGCCCGTCGAGACAGAATAAAACAGACAGTGATAGATATCAGTAGTCTGGTACCGCACTGTATTAGGTAGTTGAGCGATAAATTCGGAGGCGAGGTGATCGATCGATCAGGTGATACCGATCGACACTGACGTTAAATCCCTGGGTTATATATAGTACACCACGGAGTACTGTGTTGTAAGGGTATGAGTAGGTAGGTAGGTGTAGTAGTAGGATTTACAACAAGCAGGCAAATGCCATACGAGTCGTATAAATAATGTAGCTTGCAAAGATCTATCCCTTAAATACTACATTGGTCCTCCACGACCAAGTTTTGAAACCCACCCGCCGGCTTTCCATGCCTGTGCTGGTACGTAGTGGTTTGTTTTCCCTCCAGCCATAGAGCACACCCCATGGGCGCGCAAGCACGGCTGCACGTACGTATGATGCCCTCTACTCCTCACTTGTAACGCCAATTTGTGGAGTAGCGAACTGGGATCTAACTCTACGGCCTAAAGGGAGAAGGGCGGATCCGAAGATGTCATAGGATGGAGAATGGGAATGGGATAGTTGGCTAGCTACATGTAGCTGGAAACTTGGGGGGTGAACCATGGGGAAAAGCTGGAGTAAGGGCCGAAGGAGATGCTCGGCGTATCGGGTACCTCACATTATGTCCTTACGAGTATAGAGATGATCCTTCGGGTGTTCGGGCTGGTGAACCGAATTGGAATTTCCATTTGGAAGATGAGGGGAACAAGGTCGGGAAGGACACAGGCCTCAAAATATCTGTTCAAGTACGCAGTACGGAGTACTAAGTATGTTGTCGACGAGCAGAAACCCACGTGATCGACTTCATGCTGGGATATTGACCAAATCTCGCACATAACTCGTACAGGAGGGCATAGTCATAATGGGGAAGCAGGACATCGGCGAGTCGCCGTCACTCAGCATTTGTCGCATTCCAAGGGTGGGGGAAAGTAAGTGTAACAAGAACAAATTCCATTCCCTCGACGCCAGGGAGAACAATCGATAAGAAGCCCACCCGCACCAATGACATTTAATACACAATCCATTTTCATATCGATATTCGGCCTTCTCCGAGAGGGACGCCGCCCCCCATCTTTGCCCTTCAACCACTTCGTACTCGAATCTCGTACATGGGGCTCATGCTTTGTTGCGTACTTCAGCAAGCAGGCGGGCTGATATAATCTGAATTTCATCGAATTTAGCTGCGCTCTGTCTCAAGCTCTCTCCCTTATTGAGGATCAATGGGCGTGGTAAGATCGTCGCCCGCGGGAAGTCCTCGTCGACAGATTTCGCCCGATTGGCCTCCGTGATGGGCACCCGGCAAAATGTCTCCTTGGGAGATTCATCACCATCATCACCAAAAGTTGCACCGTTGGCACAGGCCGACCCCGAGACAGGTTATGTCACCAACATCGACGAAATCAGGAGGTCAGAATATCCCCATCTCAGCGAGACCACATACCTCGACCATGCAGGAACGACACTCTACGCACGATCCTTGGTGGAAGGATATTCCAAGGCATTGATGGACAACCTCTATGGGAATCCCCATTCCGCATCGGCCGCCTCGCAGCTGTCTTCCCATCGTATCGATGATGTCCGTGTCCAGGCCTTGCGGTTCTTCAATGCCGATCCAGATAAGTTTGATATTGTGTTTGTCGCAAACGCCACCGCTGCGATAAAGCTCGTGGCTGACGCGTTTCGGGACCAGAATGGTGGGTTTAACTACGCTTATCACGCTGAGTCGCACACGAGCCTTGTTGGAGTTCGAGAGCTTGCTTTACCTGGTGCGCGGTGCTTTGCAAGAGATCCTGATGTTGAGGGATGGATCAATGACTGTGAAGATGTGGGGTCATCGTCCCCAAACAATCGCCTGCCATTGCTCTTTGCATATCCTGCTCAATCGAACATGACCGGCCGTCGGTTGCCCATGAAATGGTGCCAGGTGGTCCGAGAAATCAAAAACAATGATGCCATCCCGACATACACCCTACTAGATGCTGCAGCTCTTGTCTCAACGGCACCGCTGGATCTTTCTGATAGTAACGTCGCCCCAGATTTCACTGCCCTGAGCTTCTACAAGATCTTTGGCCTCCCAGATCTTGGAGCGTTGATCGTGCGGAAAGAATCAGGCGATATACTCCGCAGTCGCAGATACTTTGGAGGCGGGACTGTCGACTCTGTGACTGTACTGGGTACCAGTTGGCACGCAAGGAAGGAGTCATCCCTGCACAGCTGCCTGGAAGATGGAACTGTTCCCTTCCATAACATCATTGCTCTTCAGATTGCCCTGCAGATTCACACCAAGATCTATGGTTCGTTGAGCACTATCTCGCGGCATGCAAATTTTCTGGCTTCAACCATGAGGGAACGGCTATCCACATTGAGACACAGGAACGGAACAGAAGTATGTGCAATGTACACAGATGCGTCATTCTCCGCCTCGATCCAGGGTCCAGTGATTGCGTTCAACCTCAAAGACGAAAGAGGTGGATTCGTCAGCAACAGCGAAACTGAAAAGCTAGGTGTCGTGAAAAATATCCAATTCAGAACTGGTGGTCTTTGCAATCCAGGCGGAATCGCATCCCATCTAGGATTGTCTGCAGAAGAAATGCGACGCAACTATGCAGCTGGGCGGAGGTGTGGCAGTGAAAACGATATCATCAGTGGAAAACCAACTGGTGCTATCCGTTTGAGCTTCGGAGCGATGAGCAGCATGAAAGATGTTGCTGACTTCTTGCATTTTGTCGAAGAGTTTTACGTCAGTTCGGTTCATGTTGAAGTGCCAAGCTTGATCGCATCTGATGTTGACTTGGTACCTCCATCACCCAGTTCGTATGTTGTTGAGAGTTTGTCGGTCTTTCCCATTAAAAGTTGTGCGGCATACAAAATTCCTGGTGACGTTTCCTGGGAGATTGGCCCTAAGGGCCTTGCTTGGGATCGGGAATGGTGTCTCGTTCATGCTGGTACGAATGTTGCGTTGAGTCAGAAGAAGTTTCCTCACATGGCGTTGCTACGGCCCGAGATCGATCTGGCAAAAAGGGTGCTGAAGGTATATTGTGACAGCAAGGCAAATGGCCTCGTTAGTTTCGACATCAGTTTGGACTTCGAGCAAACCTCGATTGGTCAGGTTCACCCGTACGAGAGGACGACAAACAAATCTTCCATCGTATGTGGTGAATCCGTGGACATTGAGGTTTACACCTCCACGGAAATCATGGCATTCTTTACAGATATACTCGGTGTACCTTGTACTTTAGCTCGATTTCCTAAATACGGCACGGTTCGTCAAGCTCAAGTGAGAATTCCAGGTAGGATTCAGGGGAAGCCGGCAAAAGAAACTGGCAGGTCCATCGCATTGGCGAATGAAAGCCCAATCCTACTGGTTTCACGATCGAGCGTCAACCGGTTGAATGAGCAGATCAAGCACAATGGCGGCGTTGGCAAAGCCGTCACGGCTGCTTCATTCCGCGGGAACATTGTTGTCGCTGAAGAGCTGGAATTGGGCCAGAAGGAAACACCATATGCGGAGGATGATTGGGAAGGCATGAGCATCGGCGATGATCTTGGGAATCACTTTGACGTCCTGGGCCCGTGTCAACGGTGTCAGATGGTTTGCGTTGACCAGAAGAATGCCGAGCGAAGGCAAGAGCCCTTCAGCACATTGGCGAAGACGAGGAGAAGGCACGGAAGGGTATGGTTTGGAATGCATATGTCTTTGACCTCAAGTTTGTGCGATGCCCTGGCAGCACCCGTACGCATTCGAGTTGGTGATCGAGTCACCCCACGGATTGGGATCTCTTGAGGTTGAGTTTCTCATGCACAGGAGATGAGATCCACATCTGCTTCGTCGATCACAAATATTGTTTGCCAATTGGTTTTGAATGTGATTGACACGAAGAAAGCCACAGATATATTCTCGGATTCGATCTCAAAAGACACCCACCTCATGGTGCCATAGCAGGGCGTTCGTCGGGAAGGAGCAATAACCAGATTACATCCGATCAAGGAGGTCATCAGCATTACATATATGCAGTGTCAGGCCTAGCGGAGAGAACAATCTACCAAACAAGGATAACGATGCAAATCCTATGTGTGAAACCATACGATGGCATCTTGGGCAGACAGGCGGATGACCTCTCTGCGTGGACTAGCGGCTCCATGATGGAGACTTCAGAATGCACTCCAACTCCCTCATGAAGCATATAAGCCGATGCATGCAGAAGAGGAGAACATAAGCCCAGCCGGCATTCGTGGTTTGGAATCTGCAGTGTTACACAGCATCAGTCCATATGTATATTAGTAGATATTCCTGCTTGATCAACCAGCATGCCAGCAAGCATTTGCGTGACATGATATCGCATCATAATTGGACTCTCCAGCATTGGAAATGCTGAAAGCCCCGCCAAGCCCATCTTTCATTCTCTACGAACTTGAAGACTCAATCCTTCCCAGGTGCCCGCCAAGCTCATCTTTCATTCTCTACGAACTTGAAGGTAGAATATTTCCCAGGTGCCCGCTAAGCCTAACATCCAAAGTCATCTCGCTCACTCGCTAGCAGTACAAATGAGAATCGATTCGGCCATCGTCGTACACCCTTCAACGCCGTGCTCTTTTTTGCTGGTTCATTTTCCAAAGATCACTTCGGAGATGCGTCTGTTCCGTGTGCCCTTTAACAACTTTGTCATCATCAACCATCTCATGCAACATTGATTCCAAGAAATCTCTCTGTTCAGTGATGAACGCCTTCGTCGCAGCAGTGTTGAAGTTTCGGCCAGCTCGCTTCCGGTCATTTAGCTCTTTGCGGTGGGCTCGAATGCGCTCCTCCAGCATGTCCAACCTATATTCTGCGTATTGTGAATAGAGGTCTGATAGGTTCGAGATAGAGCGGACGGTCGTGAGTACTGTGTCGTCCTTGATAAAGGCTGATTTAGGTCGGAACGAGGTAACCATGGTGATTCGCTCGGTTGTGCCTAGGGTTCTCAAGGCTTGATGCTCAATATACCGTCCCTGCAGTACTACCGCATGCCCCTGCACCGAGGTTAATCAATATTTATCTGGTCAAGATGACCAGGGTGAATACTAACCATCTGTGGTCCTCGAACTTTCATGATATCTCCATCACCTTTCAACAAAGCAGTTTCGCCACCAATCATGTTGGTACAATCACTGAGCATAGTTACGCACACAAAGGGATAGCTGTCAGTGTGCCAATCGACAATAGGCTTATCATCTTCCCAAGGGCATCCCGAAACACCTTCATCTGCATCTCGATGCTGTTTCTCTTGCATGGCCTTAAGGTCTTCCTCCTTCTGTTCAGCTGATATTTGGTTGAGATTGATATGCGCGATCTCTAGGTCCATCTGAGGGACAAGTTCGATGCCGGCAATTTTGGAGACAATTGTAAGGACTTCTGGGCTGTTCCATGCATCATATACGAAAGGGGCATATCTTTCAAAGTCAGCGTCTTCCAATAATAGGAGTCCTTAAGCCTACTTTGGTGCAAATCCTCTCAATTGACTGGCAGCAAGGTTGCTCTGGTACTTGCAATTCTGCTGTACTGCATCACTCAGGATCTCATCTCTCATCTGCATAATAGCCTCCTTGGTGAAGAGCGGGAATGGATTCGATACTGCAATCGGTGAGACTCCAACATTGGCATGTCCGATTTCTTCCATAGTCCAGATCTTGTCGGGTTCCTGGAACTTCAGATGCTGATCTGGATCGAAGGCAAGTTTCCTTGGGATGGTGAAGGACATGACGTTCTCTGACGAGGGAGACAGTATCGACTCCGATCGTTTCCTCTTGATAGAACCAAGTTTGGAAGGAGTTGGAGACAGTACATCTGCCGCTGCCATCTTAAATGTTGATATCTCTATTGCTTTATATGGTCAACGCAGTCTACAATTGAACGATTGCAAGGAAGTGAATACTGACGACCACAAAGGGCGACGTTGCACGGGCAAGAATGACAATAGTCTGGAGGGAGAACAAATGGCACTGGGAAGTATGTCGCTGAAGTTCAAACTTTATATCAGTTGGTCTGTGGAAATCCGACAACGTTGATTATCCCCTTCGAAAACACTAGCAAGAAATCATAAGCTCAGGTGTTGCTAATGGCATAGGCAACTGTTCCCCACGACTGCTTTACCTTGACGAAAGTATGGCCATTCATAGCACAACGGCACATCTCCACCGAGATACGGAGTCTAAGTACCTCTGGCAGTAGGAGCCGAACTAAGCCACGTCACGATGACATTCTCTCGGAAGTTTATGGCTTATCAAAGTTCTTATCTCGATCACCTATCAAGAAGTGTAAGCTCTCGCTACAAGTCGATTAAGTCCTTGTCGGCGCCCTGCAACAAAAATCTGGAGACAACGGAGAGAGGCGGAAATGCCGGGGTTTTAAACGATATATTCTTTATCGATGGAAAATGTTGCTTTGTTTGGACTAAATCAAAGCTTTCCCCATTCCTCTTCTTCATCGTCACCACCAATCCGGGATGAAGTCAGTCATTTCACATGCTCTTAATTTACAGACCCTTCTGGCCAAGTCGACCAAAAACCGGGTGACATCCGTTTTCTGCAGAATAGGTAAGGACGGTCTGCTTTCACCTCCTTTTCAAACACATTGAGGTGGTCTGATGACAGCCTGTGGTGAGTCTGGTATTGCGGGTGCACTTCGGAAACGGGGACTTCAGCCGTGCTTTACAGCAGTCGCCATTCTTTATGCCTGCTACACATAATTGTTGGCTGGGATGGACGGGCTCCCAGCTCCCATCTTTCGTGGGGCACTCATTTCTAAGGCGTTGGATGCGTTTTAACTGAGAAAATGTGTGTGGACAACCCCGCCAGTGTCAATGGATCTGTTGACCAAATCGGGCAACGTCCCGGCTGCCAGAAAGTTATCTCTGGTGGCATTGTCCTATCCAGTGATGAGTTCAGGATACCCGTGATTGTTCGCATGCTAATTGTCTCAAGCAAAGTTGCTCATGTTTCAAGAATATTAGAATCGGGATAATTGGGCTTTATTGCATCGGTTATGCCTGTCATTGGGTATACATCCTACACAATATTGATTGGATAATTTGGTGAGTAGGGCAATCAACAGACGTCTTTTTACGCCCAAGAACGGCCATCTCCTTTGTGGGAGTGAAGCAAACCCTACGTCTTACCATCTTCGATGGATATAGCTCCGATGTCGGTGGGAAATCACGAACCAGCTAGGTGAGGATAGTGTTGGTGGGATCGTCTTGAATAGGTCAACTGGCATCTCTTGGTCTTGGGTGTAGAGGCCAATAAGACAACCTGGTGCTCCTATACGGAGATATCAGCCCTTCACACCCCACCCTTCTGTGATTCTAGATACAGGTACTTGGTTTCAGATTTCTTAACCATTCTAGAAATCATTCTTAAACTTCAATTCTGCACCAGCCTCCATGGATTGAGGTCATCGGACGAGGCGGGGATTGGTGGGGTTTGAGTATTATTGAAACATGTTTAGCGTGCCAGCTTTAAGGTTATCGATAAGGAAGTCTAGAAATGGTTTAGATCCTCGGGCGCCTGCACTCTGCGCATTTAGCTCAAGATCCTCAGCAGATGCATAGTCAATGCAGCGCCAGTGGTAGACAACGGCATGGCAACGACAGCAGCGGGATCTAAAGACCAGACGACGGTCACAGGGCCTGCGGGCGGTGACCCATGGGATAAGGCTGCAAAGAAGTTTTCATCGTACGTGGATAAGTTCCATCTTGGGTTCAAAACCAAGTCATCGCAGCTTGCTAACCCCAAATTTCTTCTAACAGCAAACAAACCTCGGAGTACTTCGACCCTTGTCAAGAGGCAGCGGATAGGAGCATCAGATGTATGCATCGCAATGCTGGAGATAAGGATATGTGTCAGGATTACTTCCAGTGCGTGCTTCGAACCGTCTTCCATTCAGTTCTTGAAGTCACCCGCTCGAACACACGATTCATGCGCTTTCCCTTGAGGCGAGATTATGGAACTGATATGTGGCACAGAGCATACCGGGACTGTAAAAAAGAAATGGTATTATTTCCCCCTCACTACTAGTTGGACTCCATCTGACGAAGCGATCACAGATGGCCCGGATGAAAGCGGAGAGGAAATCATGGTTTGGGTAACCTAACGTGAGTCCTTTACCTAACCGGAGCGACAAACTCGTCATGTTTTAGTCAACAGAAATGTACAATACCAAAAACTGGCTGCCACTTGAGGAAGCCGGAGTTGCATAGCGAGCGCGGCGGAGCGTGGGTACCTGCGTGGGACAGCATCTCCTCATCGGGCAGAAAAACACGGGGAAAATATGTAGAATAAGCCAACAAGAGAAGGAAACAGACGTGACACGAAAAATTAAATCTCTCTCCGGGCAAATTGAATTTGCGAGATTGGCTGCAAAATTGTAAGAAATGCCTTGAGGAAGGATCTTGTGGTTATAGATCCTGCACGCCTGATGTAAATAAGCCCACATGGCTGTGAAAGCCTTGTCTGGCCTGATATAAACTAAATTTCCCCACTTCAACTCTTACATACACAATTATTTTCCTTTCCCTCTGATCTCCAACACTCGTTAGTCTGATGGTGTGCCCGCCGATGACCACACGATCATGTCAGATCCGAGTGTGAGCGAGCGTCGGATCCGTCCTATTCAGGATGCGGTCGCCAGTGGAAACTGGAAGCAAGCTCTCCAACTCTGCGACAAATGGTCCAAGAAAGGCGAACGGTCAGACCGGTTCTTAGTATGGTTCCCCCTCCTCCACACATTCACACGTCCTTTAGATGTCATTTGACGATGGCAGAAGCTAATGGTACAAACTAAAAACAATGTAGGCACTGAAAGCGTTTGTCCTCGTCAACCAAGCGGACGAGAAACAACATGATCGGGGGCACAATGAGGTCCTCGACCTGTGCAGACGCAACCCACCCATCACAGAGCCCGAGGCAATCTACCAAATGCACCATTCCCTCAGAGCATTGTCGTTGTACAAGGAGGAAGGCCCTAAGTTGTGGGAGCGGGCGGTGAACACGACGCAGGATAACAAAGACCTCTATATTCGCTGGCTGAACGAGGCTGTCGCGGAGAGCAATTGGCTCAGCGCACAAAAGGTGTGAATAAACCACAAAAAACCACAAACAAGAATGATATATCCTAGACAGCTGGGTCAGGCATAAGGCTGCTGTCAGAGGAAGCCCCAAAAGACGCACACATTATTATTACTATACCTTGAAACGCACTCTTTTGGAAAGAGAGAACGGACTGGCTGACCACGCGGAGGGTCTCCTCGACACAGGCCACCATGGGTTTACGAAAGTCCTTCCCCAAGGAACGAAACTACGAGTTCTGGAACATCATGATGTGCGCCTTGATCCAGCATGACCGGACGCAAGCGGCCAAGGACAGAAACCTGTTCGGCACCCTTGCCTACCGCATGATATCGAAAGCCGCCGAGACGATTTCGACGGACCAGGTACGTGTGAAAATGGATGCATAATGCTAGTCTGCGTTTGTTTTGTTTTGTTCCCTGCTTACCAGTCGCCTTCTTCGCTCGGCTTAGGAGCAGAACCATGCACCTGGAAAGGAGATAGCATCGCCAGAAGAGGTGGCGCTCCTCGCACGGGTCCTCAACAGCAACGGACGCGCAGTGGACACGGTGAAACTACTACAAAGCGAGACCTTGAATCTAGAATCGAAGATCGGAAAGAAGGATCCCCAGCTGACTTTATCTTTGTTAATGGACGCGTTTGATGCCTCTGAGCAGTGGGAAGATGCTCGCTCGTTTTCCCAGCAATTGCTGTCCAAGCCCGAGTATCAGGCCGATGATCGCATATGGGCCCTTTGGCTCAAGGCGAGAACGAAATTAGCTTCTTCTAATGAGTAAGTCACTTCTCTAATCAAGGCTTTGCTATGTCACAAGCAAAGTAAATAAAATACCGTGACTAACATCCAGGGGCACCAGTCAGGACAAATCATATGAAGAACTCCTAGATTCTGCGTGTGCAACTCGACCGATAGTAAGAGCATCGTACATCGCCAAGCTACAGTACTTAACAACAAAAGACGACGACAAATCACTCGACGCCGTCTTGAAAACCTGCGAGGAGTATGCAGATGCGTTTTCAACGAAGGCATTTTGCTTCGACGACCTGAAGAGCCCACTCCATCGCTTGGACAAGAAGCGACTGCAAGCCTTTCGCGCCGCGCGTGGGGCAGCAGAGCAAAACACGCTTGAGCAACTTTTCGCCCTTGAGCTGGAGTACAGCCTGTTACCGAGTGACAGCGGCGAGGCACAGACAAAAGACCTCATCGACTTTGCCTCTCGGGCATTGAAGCTATACCACACCTCGCTGTCCGAAACGTCACCTCCACCATGTCCCGAGGCGGCGCTCCTCTCCGTACTCGCGATCCTTCGCCTCGGAACCACCGCCCCTATTAACAAGAACGGCCAGCAGCAGATCGACCACAACCACACCGTCCGCGCAATGATCCTCCTAGAAACCGTGCGCTCAGCATTCGAAGACTTCTACGCACTCACAGTCGTTCTAATCCGGCTGAAAGCTTACCTAGGCCAGCTCTCCTCCGCCATGGCGACCTTCACGAAACTCAGTGTCAAGAACATGCAGTACGAGACGGTAGCACATCTGATCCTTACGCGGATCTCGTCCTTACACCCCGCCGCCACGACTTACACCACGACAAATACGACTAACAATCACAGCAGCGAGAGCATCGACACATTCGACCCGCTGAGCGCGATCGAGACGGGGCTGACGGTGCTGGAGAACGCGGATAACGCTCTCGTGCGCGGCATCCGCGAGGGCCTACGCTTCAACAGCTACTCCAACATTCACAACAGCGTCGACATGCGCCTGCAGCTGCGCAATAGCGCCAGCCGTCGTGTTTATGCCGTTGAGGAGCGCAAGTTGCGGAGGTTGAGGGGCCTTGCGGACGATAATACCGTTCTGGACACTGAAGATCAGGCTGGGGATGGAAATCCGGATACTGCAGTCTTAGCTGACAATCGCGACTTCAGCTATTTCCCTCACTTCCGAGAGGATGATGACTCGCTGGTGCGGACGGGCTTCCAGTGTGGTCCCCTTCCGTGTGGGAAGTGGGTCAGTGCCATGGCGCTCTTGGACCATGTGGTTACATTCCTCAAGATTGAGATGATGGGCCAGGGACAGCAGGTGGGTGTGGGTGCCAAGGCCTTGGAGAACGTGAAAACAGCGATCATAGCGGCTGCAGGGAGAGAGAGCTCCAAGGATGAGAATGGTTACAGCCCTGAGGGCGATGGCCTGACAAAGGCTGAGCACCAGAACCTCGAGTGCCATCGCCTGCTCGCGGAGGCGGCGCTGCTGATCGGTGGTGGTGACACCGACGCACCGCAAGTTACAGTCGCGCAGCTCCTCGACCAACTGAAGTCCTGGGTACAGAAGACACTGGACGACCAGAAGGAAAGGGCCACAACTGCCACAGCTGCCATAGTCGCAGGAATCCGCATCTATACCTGGGACGAGTTACACACGAGCATCTCGCGGCTAGAAACACTACAAGCCATCGCACTACTCCTCGGCGTCCTGGGCAAGAAATCCAAGACTGCGAAGGGCAGCAAGACGATTCCTAAGGATGCACTGGCGGAGATACAGGCGCTAGTGGGCCAGTTGGAAGGGGAGATCCATGGTGCGGCCAGGGCGGTCAAGGAGGGGATTGGTGCGCCGGGCGTGCTGGGGAAGTTGGTAGATTTGGGGTTTGCACGGTTTGAGGGTGAGGATGGGGAGGGTGCGGCTGGTTTGGGTGGATTGGGTGATGTATTGGAGAAGGTGAGTGATGAGGCTCAGATGGAGACTGTCTGTGGGAGGGTCAGGGATAGTTGGGAAGATGCCCTTGATGGCGTGTTGGCTGTCAAGGTCAAGTTATGGAAATAAAAGAAAAGGAGGAATGGCATAGCTTAGATGACGAGATGAGGCTGAGGGATACGGGTGACGGGTGGACCAAGATAAAACTATCTTCACTTTTCACATCCTCGCTTTCGAGAGCTCAGTCATTCGGTTTGTGAACCAAAATTATTTCATTCGTTCCGTTTTCTTCCTTTATCAATCAGGCTGAACAGCTGATTCCGAAGCCCGGCCCTTGACCATTCGCCGTAGAAGAAGAAACGCCGTTGCAATATGATATAGGTTGTATGCTACATGAAACCCGGATTTTGGTCTAGCGATCGCTGCTTAATCCTGTCTACCCTTGAGTAGTCTTTTTGTCACCTTATCTTTTTCAATGATGTAGACGTGGGCACCCCAGCCGGACAGGGCATCTCGGTCAACGGCGTTGAGTAGTGCTTGTGATATCGTCTCAAAGAGATCCTCGGGCTCCTATACGTGGAAACGATGCGGTTAGTTCTGCCGGACAAAGAACAGAAAACGGTTGGCAGAAAGGCTTTTCCATCGATTGTAGATGATATACACACCAAATCGGGCTCCCACAGGCCTTCGCAAGTACCAAACAATTGATCACTCGCGGTGCCAGCCACAATGAAGTCCTTGGCGAAGTCGATGCATCCAATGCTGTCAAATCCGCAGATGAAGGGTTTCCCCGTTGTGTGATTGATTCCAGCAAGCACAGGACTAACAAACCAAGGGCCGAATCGTCGCTCGTAGAGACTAGAGGAGACCAAGTTCGCCAAAGTCTGAGGTGAGATATTGCGCTCTTCTCTTAGCCGATACATATTGACCTTGTAGCGGAAGGTATCCGAGACGGTCTGAACATCTGTGGCCAGGCCCGTAAGACCTAGAAAGACGGAGGGTGCGTAGCTGAAGATCTTAGGGAAGTTGTTAGACACTGTCAATGCCTGTAGACCTAATCGCAAGTCACAGGCAATGGCAACACAATCCTTGCCGACCATTGCGACACAAGCACCGCCATCTGGTGGAGATCGAGGTTAGACTGGGATTACATGGGGAAATTTCTCGGAATGAGGACATACTAATATCGAATGGACTGCTCTATCCTGGAGTTAGTATGTGTAGAGCTGCGATGGGTTGGAGGACGCTTACCATTGTGGTTGCAACGTTGTTGTGATGAAGGAAAAGAAGCTGGCGGGCACAGGAGGATATAGAAGCTTTTGCCTAAGAGGAACAACGATGAAGATGAATGGCGGTTATCGAAGTGTCGTTGAGATAACGGTGACAACGGCTGCGGTGGTAGTGAGGTGCAACTTGGGACCGCAGGCATATGCAGAGCACGCGTTCCTTTCCCTTCCCAAAATTCGGGGGAGCCAGCAGGAAGGACAGCAAGGCATCCAATGGGGACTGCTCTCTTCCCCACAAGGCTGCCAAAGTGACGCCGCCCCAACTCTGCAACTTTCCTCTGCCTGCGTCCTGACAAACAGGCCAACTAACAAACGAACTGCTGCCACCCTAACCCTCCGTCAGTTCTCTAAACATTCTAGATTGTTCTAATCTCCAGCTACTAATCTTCGTCTATACCCCACCGTTTGTACTGTCATTCCCATATATCCCAGACACAGACCCAAAGGCTCAAACCCCACTTCAAAAGGCGTTCTGCCTGCCCGCTTCCCATCGTCGAAGGCAAATATGTCTGCACACGTTGTGGTGATCGATTCGGTCGCCAGAAGACATACCATCAAGACTACACCTACCAAACATCTCACGGATGTTGTTCAAGAGGTGTGCGAAAAGCTAAAACTGAATCCTTCTCAATATGGCTTGAAGTAAGTGCTTCTCTATCCCACGCTCCAGCAATGTCGGGCCAGCTAACCTCCTCTCAGACACAAGAACAAATTCGTAGACCTGACAAATCCATTCCGACTATCAGGCTTGACCTCAGGTGCTAAGCTCGATCTCATTCAACTCTCCAAATCAGCCGGCGTTGTTTCCATAGCCCTTCAGATACCGGAGTCAGAAGCGAGCGGACAACTGAATGCCCGTCTCACAGATAAATTTCCGAGTTCTACCACACTATGGCTAGTCCTCAGAAAGTTTGAGGCCGGCGTTGCTGGGGGGGCCCCTGCTCGCAACTTCACTGCCAGAGGCATACCAGGTACAGGACAAGCTGCAGCTGGGAGACTATACTACGAGCAACCGGTCTTGCATTGTTTAAACAGGGAGCTTTCTTCATTCACTGATTTGCAAAAGACGCTTGCGCAGCTCGGTCTCAACAGTGGGTCTGCGTTGATCAGATTGAGCTTCAAGCCTACAGAAACGCCATTAGAAGAGGCAATGGCCCAAATACAAGGATACTTCGAGTCCTCGGAGACTCCAGTTACCTCTCAACCTCAACAATCAAGGCCCGAACCCACCATTACTAGTGAAGACGCACCATCCACAAGCCAACAGCCTGAATGGACAGAAGACACTACTTTACCTGATGCATCTCCCGTAGAGGAATTGTCTGAGGGGGCAACTGGAGATCAAGCTGTGACACCAGATACAATTTCAGAACAACCGACCGCTACGACATCTGCAGGCCGCCCTCTATCTGTCTATCGCCCTCCCAGCTCTTCAACTCCAGCCGCTGCACAAAGCTCATACAATGAATCTGATTATACACCAACAGTTGAGCATGCGCAAATCCACCAGAAACTGCTATCGGAAAATTCTCGAAATAAAAGACTACCAACAGAGGCCGAGATTGCAGCACAAGCAGAAGAAGAAGCTGCTAAATTGGCGCAAATCAATGATGTAGAGATCAAAGTCCGCTTTCCTGACCAGAGCGCCGTCAGTTCCAAATTCAAACAAAGTGATTCAGGGGCGGACCTTTATAGCTTTGTGAGGGATTGCCTTGAGGACAAATTACGGTCAGAGGCATTTTTCCTACGGAACCCTGGCGTGAAGGGCAAGCATGAGGTGATCCCAGACGATCCAGCCCAGAAATTGATCAAGAATCTGCTCCTCAAAGGTCGAGTGCTGGTCATCTTCAGTTGGGACGAGAGAAAGGCTAGTATTCAAGCAAGAGGCGCAAATTCAGTCTTGAAGAATGAATTGAGGGCCAAGGCACAAGAGATTAAAGTTCAAGAAATTCCTACTGGTCCAAGTGGTGCCGACGACCCTGGTATCAAGGTTACTTTGGGAAAGAAAGAGCCTGAATATGATGGTGGAGATAAAAAGAGCAAACTCTCAAAGTTCTTGAGGCTCTCGAAGAAATGAACTGAAATACAGGCAATCAGCGATAACGAATTCAGAGGCCACTAGCCAATGTAAGAGTACGTATTGATGACTAGCGTTGAGAGCGATTTGGTTAAGCGTCACCGTAGCCTAGAAGCTATGAAATGATGCGGAGTTTAATAGATACTCACAAGAACCCAATGTGCCCATCCTTGGTAAACTACATCCTTGCAAATGAATCCATTCATGAACTTGTCCATAAGGCTAAACGAGGCTTAAGTCCGGGCGCCCCACTCTGTAAAGCCGATCGGCGCTAGTGAATTTCCCGCACAAACGACTTTGGCTGCGATTGAGAGACCGAGAGGATTGAATTGACTACGAACACTACAACACTCACTTCTTACCGACTCGTCCCCACGTCCAACAGGATACCACATTTACGATGCCTTCCGAAGTCTCAGACATCAAGCAATTCCTCGAGATCGCTCGCAGAAAGGATGCCACAGGTGCGCTACGATCCCCCAACTTCCATGTTTCATAAAAGAAGAAAAATACACAAACAATCATTTCCTCCTACGCAAAGACGAGAGAAGGCGAAGAGAAGTTATTGTGGAAATCGCTGACAATTTCTCTATTTGTTCTTGTTCAACAGGCGCCCGCATAAAGAAGTCCACCAAGGGCAAGGACATCAAGCTCAAGCTCCGCGGAAAGCGATTCCTCTATACCCTCAAGCTCAAGGACTCCGACAAGGCCGACAAGATCAAGCAATCTCTGCCTCCTAGTAAGTCTCCATTCACCCCTTGCTTTCGGACGGTTGGGGAAATGTTCTCTTTAGTGGCAAACTTGCAGCACGGTGGGAGCGCAGAAAAGAAGAGGCGTTTGAGGCAAGAGTTGGAAAGTGTATTCTCGAAAATCGAGACTGCGCAAGTTGCAAGATGGAGAGAAGGGAGAAGGACGGAGACATTGAGCACCGTTATTTCACAACCCCAATCGCAGGACATGAGAACATATCAAGCTGACCATTTCACTTCGCAACCTTGCAGCACTGCCGTTCCAAGAGATCAACAAGAAGAACAAGAAGGCCAAGAAGGCGTAAACGCCCTTGTCCCCGGGTGATTGCGAGAATGACAAAAATGATGGGTAGCTTGGTGTTTAAAGGGAACATGACCCAAATGATGATATATGCGCGTCCTCGTCACTCTGGATGATGACGCGGAATCAATGCTTTCAGCCGAGAAGACTTGCTCAGTGATGATTGTAGCAACACAGCCAGACGATGGGTCTTGGAGCTGACTGCGGTCAGTGGTGGAATTCGACCCCCAATACCCCCCAGCCACCATAGAAAAGCAAATTTCCAAAAAAAAAACAAGACGTTAAAAGCCAACCATAGATCAGACCGAATGTGTCTACTCTGCTCGTACACTGCATATGACGTTCGGGCCGCACTAGGAAGGGCAGCAATACTCAAGCTCCCGGTACTCCGCCCCAGCCATGAGCCCATCGTTGTCACCAAATATACCCTGAGAGTGGGACTCAGCCATGGCGAGTCTCAACTCAAACTCACCGAAATAGTTCGGCATCTCCTTCGTCTTCTGGAACCTCAAGCCCTCGAACAATCCCATGCTGGCGGTGTTCGCCTCGCCGATCTTGACTGTCAGATAGTCAAACCTCCTTGCTCTCCCCGTGGCTGTCGTAGTGTGACCGTTGGCCACTTCGTTCGAACCGCCGGCGAAGAACTCCCGTAAAATCTCGTCTTCGTGGCTCCTGATATACCTCAGAAACGCGAGCAGCGCGGCCTTGCCGTACCCGTTCCGCTGCTCGTGCGCCACGGCAATCATAAGTTCGAGCTCGCCGACGGTCGCTTCCACGCCTGCGTGGTCCTCAGCATCGTCATCCCAATCGACGCGAGACACGAAGAGATTCACGTCCCCTATCATCGTGGGCAAGTCGAGGCTTCCATCGCGCGTCTTCTTCTGCTTCTTCTTCTCCTTCTCCTCTTCGGCCAAGGAAGGAAGTTCCGCGGCATGCTTACACACGATGAACGTCAATTTGTCACGGTCGAGCCTCCAGCTCCGCTGCATTGCGAACTCTTCATCGAGAGAGAGCGGCTCCGATGCTGTGAGGGTTTGGATCTCCTAGCACGGGGAGAGGGTGGGGTTAGAAGTTTAAATTCCCAATTCCCCAGTCTCTAGAGAACGGTAATGGAAGTTTAGCTTACAGGATCTTTCATCCACTCGTGGTATTGCGGCACATGGTGCGCGGAATACGGCACGAGGACGAGCTTGGATGTCGAGATCGCTGTTGGTCCGCGCAGCTCGTCAGCATTTTGATTTTTTTCGGGTGGCGGTGATAGAACACAATGAATGATAGGACAATTGGATACATAGTAGGTAACATTTGAGAGTCCTACCTGTGTGCTCGTTGATGCGCATTTCCCCCCCAGTTTTTCGCTCGAGGGTTGCTTGAATGGTGCACTTGTCGCGCCTGGAGCGAGCCGGGGCGGCGAGATATTACCTCGTCGTCTTTCTTGCCGCAATCTCTTCCATCTATCTTTGTGGATCTTGATCTACAGGAAGGAAAGGGTTGGTAATTGGATCGGTGAGTGTGAGTCAAGTATTCTTCGGGCTGAGGTGGAGTTTTCGGGAATTTTTGTTGCAAAGACAAGACAAGGCTTGCATCCCTGAATAATTCGACATTTATTTTTTCCAGTATTTAGCGTAGGCGGGCCTTCACCATTGATCAACAACCAGGTAATTACAACCTTTCATCGACTTCAGACTTTCCTGCCTATCGGAGACCTGGACCGTACTTCAGTGATTAACCAGGTTTGTTCGTCGTATTGGGGGGCCACTGGAGAGATTCAGTAGTTCATGTGGACTTAGGATGGTAGTGATCTACTGCGACACGCATGACCTTAAATTTCATCCTATTCAGCTCTAATATTCTAATGACCGGCATATCGTTTCATATGCGTCTATCCATATTGATCTATTCTTGACTTTCGAATTCATCGAACTTCTGAAATCTGATTGTTGAGGTGGTACAGAATTCCTGGCATGGATTTCGGTCTGCTGGGTCGTGAGAACTCGTCCACCAAATATATGTGGGAAGGACAAGCTTGCTTGGGTCAGAGAAGGCGGTCTTTGGTCTTCTCCTCCTGAACAAGTTGCGTGGAATACCGAGCATTCCCCAGGTTTTGTGATTGATCACCAGCACGATCTCCCTGTGAGGTATTCACCATCCGCAGGGCAATGAATGGCAGTTCCAGCGTGTGTGGAAAGACGGCTGGCCCTTGATATGCTTTGTTGGAAGGCCAACAGAAGAGCAACTCTCAACACCTGCTCTTAAAACATCTCAGGCCATTTGTTTCATCGTGGCGTGGGTCGGTAGGAATATAGGGTCTAGGCCACGACTTCCAAGATATTTTGTCCTCTCCATGCATATAGGTGAGGTTTTGTCCATGGTTCGCTCGGCTTTCTTGAGTCCTGAATGGACACTGGGTTGACTCGATCAAGTGGATGGACGGATGTGCCGAAGGATAATTGACAACTCTAGCGGCCTCCATCTAGGTCTTTGAACCCATAGAGGTCGAGGCTGAGGCTTTCGTCTAGGCTTCATACATGGCATCGCAGGAAGATGGTAACCTGGGCTTAGCACGGTTATATGTTACCGTGTCACATCTTCCTTACGTGGCTGGTCGGCCATTCATCCTAACCAGCGTTGCCTTTGGACGCTCCACCCTCGTGCCTGTGTCGTGAATTTGTAATATTGAGATTGGTTCTCAAATGGATCCAGAACCTCTAGCCAGTCTTCATAAAGATCTCATCCAGGCCCTTCATATCTGCAAAAGCCATCCGCTTTGCTTGAATATTGCGACCACGTAGCAAATGTCGTCCATTCCGCTGAGGCGTGGCTGCTGTAGTGGGCTTTTGCTTTGGCGACTCCAAAGGGACAACAATCTTTGAAGATGATCGCTTCCTCTTCAGATTCGAAGATTTCGAGTCTTCATTACCCGATGAGGAGGAAGATACAGGCTCGTCTGGAGCATGAGTTGGGGAGGCTTTGTGACCCATGAATGGAACCGGATCAGAGTCATTGTTGTCCATGCTGTCTTCACTACCACTGTCCGACGGTTGTTTCTTCGCTTTTCGGGCTGCTTTTCGCAAGGCTTTCTCTTCTCGCCGTGATCTCCTGGCTTCTTTTCGTTGTCTCTTTTCCTCCTTTCGCTGCCTCTTCTCGGCGTAAGTCTCTGCGGATGCAGTTTCGTCCTCTCGCTCTGAAGTCGATTTATCTGGTGTTGAATTGTCTTCTTGTGAGTCGGTGGTCCCTGGTATCTTGTCCTCGGTGCCAAAGTCTCTGTCGCCGACCAAGGTACCACCTTTCACAAACACCATGCCACCCCAGCGGCCCTTGACGTACATCTCCAATTTCCGATCTTCAACTTTCTTCTCTTCTTTCTGCAACTCTTGATCACTCTTCCCATTCAAACGTCCGAGCAGACCCTGGAACGCATCCAGGCCTGTTCTCTGCCCCTCAATATCTTTACTTTTCTGCTTTGCACCCAACCCTAGGTTATTGTCCTTGAACAGGACTCCAACACGGGCTGCTGCTAGACGATCGACATCGTTTAGTCCAACGTGCACGGAAGATCGATTTCCGAGTGATTGACCTTCCTTCCAGCCCTGCTTGGTCATTATGCGCTGGCCAAAGGACGATTCGGACTGAGACCATGCTAGGTTTCGAGGGTCGTGGGCCAGTTTAGAACGCCTACGATCGTGATGTTAGCTTCAATTTCCGATCTTTTGTGCTGCGGAAGGAGAAGGGCTCTAAGGACTGGATTGCAAATAGACACTTTAAAAGATCGGCAATTCGATAGGGAATCTTTATCAGACGTTGTGGGGTTTACCAATTGTTGCGAGGACGTCGAGGGACTGAATGGACATACCTTTTTGGTTCGGCTAGACCCATGATGCCTAGTTATGGCGCAGGAGAGGCTCTGTTGGCCAGGAGGAACAGTACGTTCGAATGCTGAAGTGAAACTTGACCGCTTGAAGGAATAACTTTTGCTATCGCAGGAAAGTTGGAGAGGGAAAAAGTTCCACTCCGGCCGCCAAGAAGAGGTAAAAGGGCGCCACAACCTACCCTGTTTGGGCAATAGGATGATGCCGCCTTGTTGTGCCCCGCCCCGCCCCAAGCAATGCTCGTATTTATGGCACCAGTAACCAGTCCGGAGCACTTCTTTCTGGTGTCCACGGGCGGTTCTGCATGGGTCGAGCGGGGCAATCACCGTGATCTACATACAATCAAGATCAAGTATTGCATCAAGTGGCATCAGCCTGATGTTTGCCATAAAGATGCGATGGTCAGTTTGAGCAGGTGCTGAGAGTCATTCGAAGCTTCACGAGGTCTAGTCAATCCGAAGGCTGGGGTGGGTATATGTAGCTCAAATCTAAACCTGGGGCCGCCCTTCAAGCTCGAGATGTGAAGTAGAACGCAGGTTGCAGAACGCACCATCAGGCTGAAGCTCGCTCCAATTGTGAGGTGAGGTTAGTGCGTGGCTTAAACTTGCATAGGAAGCCCGTTTTTCCACGCACATGTGCATCTTGACTCTACACCCAGCCCTGCCTGATGCACGACGAGAAATTAACACTCAGTTATGGCAGAAATCGGAGCGGTGACATCGATCATTGGGCTTGTTGGTGTTGGAATCAAGGCGTCATTTGCGCTCTTCGACCTGGCCGATAGAATCGGCTCCGCAGGAGATGAAGTGAGGCTCGTCGCCACCGACATCTCGCTCTTCTGCTCAGTACTGAAGGAAGTCGCCTCGGTCATACAGGAAAGCGATACCTCCCAGCTCACGCCTGCCGCACTATTCCTCGTCAACGAGGTGGTGTTACGCTGCGGAGAGGTGGTGACGGAGATTGACAAAACAGTGTCTTCGTTGACAAAAGATCAGAACCTGAATCTGTATGACCTACCAAGTCTGGAGTGGACCAGGCGGGTGAAATGGATATTCAAAAGGTCGAGAGTCCAAATTCAACGGCAAACATTGGAAGGTTGTAAATCCACGTTGCATTTGCTTCTGACGACGTTGAGGTGGAGTGGACGGTATTCGCTTCCGAGGTGAGTCATGAGCAGGCTACAGTATTGGAAGGCGAAAGTGTTACTTACGGACCTGTCAGTGGTGGTCATGATAAGATGCAAAGCGACACCGACCAGTATCAGCTTGCCACACAGGCGCTTGTGTTGGCTGTGCGATCTGCCGTCACGCAGCTACGGAACCTCGAAGATCAGGCGGTGCAAGAAAAAGAGGCAGACGACCATCCTGCGCAGAAAGAACAGCCAAGAATATCGAAACTCTTCGAAGGCCTTTCGACAATGGCAAGATCTCCATCGCCGCAGCCGACACCAGTGACGCGACGGGCCTCGACATGGCTCGACAAGCTCGTCTTCGACGAGCAACCCCCTACTGATCCGCATCCTGGTGAACGCCACGACCGTTTCTCGTCGGCTACGACGGCGGACATCCCCTTCGTTCTGTTGCAGAAGTGGACGGAAACAAGGCCACGGC
>Ga0105239_10000235_pt1 | contig 81782 bp, 67 predicted proteins | sample KBSC44metaG_FD_92761 | JGI IMG/M metagenome (GOLD analysis project Ga0105239, IMG submission 92761) | Corn rhizosphere microbial communities from Kellogg Biological Station, Michigan, USA - KBS C4-4 metaG | ecosystem: Host-associated > Plants > Roots > Rhizosphere > Soil | place: Michigan, USA...
GATGTGCGAAAATCAGCGTCCGGGCCAACTGAAAAGGGTAAGAGTTTTCCCTTATTTGCCGCCTTCAATTGTCTTAATTAGTCGAAAAGAGCAAGAATGGATTGGAAAATGTCTTAATATGGGAATAAATTCGTCATTTCAACGTTTGATTCATATCCTAAGCAAAACGCAGCATGAAAAACCATCACTTTAAAGTCTTTATCGTGGAAGATGATGTCTGGTACGGCTCGATGCTCCAGCATTATCTTTCCCTCAATCCCGAATATGAGGTAAAGCGATTTGAATCCCCCCGTGACTTTTTTGCCCAACTCCATGAAAACCCGGATGTTGTAACACTGGACTACTCCCTTCCGGACTGTGATGGCGCCGAGGTGCTGAAGAAGATCAAGGAACATAATCCCGACAGCCGGGTCATTGTCATTTCAGGTCAGGAGGACGTGGCAACCGCCATCAACCTGCTGAAGAACGGAGCGTTTGACTATATCGTGAAGGATGACGATACAAAGGACCGGCTCTGGAACAGCATCTTACACTTAAGGGAGATCAGCAACCTGAGGCAGGAGGTAGAAACGTTGAAGAGCCAGGTGGGCCGGAAATACGACTTCTCCCAGATGATCCTCGGGAAGAGCGAGCAGATCCTCAAGGTTTTCTCGATGATCGAGAAGGCCTCCAAAACGAATATCACTGTATCCATCACCGGCGAGACCGGTTCTGGTAAGGAAATGATCGCCAAGGCGATACACTACAATTCCGACCGTCATAAGCTGCCCTTCGTAGCGGTTAACGTGGCCGCCATCCCCAGGGACCTGATCGAAAGCGAGCTGTTCGGGCATGAGAAAGGCGCCTTTACCGGCGCGGTCACCCGGCGGATCGGGAAATTCGAAGAAGCGGACAAAGGGACCCTCTTCCTTGATGAGATCGGCGAACTCGACATCAATCTCCAGGCAAAGCTGCTTCGCGTCCTGCAGGAAAAGGAGATCACCCGGATCGGCAGCAATACCGTGACGAAGATCGACGCCCGGATCGTCGTGGCCACCCATAAGAACCTGCTCGAGGAGGTAAAGAGCAAGAATTTCCGGGAAGACCTTTACTACCGGTTGATCGGTCTGCCCATTTCCCTGCCGCCCTTACGGGAACGGGGCAATGATATCCTGATCCTGGCGAAGTATTTTATCGACGGGTTCTGCAAGGAGAACAAAATGGATAAAAGGACCCTGTCGCCGGAGGCGCAGACCAAGCTGCTGGCCTACCCTTTCCCCGGCAACGTCCGCGAGCTGAAGTCGGTGGTGGAGCTGGCCGTCGTTATGGCGGATGAAGAGATGATCCTGGCCGAACACATTACCCTGAATACATCGGCAAGCATTGCCGACCTGTTGAATAAAGAGATGACCCTAAAAGAGTTCGAGATTCAGATCCTGCAGCATTACCTGGATAAATACGACAAGGATGTTTTGCTTGTGGCCAAGAAACTGGATGTCGGCAAGTCCACGCTTTACCGCATGATCCAGAACGGGGAGCTCAAAATGAAGTGACGGGTCATCGTCGCATCCAAAAAACCGCCTATGCATGCCCCTGCAAAACCAATTTTTTGAAGACGTCCTCAGTCTCGTTCCTGCTGAGATCATTGTCGCGGATGCCGAGTACCGGTTTCTGTATGTCAATCCCAGCGCCATCCCGGAGCAGCATCTCCGGGAATGGATGATCGGGAAGACCAATGAGGAGTTCTGCCAGTATGCCGGCCGTCCTGCGGCGATGGCGCGCGCAAGGCGGATGGTGTTCGAAAAAGCGCGGCGGACCCGCAGGGTAGTGGAGTGGGCCGAATCATCCATGGATCCCGAAGGGAGAGTGCAGCATTTTCAGCATAGGGTATTCCCGGTGTTCGATGAAGGCGGCAACCTGCAGCAGGTGATCATCTACGCGGTACGGATCACCGAGACGAAGGAGTTCGAGGAGAAGGTGCGGGTAAGCGAAAAGCGATATCGCGATCTCTTCAATCATAGCCAGGCGCTGATCTGTACACACGACCTAGACGGGAGGCTGCTCTCCGTCAATCCCGCCATTCGCAAGGTCCTCGGATTTGAAGAATCCGAAATGCTGGGTCGATGCATCCAGGAGTTCGTACCGGAAAAGCATCGCGAAAAATTCGAAGGCGATTATCTTCATGCGATACGTGCATCCGTCAACGCCGTGAGTGGGGAGTTCTGCGTGCTCAGCAAGTCCGGCGAGGAGATCTACCTGTTATACAAGAACGTCCGCATGGAAGAACCCGGGTCCGTACCGTATGTCATCGGCTTTTCACAGGACATCACCGACCGCATCCATATGGAACGGGAATTGCGCATCACCAAGAAATTGACCGATGATATCGCCCGGGCCAAAGAGTCCTTCCTGGCTCACATGAGTCACGAGATCCGTACCCCGATGAACGGCATCCTCGGGATCGCGAGCCTGCTCAACAAGACCCGGCTCGATCCGCAGCAGCGCAACTATCTTCAGCTGATACAAGAGTCCGCAAACAACCTTTTAGTGATCGTAAACGACATTCTCGATCTGGAGAAGATCGTAGCAGGGAAATTGCAACTCGAGCGGATCCCGTTCAAGATCGTGGACAAGATCGCCACGACGATCCAATCCTTTATATATCGGGCAGAAGAGAAAGAGCTGGGATTGATCTTCCAGAATTCGGTCCCCGGGGACCTGGTGGTCGAAGGCGATCCCTACCGGCTCAGCCAGGTGCTGAACAATCTTTTAAGCAACGCGCTGAAGTTCACCAACGAAGGCCATATCAATATCACGACCGGCATCCGGGAACACGAGGAAGACGATGTGATGGTGGAGATCACCATCCAGGATACGGGGATCGGCATCGGGAAAGATCAGCTGCGGACGATATTTGAACCCTTTGAACAGGCGGATGCGACGATCTCCCGGCGATACGGGGGCACCGGTCTTGGCTTGACCATCAGCAAGAATATGGTCGAGATGCAGGGCGGTGAATTGCTGGTACATAGTGAAGAGGGCAAGGGCTCGGCCTTTACAATACGCGTCCCCTATAAGTTAAGTATTGAAGATATGCAGGAAAATGAAGTCAGTCAGGAAATAGATTATAAGAGTCTTGGACATCGGAAAGTATTGGTAGCGGAGGACGTGGAGCTGAATCAATATCTCGCGCGGCATATCCTCGAGTCCTGGGATTTCGAGGCGGTGATCGTGAACAATGGCCGGGAAGCCCTCGAGGCGATGGAAAACAGCTCCTTCGATTGCATTCTCATGGATGTGCAGATGCCGGAGATGGATGGGATAGAAGCCACGCAGCGGATACGCAAGCTCCCCGATCCGGTAAAGGCGAATATCCCCATCATTGCCCTGACGGCAAATGCCCTGAAAGGCGACAGTGAAAAATATCTGGCGGCAGGGATGACCGATTATTTGGCAAAGCCTTTCGACGAGGCGAGGTTGTTCCGGGTAATTTCGCGAAATTTGAACCGCCTGAAGGACGCGGTAGGGTCCGCTGCTTCGGTTGCCCCTGCCCATACCTTTAACATTAACAACAGCAATATGATACCTGGGAACACCAGATTATATGACCTTTCCATGGTGCAATCCGTATCGGGGGGTGATGAGAACTTCATAAAGAAGATGGTAGCGCTTTTTATCGAGACCGTGCCGCAGAACATGCTGGATCTGAAAAATGCCCTGCAGGAAGAGAACTGGGACCAGGTGGGTAAGACAGCTCATAAGCTTAAGTCCACCATCGATTCCATGGGCATCAAGTCCATCCGGCAGGAGATCCGGGCCGTCGAGGCCAATGCCAGGGCGAAAGAGTCTCTCGACCAGATGGCTCTGTTGGTGGCGACCATCGACAATGTCATCAAAGAATGCATCGGCCAGCTGCAGGCGGAGGTAATGAAATAATTCCCATCCACAGGCCGCTTTTCCCAAACTGAGAAGGCCCCTTTCGGGCGAAGCACGCGGAATATGTTGACAATCAATTGATTGTCCGCTGTTTTTTTCTGGCACCATTTTCCATTGATTATAAACGCACTACAGCACTACTAATCATGGAATTTAGCCAGCAACCGGTGATCTTTGTTGTTGAAGATAACGTCATTTATCAAAGCCTTATCGCTAAGGAACTAGAGTCTATCAGCAGCAATCTTCACTTCTACACAAACGGGGAATCCTGTATTCTCGAACTGGATAAGCACCCCACCGTCATCGTCCTAGACTATAATCTGGACGGGAAAATGAATGGCCTGGATACCCTCCAGCGGGTCCGGGACTTCGATCCCAATGTGTACGTGATCCTGTTCTCCAGTCAGAAGGGGTTGAACACCAAGGAAGTATTCCTGCAATACGGCAGCTTTGATTTCCTGGAGAAGAACAGCCTTTCCCTGCGTACGCTCCGGCAAATGGTGGATTGTGTAACTTCCTCGGGCTCCAGGGCTATCCAGCACTAACCTCCCCCAAACCTAGCCGGGGATTCTCGAAATATACTTCTCGATCTCTTTGATCTGGCTCACGATCTGCGGTGTCGTGGGCTTTAATGCTTTTGCCCTGCGGAAGAAATCCTTGGCGGCGCGGAATTCGCGCTTGGTCATCATGATGGAACACAGCTGCAGGAAGGCCGCGGCCTGGTTTTCCTTGTCGGGGAGACCCTTACGCAGGGCCTGGCGGATATAGCTTTCGCCTTGTTTGAGATCGTTCTTTTGCATGGCCAGCATGCCCATTTGCAGCAAGCTGGCGCCTTCCGCCTCTTTCATGGGCATACCCAGGTCGAGCCCTTTCTTCATATTCTTCTCCGCCGCGGTAAAGTCCTGCTTCATCATGGCGATGTTGCCCTTCAGGGTATAGTAGACGGAGCGAATGGGCTTATAGAGCAGGTTGGGGAACTTGACGGAATTGAGCACCTTCTCCGCGGCATCCATGTCCCCCGCTTCCATATGCTCCTGGATCAGCCGCAGCGGGCCGAAGAAGAAGTACCCGAAGAGCAGGATCACCGCGATCAGGTAGGGGAGGAACGCCGGCCAGAAACCCGCATAGATATTGGCGACGATCGCAAGGACCAGGAAGACGATGGCCAGGGGCAGGCGATACTTGATGACGATATTATAAAATTTCATAGTCCGTGCATTTACCCCGAGACTCGTTCAGGGTGTGCAAAGATAGGGCTATGGCCGCCGCACATCAAAATTTATCATCGTTGACCTCGATCCAGTACCCGTCGGGGTCCTGCAGGTAGATCTGCAACACCTTGTCCGGCCGCACCTGGGGGGTCTTGTTCTTCTGGGACCAGTCCCCGTACTTTACGTTTGCTTCATCCAGGTGCTTTGTAAAGGCCGCCATGGATGGCACGCTGAAGGCCAAATGGATATTGATGTCGTGTGGAATGTCCTCTTTGGCGCCGCTCACCACATGCAGCTGCCCGTGCCCGCCGAGGCTGAACCATACGTGCTTCCCGTCATGGAAAGGCTCCGCGATCCGCTTCAGCTCCATCACCTTCTCATAGAAATTCGCGGACCGGTCGAGGTCCGTCACAAAGATGGTCTGATGGCTGAAATGCGGGCTCTGCGCCCTGGCTGAAAAAGTCAGCAGCGCCGCCGCCGCAACCACCGCCAAACGCCGGCCTAATCCCGGCAGTATCAATTGATTCATAGAAACTCCTTTTGTTGGGCGATCAAAGTAAGGAATATCCCCAAGCTAAAAAAAAATGCCTTATTTTTGCGACCCCCGCATGCGGCTTTCCGCGCGCCGGTCCCGTAGTTCAATGGATAGAATAGAAGTTTCCTAAACTTTTGATACAGGTTCGATTCCTGTCGGGACTACCCTCACTCCAACCCGCCGAAGCTCAGCAAGGCATCCGCCCCTTCCTTATCGCCCTCGGCGTTGAATTCGTCCACGATTTAAAGGCCTTTCTAAACGCAGCAAGGTCTGAATAACCTAAGATGTCGGAAACCTCGGATAGTTTTATGGCAGGGTTTTGCATCAACTGGAAAGCAATTTCTTTTCGAATTTCTCCCGCAATATCGCGGAAGGTTGTTTGTTCCTGCTGCAGCTTGCGTTGCAAATTGCGAGGTGTTATATTCAATGCTGAAGCCGCTTCCTCGATTGTAGGTATCCGGCCCTTGAACTGCATGAATAATATCTGTTTTAAATTTTCTACCGTACTGTTAGTTTCCAACAGCGCCAGCTTGTTAGCGACAATGGAGTTGAACAGCTGAAACATGGATTGATCGCTGGTGAGTATCGGGGTCGACAGGTCTTTTTTACTTACGACAATGCGGTTGGCCTCTTTATTGAAAAGTACATCGCAGCCAAAAAACTTTCTGTATTCTGAAATTTCCCGCATTTCGTAAGCCAGTTCAATCCTTAAAGGAACAATGTGCTTGCCAGACAGAGTATAGCATGTATTGACGATTGTTGCGAATAAAAAATCATTGGCATGTCTTGCTGGTTCCGGATGTTTCATTAACCACATCTTATTCTGAGCTATCTCAAGAACAACCACAATCATCCACTGTATACTTGTATTCAACCATTGGCGATACCATGTGGCCATACCGGCATAACATCTGAAGACCCTGGCCAAGGTCCTTACTGCTTTGGATCAAAAAGCCAACCATTCCATGAAGCAGTTTGTTTACGCCCATGCCTATATGCAGACCAATCAACGGATCGCCCGACAGCTTTAAAAGAGGCACCCAAATGAGCGCCGCCTTCTCCCATTCGACCATGTTTTCCGAGTCGCCAATTTCTTCGGGGTGGATGCCCGACATCTCGCAAAGTGTATCGAAAGCTGCTCCAAATGAAGCAGCCGTTTGAAAAATGCTGCGAATAACCGTTCCCTGTAAACCCATGGCGTAAAATATATCATTTTAGGCAGAAAATACCCCTTTCCCTGCCCGTAAAATGAAGGTGCTTTGCATTGTCAATCGAAAATATATGAAATCAAGTAAAAACGTATTTTTAAGAAAGTGGGTAACTGGCAACCTGGCTGTTTATTCCGGTGCGTTAGGCTTTTTTCACCCGCTTATTGCGCACGGTTTTACCGGCGATCATGATAAACTGTTAACAACCCCGCAGTTTATTATGCATACATTGTCTGTATTTGTTTTTGTTTTCTTTCTTGTTATAACACAGAACAAAACGTTTCAAATTGTAGGGAATCGGAAGACCATGGCCGGTATCTGGCCGTTTTTATTCTTTACGCCCTGGGTATTCTGGCTCGGTTATTATACCCTATTCGTCCCATTCGACATATTGTTTATGTTCCTGTCAATTGGTATAATCAATGCCATACAATTAAGACCGCTGGTTCAATTTCCAACAAAATGGATATGGCAATGCATCCTGGTCTATTTTTTCGCAGCAGCAGCTGGTATTGTTATAGGGCTCGGCGCCTATTTGCTTTACTATAGGAACTTGCAGGGAATTGCGAGGGATATGGCCACCTGGCTATCAATCAGTACTCCTGCTGCGCTCGTTGTTGCTTACTGCTTCAAGTATATTTTAACGCGCCAGGTAATCATGCCTGAGGATTATGAGTCTGATACTATTCCCGAACAGAAAGCGACCTGTCAAAATTTCCCTGAAAGCGTCGCATAGTGAGTGGTGTTGTCACCGACTACCACTACCGCTTTCTTCTCAATTTCACCGCGGAGCTTTTTTTCATATCTCCCTCAAATCCTACCTCGTAACGGTCGGAGCCATCTTCAATAATTAGCAAGCCGGAGTTCGGCGGAATGGAACCGAGGTTTTCTGCATATATCACCAATTGCAGAGAATCACCCGAACCGGGCGGTATTTTTATGACTTTTCGATATGCTTGTTCAGCAAGGCCCTGTTTTGGAATAATCACTTCATCATTCAACACTACAGTTACCGTGTCTCCATCAACAATACCATTATCATACAAAACCAATGTAAGGCTGTCGGATTTGAAATCGATAGTACGGATAACTTCTGTTTTACGCAACGCAATTTCTGCCGCGGGCGCAATAATTTTTTGAGTTGTCGCAATGGCAGATGCTGCGGTACTATTATTGGGCGCATGTTGCTGCACCTTAACGGCTGTTAGATCTTTCGCCGGATTCCGGGCAACCGCAGGGGCTTCTTTTTCGGATACTGCCAATAGCGGGGTTTCTTTCACAACTGCATTGGGATTTGAGAACGCAAGGGTATTTGACAACTTTAGGCTATCGAGTTTACTGATCAGCCTTGTCTGAGCCTGGCGATTTTGCTTTTGAACCGTAATGGTTCCTGTAGCCAGATCCTCGTCGCCCGCCCGTAGGTCTCGCGTTCGTGTATGGAAGGCTCCGCTCAAAACCATTGTGGTGTCAATCATCTTAATGGACAATTCACAAAATGTTTTGATGCTGCGGGACCGGGTTGTAAAATTATTGTAGATCACTTTATCATCCGAAATAGTAAAAACACTATCCTTTCGGATCAGGCTAATTTTCTTAACGGCGATTTTTTCAGCCCCTTTATACTGGAAAGTAATCATCGAATAACCGGTCATATCCTGGTTGATGGCCAGTTCAAATGGCATTTGTGTTTCGGAGGTAGCGATCGTTCCCACCCAAATTCCCGAAAGATCCTGGGAAAAGAGTTGCAGTGGCAGTAAAAACAGTGCGAAAATTGCCTTCATCGTAGCGATGGAATTGGTTTCTTTTATTCTCAACGATAAATCAATTTATTAATTGTTTTGGGCGGCAGGCTTGGTGGATTGGAGCAGTGGCTCCAAAGCCAGTTTGAAAACCCCCAGCCCCGGATTGCTCTTGCCTTCAATCGACTGATGATCACTGTGTTATCGAGTTGTTTGATTTTATCCCAACCCATAAGCAACAGTAGCTTTATCCTAACCGACCTTACCTACCGAAAAGCTCGGTAAACCTTCCATTGTAAAATAAACCACCTGTGATGCTCAAAAATTATCTCCAAATTGCCTGGCGCAACCTGGTAAAGAACCGACTGCATTCCTTTATTAATATTACCGGCCTGGCAGCGGGGATTGCAGTAGCCATCCTTATCGGTCTTTGGATCTGGGATGAACTGGCATTCGACAGGTATCACCGGAACTACGACCACATCGCCCAGGTGATGCAAAACCAGACCGCTAACGGAATCATCAAGACGCAAAATGGGGTGCCGATTCCTCTTGGCGAGGAGCTTAAAATGAATTACGGCAGCCATTTCAAATACATTGTATTGTCTTCCCGGACAAAAGCTCACCTCCTGGCTACAGGTGACAAACAACTCATAAAAAGGGGCAATTTCATGGAGCCTTCCGCCCCGGACATGCTGACCCTGAAAATGCTTAAAGGCACCAGGATGGGGCTGACGGAACCTGCCTCGGTATTGCTTTCCCATTCTCTTTCCCAATCTCTTTTTGGTGAGAGTGACCCGGTTGGCAGGCTGTTAACATTGGATGCAAAGCTCAGTGTAAAGGTCACCGGCGTTTATGAAGACCTGCCGAATAATACCACTTTTAACAATGTTGCATTTATTGCTACGTGGGAATTGTACCTGACACAAGATGACTGGCCAAAAAGCGCCAAAGACAGGTGGAACATTAACTCCTTCCAGCTCTTCGCGCAGATTGCCGGGCCGGAAGAAATGACAACCATTTCGGCGAAGATCAGGAACGCGATCACCCACAGGACTGGCCCACTTGTATATAAACCGGAGCTCTTTCTTCAGCCCATGAACCGCTGGCATCTGCATTCAGAATTCAAAAATGGTGTTAGTGAAGGCGGCCGGGTCCAGTACGTGTGGCTTTTCGGCATCATCGGCGGATTTGTATTGCTGCTGGCCTGTATCAATTTTATGAATCTAAGTACCGCCAAATCGGAGAAAAGAGCAAAAGAAGTGGGTATCCGTAAGACGATAGGCTCCTTGCGCGGGCAATTGATCGGCCAGTTCTTCTGCGAGTCCTTCCTGGTTACCCTCTTGGCCTTTTTATTGTCCATATTGCTGGTACAATTGAGTTTGCCATATTTTAACTCGTTAGCCGATAAACAAATGCGCATATTATGGGGCAATCCCGTGTTCTGGATATCGACGATCGCTTTTACCCTGTTAACAGGGTTGATCGCCGGCAGCTATCCCGCCTTTTATTTATCCTCCTTCAAGCCTGTCACCGTATTAAAAGGCGTTTTTAAGACCGGTCGCTATGCTGCTGTTCCACGCCGGATTTTAGTGGTTTTGCAGTTCACCATTTCCATCAGCCTGATAATGGGCACCCTGATCGTTTTTCAGCAGGTTCAGTTCGCCAGAACCCGGCCGGTTGGTTACGATCGGGAGGGGCTATTGATGGTGCAAACGACTACCTCGGGTTTGCACGATCATTTTGCGGCGTTCAGCGACGAGCTCCTGAAAACCGGGGCTGTCACTGCAGTAGCGGAATCCAACAGCCCGGCAACCGACGTATGGGATACCCGGAGTGGCTTTGAGTGGGAAGGCAAAGACCCCAATCTTATAGCAAGTTTTGCCACGATCGCCGTTACCAAGGCTTATGGTAAAACCGTCGGTTGGCAGTTTAATGAGGGACGGGATTTTTCGGATGCCTTCCTTTCGGATTCGTCCGGTATTGTCCTGAATGAGACCGCTGTGAAATTTATGGGGCTGAAACACCCAGTTGGGGCAACCGTCCGATGGGGCGATTATCCGATGCACGTCATCGGCGTTATCAAAGATATGCTGATGCAATCCCCGTATGACCCTGTCAAACCAACGGTCTTTTGGCTGGCAACGGACAAGGGGGATGTTGTAAACTTCAAGATCAAACCGGAGCTCGGCGCTGCTGAAGCATTGGCCAGCATCGGTGCCGTTTTCAAAAAGTACGATCCCGCAGAACCTTTTGCTTACCAGTTCCTGGACGAAGAGTATGCAAAAAAATTCAATGACGAGAAACGCATCGGCAGGCTGGCCGCTTCGTTTGCAACCCTTGCCATTTTGATCAGTTGTATCGGCTTATTTGGCATGGCCGCCTTTATGGCCGGACAACGCACAAAGGAACTAGGCATAAGAAAAGTCCTGGGGGCGTCCATATTCAGCCTTTGGAACCTCCTATCCAAAGATTTTCTGCTACTGGTAGGGCTCGCATTTCTGATCGCCAGCCCTATAACCTATTTCGGAATGTTCCAGTGGCTGAAGCATTATACGTATCACACGGCTATACCCTGGTGGATATTTACGGCAACCGGTTTTGGCGCCTTGGCCGTTACTATCCTTACCGTGAGCTACCAAAGCGTCAGTGCGGCCCTGATGAACCCGGTAAAAAGTCTGAAAACAGAATAAAGCGCCGCGGACCAACGATGAGATCTGAGGATATCTCACTGCACCTCGATCGGCGCGACCCACCGGAATGAACCCCATTCAAGCACGAGTTTACCGTGGCGATTATCACCGGGAAGGATAGAGATCGTGAACTCTTCCACGGGGGCAGTGGCAACCTCACTGACCATTCTTACTCTACCCAGGTCAAGGGAAGGAGTGTACTCCGTACCCCATTCTCCGGTCCGCTTGTTCACGATCAGATCGACTCCGCTTGGATGTGGCGCGGTAAACAACGTGTATGTGCCCGCAGGGACGGGCATCCCGCCGAGCTTAATGGGGGCCGACGTCGTAAACTGCGTAGCCGCATTGGCGCCTGTTCGCCATACACGGTCGTAAGGGATCACATCCCCCAGCAGGGTTCGTCCACGCAACAGCGGCCTGCTATAGTCAACCGTGAACATCGCATTACCAATTTGCGTCCGGAGGGAATCCCGAACGCTTAACGATCTTACGCTGCCACCTTCCGCCTCCTTTGCCTCGAAACGGTTAGCGATGCTTTTTATGTCTGGAGCTGTGGCAAGTTGTTTTACCTCCACTTTGTAGGTAGTTCGGGCGCCCGAATAGCCGAGCATATTATAGCCGGAGTCCATAGTGGCTTCGCCGGTTCCGGAAAGCCAGTCGTGCGTGATCTCTACCTTGCCGTTCCCGACCGGGGTTACTGTGGCTTCGCCCAGGGGGAACCGGTCAAATTCCCGATCGATATAAAACTGCCTCATTGGCACCGGGCTGCCGGCCGCAAGCTTCGATGCCGCTGATCGCTTCACCGCCGCGGCAAAGAAAAGTTCATAGAGACTATACATTTGCGGCACATGAGCCTCGACAATGCTGCCACCCGTTGGAAAATCCCGATTCACCGTTCCGGTGCTATCTGTTTTTGAAAGGTGCACTTTGTTATTGGCGACATCGGCAACTACTCTGCGATCCCGCTGACCAGATGGTTCACTGGGCGTGTGAATATCCATTACAAGATGCCGGATGCTGCCGTCGTCGTTAATATCAACCACGGTATGTCGTAACCGCACACGCGGAAACCGATCCACTTCATCGCTTGTCAAAGTATTGCCCTGGCGGTTTATATTCTCTATGGAGATCGTATCATGCCCAAGCATCGCAAGAAAACCGTATTGCTTTGCCGGTGATGTATTACACGAAAGCAGCAATCCACAGAAGAAAGAGCAGATCGCAGCCAGCTTAATCGGATAACCTTGCATTTTCTTGTTAAACTACCGAATTATTTCATATTTTTTCTGCAAATTCCACCTCAAATACTTGAGACCCTATTTTTTTCATATCGACCTGTATGACCTGGCTTCTATAGGAACCCTGTTCTCGGGGCTGACGATTGCGCTTCTACTGGGATTTGCGAAAAGGGTTGACCAAAAAGCCAACCTGTTCTTAAGCGCGGCTTTAGCCGTGATCGTACTGAAGACGGGCGGGCTGACACCGTTACTCTTACCGGCGCTGGGTCCGCTCTTGTATTTCTATGTCCGGCAGCTAACCTCCCCGGAACAAAGTTTCCGCCGGAAGGATATGCTGCATTTTTGCCCCTTGCTTGTGGGATTTTGGATGCCCACCTGGCTGATATTAATCCCGGTCGTCATCTACTTGTATCTGGCGCACCGGCTGATAGAGGATTTCTATAGCCGGCTGCAACCGGTGTTGATGGACAGGCCCCGTTTTGCATTCCGGTGGCTGAAGCAAGCCTTGCTCCTGCTCGGCCTGACTTGCGCGCTACCCCTTTTTGGAGAACCCTTCTTTTTGACGGTCGCGGTCGTACTGATGGGAATGGCCGTGAGGGCCATGCTGAGACCGGATATTGGCGTCCAGTTGGCCACACCAATAACGGACCGATCGGATACAAGGGAGAAAGGCCGAAGGCTAAAGGAAGCCGTGGCGGCAAACCGGCTCTACGAGGACGCCGAACTGACAATGGCGACCCTGGCGGTGAAATTACGGATCCACCCGCATGACCTGTCGCGGATCGTTAATACCGGACTGGATAAGAACTTTAGCGATTTTATCAATGAATTCCGGGTTCGGGACATTGCGCGCAAAATGGCGGACCCGACCTACGACGGGCTAACGCTGTTGGGGATAGCCTATGAGTCCGGATTTAATTCCAAAACGACTTTCAACCGGGTTTTCAAAGAAATGACTGGAAAAACCCCGGCAGAATACAAAAACAGCCTGAAAAATGAGGTGCCAATTGATAAGTTGGCACTCCGGAGAGGGATACGACCGGTAATATTGCGTTCGGACGGCCTGCCCAATTGGGGTCTTCCGCCATCAAAACGCAATAGCATGATCAAGAATTATCTTACCATCGCCTGGCGCCAGCTGCGCAAAGAGAGGATGTATGCAGCGATCAAGATCGGGGGATTCGCCCTGGGCATCGCCGCCTGTTTGTTAATAGGACTATATATCAGGGATGAGTTGGGGCATGACCGTAGCTATCCCGACGCGGACCGCATTTATCGCGTGTATTGCGACGGCAGATATAGCGGACACGTCTTCCCGGCGCCCATGTCGGCCGCGATTCAGCACGATTTCCCCGAAGTAGACCGTTCAGGTCGCATAACGTTTGGCGGCAACCTCGAACTCCGCCGTGCCGACCAGGTACAAAATACTTACGAGCAAGGCTTTATGTACGCCGATCAGCCCTTTCTCGACGTTTTTCAATTGCCCATGGTGTATGGCAACGGCCAAACGGCTTTAAAGGACCCATTGACCATGGTAATCTCTAAAAGCATAGCGGAAAAATATTACCACGGCCAAAACCCTGTGGGTCAGGTGATGTATCTCGACAATGATAAGGATCACCCCTATCGCATCAGTGCTGTGATGGCCGATATCCCTGCGACCTCGCATTTACACCAATTCCAATTTTTCCTTTCGCTGGCCGGCAAGGAATTTTGGGACGGAGAACTAACTAATTGGGGCGCCTATAATTATTGGGTCTACGTTAAACTAAAAGCCGGCGCCAACGCGGCAGCTTTTGAGAAGAAGTTCAACGCCGACCTGGAAAAAAATTATTTGATGCCTGAATTCCTCAAAGAAGGTGTGAAGGACGCTGAAAAACAAGCTAAAGAGGTCTTTTTCCACCTTCATCCGGTAAAAGACATCAACCTCTATACTTACGATTCGCCGGATGGATTGCAGCATAGCGATATCCGCTTTATCTGGCTGCTCAGCGCCATTGCCCTATTCATCCTGATCATTGCCTGCATTAATTTTATCAATCTCTCGACGGCAAAATCGGCTAACCGCGCTAAAGAGGTCGGCTTGAGAAAAGTGCTTGGCAGCTATCGCAGCAGCCTCGTTTATCAGTTCCTAACCGAATCCATGATCTACAGCGTGGTTTCGTTTATCCTGGGATCGCTCATCGCCTGGCTGGGATTACCTTTTTTCAATAAGCTCGCGGAAAAATCATTGACGATGCCCTGGTGGGAATGGTGGCTGGTGCCTTGTATCCTGGTTGCCGCCTTGCTAGTCGGCACCATTGCCGGTCTATATCCGGCCTTTTACCTTTCGAAGTTCCGGCCGGTGCAGGTATTGAAAGGATCGGTCGCCGGCGGCAGCAAAACTCCTTTACTGCGAAACAGCCTGGTCGTCTTCCAGTTCACCACTTCCATTATATTGATCATCTGTACCATCGTTATCTATAGTGAAAACCACTTTATCCTCAACCGGAATGCTGGTTTTAATAAGGACCAGGTAATGATTCTAAAGGGTACCAACACGCTTGGCTGGACGGGGATTAAAAGCTTCAAAACCGAGCTTTCCAAAATTTCATCCGTAAAAGCTGCATCCATCAGCGATTACCTGCCGGTCGAGAATATCGATGGTAAACGCAATACTAATCCCTTCTTTATCGAAGGCCGCGAAAAGCTGGACCCGGCTGTAGGCGCTCAATTCTGGCAGGTAGATGACACGTACCTGAAGACGTTGGGCATCAAACTGGTTGAAGGACGGAATTTTTCGTACGATATGGCCACCGATACTTCCGGCGAATCGGTTATCATCAATAAAACCATGGCCCAAAGTCTTCACCTGGAGCATCCGGTGGGTAAACGCATCTCCAACGGCGGCCTTTTCACGATAATCGGCGTTGTCGAAGATTTCAACTTCAATTCGATGCGCGGAAATATCGGGTCGATGGTCTTGCACTTTGGGTTAAGCCCATCGATGATGATGGTGAAATTTACCGGATCGAATATGCAAAATACCATCGCCGGCGTTTCGGCCGTCTGGAAAAGGTTCGCACCCAATCAACCGATACGATATACTTTCCTGGATGACGAGTTCGCCAGCATGTACGCGGATGTAGTACGAATGGGGAATATCTTTACCGGCTTCGCCGTGCTGGCCATCATTATCGCCTGCCTGGGACTATTCGCCCTTGCCGCCTTTATGGCCGAGCAACGCAGCAAGGAGATCGGCATCCGCAAGGTATTAGGCGCCAGCGTACAGGGTATCACCACCCTGTTGTCGATCGACTTTATAAAGCTGGTACTGCTGGCCCTCCTTATTGCGTCGCCCATTGCGGGGTGGGCTATGAATAAATGGCTCCAGAATTTCGCCTATAAGATACCCATCAGGTGGTGGATGTTCGCGGTGGCCGGCCTCGGCGCTATGATGATCGCACTCTTAACCGTGAGTTTCCAGGCCGTAAAAGCCGCTCTCGCCAACCCGGTCAAGAGCCTTCGGTCGGAGTAGATCGTCAGCGAATATTGTTGGTATGCTCCGAACGCTCGATGTAAACAACAACATCGAAATGCTTTTTCAGATCAATTTCTGCAAACTGTGTTGTTAATTGCGGCCTTGAACCTATACACCTGAATCCCATGGTCTTATCAAGGAGGGTGACGGAATGCATGTTTCGTAGATCGCAATAGAAGTTGGTATACTTGCACCTGGAAAAAAAGTATTCGAAGGTACCCGGGTAAGAAGGGTACACTTCATAATATTTTTCAGGCCCATATGCGGCATACGTCCCCCGATTGTAAGTAAATCCAAACGGGATATAATTGTCGCCATACCATTGACGTAAAAAGCTTCCCATTTTTCCGCTGGCTTTCGTAACATGGGTATTATCGCCGGACAGGATTATTTTTTTTCCGTGACTTGATCTTATCAGGGAATCGATAGCCTTTGCCATTACTTCATCCCTGCTCAAATTGCCCTGAGCGCTGGTCTTCTGTTTGTCAAACCCCTTGAACTCTATCTTTTCAGCATCAGTTTTGTTATACCATCTCATCCATTGGATAATATCCAGCATTTCCTTCACTTGCCAGCTGGGATAGGCCAGCGCCTCGACAACATCGGCAACTGTTCCTTTACCGGATAGTACATAGTCGTTTATTTTTTCGGCCTTATCAGCCGGCGACTCTAAGGCGAATATTGAAAAGCCGGCTTTGGTAACAAGGAATTGGATCAACCGTAATTTTAGCCGGAGGATAGGCGCCGAACCATGTGAGTTTTCTCCCAGAGCGACGATACGAGCATCCCCAATGATCTTTTTAAGGGGAGCCAGATCGTTAAAGCGAGTATCGGAATTGAAATGAGTTATGGGATCGGTCTTTAAATTCAACTGCATTATTTCATTTTGGGCTGGTTCCTTAAAGTCAGGCTGGCCATTGCCATACTCAACCCCATTGATCTTGATACTGACATTGTCAAGCCAAAATTCCCCGGTACCAATGCCCGCGAGTGCAACCAGCAACCTGTCTGAGCTATATGCATTATTAAAAGAGGCTTGAAGATCGACCGGCAGCCATTCATCCTTATTTGGCCTTGCGATTGGAGAAGCAATGGGCTTTTCGGCCGCAGGATCACGAAACGCAAGCATCGTCGTAAGCGAATCTGACCTGCCAAATTTGATATAGGCCCTGAATTGTATAGTGGATCCCGGAACCAGTTTGCCGGGAATGGACAGGTAGGTATATAGTTCACCATTTTTTAACTGTAAATGCAGGCTGCTTGCCCCATGAACTTTTACAGCGGAATCTACGTATCCATAGTACATTTCACCCTCACCTTCAATTGACCATTTGGGCGGCTGGGAATGATAGCCCCCATATTCGAAATCCAGGTTTAAAAAGCTTTGGGCCAGTCCCTCCTGATACACGAAAAGCAGGCCGACTACGATGACCTTGATTCTGGAAAGCATGAGCAGTTGGGGATTGAGTCGTTATAAGACTTACAAATTCCCCTGCCGGTTACAGCCTTACCTCATCATACCCGGGGTTTGGCAGTAAAAAGGCCACGATAACAGGCCCGGTAACCAAAGCCCAGCAGCAAATTAGGCACCAAAAGAAGAACACCCATCAGCCAACCCGAAGGTACCAGCAGGGTGTGGAAAAGGAATACATTGATGCTGATGGGGAAAAGGACGACGGCGGAAAAGGGGGCGTACCAATTGGACAGTAAAGAAAACCCCCCTGCTATTTGAATGACTTTTTGCATGGGATAAAAATAGCCGGCGGCCATCAGACCCGCTTTGAATAGTCCTGCTGCTCCGGGATGTTGCGGCGGTTGGTAAGGGATAAAATGCAGAAAGTAATCGAGACCGAACACCAGGTAAAGGAACCCAAGGAGAAGGCGCGAGACGAGTACCGTAATTTTCATAAGAAATTCATTATATTGACGATTGACATGACAAAATACGGATTGTTTTGCAACATCTTCTTTTGGGCGGGCTGGCTCATCTCATTGGATGCCCAATGCCAGATCCCGATATACCAGACTACGGTAGACATGGCGGTGCCCTTTATGGCTCCTCCGATGGTGATAAGCGGCCAGCCATTCGTGTATTATGAATTGCACCTGACAAATTTTGCAAAAGACTCGGTCGGGCTAAGAAACGTTACTGTTTTCAATGCCGTTGATGGATCGGTCATCGAGCGATTGGACGCTGCCGGCCTGACTGCACATTTTGTGGCGATCGGCCAGGCTAAACAAGGGTCTGGCCTATGTTTGGCGCCAGGAGGAAGCGGAGTGGTTTTCCTGGAGATCCGTTTGCCCAATAGCCATAGCGCATTGGCATTGTCGCATCAGGTTGAATTGAACATTATAAAAGCCGGCATCGAAACCAGGGCGGTTACCAAAGGCGCAACGATCCCTGTCCCCGATCAGCCGCCGTTGTTGATCGGACCACCGCTTGGGAGTGGTCCATGGGCTGCGATCTATAGTCCTCTCTGGCCAACGGGCCACCGGCGGGTTTTTTATACCGTAAACGGTGCTGCCAGGCTCCCGGGCAGATTGGCTATCGATTTTATTAAATTGGACAGCACGGGCAAGTTGGCAAAGGGAAACACGGATAGCATAAGGAATTGGCTTGGCTATAGTGCCGGTGTATACGCCGTGGCAGATGGGATCGTTGCTTCGACAAGAACGGATGTGGAGGAGAGCAGTACGCTATCCGGATATACCCCCGCCTCGCCTGAAAATGCCACCGGGAATTACGTTTCGATCAAAATAGCAGAAGGCTGCTTTGCATTTTACGAACATTTAAAACCCGGCAGCATCACGGTTTCCCCGGGTCAAAAAGTGAAGAAGGGCGATAGGATCGCCGCACTTGGTTTCACCGGCCAAACCACCGGACCCCATCTCCATTTCCACATCGCCAACGCGGACTCACCTTTGGGGGCGGAAAGCATCCCGTTTGAGTTTGAGAATTTTCGCTATTTGGGGAATTACCCGGAATTGGAATCCTTCGGAAAGCGACGGTGGCAACAAACCGGTGGAAGAACCCAGGAGAACATCACCGGGGAGCACCCCGGCCCCCAGTCCGTTATTGATTTCGATCCCAGATAAAGTCGCTTTGAAATTTAACATCGCAGGCCGCTGTTTTGTTTGACGATCAAGCGGGAATATCCCCTTCTTTCTTTTGCTTGCTTTCCCTACTTTGTATATCCAAAAAAAGCGGCAAATGATGAGCAAATACGTATTGCGTTTTCCGGAGATCGACAAAACAAAGTTGATGATCGTAGGAGGGAAGGGCGCCAACTTGGGTGAGCTGAGCAGGATCGATGGGATACAGGTGCCGGAAGGCGTTTGCATCACGACCGGCGCCTATAAAGTAATTACCGAAAGCGATCGGCAACTCAACGGCCTGCTGGAAGACCTGACCCGACTAAAGTCGGAGGACAGGGAAAAGATCAAAACGATCAGCGCAAGGATCCGCATGATCATCGAAGAAACCCCCATTCCCACGGAGATAACGGAGGCGATCACGGCCGGCCTCTCAACGTTTAAAGAAAATGACGCCTTTGCGATACGATCCAGCGCTACGGCCGAAGACCTGCCGACAGCGTCTTTTGCGGGCCAGCAAGATACCTGGTTGAACATCATAGGAAGGGACGCGATCCTAAAACATATCAGCAGATGCTGGGCATCTTTGTTTACCGGGCGGGCAGTCACCTATCGTCACCAAAACGGCATCGACCACCGCAAGGTCCAGCTGGCCGTGGTCGTCCAGAAGATGGTCTTTCCGCAGGCTGCGGGTGTTTTATTCACGGCCGATCCCGTCACGTCCAACCGGAAGGTACTCTCCATCGATGCCGGCTTCGGATTGGGTGACGCACTTGTCTCGGGACTCGTGAATCCCGATAGCTATAAGGTGCGTAACGGCAAGATCACCGATAAAAAGATATCCTCGAAGAAGCTCGGTATTTATGCCGTGGCGGGGGGCGGTACGAAGCGACAGGAGATAGAAGCCGAGCACCAAAACAGGCAAGTGTTGACAGACGAGCAGATCTTGCAGCTTGAGCAAACGGGAAGGAGGATCGAAGCACATTTCGGCCATCCCCAGGACATCGAATGGGGCCTGGCGGATAATCAATTTTACATTGTCCAGAGCCGGCCGATCACTACCTTATATCCTATTCCGGAAGCAGAAGATCGGGAAAACCATGTTTATGTTTCTGTCGGTCATCAACAAATGATGACCGATCCCGTAAAGCCATTGGGGATCTCCATGCGCCAGCTGACAGCAACCCGCTCCATGAAGACGGCCGGCGGAAGATGGTTTGTAGATGTCACGCCGGAACTGAGATCGCCCGCCAGGAGGCATATCCTCGTAGAGGTCCTGGGAAAATCCGATCCACTCATCAAAGGCGCGTTGATGACCATCCTCGAGCGGGAAGATTTTATAAAATTGGAGGCGGTCAACGCTGAAGAACCGGCAGGTAAAGCCAACAAGGAAAACCCCTCCCCGGATTTTCAGACACTAAAAGATTTCGACCCGGCCATAGTTTCCACCCTGATCAGGCGCAGTCAGACCTCGATCGACGAGCTAAAGCAAAAGATCCGATCAAAGAACGGGACCGATCTGATGGATCTTATCCTCGAAGACATCCAGATCTTAAAGAAAAATATGTCCGATCCGCAAAGCTTTGGTGTCTTCATGACCGCGATGAACGCCTCGTCATGGATCAACGACAAAATGAAAGAGTGGCTTGGGGAAAAGAACGCGGCAGACGTATTGACCCAATCCGTATCCAACAATGTTACTTCAGAAATGGGACTGGACCTATTGGATGTCGCGGATGTGATCCGCCCCTACCCGGAATTAGTTAGTTATTTGCAAAACGTAACGGAGGATAGCTTTCTGGATCAGCTGGTCAAATTTAAAGGCGGCCGGGAAGCACGGAAGGCGATAATGGGTTATCTGGACAAGTATGGCATGCGATGCACCGGCGAGATCGATATTACAAGACCCCGATGGAGCGAGAAGCCAATAACCCTTGTTCCGATGATCCTCAACAACGTCAAAAGCTGTGAGCCGGGCGCCGCTCACCGGAAATTTGAGCAGGGACGACAGGAGGCGCTAAAAAAGGAACGAGACCTGATCGGCAAATTGAAACAATTGCCGGATGGTGAACAAAAGGCCGCAGAGACAAAGCGCATGATCGACCTGGTCCGGAATCTCATCGGATATCGCGAATATCCCAAATACGACATCGTCAGCCGCTACTTCGTCTATAAGCAGGCCTTATTGAAAGAGGCGGAACTCCTTGTGGAGGCCGGGGTTATTCGCGAGAAGGAGGATATATACTACCTTAGTTTTGAAGAGCTTCGCGGTGTAATAAGCGCAAACCAGGTAGAACACGCGATGATCGACAGGCGGAAGGGTGAATACAGATCGTATGAAAAGCTGACTCCCCCGCGGGTTATGACCTCTGACGGCGAGATCCTCTCCGGTCGCTACAAAGAAGAAGACCTGCCGGTTGGTGCAATCCCAGGCCTGCCTGTTTCCTCCGGGATTGTCGAAGGACGGGCAAGGGTCATCTTGAACATTGAAGACGCTGACCTGGAAGAGGGAGATATATTGGTCACCCCCTTTACGGACCCCGGCTGGACCCCCTTGTTCATCTCGATTAAGGGCCTGGTCACCGAAGTCGGCGGACGGATGACCCATGGCGCCGTTATTGCCCGGGAATATGGCTTGCCGGCCGTGGTCGGCATCGAGAATGCCAGCAAGTTGGTCAAAGATGGCCAGAGGATCCGGGTGAATGGAACGGATGGATATGTGGAAATACTGTAAATTATCCTATTTTCACTCCCCAAGCAATAAGAGCAACACAATCAAGTGAAAAAGGCCATTATCATCGGAGCCGGGCCTGCCGGCCTGACGGCCGCCTACGAATTACTGACACGGACGGACATAAAACCGATTATCCTGGAAAAGACCGGCGATATCGGTGGAATATCCAAGACAGTGAACTACAAGGGCAACCGCATCGACATCGGCGGACATCGGTTTTTTTCCAAGTCGGACAGGGTCATGGAATGGTGGTTCCGGTTTATGCCGCTGGAGCCGGGGACAGAGGGCGAAGTAAATATCCGCTACCAGAACCGTTCCCATACGCTGAATGCCGGCGGGGCGGCCCGCGAGACGCCCGTCGATAAGGATAAAGTGATGCTGCTGCGCCGCCGGTTGTCGCGGATCTACTTTCTGCGCCGATTCTTTAACTACCCGCTCAAGCTTTCCGTCGGCACCCTGCGCAAATTGGGACTCCTGCGAACGATAGGCATCGCCGTTTCATATACGATGGCCCGGCTTTTCCCGCGCCGAAAAGAGAGAACGCTCGAAGACTTTATGATCAATCGTTTTGGTAAGACTTTATATAACACCTTCTTCAAGGACTATACCGAGAAAGTGTGGGGCGTCAGCTGCCGCGAGATCCCGGCGGAGTGGGGCGCCCAGCGGATCAAGGGAGTGTCGGTCAGCAAGGCGGTAGCGCATGCGCTCCGGAAACGGAAACTTCAGGACATCGCGCAAAAGGATGTCGAAACCAGCCAGATCGAACGGTTCCTGTATCCAAAGCTAGGGCCGGGCCAACTCTGGGAGGAGGTCGCCCGCCAGATCGAAGCCCTCGGGGGGACCATCGTCTTCCACCAGGACCTGACGGGCATAGCCAACGGCAAAGACCGGGTTACAGCTGTCCGATCTGTCGACACCCAAACAGGGGAAACGCAAACCTGGGAAGGCGATTACTTTTTTTCGTCCATGCCGGTCAACGAACTCATTGCCGGGATGGAAGGGGAAGTGCCCCCGGAGGTAAAACAGGTGGCTGCCGGTCTGCAATACAGGGATTTTATTACTGTGGGCCTGCTGCTGAAGCAGTTCACCGTTCCGGATAAAGCGACGGGCGGCCATCGGAAGCTTAGCCTGGAGGATACGTGGATCTATATCCAGGAAAAAGATGTCAGGGTGGGCCGGTTGCAGATCTTCAACAATTGGAGCCCTTTCCTGGTAAAAGATGCCGGCACCTGTTGGATCGGGATGGAATACTTCTGTAACAAAGGCGACGGCTTCTGGGACCAATCCGATGCCGTCATCAAGGAAACGGCGATCGGCGAGCTGGAGAAGATCGGGCTTGCCCGCAAGGAAGACCTGCTGGATGCCACGCTTATTCGCATGGAGAAGACCTACCCGGCCTATTTTGGCACCTACGGCCGGTTTGAGGTCATCCGGAATTTTGTCGACGGACTCGACAATCTTTATCTCGTCGGCCGCAACGGAATGCACAAATACAACAATGCCGATCACTCCATGCTGACGGCCATGACGGCGGTGGATAATATCGTTGCAGGTATCGCCGACAAATCGAACATCTGGTCGATCAATACCGAGCAGGACTATCATGAAGAAACAAAATAGAAAAGGAATTGCTTAATTCAGCGCCCGCAGATCCGCCTTCAACCCCGTCATCGCCTCCAGCGAGCCGGCAAAATCCCGCTGCATATCCGCCGGCATGAACCTGATCCGCGCCATCCCATGGTTGGCCCCCGGCACCACAAATTGCTTCGCATGAACATCGGGCCCCAGCTCCTGCTTGCAAGCCGTCCAGGTATCCCGGCCGCCGTAGATGTAAAGGATATTGTTCCCACTCTTTGCCAGCCAGCCCGTCACCTTCTGCTCGAACTCGGGGTCGTAGGGCCTGCGAGGAACGCTTGCCGGCAACACGGCCGCAAAAGGATTATCCCCGTTAAGCCGATGCAGGTAGCTGCGAAAAGGCGCCAGGTTGTACTTATAGTATCCCGTCTGGTAAGTCATATAGGAATGCGGGAGATAGGGCTCGACGCCTTCCTCGTCCGAAAATTCCCCAAGACCGCCGCCAAGCACATCCAGCATGTGCCGTAAATAGTCGTCCAACTTCTCACTCGTCGGGATATTCTTTGGAGCAATATCGCTCACCTGCCAGAAGGAGAAAGGATACTCCATCACCGCATATTCATAAGCGGCGTCCATCCCGCCCACCGCGGTATAATGCAGGGCCCGCGACGCCGGTGGAATGTGCGCCAGAGCCTCGCTCTCGTGCTGCAGCAGGAAGACCTGCACGTTCTTTATCCGGGCCGAATAGACCGGACCGCCGGCCGTATCCAGGAAAGCATAGATGCGCTTGTCCTCGATATCATTGGGCATCGGCGCGACATAGGCCACCGTCGCATCCACATCCCCCGGGAAGAAATACCGGTAAGTAAGCGCGGTCTCGCCGCCCCTGCTGATACCGGTGCTGATCCATTTGTTTGTATACAGCCTCCGAAACACCTGGTTGATATGGTGGAGATCGGCAGTGGCCTGCTCGAAGTTCAGGTACTGCCATTCCAGGGAATCGGGCCGCGATTTGTTGAAATACCTAAACTCGACATCCAGGTCGTTACAGTCGAGGATCTTTTCCAGCTCGTTACCCCTGTTGCGGCCGTTATAGCCTTCGGTCTCCATGATCATCGGCCGGGCAAACCCCCGGTGGATGAGATGCAGCTGCTGATAAAAACTTCCTTTTGCGGGATTGGAATGATCTACCGGCTGTTGGATGGCCAGTTGGTATTCGACCCGGTGGGGCGAACGCGTAATGGTCTTGTTGATGACCCGGACATCGGGTAAGTGAGCCAGCACGCTGTCCAGCGACGCATCTTCCTTCTGGGCAAGGGCCGTACCAAAACAAAAAGCAAAACAAATGGCAAGTACGCAATACCTATACAGCTGCATGCTCCGAAGTTTTTGAGTATTCGTCGATCAACCGGCGCTGGATCTCCGCCGGAACCGCGGCATATTCCTGGAATTTCATCCGGAATTTCGCCCTTCCCTGGGTAAGGCTCCGGAGCGAGGAATAATAGTCATGCATCTCCGCCAGCGGCACCCGCGCCGTGATCCGGTTGAAATGTCCCTCCGTGCTCATCCCTTCCAGGATGGCGCGACGGGTTTGCAGATCGCTGATGATACCGCCGGTCTGCTCATCAGGGCAGGAAACCGTCACGGTATAGATCGGTTCCAGGATCTGCGGATCGGCCTGTTTGAAAGCCGCTTTAAACGCCATCATCCCGGCGATCTTAAAAGAGATATCGTTGGAATCCACGGGATGCATCTTGCCGTCGTAGACGATCACCCGCACGTCGCGAACATGCGACCCGGTAAGGGGACCCTCCTGCATCTTCTCCATCACGCCCTTCAGGATCGAAGGCAGGAACCGTTGATCGATCGCCCCCCCAACGACGCAGTTGAGGAAGACGAGCTTCCCGCCCCAGTCCAGGTGAAATTCTTCCCGCCCGCGGACCGACAGCCCCTGCGGATCGGGCATCCCTTCGAACCATGGCTCTACCTGCATATACACCTCGCCGAACTGACCGGCGCCGCCCGACTGCTTCTTGTGCCGGTAGCTGGATTGAACGGGCTTGCGGATCGTCTCCCGGTAGGGGATGCGTGGCCGGCTGAAGCTGGCCCGCAGATTCTTGGAGAAGTGTTCCAGCTTCCACTTGATCACCGACAGGTGAAGCTCGCCCTGGCAATGGATGATCGTTTGTTTGAGCTCTTGCGAGGTCTCCAGCAGCACCGTCGGGTCTTCTTCCCGAACCTGGTGGATGGCGCCCGCCAGCTTCTCTTCCTCGCCTTTCTGCGCCGATTCTATGGCGATGCTCATGAGCGGAGACGGGAATTCGATCGGTTCCAGCTCGAAGTTCTCGCCCCAGGCATGAAGGGTATTGTTGACATGCGTATGTTTCAGCTTGATCGTCGCACCGATATCCCCCGCCGACAGCTCATTGACGGGAATGCGTTTTCCCCCCTCGACGACGAAGAGCTGGTTGATCTTCTCCGTGCTTCCATTGGATTCATTCACCAGCTCCATCCCCGGCCGGATACGGCCCGAATAGACCTTGAAAAACGACATCTCGCCGATATGCGCCTCCGAGAGGGTCTTGTAGACAAAGATGCAGGGCGGCCCGTCGGGATCACAGGGAAGCGCGGCCCCCGAAAGGGTTCGCTGCGCCGGCATTTCAGCCGGACCGGGGCAGACCGCATCGATAAACCCCATGATCCGCCCGCTGCCCATATTTCTTTTGGCGGAGATACAGAACAATGGAAAAAGCTCGTGCCGGATCATCGCGTTCTTCAGACCCTGGGTCAGCTTATTCTCATCCAGGTCTGAAGTGTCAAAATATGTTTCCATCAGCGCCTCGTCCGTGCCGGCGATCGCCTCGATTAACTCGGTTCGAAGCCTGCTCGCGCGTTCCAGCTCTTCCTCCGGGATCGGCACCTTCTCCGGACGCCCGCCTTCCGTAGGAAACCGGTAGACGGTCATCCGCAGCACGTCGACGATCGTATTGAAGCCGAGGCCCTGATTCAACGGATACTGCACGACGACGACATTGTTGCCGAAATGCTCCCTGGCCTCCATCACCGTACCTTCGAAGTCGGCCTTATCCTGGTCGAGCTTGTTCACCGCGAGCAACAGAGGCGTTCGCAGCCGCTCCGTATACTCCCAGGCAAGATCGGCGCCTACTTCCACTCCAAAATTGGCATTTAGTAACAGGATGCCAGTGTCGGCAACGCGCAGCGCCGACAGAACATCCCCCGCAAAGTCGTCATACCCTGGAGTATCCAGGATATTAATCTTGTAGCCCCGCCATTCCGTATAAAGCAGTTTGGAAAAAATGGAATTGCCCCGCTGTTGTTCTAATTCATAAAAATCGCTGACCGTGTTTTTTTCTTCGATAGTGCCCCTTCTGGTGGTGAGTCCTGCTTCGTAGAGCATACATTCTGACAGGGTGGTCTTGCCGCAGCCGGCATGACCAAGCAAGACTATATTCTTGACGTGAGAGGTGTCAAAACTAGTCATGGCAAATGTATTTCAACTTAAGTTACGGAAAAGACCGCACCCGTCAAAATGCAGTATAAAGCCTTTCAGGGACAGTTGTCCGCCACCAGCTTCCCATCGATGATGACCTTGCAGACATGCGTCGTATATTCGAAAGGATCACCGTCATAAAGGACGATATCCGCGTCCTTTCCCTTCTCGAGGCTTCCGATCCGCTTGTCCAGCCCCAGCAGGCGCGCAGGATTCAGCGTGATCGCCTTCAGGGCCTCCTCAAAGGGCAGCTCGTTGGCCGCGGCAACCCCTGCCTCGAAAAGGATCACCCTCGTCTTGGGGACATAACCCTCATACCCGCTTTCGATCGAGACCGGGATCCCGGCCCTGGTCAGGATGGCGGCATTCTCCAGGGTCATATTGGCCATTTCCCCATAGGGTCGCGCCATCGTAGGATGGACGATGATCTCGGCGCCGGAAGCCTTTATCTTGTCGATCAGCCGGTAGGCTTCCGCCCCACCCTCGATCACCAGCTTTAGTTTGAATTCCTTCGCCAGCCGGATCGCGTCGAGGATATCGGTGGAGGTGTTGGCCGAGACCAGCGCCTTGATCTCCCCATGCAGCATCCTGACGAGCATTTCCTGCGGGATATCGCGGGACGGATGCTTCGAGCTGTCCTTGGACTGCATCTTCTTATCATATCCCTGGGCTTTTAACAGTTCCGTCCGCAGCATGGCGATCTCCTTTGACCTGGTGCCGGGCGAAGTAAAATTGGCATGCACCGACGTGCCAATCGACATCGCCAGCATGGCCGTAGGCACCAGCGTAACATCGTCGACCATCCCCGGCTTTGTCTTGACGACCATCGTTTGCCCGCTGATCAACGCACCGACCCCATGACCCGTATGCATCGTCGTCACTCCGTTGACCCGCAGATAACCGATCAGCGTGTCATCCGTGTTATACGCATCGATGGCGCGCAGATCGGGTTGGATCGGACTCGATTTATCCAGCTGATCCTGGTCTACAGGCATATTGAGCGGGCCCGACAACCCAACCACACTGCGGGCGTCCACCAGCCCGGGCGTAACCACCTTCGCCTGGTAAACCGTGTAATTGGCGGGGATCTTCAGCCCCGCGCCTACCTTCTCGATCTTTCCGTCCTTCAACAGCACAACTCCATTTGTGATGACCTCGCCCGCCACCGTGTACACTTTATCGCCCTTGACCGCGATCTGCGCCTGCAGGCAACAGGCGGCAGACAAAAGAAGAAAACAAAAGAATATCTTTTTCATGATCTGATTTTTGTTCGTTGGCTTACTGTTTTTCATCGCTCCATTCGTTGTGATTGTCCTCGTCTTCCTCGTTGCTTTCCGGAGTATAGATCTTGTATCCGCCTACGGCAAAGGCCCTGTCGGCCGGGATCGACCGGTCAAAGCGCTTCAGGCCTTCTACCCAGGTCTGCTCCACATGGGTATACACGCTGAAAGGATCGCCCGACAGGATCACGAAATCGGCGTCCTTGCCCTTTTCCAGCGATCCGACCTTGCTGCCGAGATCGAGCATCCTTGCTCCGGCAATGGTCAGGGCTTCCAGCGCTTTCTGCCGGGACATCCCCTCGCGGACACCCAGCGCCGCACTACGCATCAGGAACCGCGAATCCGTGATCGGATCATCGGTGTGGATCGCAACCGCTACCCCCGCCTTTTCCAGAAAGGCGCCATTCTTTGGGGAGAAATTCATCGCCTCCAGCTTGCCGCCCGGTGCGTCGATATTGATAATGGAACAGGGTACGCCCGCCGCGGCGATGGCATCGACCACCTTCCAGGCCTCCGAGACGTGGTGCAACACCACCCGGAACCCGAACTCCTTCTTCAGCCGCAAGACCGTCAGGATATCGTTCATCTTGTGCGTATGGAAATGGACCACCCGTTTGCCCTCCAATACTTCCACCAGCGACTCCATCCGCAGATCGCGCTCGGGCAGCTTCGTGGAATCCTTTTTTGCCGAGTCGAGCTTTCTCTTGTATTCGATCGCCTTCAGGAACAGCTCCCGGTCCATCGCCGCGGATTTGGAACGGGTGCCGGGGAATCCACCGGTGCCCCTCATGGAGTTGGTGCCGTTGGCCATCTTCATCCCGCCATAAACGCCTTTTTCATTCACCTCCAGCATTTCCTCGATATCGTCGGCCTCCCGCAGCTTCAGATAGATGGTCTGCCCGCTCATCAGGTGCCCCGAGCCGGGCATTACGTTGGCCGTCGTGACGCCACCCGCCAATGCCTTTTTAAACCCGGTGCTGGCCGGGTTCACCGCGTCGAGCACGCGAACATCGGGATTCAGCGCGTTGGAGTTATCGCCTCCTTCGGGACCGCCGATATGCGAATGGGTGTCGATGATACCGGGAATGATCACCTTATTGGTTGCATCGACGATCTGCGCGTCGCCCGGGATGGCCATCGAAGCGTCACCCACGGCGAGGATGTGACCATGCTGAACGATCAGCACGCCTTTTTCGATGGCCGCACCGGTCACCGGGTAGATCAGCGCCCCTTTAAAGGCGATCGGACGATCCTGGGATCTTACGGGGAAATAAAAGATCAGAAATATCGGGAGTAACCCGGCAGGCAGAAGTTTTCTCATTCGAGTGTGTTTTATTTATTGGTCAACCAAACTTTTTTTAACCACGCCCGGACCGGCAGATCATAGAGTTTGTAAGCCGCCCAGGCAAGGAGAATGAACAAGACGAACAACCCGCACGCCACCGGCAGGACCTGGGCCGCAGAAGGCTTCTTCTCCCCGATCCAGGCTGTATAAATATAGATAAAAGGATAGTGGGTGATATAGATAGGGTAGGAGATCTCCCCGGAGAACTTGCAAACCTTCCCCAACCAGCCGCTTACCGTACCACCCGCACCCATGGAGACCAGTAACGGGAAGGCAAAGATGATGCAGAGCGCCTCATAGATGCCGGTGTACCGGCCCGTAGGCATAAAGAACAACACGATCAATAAGAGGGAACAAACCGCATAAGCCGACGGCACCCGGATCAGCTTTCCGGTGCGGTAAAGCAGGAGGCCGGCGAAAAAAGGATAGGTCATCCGGACCACCGCGATCCAAAAGGTGTCATAACCCCATCCCGTGCCCAGGTCGCCATGCCAGCACGAGGTGATCGTCAGCGCAATGGCGCCGATGGTAATGATCACCCACAGCACCGCCTTTGTCATCTTCCGCCCAAAAAGGGCGTAGACGAAGTTGGCGATGTATTCCTGCAGCAGCGACCAGCAGGGACCATCCAGCGAATGGGTCTCGCCCCAGCCCCGGATATCCGGCGAGGGCAGGAGGGTGAAGCCGATGACCATCGTCAGCAACAGTTTGTAAATATTGATATGCTGCGCCGATGCCGTATAGGGATCGTACAAGAACCCGATCGTTCCGATAATGACGCCCAGGATAACCAGCGGGTGCAGTCGCGTCAGCCGGATCTTGAAGAATTCCTTGATGGTCATCCGGCCCCATCGGTCATCATAGGCGTAACCCACGACAAACCCGGAAAGGAGATAAAAGAAATCAACCGCCAGGTACCCATGGCGCATCGGATGGTTGGCGGTGATGCCCCCATAATAAGCTTCGAATAAATGATAGATAACAACAAGGATCGCGGCAGTACCGCGTAACCCATCCAGGATCGGGTAGTGGGGCTTCATGCAGTCAGGTAGTTTTCTCTAAGATAGGGGTTTTACTTTGTCCTCACGCGCAGGACCCAATCATCGGCCGTGATATAAAGTACATCTTTTGTCTCATTAAAGGCACAATTCGAGGTAGGCCTGCGATAGACCCGGATCAGCCCAAGCAATTTTCCCTCCGGTGAGATGATGTTGACGCCATCCGGACCGGAGGCAAACAGATTCCCATGTTTGTCGATCTTGAACCCGTCCGCACCCTGCTTGACCGTGGCCCGTTGTTTCAGCGCGGCGCCGTCGAGGAGAACCCCGCCGCTGCTTATGCCTCCCGCACTGTCCAGGTGAAAGGCATACCAGCGCGTATGCAGGTCATCGCTGCTGCCCACATATAAGATCTTCTCATCCGGGGATAATGCGATACCATTCGGCCGGGAAATACTATCGATCAGCAGGGTGAGCTTGCCATCATTGCCGATCCGGTAGATTCCTTCGAAATTCAGCTCACGGGTAGGGTCATTCTCGTGTTTGGGAAGGCCATAAATAGGATCGGTAAAGTAAATGTTGTCCTTGCTGTCAGCAATGAGATCGTTGGGGCTGTTGAATTTCTTACCCTTGTAATTGGGCGCAAGAACGGTAAAAGAGGCTTTAGGTGAATCGAGAGGGGCATTCAGTCTCACTACCTGCCGGTTACCCGACTGGCAAAGCAACAGCCTTCCCTCGCGATCCAGCGCAAGCCCGTTGGAGCCGTTCTCGCCGTCCCGGAAAGAAGTGTCCGTATAGCCCGAAGGCTCCAGGAACAACACAGGGGTGTCCGCTCCCTTCCACCGGTAGATGCGGTTCTCCCTAACCGCGGAGAACAACAACATTTGTTTGGCCGGGACCCAGACAGGCCCTTCGGACCATTTGTAATGTCTGCCGATAACCTCGATCGTCGCAGTACTGTCGATCAGTGCGGCCGCGGCAGGGTCATAGATTTCCACTTTGCCGATGAGGGTGTCGGCCGCGGGAACCTTCGGACCCTCGTTATTGCAACCGCTGCCGGCCACCAGGCAAGCAATGACGGCAGGGAGTAATGCCTTTTTCATATGAGGAGAAAGTTACTACTTCCCCCGCAATGCGACGCACAAAAGATCGATCTCCTCTTCCGTATTGTAATAGTGCACCGATGCCCTAACGACCGACACCAGGTGTTTTTTGTTCATATACAGCAGCGTCGAGCCGGCCCGGCCGATGGATACGTTGATCTTCCGTTCCGCCAGTTCCTTCTTTACCTGTGCGCTATCCTTGCCCGCCACCGAAAAGGTAACGATCCCGCAGAGCGTATCTCCGCGATCATGAACGGTCACCCCGGGTATCTCTTCCAGCCTCTGACGCGTCAACCTGGAAAGGAATTGGATCCGCTCCCAGATCCGGTCTACGCCAAGTTCGAGCGCGTAGTCGATCGCCTTTCCAAGCCCCAGTGAAAGAGCCCGGCTCTTTTCGAACAATTCAAAGCGCCGTGCATCCGGCCTCAGTTCAAAATCCGTCTCGGTAACCGTCGCGGTCGAATGATCGTCCATGAACAGCACGCGCAATTGATCTCTGATCTCTTTGCGTACATACAGAAACCCCGTTCCTCTTGGTCCCCGAAGATATTTCCGGCCGGTTGCCGACAGCAGGTCACACTGGATCTCCTTTACGTCGATGGGCGTCTGGCCGGCGGCCTGGCAGGCGTCCACCAGATAAAGAATGCCGTGCCTGCGGGCGATCGCCCCGATCGCGGCTACCGGCAGGACATTCCCCGCGGTAGACGGGATGTGGGTGATCGCGATAAGCCGCGTCGCCGGTGAAATGGCCGCTTCCAGCGCCGCCAGCGGGAAATTTCCCCCGGCATCGTTAGGGACCACCTTTATATCGATGCCCCGGTTCTTCTTCAGGTTGAGAAAGCCGATCAGGTTGCTGACATATTCCATCTCCGAAGTGATCACCTCATCCCCCGGCTTGAAGTCGATGCCATTAAAGGCCAGATGCCAGCCCGTACTGGCATTCTCCACAAGGGCGACCTCCTCCACCGACGCGTTGATCAGTTTCGCGATCGAGACATAGACGTTCTGGAGCTGTTGCTGGCAGGCGGCTTCCAGCTCATATCCCCCGGTGACCGCCTCTTTTCGCAAATACGCGGTCACGGTATCGACGACGATATCCGGCGGAAAGGAGGTCCCCGCGTTGTTAAAATGGGTCCGTTCGGTTGTTCCCGCCGTTGCGGCGCGTAAGGCTTGTATCTCTTGTGCTTCCATTCCTGTATTTTGAGAACAAAGTAAAGGCTTGCTTGTATAGTAAAACAGAGGCAGAATTATTATTTTTGACTGGATCAGATGCCCATGCGCCTGCAAAGATTCCACCCGGCCATCGCCCTGCAGCCTTTTATCAGGGAGTTCGTCCTTATCGAAACGGACGAAGCCACCGATAGTATGGTCATCCCCGACACTTCCCTGGTGATGTCCCTGCGATACCGCGGTCTGGTAATGAGAGCGGAGGAGCCCCTGCCGGATATCGTCATCTCCGGTCTCCGCAGGTCGGTGCGGCAATTCGCCTACGCACCCCAAACCGCCAACTTCCTCGTCATTTTCAAAGAAGGCGGCATCTCCGGCTTCACCCGGATGCCCGCGAACGAATACTTCGACCAGTCTGTTTCCGCGACGAACCTCTTTCTCGGCCGGGACCTCGATGGGCTGCTGGAACAGCTTGCGGAAGCCGGCACCGATGCCGGACGCGTGCGACAGGTAGAAGCGTTTCTGCTCGACCACCTCGTAGATACAAAACAGGACGCCCTCATCGGCAATGCGGTCCGGCTGATCCGCCAGCACAATGGGATCATCCGCATCGACAAGCTGGCCTCCTCCCTTCACCTGAGCAAGGACCCGTTCGAAAAGCGGTTTCGGGGGCTTGTCGGCTCGACCCCCAAGCAATATGCCTCGATCATCCGGCTCCGGGGGCTGATCCAGAACTTCCCCTCTTATTCCTCGCTGACCGAAGCCTCCTATGAGGCAGGTTATTTTGATCAGTCCCATTTCATCAAAGACTTCCGGCACTTCACCGGCCGCTCGCCCAAAGAGTTCTTCCAGTCCTCCCGCTTCTGGTAGATCAATGCTTTTTTACAATTTCCCGGGGTAAGGGCAAAATACCTTTACAAAAAAAACAAATGAAACCGTCTGCTATTTGCCTGGCGCTGGCCCTGGGCCTAACGCCTGGCCTTTCCCGGGCACAAAATAACAATCAAAATAATACAAGGGAGGTAACTATGTCAAACAACGAAAGGAACAAAGAAGCGGTTCGTCTGCTGTTCGAAGAAGTATTCAGCAAAGGAAGGATGGAATTATTGAAAGACCTTGTCGCCGAAGAATATACCGGGGCGCGCGGCGAGAAAGGGATCGGCCCGTTGCAGGATCAGATCAACGGACTGCGCACGGCCTTCCCCGATATCCACTATCAGATCGGGGACCTCGTAAGCGTAGACGATAAGGTTGCCTTGCGCTGGACCTGGAAGGGAACGCATCTGGGCCCATTCAGAAACTACCCGGCAACCGGGAAGTCGATCTCAAACGAAGGAATGGCCATCTACGACTGCCGGGAGGGTAAGGTCAGGGGGGTACATCTTCAAACCGATCAGCTGGGTTTCCTGCAACAGCTGGGAATAGTACCCGCTAATCCGGGGACGGCCGCTTCCACCGAAGCCCCGAGGTTCATCGATAAGTTCTTCATTCCCGCCGCGGGGATCGAAGAGTTCCATGAGAGGATGAAGATCAACCGCACCTTCCTGAGAACCCTGCCGGGCTTTATAAAAGACGTGGCCTATGAACACCCCGATGAGAAAGGCAACCTGATCTGCATCACCGTCGCCGAATGGGCGAGTATGGATGCTCTCAACAAAGCAAAAGAAGCCGTACAGGCCGAATATAAAAAGGAAGGCTTTAATCCGGCGGAGATGTTCCAGCGGCTGAATATCTCGATGGATCGGGGTATCTACTCGGAGGTGAGAAATTAACGGGGATTGTCGGGCGTCCGAAGGCGAAAGACCCGGCGTACAAATTCCCGGAAGCTTTCTACCCGGCTTTGCTGAGCCAGCTGGCGGTGACGTTGTTGCTTCATTTGCCGGATCGTTTCGTCCGGGATGGGAAGACCTCTCTCCGCCAGCAGCTCCCTGGCGAGGACATAGTCGAAATGACCCCATTCATCCGGCTTCGCTACGATGTCCAGCAGTTCGATATCCGTGAAGGAGAACAGGTAGTAATTAGGGTCCACATCCTGCAGCCGGTGTTCATAATACTCTTCCAACACCTCATGGGCCCGGTCGAGATCAGCCGCCCGCACTTTCAAATGAATATTCGGTTCGACGGTATTCTTAAAAAAACCGGGTTCCAGCAGCGGCTCGACTTTTTCGACGTGACAAACGATATGCTGCGCCTTGAGCTTGTCGGCGATAGCCGATGCGAGCCCCGGGTCGTTGAACGTTTGAAAAGTCTTGAAGCTGGCCATCTGGAGTCAGAAGATTAGTGGGCAAAGTTAAGCTGATAAATACCCGACCATAACTTTCCCGTGACATAAATCTTGTCATTATCCCGGTCGTAGGCGATTCCGTTGAGGACGTCTCCGCCGGGATTTTTTACATGTTCTGCGTCGACGAGGGAGGTCAGATCGATCTTCGCCACTACTTTCCCCGTAGCCGGATCGATCTTAACGATATAATTCTGTAGATATCGATTGGCGTAAAGATAACCATTGATATATTCCAACTCGTTCAGACTATCGAGGGCGGCGCCGTTCTGTGTCACGGCCAGGGTTTTGACAGGCTGATAGGTAGTTGGGTCGAGCCAGGTCAGCGTACTCGTGCCATCGCTCATGATCAGCGAATTCGAATCCGTCGTCAACGCCCATCCCTCGGTGTTTTGATATCGGAAGCTGTCCACCCGTTTATAAGTGAGTGCGTCGTAAATAAAGCCGGTCTGGTTCCTATAAGTCAGTTGGTAGAGCCTGTTCCGGAAAAAGGCGATACCCTCGCCAAAATACCTTTTCTTATCCAGCTCCACCTTCTTGTCGATCTTGCCTGTGTTCATATTCAGGATGCCCACCATGCTTCGCTGTGTCTCGGGATCGTCCGGGTTCGCACCGCTGCTCTCGAATAATTGATGATCATGAAAGAGCAACCCTTCCGTGTAGGATGTCGTATCATGCTTGAACACGGATCCGACGCTGAAATCGAGGGTACGCACCGAGGCTGTCACTGGGGTGGGTTCTGTCTGGCTTTCCTGGCGGTTGCCACAGGCCGCGAGTAGGAGAAGGGGCAGGTATCTAACTTTCATAATGATGTGTAAAGCAATTTAGTGATTTTGCCCTACCTTCGGCCTCGCCATTGACCCAATCATCCCGAAAAGGTCGTGGTTGGCTCTTGATTATCAGTATATTGCCCGGTTATTAGAATGTTAATGTTTCAGCACATTGCAGCAAAAGAACTAGTTTGCCGGTCCTAAAGATCACACACAACAGATACGTATGAAGAAATTAATGATCTGTATTTTATGTCTTGCATCTCTTAAGGGTTTTTCTCAGCTTCGGGTTGGCATCCAGGGCTCTTTCAGCGCGCTCACCTATTGGCAAAACAATCGCTATGAGGGTCTCGACGCGGCAGAGTTCACTATGGCAAAGAATGGCTGGCAGGCCGGCGTTTTTGCTGAATATGACCTGGGTTATTCCGGTCTGGTGCTCCAGCCGGCGCTCATGTATGCGACAACCGGTGCGCACCTGGGTCAGTCAAAAGGTTTTGTCAATCAAGGCACTTTCGTAACCGGCTATTCCGATACCAAATTGGAGATAAACACGGTCCGCCTTCCCGTCAATCTGCTGTATACCTACCGCATCAATACCAAATGGAAGGTCTTCGCCGGTCTCGGCCCCTTTATCGCCAAGAACCTCTCTGGTACGGAAAAGGGTTACTACAAGGGCTACGACAACTCGACCAATAATTATGTTCCGGGTCGGTATCCCATCAACAATAAGGTCCATATTTCGGACGACTTCTCTTACAATTCGATTGGAAAAAGCAATGTCTCCTCCCTTGACGCCGGCATGGATATCATGATGGGCGTTCAATGGAAAAAATTGCAGTTCTCGGCAGCCTGGACGCGTGGATTCATCCGGCAGTATCACACCACTTATGTGAACATGGGTAACGAGGACTGGAACTTCACCGTTGGCTATGTTCTGTTCGGCCACGAGCGGAAACCGAGATTATAAAAAAGATTACAGGCATCAGCAAAAACAAGGACCACCACCAACGGCCTTGTTTTTGTCGTTTATGACCTTCCCCAAAGAGACCGTTCTCCAATGGGTTGGGGTTCCCGAGATAGCCGAGGCCTGCCCAGAAATACGGTAGTTTACGGATGTAACCGACATTTGCATCATTCAGCCAGTCTAACTTCGCCTGTCTTAGTGTGGCAGCGGCATTCCGCCCTTTACTTCGCGTCAGTTCCGCGTAGAAGTCGCCCGTTATCCGGGCAGTTGCCGCATCATTGAGATTCCACCAGCCGGCAACAACGGCATTGCAGCCTCCCGCGATGAAGGCCCGCGCAAGGCTTTGCACTCCTTCTCCCGTAACGATCCTTCCATCGCCGGTTCGGCAGGCGCTCAGCATAACCAACGCCGGATGAGCGACCAGGTCCTGTAGCTCGAACAGGTAGAACGGATCATTATACAGTTCGATATGGGGAGCGTCGATGCCGTTCTTCCGGATGAAGGCGTGGGAACTGATATGGACGATCGCCGAAGTCTCCAGGGCGCGGTGGAACCGTTGAGTAGTAGCCTGGGAGTCGGCATACCAATTCCCCTTGACTACTGCCCGTTCAATTTGCATTTGCTCATCCTCCACAGCGGAGAGCGAAGCAGATCCCCGTTGATCACCATGCAGGAAGAACCCGGAGAACCCGGCAGAAACCCCGGTACCGGTTCTTTGTGCCGATAAGGTTTGCAGGGACCATGCATAAGAAATGGAAGTGGTTCGGATCAGGAATGGCCAATCGGCTGGCGAAGGAGGACAATCGGGACGAGTCACAAGAGCCTCCACGGGAAGAAGCGATAGGACGCCATCCGGGAACAAGATGTATTCCTTTCCTGCCGCAAAGGGATGTGATCCGAAAAGCATTCGGAAGATTCCATACGCCTGTTCACAGTAATCACCCGGATGATCGAGCATGGCATTGACCCCCTGTTGGAACCACCTGTCGACAAACAGCCGGAGGCTATCCTCCGAATTCGGGGACAACTTTTGGCATTCGATAAAATGAATGCCTTCGCGGCCACATTCGAGGGTATAAAGGGCGGATCGGCCCCAAAAGAAGAGCCTGCCGATTTGTCCATCATTCAATAACCGGCGTAGGGAATCGGCGGGAAAACCCTCGCCGGACCATCGACCGGTCTTCTCCGATCCGGCCCGATGTTCACCGGATGCGGCCTGCTTTTTCCGTAGTTGTACCAGCTCCCAGTTGATCTGCTGGTCCTGTCGGACATTCGATGCCGTCGTACTATCAGTCCGTGACAAACTAAGATTTTCTTTCTGGTAATAGATGTGGGCGTTTTCCAGCAGCCGGATTCGCACTTCCAGACTATCCCGGGGAGATCGATCCCGCGACAGACGCTGTTGCCGGATCTCGTCAAACAACAATTGAGCCTTGCTCCCTTCCATAAGATCCAGGATGATCTGTTCGTATTTCTCTTCTTTTGTTCTTTCCCAAGCCTTCCATGCCAGTCCGAGGGCCTCTTCATATTGAGGCCGGTTATCCGCAACGGCTGCTTCCCGGGAGGAGCCGGTCGTCAGGGCCTCGCGCAATTTCTTTTCCGTCGCAAAGCAAAGTTGATATAGCAGCAATGCCGCATCCGCCGAGTCTGTCTCTTTCGCCAGCCCGGCCCGGGTATAAAAAAGGTCAGCAAGGGTATTCTCGGCATATAGCTCCTCTGGCATTATCGTGCCGATCTTCCTTCCCGGAAGAAGAATGGCCAAACACGAATCCGACCAATGAAGGGCCTTCGCGTGCTGGTGAAGCCGCGCAAAAAGCGCACTCAATCGTTGAAAAAGTTTGGCCTGCTCCCGTTGCCGGATCGCTCCCCGCTGCTTCAGCAAACGAACCTGCAGAGCAAGGGCCTGTTGATAATAATGAAGAACCTTCTGCGGTTCGGCGGAATAGATATCGCCGGCCTGCTGATAGGCCATCAGCAGCCAGTAGCCCGCATCCCCACCGGATGCTTTTTGCAAAACGGCGATGCTATTGACGATGCTTGTCCTGGCTTCCTCCACCAGCCTCAGTTGCTGGCAAGCATCTGCCTGTTCCGATAAGAGCAACCCGAACAAGGCTGAATGGGGATCCGCCGTAAGCAACCCCTTCTTGCAATAGTCCAGCGCCTGCCGGGGCCGTCCCATATTACTACAGGTATTGGCGATATTGCTGTAGGCTCCGGCGAGCGCGGCATTATCCTTGCCGGCCAGCGCGATTGCGAGGGATTTCTGGTGGATAAACAATGCCTGCTCATAGTCTCCCAGCCGGGTATAGTTATTGCCCAGCGGCTTCAGGATAGTCTCCAGCACCATTTCAGGGTCGGCCAATTCCTGGTGCTGTCGCGCCCATTCATAGGCCGCCGTATAGGCGTCTATGGAAGGAACGATGGCTCCGCCAAGTAACAGGGAATATCCCTGATTTGTCAAAAGATCCAGCCAGGCCTGGACCTCTGCCGGAGTGTTGGGATGACGCCAGGCTTCGCTGACGGCCTGGATCAATGCCGTGGACCGGGTGGCCGGGGCAATGGCTACCCATTGTATCTGTTCGTAGATCCATCCACTCAGGTCATCTGCTTCACGAAAATGTTGAAGATGAGTTCGAACACTCTCCGGAACGACGATCGCCTGCGTCTGGGCCCTGCATAAAAGGACAGGCGCCAGGAACAACAATGTCCAGCCGAGCTTCATAGGGACACAAGTTACAACTTGAAACCCGCGTATAGAAAAAAGCGGTCGGTCAGATCACCTTTTAATAAACGGATATAACGGACGCCAAGCACCGGCCCTTGTTTTACTCTCCCGGCCTGAAGGTCGATGAAAGGCGCTGCGTTCCAGCTACCCAGCCAGGTAACAGACGAGGTTTGTGTAGTGACGGCCGTCGACGAATTTAAGATCGGTATGGGAGTATTGAGATAGGCCCGATTCTCTGTCGTCGTTTGCTCCGAAATATTCACCTGCACCATCGCCCCTGCGCCGATGCCGACCCAGTTATTGATATTATAGCGGTAATGCAGCGGCGTCAGTTCGAAACTATTCCGTTGAACCGTCGTTTTTGTTTGCCGGCCTGTGACGACGACAGGGAGTCCGGCGATCAGGGTGTCCTTCTGGTCCTTTACGACCACGCTTGTAAATGCATCCTGTTGCAACAAACCGACAAATGCCTCAACCTGGAAATACGGTCTGGAAGGGGCATAAGGCGCGAGCACATAACCAAACTGCAGAGGTCCCGTTGCGCTATAGCCGCCGTTGCCGGGTAAAACACTGTATCCTGCCATAAAACCGGGCGAGATACCTTTTATGAACCGGGCAGTAGCCTTGTTGGTAACCACGGGCTGGTGTTTGTCAAAGACGATGGCGGCCTGCGTGCTGAACGGAATCTTCTTTGGCTTCTTTCGGAGCCGGATGTTGTAATCGATAAAACCCTCAGTAGAGTCCTTGTTGGCGACCCCCTCCTGCTGTAATCCCGGCAAATAGATATTGTTGAACACGATGAATACGCTATCGTGCCGATAGATCGTGTCGATACAGCTTGACCCCGGACGCGTCAGCGGACAGAAGGGACAAGCCGGGCTTATAGCCTTTAGCGTAAAGCTGGCCGGATCCAGCTGCGGAGGTATGCCGATACCGATCGCGATCCTTCGGGTCGGCCCATTTCCGGTATTCTGAAACTGCACCCGGTAGGAGAGTTCTTTTTTCTTGCCCATAAAACGGTAGTTGATCCGCCGGCTTCTGAAAAGAAACCGGTTCGGGTCATGAGAAGCGACCACTACCATATCCATCTGGTATACCTGGGGTGCTGAATTCGGGTTTTCGGGCACAAGCATCGCACTGAAACCGACCGTAGCATTGGTGTCCTGCAGCATCCCCGGCAGTGTGGTCATTTCCAGGAACACAAACTTTTCTTCCCCTCGTTTGATCGCAGGAAAATGCACTACGGTGTGCCGCGAGTACGTGGCTTCCAGGGACCGCAACATCGATTGAGCGAGCGCAGCATTCGCTGCCGCTTCCTCTTCAGGAAGATTCCCCTCCTCCCGTTCTGCCGCCGCCGCCGACCAGCCGTCGCGCGATCGCTTATTTGCATCGCCCGCACGGCCTTCCCCGAACCCCACGGCAAGCGATGCCTTTGTCTCTGCGGCCGATAGCCCCGCCATCAACGACTCCAGCGACCCGCCCGCCTCCCGATTGTAATAACGGCTGTCCGCAAGGGTAAATCCATCCTTGCCCAACTGCCGTTCGTTATAGAACAGGACGATCGATCCACCAAGGGTGTCGCCCTGCTGATTGCGATAACCGATCACCGTCACAAAATTCTCCCCGGGTCTCGGATACCGGTTGATCTTCATCTCGATGTCCCCATTACCATGGAAGAAATGAGAGGCCCAGGCATCCCGGCTGACGACCTTCTTTCTGATCCTGACCGGGTGCGGCCGGGTCGGCGGGGCCTTGCCATCATCATAGTTATTCGTGGCAAAAAGCCTTACCTGGAACACCCCTGTATCCCGATATGCGTATACCGGCTCCCTATCGAAGCTAAACCGGCCGTCCCCCAATTCCCAGAAATAACTGTAAAAACAGGGAGGCGCACCCACGATCTGTCGCAATAAGCGGAGCCTCGAAGAGAAATGCAGGCTGTCTCCCCGTTCCTCGACACCGATCGCAGCAGGTATCGAATCCTGTGCAAGGCAAGCCTTTCCTGCCATCATCAATATCAGCAACAGATATAAAACCTTTGTTTGCCTCATGAGGATAAATTAACGAAAAAAAAGCTTTCTTAGTTTCATCAACGATTCCGGCAGATTGTTACCCCCTTTCGGCGTTTTTTTGGAAATTCGCCAAAAAAGGGCGGAATGACCATACACCCGGATCAGCGGTTTATCGATGGGCTGTTGCAAAATGACAAACAGACGGTGGAAGAGATCTACCGGCGATTTGCCCCATCCATCCGGGCGCATATCGTCAAGAACCGGGGCTCTTCCGATGACGCCGCTGATATTTTTCAGGAGTCTCTGGTCGATATCTATAATCAGGCCAAATATAAGGCCCTGCGGCTGACCTGCCCCTTCGAGCCTTTCCTGTTGCTGGTCTGCAAACGAAAATGGCTTAACGAACTGAAGAAAAGGGGGAATAACCCGGTAACAAAATCCCCGGACGATTTATATTATGTGGGAGAAGATGTTTTCGCCGCAACGGAAAAGCTGGCGATGGAGGAAGGAAGGGCGCGACTCTTCCTTGAGCAGTTTCAACGGCTGGGAGAAAAATGCCGGGAAATACTATCCCTGAGCCTGAAAGGCGGGAAGCAGGAGGAAATAGCCGCCGCGCTGGGGGTTACCTACGGTTATCTCCGCAAGAAAAAATCGGAATGTATGGCTACGTTGTTGTCTTATATTCAACAAAATCTCGGTTATGCCGACTTATGACAAAGAATTCATCATCCGGTATGTAGACGGGGAGCTCGACGCCGCGGAGCGACGGGAGTTCGAGGTGCAGCTGGACCAGGACCCTTCCCTTGCCGGAGAGGTCGCCCTCTACCGGGAGCTGAAGGCCACCCTTTCGGAACGGCTCGGTGCGGATGATACGGCGACGGCATTGAGGGAGCGTTTGTCGGCAATGAACAAGGAATATTTCCCGGCAAATACCGGCGCCCGCCGGATTCCCATGGTTCGTTGGGCGACCGGTATCGCTGCTGCAGTCCTGTTCATCGTCGCTACCCTGTTATTATGGCCTTCCAACCACACATCGCTTTACCAGCGTCTGGGCGAAACGCAGATGGTCGGCCTGACGGAACGCGGCGACCAGACTGATACGCTGATTCAAAAGGCAACCCGCTATTTTAACCAAAAAGAATTTGCCAAAGCGCTGCCGCTGCTCGATCAGGCTGCAAAGGCTGACTCTACGAATCAATTGGCTCTCTTCTACCGGGGTGTCGCTGCCCTGCATGTAGGTGCTGTCGCTTCCGGCAGGGTCGATCTTGGAAAAGTATACGATGCCGGATCCCTGGTCCGGTATGAGGCCGCATTCTATCTCGCGCTGAGCTATGCGGAAGAAAAGAACAAGGATGCCGCAATGGGATGGCTAAAGAAGATCCCTACTGACGCACCCGTTTTCACTCGTGCTAAGGAGTTGGAAAACAGCCTCAAATAAAAATCTCAGAAAAATAGGGCAAAAGGGGGGTAACAAGATCCCGGTCGGATTGATATAAAGTAAATCAAACGTTATGAAACACTTTGCAATCACTTCGATCATCGTTGCCGCTTTGGCCATCTCCAATCATTCCAGTGCCCAGGTCAGACTTGGTCTGGGAGCGTCCACCCGGCTGACCTCGGCCGCTAGCGTCAATACGCCCGGGATCAATAATGCCCTGCGGGCGACGACAGCCAGTTCCGCCAGCACCGCAGGCAAAACCGTGGTAGCGGCAAGATCTACGGAAAAGGCTACATCCGCTGAAGCGAAATCCACCGTCGTTCGTGCAAATGCCGATGCCCAATCGACGACCGCCGTTCACGCCGATGCCCAATCGACAGCCACCGTTCACGCCGATGCCGGTGTAAAAGTAAAAGCTAACTAAATCCCTATGACTGCGGCCGCCGTGAGGCGGTCGCAGTCATCACCCTCAATAAATGATCATGCGGATATTTGTCATCCTCCTCATCCTGTTCTCTGTTCAGGGCGCGACAGCCCAGCATTCGGATTCCACCCAATTTATTGTTGGAGTAACCTACAATACGGAGATCAATTATTATGGCCGGGTTGATAGCCTGCACAGCAAGGCTCTCTATCCCTTTGTGGGCGTCGCTCTGAAGAACGGATTGTATTGTAATGCCAACTTCGTCTTTATTCAGAACAGCGTTCAATCCCAATACGCTGCGACCCTGCTGGAAGGAGGATATAATTTCAAGGGTCAAAATGGCCACTGGGCCGGTAATATCTCCGTCTCCAAATTTTTCTACCGGCCGGATATCGACCTGGTGCAATCCGCGGTAAAAGAAAGTGCTTCGGCCAGCATTACCCGGCTAAATAAGATCATCGATCTCACCCTGGCTGCGAATGTCAAATGGAGCGACGGGGCCGACTTTGGGGTTCAGGCGGGAGTGGATCATATATTCCGGTTCCCGCATATCTTCGGTAAAAAAGACGTCATCGTACTCGGTCCTGCCTTCAACGCCTTCGCCGGTACCCAAAACTTTACGGAAACGTACTATCAGCACAAGAACTTCCTCATTTTTCCGGTCGACCAGCAACAGGTAACCACCAGCAGCAAACAGTTCAAGATTCTGGCCTACGAATTCAGCGTCCCCCTGGTCTATGGATATAAGTGGCTCAATATTATCCTCTCCCCGGCCTATGTAATGCCCCAGCATCTGCTCGTTGTGCCGGGCCAGCCTTCGCTTTCCGAAAATGGGGCGAATCTGCTCTATCTTACGGCAACGGCTAAAATTACTCTTTGATTGTGCTAATTTAACAGCGAGGGCGCCTTGCCAAATTCCTTTTTAAAGGCGAAGGAAAAATGGGAGAGGTCTTCGAATCCGACCTCGAGATAAACATCGGATGGCTTCCGTTTCTTTTCCTTGATGAGATAGTAGGCCTGGGCCAGCCGCTTTTGCTGCAACCATTTGCCCGGAGAAGTATGAAAGATCTTCTCGAAGTCGCGCTTGAACGTGGCCAGGCTCCGGCCCGTGAGATAGGCAAATCGTTTCATCTCGACATTAAAGGTATAGTGTTGGCTCATGAACTCTTCCAGATCGATCTTGCCTGGCTCGCTGAAGTCGAAGAGCAGATTATTTGCGGCGGGGTTGAGCCGAAGGATCAGGAAAACGGCTTCTTTTGCTTTCAGCTGCACCAGCGAATTGTCACAGGCGCCTTCGTCCATCGACATGTAGGGCGTCAATGAATCCACAAAGCTTTTGGCAAAGGCGTCGGGTTTCAGCTGAATAATGCCTTCTCCTTGCCAGGGTCCTGAAGCCTGCAGTCCGTCTTCCAGGCTGAACTTCCGCAGCAGGTCCTGGTAAAGGTGGAGGCTGATCGATTTAAAGGCGCCGCTCTCCGGCGGGATCTTGGTTGCCTTTGCCAGCTGATTCCGCCGCACCAATATAATATCGCCCTGGTGATAGGTCACATGCCGGTTGCCCAGGTAAAAATCAAGACTGCCCTGGAGGATAAAGGTCAATGCATGGTCATGGACAAACTGTTCCTGTACGCGGCTGGCCGCGGAATAGCAGGAATAGAATAGATAAGCGCCTTTTACCGATGTTCCTTCTGTTGTCACCATAGGACAAATTTCGGTTATTTCGCGATAACCTCGCCTGGCCGCGTCTGATCACAGAGTGTGCGGGCCGGCCGCTTAGTCGCGGGGCGTGGTTCGCAATGCCGACAGGTCCTGGATCACGGGCACCCCCGAAGAGGTCTTTCGGAAAAAGGCTCCCGTGAGGACTCCGGGCGGAAAGCCGCAGTCGCCCTTGTTCTGCGTAAAGATATGCATGAGCTCCACTCCGTTGGATTTGAAATAAAAGCGGAGCATACAGCTGGAGTCCTTCGAGACGAAGACGGCCGCGTCGTCCTCGTAGCGCAGCGTGTCGAGCAGAGTCCCGGATTCATAGCCGGGATATCCCTTGTCGATAAAAAAACAAAGGGTCAGCAGTTCGTGTTGCAACAGCTTGACCCTTATTTCACCGGAGTGCGTGACGACCTTGTTGTCATGCACTTCTCCTTTCAGGGTATAGGTTCCCGTGGGGTTGATAAATGTTTGGTTGTTGTCGGTGGAGAGGAGACCGGGCAGCACCAGCGAAAGGAATAGAGCCAGCTTCATAGCTTTCAAGTTTAAAGGTGGAGTAATGAAAGCTTTCCCATGTTGTCCTTTGGCAATAGCTCAAGGGGCCACTCTGAAATTACTAAATAAAAAAAATACTTTCTCGAAAATTTGGCTCGAACCGGAAATTATTCACCGGAAAGGAGCGACATCGTCGGGCGATTCACCCCAAAGATCGTTCGGATGGATGGCTAAGGGTGACCAGCCGCCGCAGGCGGCACAGCCTTCCGCGCCTCCGTCGAATCCAGCAGATCGAGGATCGCCTTTTCGATCCGGTCCTTTTCCGCAAAAGCGATCAAATGCCCTCTTCCTGGTATCATCCGGATATCCAGGGAGGGGGCATTTTTCAAATGCTGCCGGGCAAACCCCGCATTCGTCGTATCCACAAGCCCGTCCTTGTCCCCCTGTACATAGATAACGGGAACATGGATCTGGCCCCAGAGCGGCAGCATCTTCGTCAGCTCTTCTTTATGATGTATCTTCTCCTGGTTGGCGGTTTGCAGCATCCTCGGGACAAACCAATGGACCGCGGGACTCTCGACAGCATAGGTAAACCAGAAGATCTTCTCCAGGCCCGGCCCGATCGGCGGCGCCACCAGCACAAGACCGTCCACCAGCTCGGGGTAATCCATCGCCAGCCGGCAGGCAATGGGCCCTCCATACGAGACCCCGACGAGGATGACCGGATGGCTCGCCTTACGCAGACTGTCCAGGATCAGATGAATGGCGGCCGCCTGGTCGGCGATCGACGGCATTGGGTTCGCCAGCCCACTGTACCCGTAACCCGGCCGGTCCACCGCATACATCGTAGCCCTCGACAGCAACACGCTGTCGGCGAGGTAACTTTTCCAATAACTTAGGGAACTGGGCGCGCCATGAATAAAAAGAACGGAAGCTTGAGTATTGTCCCCCACCGTTAGATAACGGATCTTCCGGTCCTTCACATGATAATAAGCAATTTTGGGCTCGAGATGACGATCGTGGAACCAGGAGACCAGTTCCCGGTCGTCCATCCGGAACTGCACCAGCCTGTCAAACACAAGAAGAAGGATGACGACAAATATAAGCAACCCTACTACTGTCCGGAGTATGATCCGGCCGATTCGTACCACCATACAATACAAATAACGGTTAGTTCCTATCCTACCTTAAAATTAGGCAAAAAACGGGCCCGGCCGCGTTATTTTCTGGCTATGCCATAGATGGGTATTTGCGGCGTGAACGACTGGTTGCTCTCCGGCCGGGCATAAAGTGTCCGCACCACGTCCATCCCTTTAACCACCTTCCCAAAGGCGGCATAGCCTTGTCCGTCAGGATTATTTTCCCCGCCAAAATCAAATCCCGGTTGCTTACCCACGCAGATGAAGAATTCCGTAGTGCCGCTCCCCGGCTTATCCCGGGCCAGCGAAATGACCCCGTCGGTATGCTGGATATGGGTCTGGTTGGTCGGCTCATGGGGCACCCCCGGGAGGCTGACGGCCTTGTTGTGGTCGGTCTTCCAGATGCCGCCCTGGATCAGGTTGGACATGGGCGATCCCGTCGTCTGGTTATCCTCATTCAGCACCCGGTAGAAAGAACCATTCTTATAGAATCCCGAATCGACATAGGAAAGAAAGGCCCCCGCCGTCTTCGGCGCCTGCCGCAGGTACAACTCGACCTCGATGTCGCCGGCCGGGGTCCGGATAACGACATGCGGAAAGTTCGGGTCCGAAGAATGACAGGCGATCGCCAAACAGATCGGCAAGAGATACAACAGGCTTCTTTTCATACCCCACAATTTAGCGTAATATTGTCTATGCGTTTCGATCTTCCTTTCCTGCATACGGTCTTTATCGGGTTTCTGTCCCTCTTCCCCGCGGTCAATCCCGTCGGTTCTGCTTTTATCATCGATCCCCTCCTCGGCGATCTGAGCTATGCGGAGAGAAAACGCGCGGCAAAAAGAGTGGCTCTCTATTGTTTCGTTATTTGCATCGTCTCCGCCCTGATCGGCAGCTGGATCATGCGGCTCTTCGGTATCTCCATCCCCATCGTGCAGCTCGCCGGGGGCGTCCTCATCTGCCGCATGGGCTGGCAGCTGCTCAATACCGACCAGGTAAAGGGGGAAAAGGAAACGGCGCAGCCCGTCCGGCGACCCGGGGATATCGACAATCTCCTTTTCTATCCCATTTCCTTCCCCATGTCCACCGGCGCCGGCACCATCTCCGTCATCCTGACCCTTGCCGCCCATGAGGACGAGACCGATGTGCTCAACCATGTCCTCAACCTCGCCGCGCTTTTCATCGCCATCCTGTTTATTTGCCTGTTGATCTACATCTGCTATGCCAATACCGCCCGGCTTATTCAACGCCTGGGACCCCGCGGGGAACAGATCGTCAACCGTCTTAGCGCTTTTTTGGTCTTCTGCATCGGCATGCAGATCGCGTGGGGCGGCATCCGCACGCTGTTCAAATTATAGACAATCCTTGATCTCCGCCAGGGTGTCCAAAAACACCTTGTCCTCCCTCAGATCGCTCCGCCAGGCAAGACCCCGCTCGATCAGATCGATCTCGCGCACCAGCGTCGACCCCTCGCCACCCGCGTCACGTCCCAGAATGAACACGGTATCGGAGATGGCCGCCGCCGTCGCGATATCGTGTGACACGATGATCAGCGTCTTCAGTTCGTCGGAAAGGGAGACCTGCAACAACAGCTCCGTCACCTTTTCCAGCACACAGATATCCAGACCCGAAAAGGGTTCATCCAGCAGGAGGAAATTGCTTCCCTTCAGCAACTGCTGGATAATGCTGACCCGCTGTTGCTGTCCGCCGGACAGCTGGCCGGGATAGTGCTGCAGTACATCGGCAATGTCAAACCGGCTCGCATACTCGCGGATCGCCTCTTCCTCGGTCCCCGCCAGTGCCGGGTTCCGGCGCGCCGCCAGCAACAGCGACTGTTTTACGGTCCGCCACCCGAATTGATAATAGTTCTGGAAGATAACGCCCATGTCCCCGGCCTGTACCGGCCGCTCCCGCCATACTTCTATGACGCCATCACCCACCTCGGCCGGTTTTCGCTCGCGGATCGTGATGCTCCCCGCCGTCGGCTTTTGCAGGCCCGACAACAGCCGGAACAGCTGGGTCTTACCCATACCGCTGCGTCCCACCAGCGAGACCACCTGTCCCTGCTGAATGCCCGGCCGGACGATGTCACGAATAGAGAAATGAACGTCCCGAAGGATACATTTTTCGCCGTAACAAAGGGAAACGCCCTTTGCCTGTAACAATACTTCTTTTTTGATATAGGGTGTCATAAATTAGATTTTTGTATAAGCAAACAACCAGCGACGCAGCTGTCCCAATCCGTAGTCGAAGCAGAGTCCCAGTCCGAAGATCAGCACCTGCAACGCCAGCACGTGAGGCAGGTCGTTGTACTTATTGTATTTGATCAAAAGCGTTCCGATCCCGCCTTCACTCATGTTGAGTCCCTCCACCATTGTGATCATCATCCACGCGATGGCGAAGTTCTGCCGGACGACCTCGAACACCTGGTCGGCCTTGCCGATGACGATCACTTCATACAGTGTTTCCCAGCGGCTATAGCCGAGGGTCTGACAGAGCTCGAACTCCTGCGCCGGCGTACGGAGGATCACCGCCAAGAACGAAGTAGTGAAGAAAGGCACGATGCCGAACACCAGCAGCGACAGCTTCAGGGCGCCTCCATCCCTGGTCAGCAGCGTGAAAATAAAGATCAGCCCCGTCAGGGTCAGATACCGGCATTTCACGATGAATTCGGCCACAGGCCTGAAAAAGGGCAGCACCGAAAGATAGCTGAACAGGAGGGTCAGCACGAGTGAGTAAACCAGGGCCTTGAACGTAAGGATAAGACTCGTCAGAAGGCTGTCATACAACAACCGGCCCGACACCAGGTTTCCCAGCGCTTCCAGTACCCGCAGGGGTCCGGGGATCAGTCCACCGGGACTGAGTTGCCAGATCAACAGCGCAAAAAGAACCTGCGCAGTTATCATGATCAGCAAAGAACTCTTGCTGATCGTTGAAAAAGGTTTGAACATAAGCATAAGTTTAAAAGTGGGGGGCCGCAAGGCCCCCCTTTAAAAATCCAATGTCGGTCCTTCGGACGACCGGCCTCCGGCACGGTCCTTATTGACCAAGCACGATCTCCACTCGACGGTTACGGCTCCTGCCATTCTCCGTCGCATTATCGGCCACGGGTTTCGTCGATCCAAAGCCGCGGGTCTCGATGCGGTCTTCCTTCAATCCCCTGCGTACCAGGTAATCCCTGACCGCCGTCGCCCGCTTCTCGGACAAAGGCCCGTTCACATCGTCGGACCCGTTATTGTCGGTATGACCGAACACCCCGATCTTCAAGCCTTCGGCAACGACGGCCGACTGGAAGATCTCATCCAGCATCTTGAACGACCCGGCGCGGATCACCGCGGAACCCGTCTCGAACTCGATGTGATAGGACTTCGACGAAATGGCCTCCGTTATCTCGTTGGCATACTTCGTCTCGATCGCCTTTCCTTCCAGCAGCTCGGGGTGATTGGAGATCACACTCAGCAGGAAGGACTTGTCCACGGCTTTTTCATAGGGCATAAAGTTGGGCATCAGCGCGGGATACATCTTCACCATCAGGTTACCAAAGGTGTTGTACACCGCCTTGTAACGGTCCACCTTGTCCGCGCCCAGCCCATAGCTGTTGGCCATATCGGCAAGGTTGAAGACCGCCGAACCACCCAGGTGCACTTTGAGCCCCTGCGCGTCCTGCTCGTCGACGCCGTTGAAGTACTTCAGCCAGTAGGCGGCATTCTGTTCCTGATAAACGGCAGCGCTTACTTCGGAAGCGAATTTCCGCGCCTCGGTGAAGGACCTGACCTGGTCGCCCGCCTGGGCGAGGGCGATGATCATCTCCTCGATATCGGTTCGATGGTCATAGGCCCATTTGCGGATGGCGATCGTCTGCACCGGCATCTGCGAAGCATATTGACGGGTATTCGCGATCGTCACGAGCCCCCCTTTCTTCGTGGCGACATTGACGTCACCCGGCGTCCAGGTGGCCACCGCATCCACGCCGACCGTCGTATCGCGGCCCGTCGTCCTGCCGTTGGCGATCATCTTCCTGCTTTCCGTATAGCCGGTGATGTACTTGTTAGGCGCATCAAGGAAGTCATTGGAGGCGATCAGGTTGATGGCCTCCGGATCGTAGGTCGTCTCGTCGGGGTTCACCCGGATCCCGTTGTCCCCGGCCCATTTCAGGAGAATGTTCACGTCCCCGTCCCTCAGGACCCCGGCCACGCAGTGACCGATGGCATTGTGCGCATCCTGTTTCCAGGAAGCAGGACCCATCACCTGGTCTTCGCCAAAGGATTTACCATGGGCGACCGGCAGGATGATCGGCTGGTACTCGGGACCCAGCGACTCCAGGCTTTTCGACAGCGAGGTCATAAAGGCAGGCATCCCGTCGCCCATAAAGGAGATGAGCACACCCGGGGTATTCGGGTTGTTCTTATACTCCCCGGCGAACTTCACCAGGTCGGCCATCTGCTTGTTGCAGTCGTCCTGCCGCAGATAGCTCACATCGAGATGCGCCCGGTCGAACAGGGAACCTTTGGTGGTCCGTACGCCACCGTTGGCGTACATCCCGGAGAACTGGGCATTCCAGGCCATCCGCTCCCAGGTGATGCGGGTACCGCCGTTGACGGCCTCCGTTGCGGAAGGCAGCGGCAGCAGCACGGCTTTGTTATCCAACGATGCCTCGGGAGCATCGGGCAGGGAAACCTTGCCGACCTCGACGGCCTTTCCAGCCTCTTTCGGCCTTCCCTGATACCATCTTACGCTAAGGACACCAGCCGTAACAACAATGGCGATGATCAATAATTTACCGGCGGGTTTTAATTTGACTGACATATAAGTAGATTTTAAAAGGTTAATTAATCAGGTCTTTATAGCGATCGGTCACATTCACATCCTTCAGATGGCCTTTTTCTGCGCCATCCTTCAGCGCCGATCCCGTGTAATGGAAATCCTTGCCGAGGTCGAACCGGTTGATCAGTTCGATCGCCTGCGCGGACTTCGCCTTGTCTTCCAGTACCTGGTCGTCCATGAACCGGGAGGTCACGTCGATCGCCGACTTGATATGCCCGATCTTCTCGCCGATGCGTACTTTCAGCAGGGCCAGCGCCTTCTCGGCGTCCCTGTTCAGCTCGTCGTCGCCCTTGAAGGCCTTCATCGCGCTGGTGACCGCGGACAAACCGGTGGTCACGGAGTAATACAGGTCCTTCTTGGCTTCAAGGTCCAGCTTCGCGTCCTCGAGCATGATCCCACTCTCCTCATAGGCAGCGTCGGCAAACAGGATCAGCTTGTTCAGGTCGCCCACGATCGGCGTAACATTGTCGATATACTCGCGACAGCGCAGAACGTTATTCGTGTACAGGCTGACCTGGCGTTGGTTGCCGCCTTCACTCTGCAGGATTTTCACCTTCTGGATATTCAGCTGGAGCTCTTTTTCCTTTTCGGTCAGCTTGTCCATCAGCTCGGCCTGCTTGCCCTTCAGCCGGCCCGACTGTTTATACAACGTGTCCCGGTCCTTATACCCCTGGTCGATCTTCGCCTGCAGGATATTGAAGGGGTTCAACTCGATGGCCAGACCGATGGAATAGTTGGCAAGGAATTCCGACAGGTATTTCAGCGCCCGCCAGAACTTCCGGTTGGAGACGAGCATCAACAGGAATCCGCAGATAACGCCGCCGATCACCAGGTTGATAAGACTCCAGGTCACCGATATCAGCCAGGGCAGCACATAGGTGACAAACCCGTAGGCTAATCCCGCGACAAGAGAAAGTCCGACAACCGCGGTGGCGATATTCTTCGGTTCGCTCCACCATCCGGGTGTTTTTGTTTTTTGCATTAGCGTGTTCATGGTCTTTAGTTTTGAGTAGTGATAAATTGTTTGATCTTGCCGATATCGGCCAGGATCTGCTGCTTCCGGCGTTCGCTCTCAGCGGTGTACCCGCTGCTGCTGGCGTCCAGCTTCTCCTTTGCCTCGGCGACCTCTTTTTGCAACGCACCGATCTGCTGCTTCAGCTCGAGGATCTCCTTTGACAAGGCCTCGATCCGCCGGCCCTTTTCTTCGGCTTCGGCGCTTCGGCGTTGAACCTTTTCCTGTAAGGCGGTGTCCACCGTCTTTTGGAATTGATCCGCATCCGTCGCCAACACGCGCAGGTATTCGTCGGCAGTGCTCAACAATTTTTTCTTGTCGAGTCCCTGCACCTGCAGGCCGGCAAAGGCCGCGACATACCTCGCCCGTTCATCGGGGATCGCCTGCATCGCGACGATCATCCGGGCGAATTCATAGTAATCCGGTCCGGGGATATTGGCGTCGCTGAACAGCTTGTCGAAATACCCGCTAAACCGCTGCTCCGTTGCCGGAGTCACCGGCGGCGCCGGCGACACGGGTGTTGTCTCGACCGGCGCAGGCGCCGGTCTCTTTTCCTCTCCGACATCGACGAATGCGGATAGGATCTTTTTGCCAATGTTGGCCATAGTGATTGTTTTAAATGGTTGTGAGTAATGATAAAGCGGTTACAAGCGCCTGATCCGGTCTTTCCTTTACAGGCCGCCGCGTCAGCTGACGATAAACGACCGCCAGGACAAGAGTGAGCATAATGATGGCCACTCCGATAATCTTTTTCATATTCGGTTAGTTAGAAGGTATGTTAGTAACGGGAAAAGATAAGTGCCGGTCGGCGTTCCTTAGATGAGGTTTCCTGTTGTCAACCCCGTGGAGAATTTTTCATTGAAGTAGGAGGCAAGCTCCGTTTGATTTGATGGAGTAAAGATAATAGCACCTTGCCCCTCGCCGGTAGTCGATCCGGGTCCATCGGTTGCTTTTGTTCAATAGACGGTCCGCCTCCTGTGAAGAGCGGTAACCGCGGGTGTTCCGCCTATCACCGTTAGATTGTTACGCCGTTGCAAATGCGTATCTTCAGTGCACATAAACAATCACTTATGCAACGCCTGACGCTCGCCCTCCTTATTTGCATCACTGCTGCAGCCAATGCACAGGGGATCAAGCGCAGCGAAGGTCCCGAGCGAGGAGGAGCAAGGGACGAAGCGCCTACGAAGCTCGCCCGCCAGATCCCGCTCTGGCCAAAAGGCGCCCCGGGGTTCGAAAGCAAACGCAACGAACCCGAACAGGCCCAGGACTACTGGGTAAAGAATATCCACAATCCCAGCATCACGGTCTATCTCCCGCCGAAGGAGAAGGCAACGGGAGCCGCCGTCGTCATTTTCCCCGGCGGCGGTCATCGTCTGTTGGTGTTCAATGCGGAAGGCCGCGACCCTGCCCGATACCTCAACAGCCTTGGGATCGCCGCTTTCATCGTAAAATACCGGCTGTTCAGAGAAGACAGCAATCTATACAGCCTCGACAGGGAAGTAAAACAGGATGCGTATCGGGCGATGCGATTGGTGCGCAGTAAGGCCGCCGAATGGCATGTCGACCCCGACAGGGTAGGCACCCTCAGCTTTTCCGCCGGCGGTGAGGTCGCTAACATCATCGCCTATTCGCCCGGCAAAGGCGATCCGCAGGCGACCGATCCCATCGACCGGCTCGACGGGAAACCGAATTTCCAGCTCCTCGTGTATCCCGGACCGCTTGGTGTGCCCGACGCCGTTCCCGCCGATGCACCGCCGGCCTTCCTCATCGCCGCCAATGACGATCCCTGCTGCTCCACGCCCGTGGTAACGATCCTCGAGAAATACCGGGCCGCCCACGCATCCGTAGAGGCGCATATCCTTTCCGGTGGGAACCACGGGTTCAATATGGGGTATAGATCGAATTTGGCCGCCGTAAAGGCGTTTCCGCAAATGATGGCTAATTGGTTGACGGATATGGGATTGACAAGGCACAAACCGTAGAGGGTATGCAAGAAAGGGCACAGCCCAAAACAAAAAAGCCCCGGGTAAGAATACCCAGGGCGTACTAATCAAAGTGTTTTTAACCATTAAACCTTATCCTATGAAAAACCAAAAATACATCCCTTATTTGGCAATTCAAGAAATTGGTCTATTGGTTATTAATGCTTTAGGAACTTACTTTAAAAATATCTTGGTAAACCACTTAAAAACCTATTTTTTCCGGGCCACGGCCTTCTTCCCTGCCGGCGCCGCCGCATTGGCCGCCGCCTGCTGCTGGGCCAGCTCCTGCTCCTCGCTCAGGACAGAGGTAGCCTTCAACGGCATATCCATGATTTCCGGGAAGATCAGGATCATATTTGTTACCGTATTGTAATTGACGTCAAAGATCCGCCAGGTTTCTCCTTCATCCCGGGACTGGGCGATCAGGTTGGAGACTAAGTGGAACTTCTTATCGTCCTTGTGAAAATAGCGCGAGAGCCGGATCACGCACTGCCACTGGTCATTCTTGGTTACCAGCGTCTCCAGCTGCAGCGAAGGTGCATCTTCCTCGATTGCGCTCATGGTAAAGCCACGCATGGAGAGGACATGGCCAATGTAGCCGTCCTTGCCGCCATAGTACTTGATCACGCTCGCAGGCGCGAGATCGGCGTAGGTTGACCAATTGCCGTAAGTGTCGGTTTTTACGAGACTGTCTGCATACAATAAAGCTTTCCGGGAGATCCTGGCCGTGTCCGGCTGTGCATGGGTGACCATAGCGGTCAAAAGAAATAGCCCTCCGGTGAAGAGTTTTCGGATGTTCATGGGTATCGAATTTGGGAAACAAGATACGCATCTAGTACCATATAGTCAATATGTTAGCTTTTTTTAGTATTTTCACCACTGTTGCATAAATCACCGTTTTATCACTATGTCACAGAGATCCGATTTTGTTCATTCCGTTAAGCCCGAGCCCCATCGGCTCCGTACCAAACAAATCCTTCAGCAGCATCCGGAGATCAGAAAGCTTATCGGAAAGAATAAGTATACGTTCTTTGCTGTCCTGGGCCTCGTATTGTTCCAGGTGGCGATGGCCTGGCTTGTAAAGGACGGCGCCTGGTGGATCGTCCTTAGCGCAGCCTACCTGCTGGGCGCCTTCGCCGACCACTCTCTCTTTGTGATGATCCACGAGTGCGCGCACCATTTGCTTTTCAAAAGCCGCGCCGCCAACCGGCTCTCCGGCATCCTGGCCAATCTTCCCCAGCTGTTCCCCAGCTCCGTTTCCTTCGAAAGATATCATATCAAGCACCATTCCTTCCAGGGTGTTCATGAGCTTGACGCGGATCTGCCCAATCGCTGGGAGGCGAAGCTGATCAATAACTTCTTCATCGGTAAGATTATCTGGCTGTTGTTCTACCCCCTCTTCCAGGTGTTCCGCATCTCCCGGCTCCGCGAGATAAAGCCCTTCGACAAATGGGTGGCCCTCAACTGGGGCGCCGAAGCCGTCTTCATCGCCGCCATCTGGTTCTTCCTCGGACCGAAGGCTATCATCTACCTGCTGGCCAGCTTCTTCTTCTCCGTCGGATTGCATCCCCTCGGCGCCCGCTGGATCCAGGAACACTATCTTACGCATGATGAGATCCAGGAGACCTTCAGCTACTATGGCGTGCTCAATGCTGTTGCGTTCAACGTAGGCTATCACAACGAACACCACGATTTTCCCTCTATTCCCTGGAACAAATTGCCCCAGATAAAAAAGACGGCCCCCGGGTACTACGACAGCCTCGTGTCCCATAAATCCTGGACCGTCCTCTTCTTCCGCTTCCTGTTCGATAAGGAGATCTCCCTCTTCTCCCGCGTCGTTCGCAAGGATAGAGGCAAGGTGGCGCTCACAGATGAGTCCAGACCCGATGCGGATCTTGTGGCTCAGGGCCCAAAAGGCGTCGTTGCTGTCGAAGCTTAAATAAACACTCTTGTCCCGGAATTGAAATTTTCCCTGAACTCCTTCGGGGTGCAGGTCTTTTTCTTCTTGAAGATGCGGTTGAAATTGGAGATGTTATTGAACCCGCAGTGATAGGAGATCTCCGAAATGCTGTGCGTCGTATCGATCAGCATCCTCGACGCATGTCCCAACCGGATCTCGTTCAGGCTGTCGATAAAGGTGTTGCCCGTCCGTTTTTTGATGAACCGGCTGAAGGACACCTCCGTCATGCTCACCAGCCGGGCCACCTCGCCCAGCGTGATCGACTTGTCGTAATTGTTGTTCATGTATTCGAAGGCCTTCTCGATCCGCCGGCTGTTGTAGGTGAAATGCTGATTGGTAAAAGAGGCGTCCGACAGGGTCCGCATGTTCTTCGAGATCGATAGATCATGCAGGATCGACAGCAGCTCCAGCACCGAATCGAATCCCTTCTTCTGGTTCAGCGAAAGGATACGAGGCGCCAGGGTCTCCGTAGCCTCGCGGGAGAAAAGGATGCCCTTCTGGCTCCGGTCCATCATGTTGCGGATAAAGCTAAGCTGATTGCGGCGAAGCAGCCTTTCCTCAAAAAGATCCTTATGCCACTGGATCGTCACCTCCTGGATCTCCTCGCTCCTGCACTGATGCGTGAACCAGGCATGATAAAGATTGGGTCCCACCAGGACCAGCTCGACATCGTCAATCGTATCGATATGATCGCCGACAATGCGTCTGGCGCCTTTTGCATTGATTATCAGGTTTAACTCAAGTTCTTCATGATAGTGCAAGGGAAAGCTGAACTCTCTTTTGACGCGGGAGAATATGGTAAAGCAGTCGTTTTGGGTCAGCGGGGTGATCTCACGGATAATATTCGCACTCATATAGCAACCAGGTTCGTTTGAATTAACTAAAGATACGAGTTCTGGCCTGTCAAAAATGAACAAACACGGATAATAAAGTAGTACTCAGGCCGCTGAAAATGGGATAACTTGTCTTCCCATGAGACAGTTTTTTTTGATGATTTGCTGCTTGCCCCTGGCCCTGAAAATGCACGCACAGGACCTGCCTGTCGATAAAAAGGCGACAGCAGAGACGATCCATCTCTACCGGCACCTGAAAAGCCTGCCGCAAAAAGGCTTTCTTTTTGGCCATCAGGATGACCTGGCTTATGGGGTCGGCTGGAAATACATGCCTGGCCGAAGCGATGTCCGCGATGTCACAGGCGACTATCCCGGTCTCTATGGATGGGAGCTGGGCGGCATCGAGCTCGATCACCCCGTCAACCTCGACGGCGTACCCTTTGATAAGATGCGGGAGTTCATTCGGTTAGCCTACCGGCGTGGTGGGGTAATTACCATCAGCTGGCATCTCAACAACCCGCTCACCGGCGGCACGGCCTGGCAGCCTGCACCCGGAACCGTCGCCTCGCTTCTTCCCGGCGGTGAAAAGAACGCGCTGTATAAAAGCTGGCTCGATAAGGTCGCGGTCTTTCTGCAAAGTCTGAAAGGCGATCGTGGTGAGAATATCCCGGTGATCCTCCGGCTCTTTCATGAATTGAACGGCAGCTGGTTCTGGTGGGGCGCCAATCATTGCACACCGGACGAGCTACAACGGCTATGGCGGTTCACCTTGTCGTATCTCCGCGATGAAAAGCAATTGCACAACCTGCTCTATGCTTACAATACCGACAATTTTGCCACTCCCGAAGCCTGGCTCGAAAGATATCCCGGCGATGATTGGATCGACGTTGCGGGCTTCGATACCTATCAGCGGAAGAGCAATGCGGAGTTTGCCGCGGCATTCGATAATATGCTCACGATGCTGGGCTCCATCGCCGCGAAGCACGGCAAGATCCCCGCGTTGACGGAGTTTGGCTACAACGGGTTACCGGATAGCAGCTGGTGGACCGGGACCTTCCTGCCCGTGCTGCAGAAGCACCGGCTTGCCTATATCATGGCATGGCGGAATGCCGGTGAAGAGCCCGGCGGTCATCATGAGTTCTATGTGCCGTTCACCGGTCAGGCCTCCGCCGCCGACTTTGTCCGGTTTCACGCCTCACCCCGCGCCCTGTTCCAACAGGCTGCGACAAAGGAAAAGCTTTATCAATAATAAATGAAACTGCGATTACCGGATCTTGCCATCCTCGTTGCTTACCTGGTCACCATGGTGGTCATAGGTTGGGTCCTTCGTAAAAAGGCCCGTCAGAATAAGGTCAACTACCTGCTGGGCGGAAAGTCCCTGCCCTGGTATATGCTCGGCCTGAGCGACGCTTCCGATATGTTCGATATTTCGGGAACGATGTGGATGGTCAGCCTTTGTTTTGTTTATGGATTGAAGAGCATTTGGATACCGTGGCTCTGGCCGGTGTTCAACCAGGTGTTCCTGATGGTCTATCTCTCGCGCTGGCTTCGGCGGTCCAACGCCACTACCGGCGCGGAATGGCTCGCCACCCGCTTTGGCCGCTCCGGGCCCGGTGTCCGATCCTCGCACAATATCGTCGTCGCCTTCGCCCTGCTCAGTTGCCTTGGCTTCATGGCTTACGGATTTGTCGGCCTCGGCAAATTCATGCAGATCTTCATCCCCTGGGAAGCGGTCAAAGGCTATGTTCCCTTTACGGTCCCGCCGCAATACGTCCCGCATTTTTATGGCATCGTCTTTACTCTCTTCGCGACGTTCTATTCGGTTCTCGGCGGCATGCACAGCATCGTGCTGGGGGATGTCATCAAATATGTTCTCATGACCGTAGCCTGTATCAGCATCGCCATCATTGCAATGCAGCGGCTGCATCGATCGGGCAATGCCCTTGCCGTTCCTCACGGCTGGCTGGACCCTTTCTTTGGCTGGCGGCTCGGCCTCGACTGGAAAGGGTTCGTCGATGACGCCAACAAAAAAATTTCCGACGATGGCTTCTCCCTCTTCGGTCTCTTCTTTATGATGATGCTGTTCAAAGGGGTCTTTGCAAGCCTCGCGGGTCCGGCCCCTAACTATGATATGCAAAAGGTGCTCAGTACCCGAAGTCCCGAAGAGGCCAGCAAGATGAGCGGGTTTGTATCTATCATTTTGCTGCCCATCCGCTATTCTATGATCATCGGGCTTACCGTGCTGGCGCTCCTGTATTACCGTAATATCAGCGGTGATCTGCAGACCCCCGGGGGAACGGATTTCGAAAAGATCTTGCCGGCCACGATCAACAGCTTCCTCCCCGTGGGCCTGATGGGAGTCGTCCTGACAGGTCTGCTGGGCGCTTTCATGGGCACCTTCTCCGGGACCCTCAATGCGGCCCAGGCCTATCTTGTCAACGACATCTATTTAAAATATATCAACCCCCAGGCCTCGAACCGCCGGACCATCTATATGAACTACCTCGCCGGCACCGCGGTGGTCATTACCGGTATCGTCCTGGGTCTCTTCGTCCGGGATGTCAACACCGTTCTGCAATGGATCGTATCCGGACTCTACGGTGGCTATATCGCATCCAATCTCCTCAAATGGCATTGGTGGCGTTTCAACGCCCGGGGCTTCTATTGGGGAATGCTCGCCGGTATCCTGCCCGCCATCGCGCTGGCCGTGCTGAAGGCCTACGGGGTGCTCCATGGTCTCGATCTGTATTACTGGCCGGTTCTCTTCTTCCTATCGCTCGCCGGCTCGATCGCCGGCTCCTATGCCGCGCCGCCGACAGACCCCGATACGCTGAAGAACTTCTACCGGACGGTGCGTCCCTGGGGAATGTGGGGACCCGTCCATCGGGCCGTGCTAAAGGATGATCCGGCCTTTGCCGGCAATCGGAACTTTCGCCGCAACGCGTTCAACATCGTCCTCGGGATGATTGCGCAACTATGCCTTACGCTGTTGCCCATGTATATCGTACTGGGCCAGGGGTTACCGCTGCTGATCAACGCTGCGCTGCTGCTTATCATCATCCTTATTCTCAAGAAGACCTGGTGGGACAGGCTCAACGAATATTAACTTATTAAATCCTCCAATTTAATAAATCGACCATAAAAATGAATCACTTGTTTAACGAACGACTTGCCTCGCTGAATCATCAGCACGCTTCGCTGATCCGTCGGCCCAATGAACCCGAGCTTCCGGGGAACGGCATTTTCCTGCGATATAAACATCCTATCCTGACGGACGCCCATACACCCCTGTTCTGGCGCTATGACCTCGATGAACGTACGAACCCCTACCTAATGGAGCGGTTTGGCATCAACGGGGTCTTTAACGCCGGCGCGATCAAATGGAAAGACCGCTATGCCATCATGGCCCGGGTAGAAGGCCGGGACCGGAAATCTTTTTTTGCCATCGCCGACAGCCCCAATGGCATCGACAATTTTCGCTTCTGGGATTCGCCGGTCCATATGCCCGGCACAGGGAGCCTCGAAACCAATATCTATGATATCCGGCTCACCCGTCACGAGGACGGGTATGTCTATGGGCTCTTCTGCACCGAGAAGCGGGACCCTTCGGCGCCAGCCTCGGATCAGTCGGCGGCCATTGCCCAATGCGGCATCGCCCGGACGCAGGATCTCATCAACTGGGAACGGCTGGCCGATCTTCGGACCCATTCGCCCCAGCAACGCAACGTGGTCCTCCACCCGGAATTCGTCGACGGAAAATATGCTTTTTACACCCGGCCACAGGATGGGTTCATCAACACGGGCACCGGCAGCGGGGTGGGCTTTGGGCTCTCCGACACCATCACCAGGGCCGTCATCGAGAAGGAGACCATCATCGATCCCCGCCTGTATCATACGATCAACGAGGCAAAGAACGGGCTTGGTCCCGAACCGCTGAAGACCCGGTTGGGCTGGCTCCATCTCGCACACGGTGTCCGCAACACCGCCGCGGGTCTCCGGTATACGCTCTATCTCTTCCTCACCGATCTGAACGATCTCACCAGGGTGCTCTATAAGCCCGGCGGCTATTTCATCGCACCGATCGGTGATGAGCGGGTAGGGGATGTCTCCAATGTGGTCTTCTGCAACGGATGGATCGCCGATGAGGACGGCCATGTCTTTATCTACTATGCCTCTTCCGATACCCGGATGCACGTCGCCACCTCGACCGTCGAACAGCTGCTCGACTATGTCGTCAACACGCCCGAAGACGAAGGGACCTCGGCCGGCTCCGTGACAGCCCTTCAACGCATCATCGACAAGAACAAAGCCTGGATATGAATGCCGCCACCTACCGGGAGGAAATGCACCGGGAGCTGCGGTCCATCCTTCTATACTGGATGCTCCAGACCACGGATGAAACGCAGGGCGGGTTTATCGGCCGTATCGACGGCGACGATCGGCCGCATCCCGAGGCGCCAAAAGGACTCGTGCTGAACAGCCGCATCCTCTGGGCCTTCAGTGCCGCCTGGCGGCATACCGGGCAAAGCATTTACCGCCCCGTCGCCACCCGGGCCTATGAATACCTTATCACCCGTTTTTTCGATCCGGAGTCGGGAGGCGCCTTCTGGAGCCTCGATGCCGCCGGCCGGCCCCTCAATACCCGCAAACAGATCTACGGCCAGGCCTTTGCCCTCTACGGCCTTAGCGAATATTATCGCGCTACCGGCGACCCCGCCGCGCTGGATAAGGCGATCGACGTGTACCGGGTCATCGAAACGCATAGCTTCGATCCGCAACAGGGCGGCTATTTTGAAGCGTATGACCGGGACTGGCAGCCGCTCGACGACCTCCGGCTCAGCGAAAAGGACGCCAACGAGAAAAAGACGATGAACACCCACCTCCATATCCTGGAGGCCTACACTACGCTGTATCTCGTATGGCCCGATCAGCGGCTGCGCGGGAAGATCCGCCATCTGCTGGAGCTATTCGATCGCCGCATCGCCGACCCTGCCACAGGCCATCTCGGCTTGTTCTTTACCGCCGACTGGCAGCCCCGCTCGGGGCTTGTCTCTTATGGCCATGATATCGAAGCTGCCTGGCTGCTCCACGAGGCGGCAACCGTCATCGGGGACGGGGAATGGACCGGCCGTACGGCGGCGCTTTGTTTACACATCGCGGATAGTACACAGGAAGGGATCGACGAAGACGGGGGACTCTGGTACGAAAAAGAGAACGGCCATCTCGTGCGGGAGAAACACTGGTGGCCGCAGGCCGAAGCCATGGTCGGCTACCTCAGGGCCTGGAGCCTCAGCGGTGACCTGCGCTGGTGGGATGCCTCCGTCAAAGCCTGGGATTTCGTAAAGACCCATATCCGCGATCCGCAGGGGAAGGAATGGTATTGGGGGATCGACGCCGATCATCGCCCTATGGCCGGACAGGACAAGGCCGGGTTCTGGAAATGCCCCTATCATAACAGCCGCGCCTGTATGGAGGTCCTAAAGCTCCTTTCAGAAAAAATACCGTAGGTTTGAACAAAGAAAGAAAAATGCAACTACTTTTCCGCGCGGCGCTTATCATGACGCTCTTCACGGTTACCTCCTTCCGCCCCAGAACACAAAAGGTCATCTTTTTCGGCGACTCGATCACGGCCCAGGGGGCAAAACCCGGCGGTTATATTGTAAAAATGAAAGAGGCCCTGACCCAGAAGGGACTCGGCAACGACTACGATCTCGTCGGCGCCGGCATCGGCGGTAACAAAGTATACGATCTCTATCTCCGTATGGATGACGACGTCCTGGCCCAGAACCCCGACATCGTCTTCGTCTATATCGGCGTCAACGACGTCTGGCATAAAGCCATGTTTGGCACGGGAACCGATATCGACAAATTCGAGAAGTTCTATACGGCGATCATCAGTAAACTACTGGATAGACATATCCGCGTGATCCTCTGCACCCCCGCCGTCATCGGGGAAAGAAATGATTTTACCAACCAGCAGGATGGAGACCTCAACGCTTATTCGCAGGTGATCCGTAACCTCGCCCAGAAATTCCACTGCGGCCTTGTTGATCTCCGGGAGATCTTCCACAACTATGAATTGAAGAACAACCCCGGCAACAAAGACTTCGGCATCCTCACACAGGACCGGGTTCATCTGAATGACAACGGCAATCAGCTGGTGGCCGATAAAATGCTGGAAGCTCTTTTGGCAAAATAACCGGAACTTTATACTCTAAACGTCCTATATGCCAAAGACCATTCTCATCACCGGCGCCAACGGTGGACTCGGCGCCGCTACGGTAAAAAAATTCCTCGATAAAGGCTATAAGGTGATCGCGGTAGATCAGTCGGGAACGCACCTCGGCTTTGCCGCCGCCCATGATAATTTCGAGCTGAAGTCCGTCGATGCCACCGACGAAGCGGCCGTATCGACCTTCATGGAAGAGATCATCGAGCTCTATGACAATATCGACGGCGCCCTGTTACTGGTAGGAGGGTTCGCGATGGGCGATATCGCCGCCACGGACGGCGAGGCAATGCGGAAGATGTTCGCCCTCAACTTCGAGACGGCGTATTTCTTTGCCCGGCCCCTCTTCGCGCACATGCTGGAGAAAGGATACGGCCGCATCGTATTCATGGGTGCGCGTCCCGCGTTGAAGCCCGAACAGGGGAAAGGGGCGCTGGCGTATTCGCTTACAAAATCCCTTCTTTTCCATCTGGCCGATCTGCTCAACGCTACCGCAAAAGGAAAGAATGTGGTCGCCTCCGTCGTAGCGCCTTCCACGATCGACACCGCGGCCAATCGCAAAAGCATGCCGGATGCGGACTTCTCCGACTGGGTAAAGGCGGAAGAGATCGCCAGCCTGCTGGAGTTCATCTGTAGTGAGGAGGGAAATGCGCTGCGCGAGCCGGTCTACAAAATATACAACAACGCCTAAAATAAAAAGCGGCCCAGATCTATTAGACTCGGAGCCGCTCTTCCCCCGGCAAATATTTTTTGCCGGGCATTATGCCCTACACGGTTAGTACACTGTTCCAACCCGTCGTACCATCCGGCTCACGAAGCCGGTTCTCGATGTCTTCCATCCACATCTTGTCGTCGATGCAGAATTTGTAGTAGTACTTGCCTTTAGGTAGCATCGGGATCGATACCTTCCAGCTGCCATCCTTTACCGGCTGCATCTGCAGCTCGTCCGGCGACCAATGATTGAAGGACCCTGCCAGGGCAATGTGGGCTGCGGATGTGGCATTCAAATGGTGAATGTAAAACTCGATCGTTTTCTTCCGCCGGTTGATGTACGGCGACTCGCGAAGTTTCATAGCAACCCCCTTTTTTAGATTTTAAAATTGCTTTCGATAAGATATACTCAAAATGGAATGCAATCGGGTTTCTACGAGAATGGGAAATAGGGAAGAGTTACAAAATTTACACTTTTTTTCGGCATATTGCAATATGTTCAGAAGTTTATTTTGCTAAATCGGTTTAATTTCTTTTTAATCGGATAATGCCGATAGACCCGGGCGGAATGGATAAATTAGCACGCATTATGGCAGACACAAAGATCCTATTGGTTGAGGATGAGAAGAAGATCGCGGAGTCCCTTCGCAAGGGCCTCACCGAGCAGCATTATGAGGTGGATGTGGCCTACGACGGCCTCAGCGGCCGGAAGCTTTTCGACACGAATGCCTACGATCTGGCTATTCTCGACATCAATCTCCCCCTTATGACCGGGTATGAGCTGGCCCGGCACATCCGCAGCGTCAACGAAGAAATCCTCGTGATCATGCTTACCGCCATGAACACGACGGAAGACAAGATCGAAGGTTTCGAGGCCGGAGCGGACGATTACATCGTGAAGCCCTTTGACTTCCAGGAGCTGCTGGTCCGCATCCGCGCGCTCCTGAAACGCCTCCACCACCAGCCGGCGGTAGGCGCCAATATCCTCCGGGTCGGCGACCTGAGCATGAACCTCGACAGCAAGGAGGTCTCCCGGGAAGGCCGCAACATCCCGCTGACGGCAAAGGAATTTCAGCTGTTGGAATATTTCATCCGCAACAAGAATAAGGTCGTTTCCCGTATCGACATCGCCATCAACGTATGGGATATTGATTTCGACACCAAAACGAACGTGATCGACGTCTATGTGAACTTCCTGCGGAAGAAAATTGAAAAGGACTTTTCGTCCAAACTGATCTATACCCAGGTGGGAATGGGTTATGTGCTAAAGGAAACCCCTTAAACCAACGTCGCCGCCGGCGGCACCCTTATTTACTTGAAGATCCGCTACAAGATAATGCTGCTTTTTACGCTCCTGGTGACGGCGATCATCTCCCTGCTCACCGGGTCGGTGTACTATTTCGCAAAGCTGGAGCGGGTACAGGTCTTTGAGAAGCGGCTAAAGGCCCGGGCCACCTACAATACCAACCTGTACGCCATTATGGGCGACAGCGGTCTTCATCTCCTCAGCCGCATCGATACGGTCTCCCTTCTGGGGGGCGCCGTATCCCGCAGTATCCGGATGTACACCGATGACGGAAGGGTGCTTTACCAATTCGATATGCCCGGCACACCTCGGTTGAACATCGATCGCCCCCTGCTCGACGAGGTGATCGCGAAAGGGGAAAAGTCGTTTACGATCGATAGCCGCAACGCCGTCGCCATCCATCGCAATAATGGTAAACGGGACTTTGTCGTCGTCGTGGCAGGCCATGACGAGGATGGCATCGAACGGGTAGAAACCCTTAATAAGATCCTCGTCATCAGCCTCATTCTCAGTGTCTGTCTGACCGCCCTCGTGAGCTTCCTTTTTGCCCGGCAACTGCTCAATCCCATAACCCAGATCATCCGGGAGGTGAAACAGATCTCCTCCTTCGACCTTACCCAGCGGATCCGCGCCGGCACCGGCCAGGACGAAATGAGCCAGCTGGGGAATACCTTCAACGATCTCCTCGGCCGCCTGCAGGAAGCCTTCGCGATCCAGCGCCGCTTTATCTCCAACGCCTCCCACGAACTCTCGACGCCGCTGACGTCGGTCTCCAGCCAGGTGGAGGTGATCCTCCAGAAGGACCGTTCCGCGGATGAATACAAACAGGTGCTCTCCTCGGTCCGGGAAGACGTCCAGCAGATGCGGCAGCTGACCAAGAGCCTCCTGGAGATCGCAAAGACCGGCTCCCAGGGGGGTATCGAGCTCAACGAGGTACGGGTGGACGAGGTGCTGATGAAAGTCGTAGGCGAGGTCAAAAAAAGCAACACGCAGTACATTGTCGAGCTGGATTTTGGTGAATTCCCCGAAGACGAAAAAGATTTCGTGGTCTTTGGCAACAGCGAGCTCCTCTATATCGCCATCCGGAACGTGGTGGAGAATGGCTGCAAATACTCCCCCGATCAGCGCTCCCTCGTCGATCTGAGCTTTGCGTATCATAAGGTCTTTGTAAAAGTCGTCAACGAGGGGGCCGTAATTCCCGCCGAAGAGATCACCCAGATCTTCCAACCCTTCTACCGGGGCGCGCAAACGGCAACTACCCGCGGCTTTGGTCTGGGCCTCGCGATGGCCGAACGCATCATCGCTCTTCACAAGGGGCATATCCACGTCGTCTCCGATCCTGCCAACGGCACCGTCTTCACCATCGAGCTCCCCGCGATCAAGATATTCAATTAATAAATATTATATTCAAGGATGCCGTGGACGCAACCAACCAACCCCTTGCATAATCAGCTCGCCTCCCTGCTCGTGGCCCTGATCCCGATCGGCATCATCTTTTGGGCCCTCGTCCTCCGCAAAATGAAAGGCTACTCCGCCAGCCTGCTGGCCGTCGGAGCTACTCTGGTGATCTCCATCCTCGTATACGGCATGCCGGTAAAATTGGCCCTGCTCTCGACCGGCAACGGGGCCCTCTATGGTCTCTTTCCCATCTGCTGGATCATCGTCAGCGCGGTATTCCTGTTCAATTGTACCATTCACAGCGGTCAATTCGAGATCATCCGGCATTTCATGGCTTCCATAACGGCTGACCGCCGCATCCAGGCGCTGCTGATCGCCTTTTCCTTCGGCTCCTTCCTCGAAGGGACGGCGGGCTTCGGCGCCCCCGTAGCCATCACCGCGGCGATGCTCACGGGCCTGGGCTTTAACCCCCTGTATGCCGCAGGTCTGTGCCTCATCGCCAATACGGCTCCCGTCGCTTTTGGCTCCATCGGCATCCCGGTCACGGTAGCCGCACAGGTGACGGGCCTTCCCGAACCCGCGCTTTCGATGATGATCGGCCGCACGCTCCCCTTTCTCTCAGCCCTGCTGCCCTTCTACCTGGTGACCCTCATGGCGGGATTCAGACAGGCCCGGGAAGTGGCGCCGGCGGCGCTGGTATCGGGACTCTCCTTCGCCCTCATCCAATTCTTTTCATCCAACTTCCTCGGTCCGGCGCTGCCCGACGTGCTCGCGGGCATCGGGTCCATCATCAGCCTGCTCGTCCTCCTCCGGTTCTGGCGGCCCCGCACCATCTGGCGCTTTCCGGAAGAGACCGGCGCCGCACAATCCGTCCGATCCCATTCTTCCCGCCGTCTGCTATGGGCCCTGAGTCCCTTCATCGCGCTCACGGTCATGATCATCATCTGGGGCCTGCCGCCGGTGAAGACCTGGCTGACGGCCAACGGTACCTGGCAATTTGAAGTGCCCGCCCTCCATAATGGCATCCGCGATCCCGGCGGCACCCTGCTTCCGCACATCTTTAAGCTCAATTACGGTTCGGCCGCCGGCACGGCGGTTCTCGTCGCGGCCCTGGTTTCGCTGCCGCTATCGGGGCTGACGCTTAGACAGGGCGCGCGGATCTTCCGCGAGACCCTTCATCAACTGCGCTTTCCCATCCTTACCATCGCGTCCGTGCTGGCCTTTGCCTACCTGGTCAACGACTCCGGTATCACCGGGACCATCGCCGGGGTGCTGGCCAACACCGGCCCACTCTTCCCCTTCTTCGCTCCCATTCTCGGCTGGCTGGGGGTCTTTATCACCGGATCGGATACCTCCTCCAACGCGCTTTTTGGTAAATTGCAGGCGACAACGGCGAGGTCCATCGGCGTCGACCCGATCGTTACCGTCGGCGCCAATGTCTCCGGCGGGGTGATCGGCAAGATGATCTCCCCCCAGTCCATCGCCGTGGCTGCGGCCGCCGGTAACCTGGTTGGAAAGGAATCCGATCTCTTCCGGTTCACGGTCCGCCACAGCTTTATTTTATTGTGCATCATCTGCTGCCTCGTCCTGGCCCAGGCCTATTGGATCAAGTGGATGATACCTACATATACGCATCATTGATGAATCAACAACAAATTATCGCTATCGACGGCTACACCCTCAACCCCGGCGACCTCGCCTGGGATCCCTGGCGCGGGTATGGGAAGCTCACCGTTTACGAACGCACGCCCTATACCACCGACGCCATCGCCAGACGTTGTGCCCAAGCCACCGCCGTCCTCACCAACAAGACGCCCTTTACAAAAGAAACCCTGGCCCGGCTCCCCGAATTAAAGTACATCGGCGTCACGGCCACGGGCTACAATATGATCGATATCGTCGCGGCAAAAGAGCAGGGTATCGTCGTCACGAATGTACCGGGATATGGAACTCCTTCGGTCGTTCAAATGACCTTCGCCCTCCTGCTCGAGCTGACCCTTCGCGTTCAGCGGCACAGCGACGCGGTGATAGCAGGCAAATGGTCCAGCTGCCCCGACTTCAGCTTCTGGGACTACCCCCTCGTAGAGCTCTCCGGCAAGACCATGGGCATCATCGGCATGGGCCATATCGGCAGCAAAGTGGCGGACATCGCCGCGGCCTTTGGGATGACCGTCATCGGCAACAGCCGCACGCGGACCGATCAATCTCATCGCCCCGGTTTCCGCTGGGCAACGATACCCGAGCTGCTGGCTGGATCAGATGTCGTCAGCATCCATTGCCCGCTCTTTCCTGAAACCCGCGGCCTCATCAACAAGACGACCCTGGCGCTGATGAAGCCAACGGCGTTCGTCCTGAACACCTCCCGTGGCCCCATCATTGTGGAGCAGGATCTGGCGGATGCGCTGAATGCAGGGCAGCTCGCAGGTGCGGGTCTCGATGTGCTCTCGACCGAACCGCCGCCCGCCGGCAACCCGCTCTTTACGGCAAAGAATTGTATCATCACCCCGCATATCTCCTGGGCTACAAAGGAAGCGAGGACCCGGCTGATGTCGGCGTCCCTGGCCAATTTTGCCGCCTGGCTCGCGGGCAGGCCTACCAACGTATTATGAAGATCGTCATCGCGCCCAATGCTTTTAAGAACAGCCTCACCGCGGAGGCCGCGGCGGCAGCTATCCTCGAGGGGCTCGAACAAAGCCGGCTGCGCTTTACCGCGGAATGCTTTCCCGTAGGGGATGGCGGCGATGGCACGGGCGACCTGTTGATCAAAAGACTCGGTGGTACGCTGATCGCGACGCCCACCCTCGATCCCCTTGGCAGGCCGCGCAACGCGTTCTTTGGCCTCGCCGGCGATACGGCCATCGTCGAAATGGCCAGCGCCTCCGGTATCCGTCTGCTGAGGCGGCAAGAGCTAAACCCCCTTCAGGCCCTTTCCACAGGAACAGGCGATCTCATGCTCGCGGCGCTCAACCACGGCGCCCGTCATATCATCCTCGGAATGGGCGGCTCGGCGACGGTCGACGGCGGCGTGGGTATTTTAACGGCCCTGGGTGTGCGTATCTCGGAAAACCACATCGATGCTTCCGGTCTCGACCCCCGCCTCTCCGCCACCCGTATCACGGTCCTCTGCGACGTGAATAATCCTCTCCTCGGCCCCCGCGGCGCCGCTACCGTCTTCGGCCCCCAGAAAGGCGCTACGCCCGAAGCCGTCGAACAGCTGGAAGCACGCCTGCAACACTTCGCCGGGCTCGTCCACCAAACGACCGGAAAAGACATCGCCACTCTTCCCAGGGGCGGCACGGCCGGTGGCGCCGCCGCCGGCCTCTATGGTCTTCTCAATGCCGATCTCGTAAATGGTATCGATTATTTCTTACAGCTCACCGCCTTTGACAAAACCCTCGAAGCTGCCGATTGGGTCATCACCGGCGAAGGAAGCCTCGACGAACAAACGCTCCAGGGCAAGGGGCCCTATGGGGTCGCCATCCATGCCAGACAAAAGGGGATCCCCGTGATCGGGTTGGCCGGCCGGCTGCCGCAAAACACGGAGCAGCTGGACGAGTACTTCGACGCCCTGTTCCCCATCAACCACCGGCTTGTACACCCGGCACAGGCGCTGGAACACACCGCCGCCAATCTCGCCGCCACGGCAAAGGCGATAGGCAACTTACTTGCGCGGCAGCAGTAATTTACTCACCAATCCCGTCCACCCCGTCTGATGCGAGGCGCCAAGCCCCTTCCCGTTGTCGCCGTCGAAGTATTCGAAGAAGAGAATATAGTCCCTGAAATGCAGGTCGTGCTGCATCTTCTCATTGTTTCCAAACACCGGCCGCCGGCCTTTTCCATCCCGTAAAAATATCTTTGACAACCGCATCGACAACTCCGTGCTGATCTGGTCCAACGTCTTCATCTGTCCCGAATTCGTCGGGTATTCGATCTTGAAATCCTCGCCGTAATAATGATGGAATCGCTGCAGCGCCTCGATCAGCAGGAAGTTCATCGGCATCCAGATCGGTCCCCGCCAGTTGGAATTGCCGCCGAATAAGGCAACGTTGGATTCCGCCGGTGTATATTTCACCGTGACCACCTGCCCGTTCACCTGGAACTGGTAGGGATGTTTCTCATATTCTTTTGAAAGGCTTCGGATGCCATGATCGCTCAGGAACTCCGTCTCGTCGAGCATCCGGTAAAGGATGCGTTTCACCCGGTGGCCGCGCAGCAGGGACAGCAGGTGCTTCTGGTCCGAACCCTTCTCATGCCAGCGCGACACGAGCGCCGCCAGGTCTGGCCGGTTATCGAGCAGCCATTGCAGCCGCTTGGCAAACTCAGGCAGTTTGTTCAGGATATCGTCGTCGATCACTTCCACGGCAAACAGCGGGATCAATCCCACCATAGATCGCATCTTCATCCGGATGACGGCGTCGCCGGGCATCCGCACTGCGTCGTAGAAGAACTCGTCCTCCATATCCCAAAGACCGGTATTGGCATTTCCCATGCTCGCCATCGCGGCGGCGATATGCAGGAAGTGCTCGAAGAACTTGTTGGCCATGTCCTGGTAGACGGGATTCTCCATTGACAGGTCCAGCGCTATCCGCATCAGGTTCAGCGAATAGGCCGCCATCCAGCTGGTGCCGTCCGCCTGCTCCAGCCTGCCTCCATCCGGAAGCCGGCTGTTGTTGCGGTCAAAGACGCCGATATTGTCCATGCCCAGGAAGCCGCCTTCGAAGATATTGTTCCCCTCTTCGTCCTTGCGATTCACCCACCAGGTGAAGTTCAACAGGAGCTTGTGGAACACCGTCTCGAGAAAGGAAATGTCGCCCTTGCCGCCGTTCTGATGTTTCTCGATCTCGTAAACCCGGTACGCGGCCCAGGCATGCACCGGCGGGTTCGTATCGCTCAACGACCATTCATAGGCAGGCAGCTGACCGTTGGGATGCATGTACCAGTCATGCGTCAGCAACAGCAATTGATGCTTGGCGAATTCCACGTCGATCAGCGCAAAGACGATACAATGAAAGGCGAGATCCCAGGCCGCATACCAGGGATACTCCCATTTGTCCGGCATCGAGATGATATTGCTGTTCTTCAGGTGAAACCAATCATAGTTCCTGCCCTTCAGCCGCTCGGGCGGTGGGGATGGCTGGCCCGGATCGCCCTTCAACCAGTCTTCCACGTTATAGATATACAGCTGCTTGTTCCAGAGCATTCCCGCGAAGGCTTGCCGCTGTACACGGCGGTGATCTTCATCGGGCATATCCTCTTGTACCTTGGCATAGAATTCATCCGTCTCGCGGATGCGGCTGGCAAATACCTCTTCGAAATGTTCGAAGGGCGCGGTGGAACAGACTTTCGACAGCCGCAGCCGGACAGTCGTGCTGCCGCCGCCGGGAACCAACCGCTCGTAGTGAAAGGCCGCCTTGGTGCCCCGGTAATAGTTGACGGCCTGGTTATTGCCATGGACGATAAATTCCTGGATCCCGTCCTTATAATAACTGCCGGCCCTGTCCGCTCCGTAGAAGCGGTGTACATTGGTCTCGTTGTCGCAGTAGACTTCCGTATCCGTTTCATCTCCATACAGCCCCCATTCTCCCAACTCGCGGTGCTTGATGAGGATATAACCCTCGTTCGACGAGGTCATCATCGGCTTGTAATCGTCCACTCCCCAGCTCCAGGTATTCCGGAACCACGCGGTGGGGAGGATATGCAGAGGGGCGGCGTTCCTGCCGCGATTGTGGGCCGTGATCCGGACAAAGAAGTCCTCCATATCCGCCTTCGCATATTCGATGAAGATGTCGAAATACTCGTCGTTGTCGAACACTCCCGTATCCATCAGCTCGTACTCCGGCTCGTCGCGGGTTCGCCTGCCGTTCTCGCGCACCAGCTGCTCATAGGGAAAGGCGGCATGCGGATACTTGTACAGCATCTTCATATAAGAATGGGTAGGGGAGGAGTCGAGATAGTAATACAGCTCCTTTACGTCTTCTCCGTGGTTGCCTTCGAAAATGTTCAGCCCGAAGAGCCGCTCCTTCAATATCGGGTCCTTGCCATTCCAGAAGCTGAAGGCGAAGCAAAGCCGCTGGCGTTTGTCGGCAAATCCCCCGATCCCTTCTTCCCCCCAGCGCCAGGCCTTGCTATAGGCCATGTCATGCGTCGTATAGGTCCAGGCCTGCCCATTGGGGCTATAATCTTCGCGCACCGTTCCCCATTGACGCTCGGAGAGATAAGGCCCCCAGGTCTTCCAGTCAGGGATCTTCAGACGTTCTTTTTCCATTCCCTAAAGCTAACCAAAACGGTAGCTTACACAAAACAATTCCATTGGTGTACATCCGGCCGGCGCCCATATCGGATATCGTCCAGGACTTCTTTTAGCTTCACGCCGATGCTCCCGCTTATCGGCAACATATAGTCGCGACCATCGATCCCGATCCCGCTGATTTGCGAGATGACCGCGGCCGTTCCCACTCCAAAGGCTTCCGTAACGATCCCGCTTTCCAAACCCTCCCGCAATTCATCTACGGAGACCGGTCGCTGCTCTACCGGAATGCCCATCTCCATGGCCAGCGTAAGCAGGCTGTCTCTCGTCACGCCATCGAGTATCGTATCCCTCAATGGCGGGGTCACTAACGTATTGCCGAAGACAAAGAAGGCATTCATCATCCCCGATTCCTCGATATAGGAATGGGTAAGTCCGTCCGTCCACAGCACCTGGTCATATCCTTCGGCTTTGGCCATCTCGGTCGGGTACAATGCCCCGCCATAATTGCCGCCGCATTTGGCAAAGCCCGTTCCCCCGCTCGCCGCGCGGACATAGTGCCGCTCGACCTTTACCCGCACGGGCCTTTGAAAATATGGACCGGACGGCGAACAGACGATGGCAAAACGGTAGCTGTCCGAAACCCGCACGCTGAGCCGGCTGTCGGTGGCGATCTCAAAGGGCCGCAGGTACAGGGCTCCTCCGGGCCGGGCCGGCACCCAATCCCGCTCCAGCTCGACCAGCCGGCGCAAGCCCTCGAAGAACATTTCCGCCGGTGGCGCAGGCATACACATGCGCGCGGCGGTTTTCATCAGCCGGTCATAATGTTTCTCCGGCCGGAAGATATGGATGCGGTCGTCCTCCGTCCGGAAGGCCTTCATCCCTTCAAAGATGGTTTGCCCGTAGTGAAACACCAGTGAGGTCGGTAACAACGAGAACGGTCCAAAGGGAACGATCGTCGCATCCCGCCATTCGCCATTCGCAAAATCGCAGAGGAACATGTGATCCGTGAATACGGCGCCCGGTTGCAGGTTGTCCCAGTCGACCTCGGCAAGCTGGCTCCGGTAAGCCCGGTTCACCGGTATATACGGGACTGAAATGGTAGTTGACATACTTCCTTTTTTTATCCCAAAATTCGAAAAGAAAAAATGAAAAAAACAGATGCAGAATTTTTAATTTTGACTAGATCAGATTCCAGAACCGGCGGCGGGTCGGTCGGCCCAAGGCCCAAACAAAAGAAGCTAATCATGACAAAAAGAACCGCAACCGCAGACCCCCTCTATCTGCAAGTAGCCGAGGGCCTCGAAAAAATGATCGGGGACGAGACCCTCAAGATCGGCGACAAGCTCCCCTCCGTCCGCATGCTCAGCGAGGAATACGGCATCAGCATGGGGACGGCCTTCCAGGCCTACTATCATCTCGAAGGCAAAGGCCTGATAGAATCCCGGCCGAAATCGGGGTATTACGTTCGGTTCAACCTCCGCCGTTTGCCCGGCCTGCCGAGGATCGTGGAGCCCGAACCGGAACCCAGCGAGATCAGCGTGCACGAGATGATCGCCAACGTCTTTCAGCGGTTCTCCCGGGAAGATTTCGTCAATTTCTCGGTGGCCGCCCCGCCGATCAGCCTCCTGCCGGCCGCAAAACTGAACAAGTCGCTGGTACATGCGCTGCGTGCTTCGAAATTCCATGGCCTCCAGTATGAGGATAGCCAGGGCAATCCCGATCTGCGCCGCCAGCTGGCCTTGCTGGCCTTTCACTGGGGCGGGAAATACTCCGAGAAAGATGTCGTCGTGACTGCGGGCTGCATGGAGGCCCTGGTCATGTGTCTCAAGGCAACAACGCAGCCTGGGGATACCGTAGCTATAGAGCATCCCACCTATTTCGGCATCTTCCAGGTGATGGAAAGTCTTGGACTGAAAGCCGTGGAGGTCGCCGCAGATCCCCTGACAGGGATCGATCCGCAGCAGCTGGAGACCCTGATCCGGAAATATCCGATCAAGGCCTGCGTCTTTGTTACCAATTTCAGCAATCCGCTTGGCTCCTGCATGCCCGATGAAAAAAAGAAAGCCCTGGTGGAATTGATCACCCGGCACCAGATCCCGCTTATCGAGGACGATATCTATGGAGAGATGTACTTCGGCCGTCACCGGCCCCGCACCTGCAAATCCTTCGACACCGAAGGCTGGGTCCTCTATTGCAGTTCCCTGTCGAAATCGCTGGCGCCGGGCTATCGCATCGGCTGGACGATCCCCGGCCGGTTCACCCAACGCCTGATACAGATCAAGATGATGCATACCGTTTCGGGGACCACCCTCACCCAACAGGCCACGGCCCACTTCCTGAGTATCGGGCGCTATGAATATCACCTGAAGAAACTACGTAAAGCCCTGCATACTCAATGCCTTCGTTATCTGCAGGGCATCCTGCAATACTTCCCGGCCGATACGAAGGTGTCCCGTCCCCAGGGCGGTTTCGTCCTTTGGATCCAGCTGGACCGGAAGCTCAATGCCTACCGGTTGTATCAGGAAGCATTGAAACACAATGTCTCCGTGGCTCCGGGCCAGCTTTTCTCGGGCAAGGGCCAGTTTGCCAACTGCCTCCGCCTCAGCTATGCCCGTCCCTGGGACGCCGAGGTCGAAGAGGCGCTTCGAATGCTGGGCGCCCTGATCAAAAAAATGTCGTAACTTAAGAGAAGTTCTTTCATTTTTTCCTCACAAAAAACGAAGCTATATGAACCTGGTGCAACGTGTGGAACACTGGGGTGACACCCATCACCCCCAATGGCTCGATATCGTACGCATTCTCCTTGGAGCCTTCCTTTGCTACAAAGGCGTCGACTTCCTGATGAACATGGGCACCATGCTCGGGCTCATCACCAACCGAATGTCTTTTGGGTCCTTCACCGAAATGCTGATGGGAAATTATGTCAGCTTTGCGCAAATCCTGGGCGGCATCCTGCTGATCCTCGGCGTGCTCACGCGCTTCGCCTGCCTGCTTAATATCCCCGTCCTGCTGGGCGCCGTATTTTTTGTGAACACCTCCCTCTATCGGCCCTTTTCGGAATCGCTGCTCGCCGTACTCGTACTCCTGTTGCTGATCCTTTTCCTGGTCGTCGGGAACGGCCCGGTCCAGCTCCTGAAGTTCCGGCCCGACGAAAGTAATGTGTAAGGGCTACTTGAGATCGGGATATTTCGCAAGGAGATCGCTGAAGTCGGCTTCGTGCCATGCATTGGTCTTTTTGAAGGAGGCCATGACCGCCTTTGCCTTCACCTTTTCCCCCGCCTCCTCATACACCCCGACAAGGGAATGGACATTCATGGAAAGAGTGGGGTCATAACGGTAAACCTTTTCATAACAGGCAATGCTTTCAGCCCGTTTGCCGGATAGTTTGTAAAAATTACCCCGGAGAAGGTCCAGCATCTTATCGTCGCCGATCAATTTGTCCAGCTTGTCGATCGCCGCGAGACCTTTTTCATATTCCTTTCGCCCATAGTAAAGATCGATCATCATCAGGTAGGCGCTCGGAGCGTCAGGGAAGCTGTTGGCAAAATGCTCGATCGCACGCTCGTACAGCTGCGGGTCCAGCTGATGACAGGCCGTGATATAGATCAGCTGGATGGCTTTGTTCTGCTTATACTTGTCACTCAGCTTCTCGTACTGTTCCTTTACGCCCGTGTAATTCCTTGCCGCATTTTGCTGGTTCAGTTTCATCAGGATGCCGACCTCTTCCGGCAAATGCTCGGCACTGTTGTTCATCATATCCACCAGCTTGGCGAGCGTACTGCTCACCGCTTCATCCGTCGTATAGACAAAGACATCGGACGCCTTTATGGAATCCTTCACCCGGATCAGCGTATAGTCGTGATAATTCAGTCCGCCGGATCCGAACATCCGGAAGACCAGGTGTTTGACGCCACCGGCCTCATATTCGCGGATCATCCGGTAGTTACCCCGTTGCACGGAAGCAACGATCCGTTGTCCATAGTTGGCGAAACTGTTCTTGAAGGGTTGCGAGAAGCCTGACCGGAATCCCGGGTCCTTTAAAGCCTGGCTCTTCTGTTGCATGATCCCGATCAGACTGTCGAGATCGATAAAACGATTGAGTGCGCCGGCATCTCCGCTGTTGGTCGCCGCCTCGATCCGTTGCGCCGCGGCCCGGACCTCTTCGCTGCTGATCACCCGTTGGGCCATACCCGTTTTGAGCACCAGCAAAAGGGCCGCCAGCAGGAGCTGCTTTTGCATCAGGAGTAAATTTTTTCGATCAATGCCGCGAATTTCTCCGTGACCACCTTACGCCGGAGGCTTAATTTTGGCGTCATCTCACCCGTTTCGACGGTCCATTCCGCCGGCAGGAGCTCGAATCGCTTGACCTGCTCGACATGCCCGAAATCGGCGTTGTATTCGTCGATCACCTTGCGGTAAAAGGCCAGCACCTTTGGATCTTTGACCAGTTGCCCGTGGCTGTTCGCCGTGACGCCGTTCTGTCGCGCCCATTCTTCCAGCCGAGGAAAAGCGGGGACGATCAGCGCCCCGACAAATTTTCTTTCCGGTCCCACCACCATGATCTGCTCGATATAGGGCGACTCCTTCATTTTCCCTTCGATCGCCAGCGGTGCGACATATTTCCCGCCGCTGGTCTTGAACATCTCTTTCTTCCTGTCGGTTATCTTCAGGTATTTGTTATCGACGAATTCCCCGATATCTCCCGTATGGAACCACCCATCCGTAATGGCCTCGGCGGTAAGGTCGGGCCGCTTATAATAGCCCATCATTACGTTCGGTCCCTTGCACAGAATTTCGCCGTCTTCCGCGATCCGTACCTCCACTCCAGGGATGACCGGACCCACGGTCCCGAAATGCCGGTCCTGTACATCCAGCCGGTTAACGCTGATGACGGGAGACGTTTCCGTCAGCCCATACCCTTCGAGGATAGGGACTTTTGCTGCGGTGAAAATGCGGATGAGCCGAACCTGGGCGGCCGCACCGCCGCTCGCAATACAGGTGATGTTATTCCCGAGCGCCTCCCGCCATTTGCTGAAGATAAGCTTGTTGGCCAGCGACAATTGGAAATTGTACCACCCACCCATCGGTTTGTTGATCTCATACCGGGCCGCCAGGTCGTGCGCCCAGAAGAACAGCTTTCGTTTGATCCCCGTAAGCTCGTTGCCCTTGTGCATGATCCGGTCATAGACCTTCTCCAATAGGCGCGGTACCGTTACAAACATCTGCGGTTTCACCTCTTTCAGATTCTCGCCGATGGTATCCATGCTTTCGGCGTAATAGATCGAACTATTGTTGAACAGATAGACATAGGTCAACATCCGTTCATAGATATGATTCAGCGGTAGAAAGCTGAGCGCCCGGATCTTGCCCTGTGGCAGACAGGGCATACAGGCCTGGACATTGCTGACGATATTGCGGTGGGAAAGCATGACGCCCTTTGGCGTTCCCGTGGTTCCCGACGTATAGATGACGGTGGCAAGGTCGTTTTCGGTGATGGAGTCCTGGATCTGTTTCAGTTGTGCCACTTCCTCCGCCGTAGGCTCGACGAGCAGTTCCGTCCAGTTCCGAACGCCGGGCACGGGCTCGATCGTAAAGACCTCTTTGAGCGAAGGCACCTGGGGCCTGATCTCCTCTAGTTTATGATACAGCTCTTTGTCATTGACAAAAACAAACCGCACCTGTGCGTCATTGAGAATGAATTGAAGTTCGTTCGGTGAGATGGTAGGATAGACGGGAGCCAACACGGCGCCGGTACGCTGGGTGGCAAGGTCGAACATGATCCATTCCGGCCGGTTCTTACAGACGATACCGATCTTCTCTACTCCTTCAACGGTTCGGTCTCCAACGGAAATACCCAGCCGAAGAAGGCCGGCGCTCAACTTTTCGACGGTTTTGGCGACTTCCTGGGTGCTATGGGTCTTGTAGACCCCACCCTCCTTGCCAGCCAGCATATCCGGTAAGGGGTCTCTTTCCAGGTTCAGCGTCAGGCAGTCGAACAATCGCTTGGGTTCGGTCATAATAGTTAACTGTTTGACGACAAGTTAATCTATTTTGCCACAACTTGGTAATACTGCCCCTCTGGCATTTTGAAGACTCTTCCCCGTTGAAAATCAATAAATTTTTTATACTCCTCACTATGCGCGTTGGTCCATGCCTGAAAGGCCGGGAGATTTCCCGCGGCCCCGAAGATCCACTCGTTGTAAGCGTCGAACATGCCCTCCTTTAATAATTGCCGCTGATAGTCGAACAGCCGGTAGGGATAGTTGGTGGGATAGGTGTTGAACCAGTTGATGATGAATTTGGTTCGAAGAACGGTAAGCGATTCTGCCGTGATCCCGTCCTTGACGGTGAAGCTCAGCGGACTCACGATATTCACCCAGGCGGCGATGAAGGGATTCTTCACATCCTGATTCTTTTGCCAATCGTTTTCGATGAACATCTTTTTGTAGGTCTCCAACAGGACCTCCTTCATTTCGGCCGTCCGTTTGGTATAGCTTTCCAGGTTAACGAACATTTCGCCATAGATGAGGCCCCACACCCGGTTATTGGCGAAATAATAATATTTGGATGCATAATAGTAGTTGGAAGAATAATTTGGGTCGCCCTCGATGCCTTTTTCCCATTCCTTGATACACCCGAAATCGTTCTTCGACCAGAGCATTTCGCCGTATTCACTGTGTAATGGTCCGCTCCTGGGGAATTTCTTCAGTCCCTCCTTGTACAGTTTGTCGCATTCTTTCAGCTCATCGGTGGCTTTATACAGCATCGCCGCGATCTGATAAGCCGGCACGTCGGCGTCGGGCCGCTCGAGAAGCGGTTTGGCGACGATAAGCCCCTTCGAATAATCCTTATTCAGATAGTAGTTGAAGGCCAGATCCTTTAACAGTTCGAGGTTTTGCGCGTCCTTTTGCAGGGCATTGTTCAGCACCAGTATGGCATTGCTGTAATCCCCCTGCCGGGTATAGGCGCGGGCGGCCTCCTGCGGTGACTTGTCATCGGTGGATTGTGCAAGGACAGAGAAATGAAAAAGGGTCAGCGACAAGAGAAAAACAAGGATTCTGTTCATGCTACTTTTTTAGGGATCAAATTAGGTGAGTGAGCAGACCATCGCGCAGTTTTGGCTCGAACCAGGTACTCTTCGGCGGCATCACCTGCCCGCTGTCGGCGATATCGAACAATTGCTGGATGCTGACGGGATAAAGACTAAAGGCCACTTTCATCTCCCCGTTGTTCACCCGGCGTTCCAGTTCCTGCAGACCACGGATGCCACCTACGAAGTCGATCCGTTTGTCCGTCCTCGGGTCCTTGATGCCCAGGAGCTTGTCGAGGATATTCTTTTGGAGGATCGTGACGTCGAGGATGCCGATCGGGTCCGTGCTGAAGCTGCCTTCCTTAGCGACCAGCTTATACCACCCGTCCTCCATATAGAGTCCGAACTCATGAAGGCGCCCCGGCTGCACGGGTTTATCCACTTTCCCGACAAAGAACTCCTTTTGCAGCCCATCGGTGAATCCCTCCACGCTATGCCCGTTAAGGTCATGGACAAGCCGGTTGTAATCCATGATCTGCAGCTGATCGGAAGGGAACAGCGTCGTCAGGAAATAATCCGAGGCAGAAGACGCGGCATCGCCAAGCGCTTTCCGGACCTTGGCGGCGGAGGCGGCGCGGTGATGCCCGTCGGCGATATAGGTAAAGGGAACCTCGGTGGCGAAGAGCGTTGTGATAGCGTCGGTCGTCCCCTTGTCATCCACGATCCATACCGTATGGTGGATACCGTCGTCTGCGGTGAAATCATAGACGGCTTTGTGGTCCCGCTTCCAGCTTTCGATCACGTCGTCGATGGCGCCGACACTGTTATAGGCGAGAAAGACATTCCCCGTCTGCGCCCGGATGGTCTGCATATGATGGATGCGGTCGGCTTCCTTGTCGGGGCGGGTCAGCTCGTGTTTTTTGATGACGCCTTCTTCATAGTCGTCCACGCTGCTTCCACAGACGAGCCCGGTCTGGCTGCGTCCGTTCATCACCAGCTGATAGATATAATAGCAGGGGCTGTTCTCCTCGATCAGGATGCCCTTTTCAATAAAAGATTGCAGATTCTCCTTCGCCTTATCGTATACTTCCTGGGAGTGGGTATCGATATTCAGCGGCAGGTCGATCTCGGATTTCGTGATATGCAGAAAGGAATAAGGATTGTCCGCAGCCTCTTCCCGGGCCTCATGGCTGTTCAGGACATCATAAGGCTTCGAAGCGACCTGGCTGGCGTACTGCGGATCAGGCCGTAAAGCCTGAAAGGGGACAATCTTGGACATAGTAGTAGTTAGGTATGGTTATGCTTTTTTCAATGCGAATTCGTTCATCTGTTCCGTCAGCGCCTGTACGCTCGCCAGAGGCAGGGCATTGTATAAGGATACCCGGAACCCGCCGACGCTGCGATGCCCCTTTACGCCGACCATGCCGTTGGCC